>Ga0315274_10000046_pt1 | contig 185497 bp, 138 predicted proteins | sample YL17G02_20_MG_FD_203700 | JGI IMG/M metagenome (GOLD analysis project Ga0315274, IMG submission 203700) | Sediment microbial communities from Yellowstone Lake, YNP, Wyoming, USA - YL17G02_20 | ecosystem: Environmental > Aquatic > Freshwater > Lake > Sediment | place: USA: Wyoming | collected...
TCTTCGGCCAACCGTCCATCATCATCTAGCCATCTGCCAGTCATCTCAGGTTGTCAAGGAACAAGGGTTAGTCGCACAGGCTGCTAGCCTTGGGCAGGCTTGGGACGGCCGCGAAGTCGAAGGCTGCGACACATGCGGGCGTGCGCGGGGGGCGTGATATGGACTACTGTCCGGTTCTTGGCAAGGAGGAAACGAGTGTGCGACGCTTAGCCTGTGCCCTGGCGGTGAGCCTCCTGGTCCTGTCAGGCTGTCAGCCCTCGGCCACGGTAGATCTCACCCTCGAAGTGTCGGTTGCCAGCCATGTCCTGACGCTTTCGGGTTCCACCGAATTTTCAGACAGAACTTGACTGTGCTACGAACTGCGCCGCCCAGGAGACGTCACATTCTTCGCGGATGGGGGGGTCAAGGTTGAGGGAGGACGCTACTCGACCGATATCGACCGGCAGTGGGCACCGGTGAAGTGGGCATTTGGCTCGCGTTCCAGACGCTGGCCGAAGGCGTGACGTGGGGTCCAGCCCAGCAGCCGCCCGAGGTCATTGACAAGTTCGGTGAGTTGGGAGAGAAGCTGCAGGGAAGCAATGTGACTCGGCCTGGGAGTGTCAGGCGGGTCGAATGCGTGGCCACGGTGGAGATAGACTAATCGCCCGTTGTGCTCTCACGGCCCAGGGTGGATGGGCTCAGGATGACGGAACTGGACCTTGGCAGAGAGTAGGCAGGCGCGTGCTCCGTGATCCCGAGAAACCACAGACTTTGCCCTACTGTGTCGGCAGGCGTCTAAACTGGCTTTAGGCGACCAGCACTCTTCAGCATACGGCACCTACTGCCCGCGGGATAATGGGGTCACTCACTGAAGAAAGGGTGTCGCGTTGGCCGTGCCGAAGCGACCGTATCGGTTTCCAGGTGGTAGACTGCTTCTCGGCTACGAGATAGCCCACCTGCGCCATGAAATCAGTCTTTGTGGAGAACCCGCCGCAGAGCGGCGGCCAATGCCGCCCACCAATCCAAGAGAAACCTGCCTACCCTCCGGGACCAGTTCAAGGATTTCACGTGAGCCAACTCAGCCTCCAACGCCTTTACGCGGCGCATCTCCTTTCGGAGGGCCGCCTCGTAGCGCTCTAGCTGGTAGTAGATGTCAAACATCACAGAGGTATCGCCGCCCGCAGCTACCTCCGCCCTAGAGACCGCAATCTGATCCGCTACCAGACGCTCGACATCGCCCGCAGGCAGGCCCGAGAGGCCATGCACATCCAAGCCCGACGATCGAATCAAGGCGGCCACTACTAGATCCATGTTCTCGTCGCTGCCAATGGGGACTATCGAGTCGACGATAGCGCCCACGAACGCAATCTCTGACCCGGGGGTTCCTCCCACCGCCAAGAGGGCCGCCAGTTCGTGAGGAACCAAAGCCAGACTCGGGTGAGTTCTCCATATCGCGATGTCGATGGTCAGGTACCAAATCTGCTCTCCGAGGCCATCTCTCTTCGCTCTCGTGCGCTGGTCATGAACATGACATAGGTCCACTATGTCGTGTCGCAGCAGTTGCTGGTTGAGACTAATGCGGACTGACTTCGCCCTAGAGCGCTTGAGAGCTTCCATGCGCCTAACCGATTCCCCAAGGCCGCAGTCCTTGGGGTCAAGGTCGAGGCTGGTCTCGACACAGAAGCCTCTGCTCCGCATATAGCGGCCACCGGGGACGTACGTGGATTCGAAGTGGCTCCAATCCTTTACTCCGGTCTCCCGGAAGTAGCGTCCAATCAACCCAGGGTCCTTCCGACCTTTCTCGACGTCTCGCCTAGCGTCCTCGAACTGCTGCTCCCACTCGGCACATGTGTCTGAGGTGACGCGAAGGCTCATGCCTGCCCGTGAAGCAGCGCCTACTGTGTTCCGGATCTTGTCAGCCGCCGGGTTGAAAGCAATCTCCTCAAGGACCGATGTATCGAGGTAGATCACCCTCTTCCTCAAGTACTCATCCTTCATCCGAACAAGGCGGGGGTCCAGACCTAGGATCTGCATGGCATAGACCGTGCGAAGTGCAGATGTCATGAAAGCCTGAGCTGACTCCGAATTGCGGACCGACCTGGCAACACCGTCAAGGATGCCCCAGGCGGCGGTCTCCCCCTTCACGACCTTGGCCAGCCTACCCTGGATTCTATCAGCGCGGTGCCACTCCCAGTTCACGTCGACCCTAGTGCCGCTAGCGATGTTCGCAGCGCACAAACCAGCCTCGTGCAGCGCCTCAAGCAACCCACTTTCCACAATGTCGCAGGCTTCGTTCACCCTGGTACCATCGGCATACGGGTCGACCTCCCGTACGCAGGCAGCGATGGATGCATGCAGCTTGGCACGTGCAGAAGAAGCCTTCTGGAGCGAGCCAGAGAGAGCAAACGCAGCCCGGCTCGTTAGCCGACAGCGGCCGCCGACTTCCCTGACCACGCCCTCTGAGACGCATTCCTGTATGGCCTGGCCTAAGGTGCCTTCATCAAGCAGAGCCGAGCTGACAAGCCCCTCCACATGCTCGGTCACTTCTGCCCTAGTCAGACTTCGGCCTGACTTGTGAAGAGCGACTTGCACCAAACGTGAAGCCAACTGCTGGGCGGCATCCTTAGCGGACTTGTTTGTGAGAAACACGTAGTAGGCGAGAATATCTCCGGCGCTCGGGCTCACCTCCGCTGCTCCAGGGCTTTCACGAGCGTCACAGCTCTATGATCCACATCGTCGACTCTTCTCCCCCATTCGGCTAGCCGCTCCTCAAGCTGCGTCTCTGCCCGCGACATGAACTCATCTACGGCTTTCCTTGCCAGCGCGGTAGCGTTCGACTTGAGTCGGTCATAGAGGAAGTAGGTGAGGAAACTCCAAGAGAGCGCAAGTGCGAGAACAAGGATACCAGTCAGCCACTCGTACCGACTAAGCAGTTGAGTCTCTTCAGTCACGCCCACACAGCCTCCCCCAGGCAAAGGACACCGAGAGACCCAATTCGTCTCGGTCCTCCCACTTTCCTCCACGAGCCGGGGCCCGCTAGAAACTGCCCTTGGCCCTCCGTGTCTGGCCCGAGTACGACCCGCTGGTCTTCCATTCCGCCGGCGCTCTCAAATGCGAGAGGCCGGTGCCTTCGGATGGGTAGCCAGGGGCGAGAGGAAAGGGGTTACCGCTCCCCGTGCGCGGCCAGCCCGTCTAGCAGGCGTCCGACTACGGCGGCCGCATCGGCGCGCGTGGCCAGGCCCAGTGCTCGAGGCAGTCCTCGAGGCCCTTTCTGTTCCCCCGGGCTGAGGTGAATCAAGGCTCTGCCCCCGTCCCCGAGGATGGCCCAGGTGGCCAGGATGCCTTCCTTGGAGCCCGGCCTGCTCCCGCAGCGACTCGTAGATGTTCCTCCCAGAGGCCCGGCTCACGTAGCTTGTGCGCCCCCCCCGCCGCCAAACCCCAGCTCCATGGCAGGAAGCGTCCGGTGTCGCCAGGAATCTCCTTTGGCGAGAGAGGTCACCACTTCAGGAGATTGATGGCCGTGGCCCCCGACATCGACTTTCTGGCCGATCCCGAGGTTGTTCGTATCGTGGTCGAAGGCCATCGCCTGGGATACGGGCATCTTGCCAATCCCGGCTTCGGGGCCGAGGTGTCCCTCATCGACCCGCTGCCTCACCAGCGATTGGCGGTCTACGGTCCCATGCTCAGCGAGCGGCCGTTGCGCTTTCTCTTGGCCGACGATGCCGGCGCCGGCAAGACCATCATGACCGGCCTCTACATCCGGGAGATGCTCAGCCGCCGGTTGCTCCGTCGGGTCCTCATCGTGCCTCCGGCCGGGCTGGTCACCAACTGGAACCGCGAGCTCAGGAACCTGTTTAGTCTCACGCCGACCGTGCTCAGGGGGCCGGATGCCCTCGTCGGGAACCCATTCGTTGGCCCGGACTCCGACCTCATCATCGTCAGCGTCGACACCCTCGCCGGAGACCGCATGTTCGCCCGCCTGGCCGAGCCAGACGTGGAACCCTATGACCTCGTGGTCTTCGACGAGGCCCACAAGCTCGCCGCGCGGGAGGACCCCGACGGCCACATCCGCAAGACGGACCGCTACCGCCTGGCCGAGGCCCTCGCGGCAATCAGCCCCCCTGAGCCTTCTCGCCGGCTACCCTGGAGGGCCCGCAACATCCTTCTCCTCACGGCCACACCCCACATGGGTAAGGACTTTCCCTACTACTGTCTCTGGCGGCTTCTTGAGCCCGAGGCGCTGTCCACGGAGCAGGCCTTCAAGGACTACCCAGCCTCCGAGCGTCGGCGCCACTTCATCCGGCGGACCAAGGAGGAAATGGTCGACTACTCCGGCCGCCCGCTCTTTCCCACGCGAGTCTCCGACACCCTCAGCTACGACCTCACGCCCGAGGAGCAGCGCCTTTACGACCAGACCACCGCCTACATCGGAAGCTACTACAACCGGGCTCGCCTCCTCAACCGGACGGCTGCCCGGCTGGCCATGAGTGTGTTCCAGCGGCGCCTGGCCAGCTCCACGCACGCGATGGCGAGGTCGTTCGAGCGCCGGCTAGAGAAGCTTGACCGGCTCATCGACGACCTACGGACCGGGCGCCTCTCCACCGACCAGCTCCTCGCTCGTCAGACTCACCTCAATGCGCTCTCCGACCCCTATGAGGAGTCCACGGCCGATGAAGAGGAAGCCGCGGGGGACCGCGAAGGTCTGGAGACAGCCGAGGAGCGGCTCCTCGGCGGGGTCGTAGCCGTCAACCTGGCTGAGCTTCAGACGGAGAAGGCCAAGGTCGAGGAACTCCTGGCCCTGGCCGGGGACGTCATGCAGGCCGGCAGTGGCGCCAAGTTCGAGAAGCTGCTCGAGGTCCTCCGCGACCCCCGCTTCCGCGACGAGAAGTTCATCATCTTCACCGAGCATCGGGATACTCTTGAGTTCCTGACCCGCCGCCTTGAAGCTATCGGGTATGGCGGCCGGGTGGCCCGGATCCACGGCGGCCTGGACAGTGACGAGCGGGAGGCCCAGATCGAGTTCTTTCGGACGCCGGCGGCCGAGGGTGGCGCCGGCTACTTGGTGGCCACCGACGCGGCGGGCGAGGGCATCAACCTGCAGTTCTGTTGGCTCATGGTGAACTACGACATACCCTGGAACCCGGCCCGACTCGAGCAGCGGATGGGTCGCATCCATCGCTACCTCCAGAAGCACGACCCGGTCTTCGTCACGAACCTACTGGCCGGGCAAACGCGGGAGGGTCGGGTTCTCCGGATCCTCCTGGAGAAACTGGAACGCATCCGCCGCGAACTCGGAAGCGACAAGGTCTTTGATGTGGTCGGCCGCCTCTTCGAGGGCCTGTCGTTTAGCCGCTACATGGAGAAGGTCCTGACCGACGGAGGCCTGGCTGAAGCGACGGCCGAAATCGAAGGACGACTGACCCGGCAGCAGGTCGAAGCCCTGGAGGCGCGCGAACGCCGTCTCTTCGGCGACGGCGGCGACGTGAAGCGCGAACTTCCCAGGCTTCAGGCCGACCTCGAGCGCGAGGATCTTAGGCGCCTCCTGCCCGGGTACGTCCGCCATTTCGTCGAGCGGGCGGCGCCGCTCATCCAGGTCGGCCTCCTGGGCAATCCCGAGGGAGAATTCTCCTTTGTGCCCCTCAAGCCGGGCGCCCTCGATCCACTCTCGCCGGCCCTGGAACGCTACCCTGCCGGTCAGCGAAACCTGTTCAGCCTGGAGCGTCCGTCGCGGGAGGCCAAGGTCATCTTTCTGCGGCCCGGCGAGCCGGTCTTCGAACGGTTGCGGGAGCATGTCTGCGGAAGTCTAGAGGGGGAAGCCCTGAGGGGTGGGGTCTTTGTCGACCCCTACGCCCAGGCCCCCTACCTCTTCCACGTGGCCCTCTTCTCCGTGGTCAGGCGGGCCGATCCCGCGACCGCCGGGCTTGAGCGGGAAGAACTCTTGGAGCAGAGGCTTATCGGCCTGCGCCAGGAGGAAGACGGCAGCCTCGCCAAGTGTCCCGTCGAGCATCTTCTGCTCCTCCGCGGGGGAAGGGGTTTGCCCGCCGCCGGCCGCCTGGCGGCCGCACCGGCTCAGGGTCGGGAATCTGCCGCCGCCTGGGTGGGCGACGAGGTAGCCGCCTTGCGGGTGGAAGACCGGCGCGAGTCCCTGCGGGCAACGTTGCCCGCGCGGAAAGAGACCCTGGCCCGGGGCTTCAACTCCCGGCTGTCCGAATTGGCCGCCCGCCGGAAGAAGCTTCGGGAGAGGGTGGCGGCCGGCGACGGGAAGGCCGAATTGGAGCTAGAGGCCGTCAAGCGTGAGCAGGAACGGGTGGAGGTCGAGGCCCGCCAGGCGGCTTCGCGTCTGGAGCGCGAGGCGGACCTCATCGCCGCCGGCGACGTGGTCTTCCTGGCTCATGCCTTCGTCGCCCCATCCGTCGACCCGGAAGAACGCCTCCGCCACGATGCCCGGGTTGAGGCCCTGGCCATGAGCGTGGCCATCCGCTACGAGGAAGATCTTGGGGCCGTGGTGAAAGATGTGTCGACGCCTGACCGGGCGCGCGCCGCGGGCCTCGGGGACCGACCGGGATTCGACCTTCTCTCTGTCCGGCCGGATGGCGAGACCCTGGCCATCGAAGTGAAGGGGCGGGCCACCGGCGGGCAGGTGGAGGTCACCAACAACGAGTGGGCCCAGGCTCTGAACCAGGGTCCCCGCTACTGGTTCTACGTGGTCTACGGCTGCGCGACCCCGGCGCCGGCCTTGGTGCGGGTGAAAGATCCCTTCAACCGGCTTCTCGCCCAAGCCAAAGGAAGCGTTCTCATAAACCAGACCGCCATCCTAGAGGCGGCGGAGGAGTGAACCTTTCGTGACCGACCCTCTCGGCTCTGATGGGTCGCGGCTCATCGAGGCGGCCTTTCCCCTAAGGCAGGCCTCTATTGATTCCCTCCACGAGAAGAACGTTCGCCACGGGCACATCTCCACGCTCCACATCTGGCCGGCGCGCCGACCCCTGGCCGCCTGCCGGGCGGCGCTCATCGCCACGCTCCTCCCCGACCCCGGCGACCCCGACGAGCGAAAGGGCCTCTTGGAGAGGCTGGGCGGTCATCTTGTCGAGCGGGTCGAAACTCGCAAGGTTGCCGGCAAGGAGGTCGAAGTCCGGGGCGAGGAGACCGAAGGCGGCATCCTCCACTGGGGGCGCGAGTCTGGCCCGGACCTGGGCTGGTTCCGGGATGAGATACGGAAGGCCTACGGGGGCCGCGCTCCGGTGGTCCTGGATCCCTTCGCCGGCGGCGGCTCCATTCCGCTGGAGGCCATGCGTCTCGGGTGTGAGGCCTTGGCCATCGACCTCAACCCCGTGGCCTGGTTCATCCTCAAATGCACCCTGGAGTACCCCCACCGGCTGGCGGGCAAGACCTGGCCCCTTCCCGAGTTTGCCCTGGACCAGGGAGAGGGCAAGACCGACCCGGCCGCAAAAGCCCAGGGTGTCCAGACAGGTTTCTTCGCCCTTCCCGAGGCCAACCTGGCCTGGCACGCGCGGGCCTGGGGCCAGTGGATTCGGGAACGGGCCAAGGCCGACCTGGAGCGCTTCTACCCCGTGGTCGAGGGCCAGACGACCGTGGCCTACCTCTGGGCCCGAACCGTGACCTGCAAGAACTGCCGGGGAGAGCTTCCCCTCCTCAAGACCCGCTGGCTCTGCCGTAAGCCCCGGAAGAAGGTTGTCCTTCACCTGGAGACCAGGCCCGGCGAGCCGAGGGCCACCTTCACCGTTCGAGACCTTACTAGCGAGACGGCAGCCGGCGGCAAAGTGGGCGGCCCGGGTGAGACGCACGGAACCATGACCCGCTCCGGTGCGACGTGCCCGCATTGCGGGGTCATCACGACGATGGACGATCTACGCCAGGAGGGCTGCGGGGGACGCCTGGGTCAGCGGTTGGTGGCCGTTGTGGTAGAAGGGGCGGCGGGCAAGCAGTATCGGGCGCCGTCGGAGGCTGAAGTGGTTGTGGCCACCGGGGTATGCGACCAGACGCTAGATGATCTCGCGGGGCTCTTGCCCTATGGATTGCCCTCCGAACCAGTCAGACCTGCTGGCGGCACCGGAGCTGGCCGGGCGTTCAGCGTCGGCAACTACGGCATGCGATGCTGGAGGGACCTCTACAGCCCCCGACAGTTGTTAGCTCTGGGGACCTTCGCCCGGCACACGCGGGCGGCGATTGAGGCGCTGGGGCGCTTGGGCTACCCCGCGGAGTGGGTTGAGGCGGTAGGCGGCCTCCTCGCCCTTGGGGTGGACAAGCTGGCGGACCGACAATCGGTGCTCTGCAGCTGGGACATTGGATATGAGAAGGTCAGCCACACGTTCTCACGATTTGCCCTTCCTATGTTCTGGGACTACTGCGAAGCTAATCCCCTGTCCGGCACGACCGGCAACTACACAGCCTGCCTGGAATGGGTCTGCCGGACCACGGAACACACATCAGCGGCGGCGGCGGGTCAGCCCGCGCCGCGAGCCATCCGGGGCTCGTCCACGAGCCAATCCGTGCCGCCAGGCACGGTGGATGTGGTTCTCACCGACCCCCCCTACTACGACGCCATCCCGTATTCCGACACGATGGACTTCTTCTACGTCTGGCTCCGCCGGACCACGCGGGGCCTCGCCCCCGACGTGGACACCGCCTTCTCCGGCGACCTGGCCCCGAAGTGGGACGAAGCCGCCGGTGACGGCGAGCTCATCGACGACGACAGCCGTTTCGGAGGGGACCGGGAGAAGTCTCGCGCCGCCTACGAGAACGGCATGCTCAGGGCCTTCCAGGAGTGCTACCGGGTCCTTCGCCCCGAGGGTCGGCTGGTCGTGGTCTTCGCCCAGAAAAACCCGACGGCGTGGGAGGCGATTGTCTCGGCCATACTCCGCGCCGGATTTGTCGTGACGGCTAGCTGGCCGATCCAGACTGAGAGGGCCAACCGGCCCCGGGCCCTCACGGGCGCGGCCCTGTCGTCCTCCGTCTGGCTCGTCTGCCGGAAACGGCCCGCGGCCGCTCGCCCGGGTTGGGATGGTCAGGTCCTCGAGGAGATGAAGGCCAACCTCTGGGGCAAGCGCGACGAGTCCGGCCGCTGGCTCCAAAGGCCGACTCTCCGGGACTTCTGGGACTCCGGCATCCGGGGTCCCGACTTCGTCTGGGCGGCCACCGGTCCCGCCCTGGAGGCCTACAGCCGCTACCCGGTAGTGAAAAAGGCCGACAGCCCGAGTCAGGTCATGACCGTGGGTGAGTTTCTCCGCCACGTGCGGCGTCTGGTGGTGGACTTCGTCGTGGGCCGCGTCCTGTCACCGGATGGCGACCAAGCCGCCGTCGAGGCGCTCGACGACGTGACCGCGTACTACCTCCTCCACCGTCACACCTTCCGGTTCGCCGATACCCCGAACGGGGCCGTGATTCTCTACGCCGTCTCCTGTGGTCTCGCCGACCGTGACCTGGCTGACGAATACGACCTTCTTACCCGCGCGGGGCGGCAGGCCACCGCTGCGGACTCGTCCCCGGACAGCGACGATGAGAGCGCTGAGCAAGACGCCGGCGGGGGCGAGACGAGCGTGCGGCTCAAGGCCTGGCATGAGCGGAGTGGGAAGCGCCTGGGCGAGCAGATCGGCGGCAAACCCGTCCCCCTTATCGACCAGGCCCACCGCCTCATGCGGCTTTGGCGGGCCGGGGACGTCGCGGCGGTCGACGCCTACATCCGAGACCAAGCCCTGACCGCGAACTCGCTCTTCCGCCAGCTCCTCCAGGCCCTTATCGAGATGGCCGAGCCCGGCGCCCAGGAACGGACGCTCCTGGAGAGCATCAGTAACCACATTTCTGGCCGCCGGGCGCCCGACCCGCTCCGGCGCCAGACTCGGTTGGAGAACTTCTGAGGTATCCGGAAGGGGAGAGCACCATGACCGGCACGACCCTCACTCCTTGGAACGCGGTGGTGAGCCTGCGGGACGACCTTCGCTCCGGCGATCTCTCGCTGGCCATCTTCGCCGCCGACCTCTACGCCGTGGTGATGGGTACGGCGCGGCCTGTGTACCAGGACCCGAAGGAGTTCTTCACCCTCACCTATCCGGCCTACAACCTCAGAGAACTGGCCAAGGAGGTTATCCTGCGGCTTGACGGCCGGACCGACCGGGCCGTGCGGCAACTCGAACTGACCTACGGCGGAGGCAAGACCCACGCCCTTATCACGCTCTATCACCTCGCACGCGACCCGGAGAGCTTGCCCGACCTGCCGGCCGTCCGCGAGTTCGTCCAGCACGCCGGGCGGAAGCCCCCTCGGGCCCGTATCGCCGTGCTGGCATTCGACAAGCTCGACGTCGAGAAGGGCATGGAGGTCGTCTCACCCCAGGGCGAGCGCCGGTGGCTCCGGCACCCCTGGAGTGTGCTGGCCTATCAGATTGCCGGCGCTGACGGCCTCCGGTTGCTCCACGCTGACGACCTGGCCGAGGAGCGCGATAGCCCTCCCGCCGAGAACCTGCTCCGCGAACTCCTGGTGGCGCCCGCCAAGGAGGGGCTCGGCACCCTCATCCTCATCGACGAGGTCCTCATGTACGCCCGGGTGAAAGTGGACCTCGACGGGGCCTGGCTCGGGCGCCTGGCGAGCTTCTTTCAGTATCTCACCCAGGCGGCCACGGCCGTGGACCGCTGCGCGATAGTGGCCTCCCTCCTGGCCACTGACCCGCGCAAGAGCGACACCCTGGGCAAAAAGATAACGAGCGAGCTCGCGGCCATCTTCCGGCGAGAGAAAGAGGAGGGCATCCAGCCGGTTCTCAAGCAGGACGTGGCCGAGATACTCCGGAGGCGCTTCTTCACGCCCGAGTCCATCAAGGACCGCGAACTCTTTCGTCCTGTCGTTGCCGCCGCCCTCCAGGGCATCCGGGGCCTTGACGACCTCACGCAAAAGCAGGGAGCGGAAGCCGACGACCGTTACCTCGACAGCTACCCCTTCCACCCCGATCTTACCGACGTTTTCTACACCAAGTGGACCAACCTTGAGGGCTTCCAGCGGACCAGGGGCATCCTGCGGACCTTTGCTCTCGCCCTTCGCGATGCCGAGCCCTGGGACACCTGCCCCCTTGTCGGCGCCAATGTGTTTCTGTCCAAGCCCGGCGGGAAAGGCGGGGCCGAAACGGGGCTATCCGAAGGGGCCCGCGAACTTACCGGGGTGGCCGGCACCGAGGAGTATGAGGGCAAGCGTCAAGACTGGACGGGCATCCTCGAAGGGGAGCTCGGCAAGGCCCGCGATATCCAGGCTGATACGCCCGCCCTGCGCCACCGCGAGGTGGAACAGGCCGTCTTCGGCACGTTCCTTCACTCCCAGCCGGTGGGCCAGAAGGCTCTTACCCGTGAACTCATGGCTCTCCTGGGGCAAACGCGCCCGGATAGGATTGAGCTGGAGAAGGCCCTCGGGCGCTGGGCTGAGGCCTCCTGGTTCCTCGACGAAGCCAGCCTGGCGGACCTAAGCCGCGGCGTCGAGGGCGCGAAGGTCCTCCCCAAGACCTGGCGGCTCGGCTCAAGACCGAACCTGACTCAGATGCACCAGGCGGCCATGGCCCGGATTCCAGCGGAGTTGGTCGAGGCCCGCCTCACCGAGGACATCGGCCGGGCCAAATCCCTCACCGCCGGCGCTTCGGGGGCGGGCGCCCGCGTCCATCCCCTCCCCGACAACCCGAAGGACATCGCAGACGACGGCGAGTTCCACTACGCCGTCCTGGGGCCGAAGGCGGCCTGCGAGCCCGGTCACCCCGGCGCGGAGGCTTGCCGGTTTCTTGAGGTGACCACCGGACCGCAGAAGCCACGGGTGGGCAAGAACGCCGTAGTCCTCGCCGTGCCGTCGCCCGAGGGTCTGGAAGTGGCCCGCTCTCGTATCCGCGCCTATCTCGGCTGGGAGGATGTCGACGCCGAACTGAAGGAGCAGAAGATCGAGGACCCCATCCACTGGGCTCTTCTCCGGGCTCGGAGGGACGAGGCCCAGAAGGCCGTTCCCGAGGCCATTCGACAGGCTTACTGCATAGTGGTCACCTTGGGCAAGGACGGCCGGCCCGAGGCCTTCAAGGTTACGGTCGGCGACGAGGCTCTGTTCGCGGTCATCAAGGCCGACCCACGGTCCCGAATACAGGAGACTCCCGTCGCGGAAGACGCGCTGCTCCCCGGGGGACCGTATGACCTCTGGCAGGAAGGCGAGACGGCCCGGCGGGTGAAGGATCTCACCAGCGCCTTCGCTCAGGTCCCCAAACTCCCCAAGATGCTCAAACCGCAGGCCATCATCGAGACCCTCCTCGCCGGATGCCAGTCGGGCATCTTCGTTATGCGCTACACCCGGCCCGACCGTTCGGCCAGGACCTTCTGGCGGGTCAGACCCGACGAGGTCGCCCTCAAAGACCCGGGCCTGGAGGTAGTCCTCCCTGCGGCCGCCATCCTCACCGAACTCGACCCCGGCCTTCTCGTGCCCGGCGTCTTGCCGGGGCTGTGGCCGAGCCGTGCCAACGTTGCCGTCGCGGCTGGACCCAGCCCCACCGAGCCGAGAGTGGGCAGCTCCGCTGGGCCGACCGCGGGCGGCTCCACCGGGCCGAGCGAGGGCAGTTCCACCGGGCCGAGCGAGGGCGGCCATAGGCTAAGCATCACCGTGGGAGACCTGCTGAAATACTTCGCGGGTGGCCGAACGGTGGAAGTGTCGCGGGGAACCTACAGCGAGACCCTCCCCGTTCCGAAGGCGGAGGGCCATGTCGTGGAGCTGGCCGTGCGGGCGGCCGTGACGGCCGGGAAGCTCTGGCTCACAGCCGCCGGCGGCGCGAGCATCCTGGAGGAGGACATCCCGGCCGGCATCCTGAGTGAGGCGGCCGCGCTGTCGGCCCCGCCCGACCCCATCCTCGCCACCGACATCCTCCCAGACCGACTTCCGGCGGCCTGGCCCAATCCCAAGGGACCGACGAGTGCCTTGGCCATCCTCAGCGCCGGTTCGGCCCGGGCCGGCGAGCCGCTCCCTTGGGTGACCGTGCGGAAAGCCATCGACGGCGGCATCAGGGTGCAACTCCTTGAGCTAGCCGCCGGTTCCGCGCCTTGGCCGGCGGAAATCGCCTCAGCCAAGGATGTGCGGATACTCGTGAAGCAGGGGCTGTTCCCTCAGACTTTGCCCTCTCCGCAGACTTCGAGTTGGCCGATGATCGCCGGTTCGAGTTGGCCCATGGTCGCCGAGGCGGAACTCTCGGGCGCCGAGATCCAGAACCTAGGGGACCAAATCCCCGGGCTTAGTAAGGAAGCCGGACATCTGATCACCTACCGGCTGAGAGTCGAGCTGGGGGAGACGACCGACGAGACGGTCCAGCGGGTGCGGGAGCTGCTGGCCAAGGTGGCTGAGAAGCTGAAGTTGGGGCGAATATGACCAGCCAGAGGCGGGAGGAGGCAACTTGGCTGAGAGGCGTAGTCCCCTCTTTGATGAGCTGAGCAACTACGATGGCTTTGACACGTTAAGCAGGATAGCGGCACTGCACTTGCTGCCCTCGAATGGCGAGAAGGCCGTCCGACTAGAGTCTCTCTCGAGACTCGCGGCCTCGTTGCCTTCGTCGCAATCGCAGCCATCGATTAGCTCCTCTCGGTTCCGGAGAGTGGTAGAGACAGATAGGGAGCTCAATGGTCTCACGCACTTGGAGGACCCCAGCCAAGGTCCATTCTGCGAGGCACTGACTTTCTTTGGGGGGAGCCGCAGGGTGTTGCCCGGTGCCATGCCGGGTATCGCGGCAACAGCGCGGGCGATGATCAAGGGTGTGCTGCTAGGTGGTCGGCAGCAGATGCCGCGCGAATTTCTTCGGGAGGTGTACGAGAGGGTCGCCGTTCTTCTCACCCTGAGCGACGAGATGTGTAGGCGAGCGTCCATTCTGCGGAACACGCCTTCAGTAGCCCGCAGGGGAGAGCCCATTGACGTTCCCGGTGGACAGCTTCTGGCGACGCTTGCTACGGCAGTTCGCTTCTCTAGAGACGAGATTGGGCACTTGCTTCCTGGCGTGAGAGTTGCAGACAATCTCCTCTCTGCCTTAGCAGTCCAGCAGGGGGCCATTCCATGGACCGAACTTGACCCGGACAAGCTGGATCCCCTGACGACCACACCTCTTGTCGCGCTCGGAGATCGGTTTGTCATCGCCCTTCCGTACGGTATGTGCGAAGCGGTATGCAGCCAAATCAGGAGCTTGGCGCTTGAGTATGATGCACTGGAGCAAGTCCACGACCTCTGCCTCCGTACTACCTGGGGCGAGGTCATTCGCTCCACGAGTCACCTGGTACCCGCCGCGAGGTTCATTCAGGGACCTGACACCGCCCCGTCCTTTCCGGTGGTCTTCGAAGGGGCGCTGCGGGTGGACGCTGACAAGATACTGTACCTGTCGCTATCGAACACCGGCTCATTGGGGGACTCTGGAGAAGAGACGGGTCTCGTAGACGGGACGGATCTGCTAGACCGCGCCAAGGAGGTTCTTGAGTCCGCGAAACGAGTGACCGGTGGAGACGTCGACAAGGTTACCGCCGTCTTGCTGCACGGCTTCGGCAGGAGCGTCATAGCTGTCCCTGACCACGACGTGGATTGTCTGGTGATGTCCGCGGCTGATTGGTGTTCGCTATGCCGCGTGCTAGGCCCCAATCCACTTTTTGCGTGGCGGTATACCCGCGACAGGAAGCGGTTGAAGTCACATTCCACGCTGCACTGCTGGAGCGAGCTCGACTCCATCAGCGTGTATCTGGACCACGACCATAGCTTCCACTTCGGCGACGATCAGAGGTCGGCTATCGTTTGCTTGGCACCGATGGGCGCCGGCGTCGTACGCCAGAAGGAAGTGCTCGGGTGGGATCCGCACGCCGTGCCGAGTTGGGAGCACGGTAGGACCGTCGAAGTGGTCAAACTGCATGACAATACGAGTGTGGCCGTATACATCGCCGACGCAATGGGTCCGCGCGGAGACGTGTACCTTGAGGTCGATGAGCATGTTGGACTCTGGATCTTGGGTCAGAATGAGAACGGTGAGCCCAGCAGGCTAGCCTTCGCTATTGCCGGGGTGTGTGCCTACTGGCTCTGGCGAGTCCGAGACTGGATTCGGCTCGTCGACGCCCGGGAGCACGTTCTCCAGAAGAACCGCGCCGTGCGAGTGGTGGTTCAAGACGCAGAGGCATGGTTTCAGCCATCGCCTGAACCCGGGGAGCTCGGTTTCCAGGCCATGATTGCGCGTGCTGTGACGGTTGACTCTGCAGAGCCAAGCACCCCGATCGTGCGGGTCACTGCGGACTTCCCGAGATGTCTAGAACTTGGCGGCAACAGAGCCGAGGTGGCGCTTGCCCGAGCGGTCGTCGAGTGTCTATTCCGCGGTTCCGGAGTCTCGCTCGGTCCCCAGCCGCAGGCGGAACTGGATGCTCGACTGGCTGAGGAGAGCTCCGTGCCGGATAGGCGAATGCTCAACCTGCTTGACCCGAACGTCGACCCTTCGTTGAGCCCGCAGGGGCTCAGGCCGCCCGTGAAGCTGATGCAGTCGAGCATCGATGAGGTTCTGGATCGGGTGATCGACAGCCTTGTGGCCCATGGCCACCACGTGGGTGATGTGTTTGAGGGCAGGGAAGCTGTGAGTCTGCTCAATGCGGTAGTTGGGGATCTATATGCACTCTTGCGATCTCGCCTCAGCGAGCTCAGTCCCTCGGGTCTTGCGGAAGGCCTCGTGGGGCAATATGAAGCGCAGCTCGCAACCACGAGACTTGCGTTCAGAACCCTCAGGTCAAGCGTGGCCTGCTTCGACAACCAAGCGCTGTGGATTGAGGAACTGAAGAGAAGTCTGCCGCGAGAGACCACTGCTGCCATTGCATCCCGTTTTCTCCTGGAACACATGGCAGCGGAACCCCCAGCCGGCCAGATGGTGCTTACAGACTCCCTTCTTGAAGAACTGCTCGCCCTGGCCAGCCAGATCGTAGACTTCGGGATCGAATCTGAACTCGTGTATCACGCGCTCGCGGACCACAAGTTCTCGTATTTCCCGTCCGGCCGCCTCGGAGCCGATCGGTCGGAGTTCCGTGCAGCCAGAGACTCCTTTCTCCAACTCGTACTCTTCGAGCAGTTAACCTGTGACGGCAGAGCTGAAGTCTCAGGTTTGGAGTCGATTCTGACCCTGGAGAGACTTAACCTTGCCTCGCGGGCGGAGTGGGGATACCCCATATCTTCGGCGGCTACTGTCCTCGGGGAGCTATCCTCCATCGCACTCGACGGTGGTGGCGGCGCGTGTGCGATGACACGCTCAAAGCTCATTGAGAGACTCCGTGATGCCGCCGGGCTCCCCGAGGCAGAGATAGACGCCATCCTGACGAATCTGACGCTAGGCCCACGCAATTCCTTCCTGACGCCGCCGGCCGGTTTCGTGAAGGCGGATGTGTATCCGTGGCGCTTCAACCGGTCGCTCTCCTACCTGCGGCGCCCCCTTATCGCGCGACAGCGTGACACGGGCATCGACCTCGTGTGGGGGCCTCGTCACGTCTCTGAGTGTGGTCCATACTTGGTCGATCTCATCGCCTCATCGCGCTACAAAGCCAGGAGCCCTGGACTCAAAAGACTTCTCGCGGAACTGAGCGACGCGCGAGGGAGGGCCTTCCAAAGGCATGTTGCGGACTTCATACGCAGCAGTACCGGAATGATAGTCGCTCAGGGATGGACCGGCGCCGGGGAAGCCAGAATCCCGGCCGATCTCGGCGACGTGGACGTCATGGTTCTCGACCCCAGAAGGCGAACGCTATGGGCGTTCGAGTGCAAAGACTTCGAAGCTGCTCGGACCCCCGCGGAGCTCGCTAACGAAATTGAGAGGCTGGTCGACTCTGGAGTCCCGAAACACAAGCGGCGGATCGCATGGCTGTCAGCGCACGCGTCCGAAGTGGTGCGGTGTCTGGATCCCGGGGCGCACAGCGAGGGTTTCAAGGTAGAAGGGGCGGTCGTCCTGGACACGCCTCTGCTGTCGCCATTCTTGCGACAAACAGATCTCCCGATTGTCCCGGCCGCCCAAGCCCTGGATCTCTTGAAGTAGGGTCCAGAGACTTGGCCGAAGAGTACGGCAGCGTCGGCTGGCGCCTCACAAGCCATTGGGCCGCTCCGCTGCTATGGGCAGGTCGTCCATCCACAAGTACACGGCCAAGGCCTACGTCGTAAACCCCGAACCCGGAATGCGGCTGCGAAAGCCCAGACCCGCCCCCAAGATGGATCCCTGGAAGCCGAGATGCTTTCCTCTTGCGGCTGGTTGTGCCGTTCCGGAGGCAGTAGTATCATATGTGGGTGGCATGCCAACTGGTATCACAGGCGGTGCTCCTGGAGAGTACTCATGGGGGAGAGGAATGCCGAGGCTCGGCAGGCGCATTAGGCGCATGAGGGAGAGCCCCTCGAACGTTCGCTTTGACGAGTTGGCAGGCGTGCTGGACCACTTGGGCTTCAAGATGCGGCGCCCGGGGTCAGGTGGGTCGCACGTGAGCTTCTGGCATCCGGACCTGAGCTACCCCATCACCGTGAAGTGGCAGCCGGTTGTCAACAGGGTGTATGTCAGGCAGGCTCTTGACGCGATTGATGAACTCGGAAGGATGATTGAAGACGATGAGTGAGCGGGCTTTCCGAATCCTTCTTTCGCCCCAAGGTGATCCGCGGTCGCCCGAGGCCTGGGTGGCGGAGATTCCTGAACTCAGAGGATGTGTGTCTCACGGATCCACCCCCGCGGAAGCGCTTGAGTCGATCGAAGACGCGAAGGGCCAATGGCTTGCGACAGCGAGGGACCTTGGATACGAGATACCGGAGCCTGAAAGCGATCTCGACGAGTTTAGCGGGAAATTCACCGTCCGGCTGCCCAGAAGCCTGCACAGGCAACTCACCCACATGGCCATGATCGAGGGTGTGAGCCTCAACCAGTATGTCGTTTACCTTCTTGGCACAGGCCGCACTGGGGCTGGAGGGATGGAGCCCGTGCACCACTACCGCATGATCAGGCAGATGACGGAGACTGTGCAACGGGAGTGGAGTCGCCACGATCCCGGGGTGCTCGCACCTCAGGGTTCGCTCAGGACCGCATCCGCGGCCTATCCCATACTGGGCCGGGAGCTGCGAGAGGCTCGTGATCGCGTCTGCGAAAGGAGGCACCCGGAGTGAGCGAGGTCGGAGTGAGGTCAATCAAACTCCTCCAACTCCATGCGACACGGACAGGTACGCCTGCGCCGGAAGGGTACGCACGGGAAAACAGCTACTCGATCGTCAGGTTCGGGGAGAAGGACGCCGAGCTTCGGGTGAAGGACCGGTTCACGATGTCCCTGGACAGGGAGTTCGGCATGGAGTTCGACTGTGAACTCAAGGTTGTCCTGGGATGCGGTGAACCGCTCAAGGAGGAGGAACTCAAGGCGCAGATCGACAAGTGGATGGATCAGCCCACCCTGTCTTACTCCAATCTTCTTCTTGGCCTGGTACTTGAGTGGATGGGCGTGTTTCCGGTGGTCCTGCCCCCGCAGTGGTCGGAAAAGACTCCTCCGGGAAACAAGGGAAAGGTCAGGAAGACCAAGACGCCGTAGGGCGCCTGTGTCAACCGAGAAGAAGGCCGGTGCATTCGCCATGCCATCGAACACGAAGTGGACAGAGTCATAGAAGCGAGGTGAAACGCGTTGATACCGCGACATCTATTCCTCATCATGCTTGACCATGCGGGCGGGACCATTGCGGGAAAGACGCTGGCGCAGAAGCGGGCATACTTCGTCGGTGTACTTCTGGGCACCGACATCGGCTTCTCCCCACACTACTACGGCCCCTTCTCCGCGGAACTGGACGCCTCCGTAGGGTCGTGCAAAGCGCTGGGCTTTGCCCGACAGGATGTCTCAACGTACTCTCTCACTGAAGACGGCCGAAAGGTAGTCGCCAATCTTGAGGCCAAGGAAAGCAGCGAGGTTGGCAAAGTTAGGGCTGCTCTTGACCGCATTCACCAGGCCGGCGACGACGACTACTTCAGGCTCTCAATCGCAGCCAAGGCCTTGTGTATCATCCGCGAGAAGGAAGGCGGAGCGCGACCGAACGATGTGGTCGATGCGGCACGCCAGTTCGGCTGGGAGCTCTCTTCGGAACAGGTGCACGATGCTTGCGCCTTTCTCAGGAAGCTGGGGCTTCTCTCTTTGGCGTAGCTCTAATCAGGCTCCGCCCCACCCTGGCCCCGCAGCCTTACCCCCCCAGCGGGAATCCGCCCCTGCCCCGAGAAACCCTCCTTGCCTACGAACGGAGGGACCAAGCCCGTGAACGGCCCGTGGTACAACCTCGAAGGCAAGGTCGCCCTGGTCACCGGAGGGAGCCGGGGGATAGGGCTGGCGATTGCCCGCGAACTCCTTCGGCAGAAGGCCAAGGTCGCCATCTGCGCCCGCAAGCCGGAGGGGCTGGAGGTGGCCCGTCAGGAGCTTGAGGCTCTGGCCGCCAGTCTGGCCGCTGGTGCACCGGCCCCCGACCTCCTCGCCCTCCCGGCCCACATTGCCGAGGAGGACCAGGTCGAGCGCCTCTTCGCCACCGTGCTCGACCGCTTCGGCCGCCTCGACATCCTCATCAATAACGTGGGGATGAACCTCCTCACGCCATCGACCGTCGACGCCGACGTAGCCGCCTGGCGCAAGATCATCGACACCAACCTCACCGGCCCCTACCTCTGCGCCCGCCAGGCGGCCCGGGCCATGCGGCTCCACAAGGCGGGGAAGATTGTCAACCTGTCGTCCGTCGCCGGCCGCCGGGCCGCCCCCGGGATGGGCATCTACGGGGTGGCCAAGGCCGGTCTGGAGATGCTCACCCGTGTCCTGGCCGTGGAACTGGCCCCCGACAACATCCAGGTGAACGCGGTGGCCCCGTCGATGGTCAAGACCGGCTTCAGCGCTCCCTTCTGGTCGAACGAGAGCCTTCAGGCCCAGATTGTCGCCGGTATCCCCGCCGGGCGGCTGGCCGAGCCCATGGACGTGGTCCATCCCGTCCTCTTCCTGGCCTCGGACGCCGCCGGCTACATCACCGGCCAGACGCTCATCGTGGATGGGGGCGGCACTTCATGACCGACAACCACCCCGGCGCCACCGCCCTTTCCTGGATCAACGCCAACGCCGGCCGCCTCACGGCCGTCAGCGACCGCGTCTGGGAACTGGCCGAGGTGGCCCTGGAGGAGTTTGAGTCCGCCCGCCTCCTGGAGGGCGAGCTTGCCGCCGCCGGTTTCACTGTGGTCAGCGGGGTGGCCGGGATGCCGACCGCGTTCACGGCCACCTGGGGCCAAGGAAAGCCCAGGCTGGGTTTTCTGGCCGAGTACGACGCCCTGCCCCTTCTGAGCCAGGAGGCCTCGCCCGTGCGCAAGCCGCTCCGCGAGGGCGCCCCCGGCCACGGCTGCGGGCACAACCTCTACGGCGCCGCCGTCCTGGGAGCCGTCCTCGCCCTCAAGGAGGAGATGGTCCGGGAGAACCTGCCGGGGACCATCGTTTTCTTCGGCTGCCCGGCGGAGGAGACCCTCGTCGGCAAGGTCCTCATGGCCCGGGCCGGGCTCTTTAGCGGTCTGGACGCCGCCCTCACCTGGCACCCGTCCGAACTCAACAGCCTCTGGGCCGCCAGCTCTCAGGCCATGAACTCGGCCAAGTTCGCCTTCCACGGCCGGGCAGCCCACGCCGCGGCCAGCCCCGACCAGGGCCGCAGCGCCCTGGATGCCGTCGAACTGATGAACATCGGCGCGAACTACCTACGCGAGCACGTGCCCCAGGACACGCGCCTGCACTACGTGGTCACCAAGGGCGGGGTGGCCCCCAACATCGTCCCGGCTGAGGCCGAGGTCTGGTACTACGTCCGCAGCCCGCGCCGGGCCGACGTGGACTCCATCTACGCCCGGCTCCTCAAGATCGCCGACGGCGCCGCGCTGATGACCGAGACCACCTTTACCGTCAATCTTCTCACGGCGTGCCGCGAGTATCTCCCCAACGACGTGCTGGGCGACCTCCTCATGGATTGCCTAACCCGGCTTGGCCCACCCGCCTGGACAGCCGACGAGCTGGCTTTCGCCCAGGCCATCACCGACACGTTCGCCCCGGGGCAGAAGGAGGGCTCGCTCCGCGCCGGCCACGTGCCCCCCTCGTACTGGGGTAAGCTCCTCGACGACACCATCTGCCCGCCCCTGGCCCGGGGTGAGTGCCTCCCCGGTTCCACCGACGTGGCCGACGCCAGTTGGGCCACCCCCACGGCCTGCTCCGTCGCCTGCTGCGCCCCGCTCGGGACGGCCGGGCACTCCTGGCAGTTCACGGCCACCTCCGGCATGAGCATCGGCCACAAAGGCCTGCTGCTCTCGGCCAAGGCCCTGGCCATGGCTGGGAGCGAGCTGCTGCGCCGCCCGGAAATCCTGGTCAAGGCCCGCGAGGAGTATAGCCGGAAGACGGCCTCCTACTGAGGCGGCACGGTCGGTTAGTGGCGAGTGACCCCTCCTCCTTGCCGCCGCCGCCCCCCAGGCTGTACAATGCCGCTAGAGACTTACCAGCCCGCACCGCTCGGCGACACCGCTGACGGCGGGGTCCTCTCCCGGGTCCCGACCCGGACCCGATCCTGGATTTCGCTTGGCGGCTCATCCTGGAGGGGAGAACATTGCGTCGTCCGCTCGGTCACTTTCACCTGGGGTCCCTCAGCTTGGCCTTCTGTGTCGCCCTGGTCGGCTCTCTTCCAGTCGGTCTCCTTCCGTCGATCGGCCCGATTCCACCCCTCCCGCCCTTGCCGCCGCTCTCTCCTCCCACCCAGATCATCGTCTCGGCTCTGCGGGTGATGGAGTTCAATCCCTACCGCCTCTACACGTACCAGCTCGACGGAACCCACACGGAGTTTCTGCCCCTTCACTCCACCGACTACGAGTACAGCCCGGGACCCGACTCGGCGGGCGATGTGGTCTTCGTGGGCGACGACGGGAACCAGGCCGAGATCTACTTCTGGCCGGCCGCCGGCGGCTCGCTGGTCCGGCTCACGACCAACTCGGTCCCGGACCTCTTTCCGGCCCTCTCCCCCGACGGGACTAAGCTTGTCTTCTGTCGTCCCGACCCGTCTCACCCCAGCGTCATCTGCCTGTGGGCGGCCGACTTTCTTATGGGCGGGCTAGCGAACGTGAGGCAACTCAACTACGCCCAGTCCACCGAGCCCTGTTTCTCGCCCGACGGAACCAAGATCGTCTACGCCGAGGCCTGGGTGCCCCCGGGCGGAAGCCGCGTCATCCATCGTCTCCGGGTCTACAATTTCAACGCCGACCCGGCTTCGCGCTTCACCAACCTCCTGGGCAGCGTTATGACAACCTACGACCAACGCAAGCCCTCCTGGTCGCCGGACGGGGCCAAGATCGCCTTCGCTCTGGAGCGTAGCGCGGGCATCTATGATCTGGCCCTGGTCGACGGCGCAGGCGGCTCACCGGTCTTGTCTACAAGTACGCAGCTTTACGATGAAGGCTGCTCTTCCTGGGCCCCCACCGGACGGGAATTGATCGTTGAGTCCATCGAGCGGGCCTCGCTGCTCGAGCCGTCCCAGACCTGGCGTCTGGACCATCTGATCTTCAATACCTCCTGGGCCGTCACCAGCACGGTCACGGTGGCGGAGATTCCCGGGACGGCGACCAAGAATCCGCACCCGGCCTGGGTCGCGGCCCCGAGACCCCTAATCCTGGACGACATCCTGCCCCGGGGCACGGTCGGAACGGCCTACAGCTACACTCTCCGGGCGGCGGGCGGCGAGGGTAACTACCAATGGCAGATGAAAACCGGCTCGGTCCTGCCCGCCGGTCTCTCTCTCGACAGCGTTGGACATGTGACCGGAATCCCGACCCAGACGACCCCCAGCCTCACACCGTGTCGGTTCACGGTTGTCGTCCGCGACAAGAGCGGAACGGGAACGGCGGCGGAAAAGCTCCTCAGTCTCGAAATCATGCCGGCCGCCAGTCTGACCCTCAACCTGGGGACAACCCTGCCGATAGCCGTCACGGGGCGGGCCTATCAGTTTCCCTTTTCCATTACCGGCGGCCAGCCTCCCTACACGGTCAGCGCCAGATTCTACCCGTCGGGCCTCTACGGCCACGAGGTCACCATACCCGGCCTGGCGTTGTCGATCGACTCCAGCACAGGGCAGTGGCGTCTGTCCGGCACTCCGGGGGAGATATTCCCCAGCGACTCTTCCCTGGCCGGACAGCCGGTTGCCCGGGCCTACCTTGTCACCTTGCGCGTCGCGGACTCCCGAGGGGCCAGTATCATCCGCGAGTTGCCCAACTTTGTCAGTCTTCGGGTCGTAGGCGACCTCATCGCGCCACCCTTCTACGCTTTCGCCGGGGAGGGTGTCTGGTCGGCCCCCACGGCCACGAGCGACCACCAGTTCCCCCGGTCGGGGGTGGCCATCGCCGGGTCGGCCAGCGTAGCGCCCACCTTTGCCCTGCAACTCGCGCACGGGCAGTACCCGCTGGCGGCCGCGCGACGCGGGGGCGCCGACATCTACTGGTTTGACCTGAGCGGGATTCCCGACTGGGAAACCATCGCCGGCGCGGAGAGCATCACCGACGACGAGCAGCAGGTGGTCACCGGGCAACTCACGGCCCGGATCGCGCAGGCACCCTACGCGGATCTGGAGCTGGTCGGCCCGGTCCGGGTCTACCGCTACAGCTTCCGGCACGCGCGCGGTCTCCAGGACGAGAACTTCACTTCCTACTACACCTGGGACGAGTTCGAGCGGTTCTTCGGCTACGAAGATTGCGAGTACGCGGGTTCCGGTATCGACACCGGAGTGGCTTCCTTGCTCTTCGACGTTTTCGTCGGGCCTAACGACGGGATAGGCGAGGGGACCTGTTTCGGGATGTCTCTCTACGGCGAGAAGCTCTGGAACGGCGACCCCGGAATCTCCGGGGCCCCGCCGGCGGGGACAACGGCCTGGGCCTACGGCGAGGGCACTGAAACGAGCCACCAGCACCTCTGGCAGCTCGATCAGGGCTACCTCGAAGCCTGGATCCACTTCTTCCTCGACCACTACGACGAATTGGGCAAGGCCACGCTCGACCAGATCTTGCCCACCCTGGAGGGCACGGTCGCCGGAGTTGTTCCCGATTGGCCCTACCTGCTGGCCATCGCCGAGGGCTTCGGATCGGCGCATTCCGTGGTTCCCTACGCCTACGAGGAACTCCCCGACGGCTGGTGTCGAATTCGGGTCTACGACCCGAACCGTCCCTTCTGCGTCTGCGAGGAGAACGACGGGGGCAGCTACATCTCCATAAACCGCGTCACCGGCGACTGGAACTTCTCCTTCGGAGACGGCACGGTCTACGAAAACGCCTACATTGTCCCGGTCCAGTCCGACATCTGCCGGGGTGATCCCGATCTCATCAGCGACCTCATCGAGGCCGGCGGCGTCATCAACGATCTGCTGGACGACGGCTGGGACTTCCTCTGGTACATCCTGGCCGGCGCCGCGGCCCCGGACCAGGTCAGCGATGACTCGGGCCACACCCTTCTCACCGCCGATGGCGGCCCCAACCTCGGACCGACCCGCGTGCCCGAGGCCGGGATGATCCCCTTGAGCGGCGGCAGCACTCCCGCGGGCCTGTTTTTCGCCCCCAAGGGTGACGATCTGACCTTCTCGCTGCGGCCCGGCGGGACCGGTGGCCCCGGACAAGACGGCTACAAGTTCGGTTTCGGCACGGCCGGCGGGGCGGTGATCGTGCTTGAGGCCAGCGACGGAGATGAGGCCGGAGGTGGCGAAAACGGGGGCGGTGGCGAGGGTTGGGGTGGTCTGGACACTCTGCGCTGCGACGCCCTAAACGGCACCCTGGAGTTCGCTCCGGGCGGCCCTCGCCGCTGCTCCTTCTCCATCCTGATTCAGGCTGGGACAGACGGCGGTCAGGCCGGCGCCGGCGGCGTCGAGGGTGGCGGCGGTGGCGGTCGCATCCTGAGGCTCCGTGACCTCGTTCTCGGGGCGGGAGACACAATTCGCCTCGGTTTCGACGGACGGGCCTTGTGGCTGCGCCTCCTGCGGGGCGACGGCCCGCTGGGGGGCGCCTTGGCTGACGAGACGGCCTCCGACCGCGGCCGCGAGGGCTTCGACTACGGCCGGTTCAGTCTGCCCGCCGGGCAGGAGTGGCGTTTCGTGCCCGGCTACCAGCCTGGCGAGTCGCCGGTTCCGTTCAGCCTGGAGATCGATCTCGGGGCCAACGGAACGGTGGACGAGACCAAGGAACTCGCCGGGACGGCGACCAAACCGGGTCCCCAGCACGGCGGTGTCGTTCTGGGCTTCCTCGTGGGCAGCAAGATCATGACCGTGAACGGTGTCGAGCAGGCCATCGACGTGGCCCCGATGTCGATCGAGGGCCGGACCATGCTTCCAGTGCGCTACGTGACCGATCCACTGGGGGCCACGATAGCCTGGGATCAGACCGAGGGCAAGACGATCATAACCTTCGGGGAGACGATCATCGAACTCTGGATCGGAAAGAACAAGGCCATGGTCAACGGGCGGTCGGTTGGGGTCGATCCTTCCAACTCCAAGGTCGTTCCCCTCATTGTCGGCGGGCGAACGATGCTGCCGATGCGTTTCGTGGCCGAGAACCTCGGCTGCACGGTGGAGTGGAACGCCGGGGCCATAACTGTGGTCGGGCCGTAGAGCGGGGGATCCGGCAATCAGGATCACGTTCTCATGCGGTAGGGGCGGGCGGCTCTTCCTGGGCCGGATCCAGGAACCGCATCCCTAGCTCGGCCACCAGTTGGTTGAGCCCGCGATCCGACGAGACCGTGATTGCCTCTGCCCCCAATGCCCTGGCCGTACCTACCTGCAGAGCATCGACGGGCGTTATATATCTGGTCAGCAGGAGTCGGATGCCCTCTTCAACTACCTCCGCCGAGACAGCCAGAGCCTGGATCCTGCCGGTGGCAAGATCGAGCGAAAAGGCCGCCCAGGCCTCGTTGAACTGGCTGTCGTCGATGGCCCTGTCTACGGAGTGGAGCCTCTGAAGGTTGGACAGAAACTCAATCACGGTGAGAGTTGAGATGAATACCTCGGCGCTCTCGCGAAACAAGGACTCCATTCGCTCTGATCCGCGCTCCGGCAGATACCGCTTGAAGAGAGCGCTTGTGTCGACAAAGTACGTCGTCACGGCTTACGGCTCCTCTCGGCCTTCTCTCTGGGCGCGTATCCGCTGGGAGAGGTCGATGGACAGCGCCGGCATCCTTTCTCTTACGCTAGAGGCGGCGAGGTGAGGGTGGGGTTTCTCCGGATCGATCCCCATGTTCTCAAGACTACGCCTCGCGTAGGCCCGTATCTTCTCGCCGTCAGGGACTTCGTCTCGCCGCCTGAGGACTATCGCATCGTCCTGGATGGCAGCCTCGAGGTGATCACCCTCGCGGACCATCATCAGGTCGCGTGCTTCTTTCGGCAGCGTGATTTGACCTTTGGAGGTAACCTTCACGTCCCATTTGGGTCCCTTCGGTCCTTTCATGGAAGACCCCCAACGTCTCCAGACATCCGCCTTACTTTCGGACTTTCTTACTAGAGTGTAGCACGACCCGGCGGCACGCACAACCGAGCTGGCTCCGGCCAAGACCAGGGCGCCGAGGGCCAGCCCCGGGCCAAGGCCGAGGGGCCGTCCGGGTATCTCCCTGAGGGCGGTGGCGATCTCGGGAAAGCGGCTCTGAATGTCGTAGGAACGGAGGGACAGGGGGTGACCCTCGACCCCGGTCGCGGCGGCGAGAGCGAAACCAGCCGCCAGAACCACGGTCACGAGGACAGCGCCGGAAATCTTCGTCCGTCGGGTCAGATCTGAGGAGGCCAGGATGAGGACGGCGGGAAGGGCGACCGCCAACCCGCCGAAGGCCGCCCGCGAGCCGGACATGACGACCCCGCTCACCAGAACCAGGAAAATCCCAAGCCAGGCGCACCGTTGCCCCTTGGCGGCGCTGGGGTCCAGGCATCTGAGCAAGGAGACCGCCGCCGGAAGGAACAGGCTCGGCCCAAAGACGTTCGAGTCCTTGAAGAACCCGCGAAACTCGACCCCGTACTGCCAGAGAGCCCCCCGTAGTTCGGGAACCAGGCCGCCGATCCAGGCCGCGGTCGTGCCGACCAGACCGCCCAGGATGAGACCGGTCACAACATCGTCCGCGATGGTCTCCGGGGAGCGCGTGGCGGGAACGGACCGGCGATTGCCCAGGCCACGAGCGTGGACAGGGCCAGGATGATCACCCCGGCCGAGGTCCAGCGAAGCGGGCGGTCGCGGAGGCCCGCGAAGTGAAGACGACCCGTCCGGTAGCCATGGATGGCCCAGGCCAGGAAGAGGACCTCAAAGACCGAGGGCTCAACCACGACGATGGAGGCCAGGGTGAAGACAGCGATCGTTGCCACCCGATACGAGAGCCGCAGGAGGAGAAGGTAGAGGGCCAGCGCGATCGCCAAAGCCAGGAGAAGGGTCGGGGCCACGTCAGGCAGGCGCCCGGCGGAGATCACCTTGACCAGGTCGAGACGGCCGCTGCCCACTCCGGGCTGTCGGGACGTGTCACCCCACAGCCAGGACCGGATTACATCCAGGGCCGTCGAGCGGCCGGTGGGGGTGAGACGGACATCGTCGATGGCCACCCGCCAGCCCGGCTGGACGGAGAGGGAGATCACGATTTCACCGGAAGGGACCGCCAGGCGAGTCTGGGTCCACTCGCCCGCCGGAGGCAGTGCGGTCACGGCGACGGTTTCCACCTTCCCGGCCGTCAGGGTCACCGGGAAGGACGCGCCGGCTGACCCCGCTCCGGGCGGGGTGGGGCCGGGTGTGGGGCCAGACGGCCCGGCCGCCTCGGCTCGATACCACAGGGTCAGGACCGACTCCCGCCGGACGACGACCTCCGCCGACAGGGTGGCCGGCTCGGTCGCGGCCCGGACATCGAGGACCTGAGCCCCGCCCGTTTGCCCCCCGTCCGTTCTCCCCGGTCCGGGTTCGATCACACCGCCGCCGCCGGCCGACCAGCCGAAGCCCACCCCCTTGGGGAAGCTGCCATTGAAGTCGCCAATGTAGACCCCGTCGGGAAGAAGAAAGGCCAGGGCCAGAGTGAAGGCCAAGACGACAAGACCGAGGGCGATTGCCTGTCGCCGCAGCTCGGTTTCCCCCTCACCCAAGCCGAATCAGATCGGAGTATCCGTCCACCGGGGAGTATCTGTCCGGTGGGGAGTATCTGTCTGGCGGGATGTTCCCGTGCGACGGCATCGTTCGCGGGAGATGGGCCTGGTCCCTCCAGAGCCCGGAAGGGGCCAGCCTCAACCAGCCGGGCCATGACGGCTGTCGAAACATCGCCAAACGGGGTTGGCAGGATGTGGTTCGACTGTCGCCAACTCCCTGTTCCATCGGCTCCGTTGAGACACGGCTGTAGACCGTCCTCGCGAGCCGTGTCGGTCCAAGGGAGGGCTTTCGATGGCCCGGGCAGCCGAACCCGGCAAGGTTCGACTCGACGTCAACTCGACGACGCGGGTGGTCTTTCGCCCCTTAACCTTCAACGTCGACAAGGACGACGTGGTTATCAGTTCCCCGCACTCACCTCACCACATGTCGCTGAGTGTCGAGGCCCAGCCGCTGATCGAGCGTCTCCAGGCGGGGGCGCCGTTGGGTGCGGTCATCTCCGAGTTCGACCTGGACCCGGAGACAACCCAGGATCTTCTGAAGTGTCTTGTCGACTGCGGGTTGGTCGCCCGCCTGGGGGACCGGGATATTCCGATGCTGGCGGCCACCGGGGATCACGCCGCGGCCGACGACAGCGCTCCGGCGCCCGGCCACCCCGCCGCCTCCGCCACGCCTGACCCCGCCGCCTCCGCCACGCCTGACCCCGCCCGGAACTCCTTCGGCGGCTTCCGGCGGCGCGGGATTACCCTGGGCATCAGCCGGGTCAGGCCGGCCAGGCTGAACTTCCTGGTTTCGCCCCTGGCCCTGATCTTCTATTCCGCCTGCTTTCTCTTCGTCGCTGGAACGTTCGTGGTCGTGCCGGGTCTTCGTCCCAAGGCCGCCGACTGGTTCTTCTCCACCTCCCTGAGCGTGTCCATGTTCGGCAACTTCATTATGGCCTGGACGATTGTCCTGGGCCACGAGATGGCTCACATGCTGGCGGCGCGACAGGTTGGGTTGGCGGGAATCCTGAGCATCGGCTACCGGCAGCGTTTCATCGTGGCCCAGACCGACGTCTCCGACATCTGGCGCGTGCCTCATCGGAAGCGCTACAATGTCTACCTGGCCGGTCTGGCCTACGAGTTCATCCTGATGACCACGATTCTCATCCTTCTCATCCTGGACAGCGCCGGTTCCCTGGTCCTGGGGACAGCCGGTCTGATTCTCAGGGCCGTTCTCTACACTCGCGTCATCAGCGTGCTCTGGCAGTTTCGCTTCAACATGCAGACCGACATCTACTACACCATCGGTAACCTCCTGAACTACAAGAACCTGATGGAAGACAGCCGGGCCTACCTCGCCTATCTCTGGGCCAGGGTGAGACGCCGGGCAGCTAAGCCCTTGCGCCTGAGGCCCAAGGAGTGGGTCGTGGTTAAGGCCTATCTCGTCTTCGCCGCGGTGACCAACTCCTGGATCTGGATTGCCTGGGCCTTCCTCGTCATCCCCGTCTGGGTCCGCCTGATTTCGACCGGCAGTCAATCCATCTGGCGAGGCCTCACGGGGGGCGGGCTCCTCCCGTTCCTGGATGGCTTCGTGGTCATTTCCATCACTCTCTTCAACTGGATTACTCCCCTGGCCATGGCCTGGCGGGCCCGCCAGCGGGCCAAGCTGGCGCCTCCGGAGTATGAGGTTGTTCTGGGGGCCTCCCAGGCCGGGCAGGCGCTGGCGCAGGCTGCGGCGCCGGTGCCCGCCCGCTCCGGATCGCCTGCGCCCGCCGCGTTCGCCGAGCCGCCGGTGCCTGCCCTCGCCGGATCGCCCGCCGCTCCGGTCGCGCGACCCCTCTACCTCCGGGCTCTGGGCCCCTTGAATGTGAGAAGGTCCCCGGTGGGGGTCTTTGTCCTATCCCAAGAGGGCGCGGACATGGAAGTGGACGAAACCGCCGTCTCGGTCCTCGCGCTGTGCGACGGGCTGCACACGGCCGAGGAGATCGTGGCCGACGTCCTCGGACCGGATCCGGCGCGGGACAATCGGACGGCTATCGAGCGGCTTCTGTCTGGGTTCAAGTCGGATGACCTGGTCGTTGAGACGTCCGAGCCTTCTCCGGTTGAACCCTTCTACCAGGGGGATCGGCCTCTGGCCATGATTATTGAGATCACCTATGCCTGTAACGAAAACTGTCGCTTCTGCCTGCGCCCAACCGGCGCCACGGCCTCCGGCGAGCTGCCCGACAGCGTCTTCCTCGACCTGGTCGACGAGGCGGCCGACCTGGGTGTGAGCCCGGTCAATATCACCGGAGGCGAACCCCTGCTCAGGACCCCTTTGGTGCTGGAGATGGCCCGTCGGCTGCAGGCGAGGGGTGCCCACGTCCACCTTCTGACCAACGCTCTCCTGGTAACCGATCAACTGGCCCGCGAGCTTCGAGCGGCCGGCGTGGAGAACGCGCAGGTCAGCCTGGATTCGGCTGATCCTGAGCGTCACGATCTGCTCCGGGGCCGGAAGGGGGCCCACGCGGGCGCCTTGGCCGGCATCAAGCGCCTGCGCGAGGCGGGCATCGGGGTCAACACGGCCACGGTCATTAACCGCCGCAACTGGGACGAGCGCAACGAAATCATTGCCCTGGCTCGGTCCGTGGCCGACTGGTGCAAGATCTCAGCCCAATTGCCGCTCGAACGGGGCGTCAACGACGATCTTCTCGGCCCGCGGGAGGCCGCCGACTGCCGGCTTCTCCTGACCCGCGGGTCGGATGGGACGATCCGCATGCCCTTCGTTCCCCGGGACCGGTGCTCCATTGGCACCTCACCCGTCATCGCTCCGGACGGCACGATCTACCCCTGCATGCTGGGAGCGCACCGGGGGCTGGAGTTGGGGGTCTACCCTCGCGACAGCCTGGCCGCCATCTGGCGGGATCAGGGGAGCGGACCCTGCCGGCTGAGTGATCTCCGGTCGGTGAACGTTGAGGAACTCGACGGCTGCCGGCAATGCGAGGCCCGCTACTTCTGCGGCGGGGGATGCCGGGCTTCGGCTTTCGCGGCCACCGGGTCTTATCGTGGGCGCGATCCCGTGCGGTGCCCCACGAACAAGATCATCTTTCGCGCCATCCTCACTGAGGGTGACGCGACAACCAAGAATCTAGCCCGCCGCTGTCTCGGGGCGACTCAGAAGCCCCATGTGGCGGTGGCTGGAGGCTAGAAACCGCGGGGCCCGCCTTGCCCCAGCCCACTAGAGATAAGGAGGTGCCCAACAGTGAAGGTTACCTTCAAGAAGCTCGCCGACGTTAAGACCACCGCCGAGATAATCATCGACTTCCCGCCCTGGAGCGAAGGCAAGACTCAGTGCGCCTAGGCAATACGGCCAGATCCAGCAGGCCGTAGCCGACGCGGAAGCTTGAGGAAAGCGGCCCGGGGCGGCATCGCCAGATGCCGCCCCGGGCCGCTCGTCCTGACTGGGGCCGGGCGACCCCAGCCACCGCGCCCGTCCCGACCAAGGCTACCGAGTTTGCCTGGGGGGAACATGGCTTCAGGCTTTGGAGGAGTCAGCCTCCTTGGCGGCAAATGCTGGGGCGTTCGGCTGGGCTCGGCCGGGCGACTTATGAAGTGACCGGTTGACATGGATGAGCCCTGACCGGGAGGAGAGAGGCCATGCGTGGGCGGCGGGTGTTTCGTGGTCGGCTGGTGGCCGATGGGATGTGGGTGGCGCACCTCACCTGGGGCCTCTGGAGCCTGGGTTGCCTGGCGCCGGGCGTATGGTTCTGCCGGCAGGCGGCCATGGCTGCGGACAGAGCCCAGGCCTACTTCGGGCCTCTCTTCGTGGGGCTTCTCCTGGCCGGGACCGGCGTGATAATGCTGTTGGTGTGGCGCATTGCGACCGGCGCTGTCGTGCTGCGGCCGGACGGGCTGTCGTGCCGACCGGGTTTCCTGTGGGGCCGTTTCGTGCCCTACGGAGACATCCTGTCCCTGGACGGTGGGACCAGACTGGTTTACGAGCGGAAAACGCATGGCCGGCCGAAGCGGACCAACCTATACCTGCCGCCCTGGGTATTGAGTCACCTCGCCTTTCGCGAAGAGCTCCGGCGCCGGGCCCCTGGGATGGAGGTGCGCGGCGAGCATGTCCTGCGGGTCATAGCCTTCAGGCGACACGTGGGCGGCTTCCTGGGCCTGTGGCTCACGATCTTGGTCCCGCTCGGTCTGTTGGCGGTCCTGCCGCCACTTTGGGAGCGGGCCCCCTGGTTCAATCCCTGGATTGCCGGAGGCGTGTGGGTGGCGGTGGTGGTGGCTCTTATCGTGTGGCAGGCAGTGGGCGAGGGGCGGCTGCGTCAGGCAGGTTGATATCCGGTATCCACCCGGTCACGCTCTACGCCATGCGTGACTCCGGTGCCCTGATCGCCCTGAGCCGCGGCTCGACCATCCGCCCATCAAGACCTACCGGTTCAGCGACGAGACCTTCAGGGTGGGGCGTGAGACTCACGATCTCGGCGGGGTTAGTGTGAGCGTCTACGGGCCGGAGAAGACCCTGGCCGACTGTTTCAAGTTCCGCAACCACATCGGGCTCGATACGCTCATAGAGGCCCTCCGGTTCTACCGCGAGCGGGGGGATGTGAAGGTGGCCGACCTCATGCGCTATGCCTCGGCCTGCCGGGTCGTGAAAGTCATGCGGCCCTATCTTGAGGCTATCCTCTGATGGCTGGCGTGCGCGTCCGGGTCCGGGGCAGCCTCGGCCCGGCCAGGGTTCCCTTCAAGTGGACGTCGGGTTCGGGGACGTCGTCGTACCCGGCCCCACCATGGTGACCTATCCCTCGCTCCTGGACTTCCCGCCGGCCCAATTGGCCGGCTACACCAGGGAAAGCACGATCGCCGAGAAGCTGCAGGCCTCGCCGACGCGCCCAAAGCTCTGGCTGACGTCGTGACTCAGGTCAAGACCTTCCTGCAGCCCATCCTGACTGCACTTGCCGCCGGCCAGCCGTTCAAGGGAGAGTGGAAGGCCCTGGGTCCCTGGGACTGAGCACCCGATACGGCATCGCTTCCCTGCCAAAGGCCCCATCTTCGAGGTCGTTCACCCTTGCGGACGCCGCTCCTGACGCTAACCGACGATAAGGTTTAAGCCTACCCCAAGGAGGGAGGTGAGAGAAGGAGGGGAAACTGCCAAGGAAAGGCATGGTGCTGGTGATTGTCGATATGCTGATGGTCGGCCCAGGCTCAAGGCTACACCCGAAAGGCGGAGTGACATGCGGAAGACGGCCCTTTGGTCGTTGCGAATAGGAGCGGTCCTCGTGGCCGCGTGCGCCATACTGTTTCTCGCCGTGGCGACGGGGGCGGGCAGGGAGATAGGCGCGGGGCTAGAGGTGGAGCTCGGGCGGTCCGATCCGCTGCTCTTCACCGTTAGCGCCATCCCTCCGCAGGAGCTGAGGCAGATCGGGCCGCAGGCCCTCACTCTGGCCCAGGCGGAAGAGTTGAAGGTTCGGCTGGCCCCACTCGCACGCATGGGCACGTTCCGCCCGCATCAGCGATCGGTGGCTCAGTATCACCGCTTCCCTGGTGGCCCGTGGATCCTCGACCATGTTCCCGTCTACTACCTGTCGGTTGACGCGGAGTATTTTCGTCTCCTGGGACTCGCCGTGGCCGAGGGACGGTTTTTCACCCGGGAGGAAGTCGCCGCCGGGGCCAAGGTCTGCGTGATCGGCTGGAACCGGGTGGAGACGGGTCCGACCCACTCCGATCCCATGGGGGAGATGAAGGACGCCTACTCCATTGTCGGCCGTCTCCAGGCCGCCGAGGGGAAGCTCTACCCGGGCGCGCCGGAGCCCCACGAGTTCCCGCTCGAGTTCAACACCTTGGTTCTCACCCCGATCACGACCTTTCCGACGGGGTTTGAGGTCCACGACGACACGAAGATCATGCCCCTCGTGGCCCCGAAGCGGGATCAAGCCGAGGCGGCGCTGGCCATGGTCAAGGAAACGGTCGGGGCGTTGTGGCCCGGCTGGATCTTGGCCGTGGCCGCCGGGAACGAGATCACCCTCACACTGGAGCAGGCCGCGCGGCGGGTGGAGTCGTACTTCTGGTACGTGGGAGGTCTTCTTCTAGCCCTCTTTGTCGCCAGCACCATGGGTTTCATGATCCTCATCGTGACCCGGGAGCGTAAGGAGGTGGCCTTGCGGCGATCCCTGGGGGCGAGTCGCTGGGTCGTGCTGCTCGGCGCGAGCCGGCACGGGCTAGGGGTGGCGGGGGTTGGGTGCGCCGCCGGCCTTGCCCTCGTCGTGGGCGTGTCAGGACCCCTGGGGAGGTTTCTCGGCCAAGCCGTGGTGGTCGCGTGGGGGGAGATCCTCACCTACTGCGGAGCGGTGCTTGTCGCGGCCGTGGTCACGGCTGCCGCGGCTGGGGCCTGGGTGAGCGCGAACCTTCCCGGGGTGGCCCTGCGCCAGGGAACGATGGTCCGCGGACGGCGGTCGTATGACGTGCGGCTTCTGCTGGCCGGCGTGAGCGTGGCCCTGGCCGTGGTTGTTCTGAGTAGTCTTCTGCTGGTGAGCGGTTCATCGCTGGCGGCCCTCCGAAGCTACCTCCATGGATCGGGCGAGAACGTCGTGGCCGTGCGGCAAGATGTCTTCCAGGCCACCCGCCCCCTGAAAGCGGAGGACCTCATCGGCTCGGCGCACGCGGCTCAGCTTCGCGAGAGCCTGCCTGGGGATTGGACGGTCGTGCATCAGAACGTGGGCCTCACCGGAGTGGCGTCCCCAGATGGTGCGGGAAGCGGCAAGGAGATCAGTGTCTATGCCTACGCTCTTGACGTGCCCTGGCCGGCCACCGGGGGTTTCGCCGTGGCGACCGGACGCGGGCTCGAAGAGGCCGACTCTGACGATGCGGTCTGTCTTATCGGCGGCAGGGTGGCGCAAGAACTCTTTCCGGGTCAGGATCCTGTGGGGCAGCGGGTGAGCGTCGGCCGGTCGACGGCCGTCGAGATCGTGGGGGTTCTTGCGCCACGACCCGCGGGCATTCTGGACCGGCTCGGGGATCGGGATTCGTCGATCGTCGTGCCGGCCGGGGTGACCGACTCCCTTCCGTGGAGCGCGTGGGAGTCGCTGAACGACGAGATCTGGGTCTACTTCCCCGAGACCTTCCAGACCGGGGTGGCGGTGGGCCGGGTCACGGAGGTTTTCACTCTGGTCGATGCTTCCACCATCGGCTTCAGGGCCACGGCCCTCATCGACGAGGCCTCCGCTCTGGGGGGACTAGCGGCGAAAATGGGCCGCTTTCAGGTAGCTCTTGGCCTGGGAACGCTTCTCATCACCGCGGCCATGGGTGCGGCCATCATGCAGACGCGGGTCCTGGAGCGGCGAAGGGAGATCGGCCTCCGGCGGGCGCTGGGAGCGAGAGCCCTCCGGGTGGCGGGAGAGGTCCTGGCCGGGTCTCTGGTTCTCTACATCATTAGCGGTCTTATCGGGTTGGCCGGGGGCATGTTCCTCGCGGTGCGCGTATGCGCCGAGCGCGGTTGGGAACTCACCCGACCTGTCCAAACGGGAATCCTCGTTTTCTTCATCGTTATCGGTGTGGCTCTTGCCGCCGGGCTATGGCCGGCGTCCGTCGCGGCGGGAGAACAGCCCATGGCCGGACTCCGCGAGGGCGAGGGAACGTAGGCGCTGTGAGTCGCGGCTACCGCCGAGTGGCGATTGGGTCCGTCCATGACCGGAACTTCAAGGAGGAGTGGGCAGGGTGATAGATCAAGAGACTATTGTCGAGACCAAGGCGCTCAGTCGCCGCTACCGCCGAGGCACGCACGAGGTCTGGGCCTTGCGCGACTGCAGCCTCGGCATAAGACGGGGCGAGTTCGTGGCCATCACCGGGCCGTCGGGATCAGGCAAGAGCACTCTCCTTCACCTTCTGGCGTGTCTGGACCGCCCGACCGGGGGCCAGTACTTCCTCCGGGGCGTGGATGTGGGGGAGCTTCCGGACGGCCGCCTGGCGCTTATCCGCAACCGGTTTCTCGGAATCGTGTTTCAGTCATTCAACCTCCTACCCGCGCTACGAGCCTGGCAGAACGTGGCCCTGCCTCTCGCCTACCGGGGCTTGTCCGTCACGAAGAGACGCCTCCGGGCGATGGAAGTCTTGGAGCGGGTGGGTCTCGCCGAACGGGCGACCCACTACCCGTTTGAGCTCAGTGGCGGGGAGGAGCAGCGAGTGGCTATCGCGCGGGCCCTGGTGACGGAGCCTGAGCTTCTCCTGGCCGACGAGCCGACGGGGAACCTCGACAGCCAGGCGCAAGAGGAGTTCATGTCCGTTTTGGGTCGACTGCGGGAGACGGGGACGACGATCGTGATGGTCACGCATAACACCGACCTCGCGGCCCGGGCCGACCGCACGGTCAAGATGCAGGACGGGGCGATCGAGGCCGCGGAAGCATCTGATCGGTGAGGGTAGCCTCAGAGCCCCGCTACTCCTCCTCAATAGCTGCGGCTGGCAGAACGCTTTGCTCCATGTTCTTGACGACGGCTACGTGAACCCCGTCTGGGCCAGGCCAGCGAGCCGGATGCCAGGCAGGAGGCTAGGCATCCGGGGAGATGCTGGTCCTGATCGCGGCGACCATCCTGTCCGACGGCGTGAACGCGAGGCGCCCCTCTTTTCCCTGCCAAACACCATCTATGACCCAGGCCCGCCGGTGGTTGCGGCAGACCGCAGCAGTCAAGCATAGCTGACCTAGGGGCCAGCGCGACCGAGGCCAGGCGGGGCAGTAGCGACTACCTCATGGACTGCCCGGCGCTCGTCCCCCGGTGTTGTCCGTCGGAGTGATCACGTCTCCGGTGGGGTCAAGACAAGTCGGTTCGCAACTACGGCTGGCGGGCCCGCCGATCCTGAAGTGTGCGGAGACCACGCCCACAATGCGAGTGGCGGGAATAGCAGCGTGCCCGGGATAGTGGCCGCCAGGAAACCGGTACGAGTCCAGCCACGCGTGCTGGACAACCGGGTTGTGAAGCTCACGTAATGCCACAGGGCGCCACGGGTGTCTCCGGTCCTCGGGAACCTTGATGTCCAGAACACCCCGGATTCGTGCGGATCGCAGGGTCGGAAGGAACAACGGGAGCGCATTGCCAACAGCAGTGCTAGCGCGGGCGCTCGGGCCAGCCCGACGGAGCGCATGAGAAACGCAAGCCAGTAGAGCGCTCCCACCAGTGTGCCCACCATGAGGGTAACCGCCGAGCGCGATGGACCAGGCTCATCGTAGGAACGTAGAAGCCCAACGCGATCACGACTTGGCCAACGACGAGGCCGCATTCACCAAGGTATCAGGTCCAGAGAAGACTCGCCCAAGTCGCAAGCGGGATCTCCGGTCAGAAACTGCTGACACCCTATGTTGACCTTGCCAACATAGACGCCGCTTGAGGCGTTCCGGTTCATTGAGATGGTTGTGCCCTGCCTTGACGTGTCCACTAAACCGGACCGTAGTCACGGCCCCGTCGGGCGAGTGCCGTTCCTGTTCTTACCCGCAAGGAAGCGCAAGACGTCGTGACCGACGGAGTTCCGTGGGTCCATCGGCAAGGAGCACAGGTAGGCAAGGCTTGGACCCAGCAGCAAGGGCGAGAGAATCCGGACTTCGTTGGAGACCCCTGGGTCCAATCGCAGGAGCCACCACACGTAGACCGCAAGAACTCCCGCCAGGGGAAGACGCGCCCACCTCCAGCGCAACCTCCAGGAGGTCGCGAGAAACAGCGCAAGGCATACCAAGAACCCGCCGAGAGCCTTGACTACCCCGGAGAGAAGCAACACCACGTATCCCATCCTTTCGCCTGACCACGCCCAAGATTAGGGCTTGGGGGACCGGAAGCCTCCTCTTATGCCTATGACTCCACATACGATGGTGACGCCGAAGTCAAACGCTTCATAGAAGGCATCCTTGCCATTCATCGGTGAATACATGGCAAACGCTTCGGTCCTTGGATCCACCCTGTAGTGATAGTACCGGAGAACCACCGTTGCCTCTCCTCCCGCTGCAGCGCCCAAGACAATGGCACCGACAACGGCGCCAAACGGACCACTCACAAGAAGCGCGATGACAGCCCCCGCGCCCGCGACGTAGCCAAAGAGGTACTGCAGGTCCTTCAGGGTGTACTGCTCAACATCTACCACGATCATGACCACGGTTCCGGACGTATCATCCTCTGCAGGTTGCTCAACGAGTCCACTGGGGTCGACGAATGATAGTGGGTTTCCGCCGGCGTAGTCATAGCTCGGGGATTCCCTGGCCGGATCCCTGGTCAAAAACCTCCCCAGCGCCGGGCTGTAGTACCGCCCCTTCAGATAATACAGCCCCGTCTCGGCGTCGTGGTAGTAGCCGGCGTATCTTATCGGCTGGCCGGCGCACGTTCCCTCGGCCGTGAGCAGCTCGCCCCAGGGGCCGTAGCGGTAGGTGGCCACGATCGGGTAGCCGTTTTCCCTGTCCGTCAGGCTGACCACGTCCCCGCGGGCGTTGGTGTGAGCGACGACCCTCGCCGGCCCAGTAGTAGACGGCGTAGCCCCAGGGGCCGCTTTCGCGGTAGAGGAGGCCGTCGGGACGCCAGAGGTAGGTCGTGGTCCCGGCGGAGGTGGTCTTGCTGATCCTTAGGCCGCGGTAGTCGTAGGCGTAGGTGGCTACAACCGAGCCGTCGCTCACGCGGGTGACCTGGGTGAGCTGGTTCAGGGTGTCGTAGACGTAGTTCATGACGCCGTCGGAGGTCAGGTTGCCATTGGCGTCGTGGGTGAAGCCCTCGCTGGTGATCTGGTTTGCGGCGTCGTGGGTGAAGGCGACCCCGTCCTTGCCGGTGAGGTTCCCGGACGGGTCATAGGTGTAGGAGTGGGGGACGCCGTTTGCGTCGATCCAGGTCGCGAGCTGGTTTCTGGCGTCGTAGCCGAAGCTCTCCTCCGCTGCCCCCTGCTCGTAGGTCAGGACGTTGCCGTTTGCGTCGTACTCGTAGCTGATGTCCCGGCCGCCGGGGTTTCCCTTGTCGTTGATGGTCCGGATCCAGCCCGTGCCGTAGCGCTCGATGAGTCGCTTCATGTAGATGGCCGAGAAAGTTCCTCCAAGGACCTCGAAGAGCCGGCCCTGGTCGTCGTAGTAAAGGAAGACGGGTCCGCTCGACGAGGCGTCCATCGCGGCCAGCCGACCGGCCGCGTCATACTGGTAGACATACTGCTGCCCGCCGTAGGTCGTGGAGGTGACGTGACTTTCCTTGTCCCAGGCCAGGGCGAGCGTTCCGCCGGGACCGGCCACGGATGTCGGCCGGCCGATCTGGTCGACCGTGTAGGTGAAGTTGGCCCCCGTGCTGTCGGCTACCCCGGTGATCACGCCGTCGCCGTTTCTGGTGTAGGTGATGGTTCGCCCGTCGGCCGGCCGCTGCTCCTGGGCCAGGCGGTTGGCGCCGTCGTAGGCGAAGAGGGCCTGGCGGCCCCCCGGGAAGGTCGCGGTGAGGAGGTTCCCGGCGCCGTCGTACGCATAGGCCGCGCTCCGCGATAGCGGATCGGTCACGCTGGCTACCTGTCCAAGCGGGGTGTAGCTGAGGGTCGTGAGATAGGTGGGGTCGGTCGGGCTTGAGCTTCGCGGGTCGCGCCAGGCCACGAGATTCCCGGCGGGGTCGTAGGCCCAGTAGCTGGCGCGGCCGGAGGCGTCGGTCACCGTTGTGACTCGGCCGGCGGCGTCGCGGGTGAAGGACGTGGTCTGGCCGAGGGCGTCGGAGAGTAGCGTGCGGTTGCCGACGCTGTCGAAGGTGAAGTGAAGGGTGTTGCCGCAGGGGTCGGTGCTCGCCGTCCGGTAGTTGCCCGGCGCCTCCCACCCGAGGCGGGTCGTTGTCGTGGGGATGAGTTGGATGCTGTCGAACCAGGCCGTTCCCTTGGCCTCGGCCAGGGCCAGGGTGACGCGGGCGGTGACGGCCTCCGCCGGCGGGTCGGCCGCCAGGGCCAGGCGGGTCCACTCGATGGTCCCCGAGAGGGTCCGGGTCGACTCCCCGGACAGCCAGAGGCTGGCGGAGTCGTAGAAGTCCAGGCACAGTTTCACCCCGCCCGTCCCGGTCACGTTTGACAGCCTGACCATGCCGGCCAGGGTGAAACGCTCGGAGCTGTTCAGAGCCACGGTCTGGCAGGAGGTCCGCGTGCCCGTGTTCAGGAGATAGAGCTTGAGGCTGTATCTGACCCAGCCGATGGTGAAATCCGGCGAGCCGTCGGACCATGGGGTTATCGCGCCGCCGGCGTCGAAGCCCGTGTTCTCCAGGGAGTTGAAAGGCGACAGAGTGTGAAGAGGTGTGTAGGCCCCGGGGGCGTAGGCGATTTCGAGCTGGACGCCGTCAAACCAGACCGTGCCGGTGGCCTGGTAGAGGCGCAGGACAACCCGGTACTTGCAGCCGGCCAGGGGGAGGTCCTTGAGAGCCAGGGCGGGTCGGACCGTGCCCGTGCCGGCGTAGAAGTTGCCGTACTCCCGCTTGAGGACCAGACCCGTGGAAGGGTCCAGATACTCGACCCCGATGGCCGCCCCGCCGCCACCCCGCCCCAATCCTGTCACATCCTGGCGAAACTGGGTGACCCCCATGCTATAGTGTAGGGTGAGTGCTTCCGACGGACCGGCCCAGAGGTGGTCCCGAGTTGAAGATCGCCCTACAGGGTGGAAGCGGTGTCGTTGGGCGGCGGCTGACGGAAAGCCTGGGGCCCGAGCACGAGTTCGTGGATCTGCCCCTCGCGGACCTCGTGGTGATTGCCACGCCCCTCGAGGCGGCCGAGGACGCCTACCACAAGGCCCGGATCGCCGCTCCCGCGGCCCGGGTCTTGGACATGAGCGGCTACTTGAAGGACGCCGGCTTGGCCGTCCATCTTCTCCATTGCCGCCTGACCGGGATTGCCTTTCCGGATGGCCTGCCTGTCGCTACGCCCGCCTGCTTCGCGGCGGCCGTGGCTGTTCCGGTCTTCTACCTCAGCCGGGGGGGCTTCACTCCTCGCCGGCTCATGGTCCACGGCCTCGGGGGTCGGACAGTCGTGGGCAAGTCGGGCGACGTTCCCTCTCATCACGCCCGCTTCGCCTCCCCGGACGGCACGGGCCACCACGCTCGCGAGGCTTCCTTCTACGCCGGTTGCCCCGTGACCGTGTCCATCTGCGTGGCGGACATCGATGACGGCATCCTGGCCGCGACCTACATGGAGTTAGACCGGCGGAAAACCGCCGAGATCGGACCGTCCCCTCCGTCAATCCCGCCGGAGGGTTGTGTTCGTTACCGAGGGATAGAGGGCGATTTTCGGCCCGAGGCGGACATGCCGCCCCTGCGGTCGATTCTCGGTACCGGCGATTGCGTCTTCCGCTTCCGGCCTGTCGGCGCCAAGCTCGAAGGCGCGGGCGCCAAAGTCGAGTTGATCGAGATACAGGCAGCTCTCGACAATGTCGAGTTTCCTGTCCAACTCGCGGTCGACTACATTCGCCACCTTGAGGAGAGTCGTCATGCTCGACGCCCAGCGGCAAGATGAGTTTTTCCAGCTCGTCGGAAGCCACCTGGCCGGGCCGGTCACCTGCTGGGCCCTGGGTGGGACGGCCATGGTCTACTGGGGGCTGAAGCCCGAGACCAAGGACGTTGACCTCATCACCGACGACCCCGGCGCGCGGGCGGACTTCATGGCCGCGCTCAGCGACCTCGGTTTCGACAAGGTCGGCGATGTGTCCGACCCGTCCAAGCCGGTGGCCGCGACCCGTGGCGAACTCAGCGTGGATGTGTTCTGCCTGGAGACGACTCACATGGTCCTCTCGGCTGAGATGAAGGCCCGCACGGGCAGGTACCTGAGTTTTGGGCGCCTCAATCTGGGCCTTCCCGCCCCCCAAGACATCCTAGTTCTCAAGAGCGCCACGGATCGACGCGAGGATGTGCTCATCGGGGGCCGGATCATCCGGCGCTTCCCGGTGGATTGGTCCGTCGTCCTGGCCGAGGCGGCCACTCAGGAGCGGCTCGGCAAGAGTCGCGTGGCTTACGATCTCTTCGACTTCCTCTGGCGGGTCTCGACCGAGACGGGGGCCGAGGTGCCCGCGTTCGTGCCGGAGGATCTTCGCCGTCAGGTTTTGGAGACGCTCTCGAGACCTTACCCGGGCGAACCGGCCTCGGCCCCGTTCGCGCCTGGCCCCGGCCACCGGAGGGGGCAGCCATGACCGAGCGGCCGGCTTTCGACCTGGCCTTCCCGGTTCGTGTCCATTTTGGCCCGGGTCGGATCGACGAACTCGGGGAGACCGTGGCCCGTCACGGCTCGCGGGCCGGCCTCATTGCCGGCCGGGCTTCGGCCCTGAGGTTGGGGCGCCTGGCCCGCGTCGGCGAGGTTCTCGCGGCCGCGAGGGTGACCCTTGCCGTCCAGGTATCCGTGGGGGAGAACCCCGGCGTGGAAGAGGTCGAGATCGCGGCCGAGGCCGTGCGAAGGACCGGTTGCGACGTGGTCGTGGGTTTTGGCGGGGGTAGCGCTCTGGATGGGGCCAAGCTCGCGGCCATGCTGGCCGCCAACGACGCCGACCTCCGAACTTTCCTCGACCGCCGCTCCCCCCGCCGGGCGCCGGCTGGGGCCCTGCCTCTTATCCTGGCCCCCACCACGGCCGGGTCCGGAAGCGAGGCCACTCGCTACGCCATCGTCACCGACCCCCGGACCGGCCACAAGCCCGGCCTGTCCCACCCCTGTCTCTATGCCCGGGAAGTGATTGTTGACCCGGAACTCGCCGCGACCTGCCCCCCAGCCGTGGGGAGGGCCGCGGGTTTCGACGCGATCCTGCACGCCCTGGAAGCTTACCTGTCCAAGGCGGCCAACCCCTGGACGGACTCCCTGGCTGAGCGGGTCCTGGCCCTGGCGCCAGGGGCGGCGGTCGCCGGGGACTGGACCACCCTTTCTGCGGCGGCTACCCTTGGCGGAATGGCCATCGACGGGGCCGGAGTAGGTCTGGCCCACGCCCTGGCCCATCCCCTGGGGGGCCGCTACGGCTGGTCGCACGGTCTGGCCCTGGCCGTGGTGGCCGTGGCCGTGGCCGAGTTCAACGCCGAGGCCTGCGGTCCGCGCGCTCGCCGGGCGGCCGGGCTCGTATCCGCTTCGCTCGAGGCTGGACCCATCCCCCTGTTGCCCATGGCGGGGGATGGATCCGAGGTTAGGCTCGGCGGCGCGGCGGGCGATGACCTTACCCTCCCGCGTGTTCTTAGGGGACTCCTCGACCGCCTGGGCTTCGACCTTGACCCGCTCCGCCGCTCGATCCCCGAGAAGGACATCGACCTTCTCGTTGGCGACACTTTGGCCTACATGACCACTCCGCTCTCCCTGAACCAGCGTCCGGTGACCCCGGACGATCTCTCCGCCCTCTACCGGGCGGCGCTAGGCCGGAGGGACCAGTGACCGCGGGCATGGGCCGGCTAATCACTTTCTCAGGTATCGACGGCGCGGGCAAGACAACCCTGGCCGCTCTCCTGGCCGAGTGGCTCGGGACGTCGGGCGGGCTTGGGTCTGTGCGCCTGGACAAGCTCATCACCTCCGAGGGGGAGTTCTTTCACCACCTCAAGGCCCTCATTGACGGCGAGCCGGACCTCGACCCCCACATTCAGAGCAGCCTCTTCGCCTTTGAGCGCTACCGGACCGCGAACGTGGTTCTCCGGCCTCTCCTGGCCGAGCACGACGCCATCATTTTGGATCGCTACCTTTATTGTGACCTGGCCTACAACCGGGCCCGCGGCCTCGACGTGTCCTTGGCCTACCGCCTTTTGAAGTACGTGCCCACGCCCGACGCGGCCTTCGTCGTCGACGTTCCCGTCGAGCTGGCCATGAAGCGCCTGGCGGACAGGGGTCGTCCGCTCTGGCCTTTCCAGGAGAACGAGCCCCTCCTGCGGGCGACGCGGACGGAGTTTCTGCGCCTGGCCGAGGAACTCGGACTAGCGGTCATCGATGGCTCGCGGCCGCGGGAGCGGTCCCTGGCGGCGATGGTCAGGGTCCTGCGCGACAAGGGGGTCGTGACCGCGGCCCCGAACGCGAAGGGGGAGGAGCTGTCGACGTGACTTGGGCGGCGACTAAGGCCGGAAGAGTCCTCCTGGTCGACGGCGTTTTCGGCTTTGAGGCCAACGTTGAGCCCATCGGGCTGTCCTACGCGGCGGCGGTCCTGAGGGAACGGGGTTTTGAGGTTACGGTTATCGACCCGACCATCGACGGCCTCTCCGTTGACCAAACCCTCGACGCCGCGGGTGATCTTGAGACCTACGATCTGGCCGGCGTCTCGGCCATGTCGATCGATGACGATCAGGATCTTGGACATCTCCGCCAGTTCGTGGCCGGGCTCCGGGAGCGGGGCTTCCAGGGGCACGTCACCGCCGGCGGGCACGGTGTGTCCCTGAGATGGCGGGACGCCCTCGACTGGATCTCCGGGCTCGATTCCGTGGTGGTTGGCGAAGGCGAGGAGACCTTGGCGGAACTCTGCGAGAGCCTAACCGCGGACGAGGGTGGCGGCCGCGGCGCGGCCGGCCGCCCACAGAGTCCCGGCCTGGCCGCGCGCGCGGACGGAGTCGCTGTCTGGCGGGAAGGCCGGCGGAAGATCCCCGACCTCGACAGCCTGCCCTTCCCGGCCCGCGACTCCTACGCCAGGCGAGTGGTCAAATTCGGCCGGGGAGTGGTAGCCGCCGTTCTGGCCAGTCGGGGCTGTTTTCACCGGTGTTCGTTCTGCTCCGTGGGCCCCTACCACGACCTCACCGAAGGGCCGATGTTCCGCCTGCGCTCGGTGGGAAATGTGGTCGCCGAGCTCGACTACCTCAACCGAACCTACGGCGCTGATCGCTTCTTCTTCCTCGACGAGCACTTTGTTCTGCCGGGGCCACGGGGCGTGGAGCGGGCCGAGGCCTTCCAGAGCGAGGTGTCGCGACGGGGTCTGAAAATCCGCTTCCACGCCCTGACCCGGGTGGAGAGCGTGACCCTGGAGTCCATCGCCCCGCTCAAGGCGGCCGGCCTGAACAGCATCTTCCTCGGGCTCGAGTCGGCCAGCGAAGCCGATCTCCAGCTCTACCAGAAACGCCAGACGATGACCGAAGTAGACAGGGCCCTGGAGGTGCTGTCGAGGCTGGGGTACGGCATCGAGGTCGACAGCGAGTACCGGGTGAGGGTCGGCTACATCGCCTTCCACCCCGACACCACGGTGGAGGCGCTACGCGACGGTCTGGCCCTAGCCCGTCGTTTCTCTGTCCCGATCAAGAAGCTCGTCCGCCCGCTCGAAGTCTTCGCCGGCACGGATCTCTACGAAGAGTGGCCCGGTCTCGCCGTCGATCCCGTGGCGGCCGGGGGGCAGTCGGTCGGCGGGGCCGCGCCGCGGATCGCCGTGCACATTAGCGGTATCACCTACCGCCCGCGCTTTTCCTTCCGCCGTCCGGAGATCGCCGTTCTCTACCGGGAGTACACCGGCCTCTTCAACGAACTCTACCCCGTGCGCGAGCGGCTGCGCACGGTCGAAAAGCTCGGCGCCGGCCGGGCTGGGATCGACCTCGGTCCGGTGCGGGCCTGGCGAAAGCGATTGGACGACTGGTTTTATGAGATGTTGAGCGACATGGTCGAGGTCGCCGCTACGGGTCCAACCGCGTCGGACCGTCTCATCGAGACCGCCAAGCGCTTCCGCCGGGCCGTCCTGGAGTGGATGGAAGAGGCCGGTGTCGTCGCGGGTCTCGACAGCATCGGCCGGGCCATGGGCATCGCCGCCTGGGCCTGGGGGATGCAGTGGCCGACCCCGGGAAGCGGGTGAACCCGGTGAAGCGCGAAGCGAGTCTTGTCTTCCTCCTCGGAAGGACCAACCCCTCCGGAGCCGATCTCGTCCGGGCGGCGACCCTTCTTGCGGCCAGGGGTTCCGCTCTCGATCTTGACGCTCTTCGTCTCCTGGTGCGGGCCAACAAGGTCCTTCCGTCCTTCCTTCACAATCTCCGGCGCCTCCCGGTGCCTCTCCCGGCCTCCCCGGCCGCGAGGGGAGACCGGTCCATCGTCCAGCGGGTTCTCGACGCCTTCGCCGTGGAGACGGACCGGTTCGACTTGGCGGGCGGGCGGGAACGGGCCATAGAGAAGCTGGCCCACATCCGTGCCCTGCTGGGAGAGTACGGTAACCGGGTGATGGCTATCAAGGGTCTGGGTCTAGCCTTCCTGATCCCGGACTATCGGCTCCGTTCCCTAAACGATCTGGACCTTCTCTTCCCGGATTTCGGAACTCTGTCCCTCGCCACCCGCCACCTGGAGCGGAACGGTTTTGCCATCCTCGAAGGTGGAGAGGCGCCCTTTGTTTGCTGGACAACCCTGGGCCCGGCGGGTCCCGATACCCTCATCGGGCACTTCACCCTCGACGGGCTGGACTCTCAATTGGATATGCACGCGGTCAATCTCGCGGTCACGGGTTGCTCTCTGCCGGCCCTGGACTACTGGCCGCGGGCTTGGACAGTCGAAGTGGGCGGGCAGGGCCTCCTGGTTCCCGCGCCCGAGGATGCCCTGATCATGCTGCTGATCCACGCCACCGACCACGGCTACCTGACCTTGAAGGACGCCAACGATGCCTACGCCCTGCTGGCCGAGCACGGCGGGCGTTTTGACTGGACCTACCTTGTGGATCGCGTTGTCTCCTGTCACCTGGACCGCCTGCTGTCATACGTCTTGGAACTCCTAGGCCGGGACTTTGCTTTCGTCGCTCCGATCCCGGAGGAACTCGCGCGCCGGCTGCGGTCGCCGGGCCGCCCGGAGCGGCGCCTTGGGCGGGTGGGGGTGGCCTGGGTCTGCCTCTCCTGGCTGGGCCGAGGACGCCTTACCGGGCTAATGGGCCGGGAGTACGCTGGACAGGTGGGCGGCCACCCTTCCGCCCCCATCCCCAACCTCGTCCTCCGGCAGTTGCTCCTCGCCGCCAGGAGGACCCACGAGGAGCGGTGGCTGGGCCGCCTGGCCAACCGGCTCCTGAGACCGTCTGAGACCGGGCCGCACTTTGGGCCCCTGCCTCCGAAGCACTTTCCCGTCTACCTAACCGAGCTCAGCCCCGAGCTTCAGGCGGCCTGGGTGGAAGAGAATTTCACCTGGGACGAGATTGGGCCGGCTCTTGAGGCGCTGGGACTGCCGTTAGCGAGTTTCCCCGAGTCCCTGCTCTTCGTTGTCCGCGACGGCGACCGCGAAGTGGTCGTCTCGCCGGCCGGATTGCTCATTCCGACCCTGAACTTTACCTTCACCGAGAAACAGTTGGAACAGCTTGCGGCTCTGGGAACCCGCATTCTGTCAGGCGTCAGGCAGAGAAGGGCGCGCAGGCCCCGAAACGGTCCGGCGAACGAGAGTCCGCCGGTGAGAGATGGCGCACACGCCTTGATCCGGGCTTGTCCTGGGTGAGGGGAGGTGGCTCCATGAACGAGATGAAGAACAAGAAGAAGATCATCACCAAGAAGAGCTAGTTAGTCACGCCCCACCGCTACCTCGAGCTGATTGCGGCGCGATCAGCAAGTTCAGCCGGCGCTGATCACGGACACGCAACCGGCTAGGCAAGATCGGCAACCGGCTAGGTAAGATCGCTCTCCCGGGGACCGGGTGGCGTGTGCGCCAAAGGAGGCGCCTAGTTTATGGACATCTCCAACCACAGGACCCGCCTGGGCAATGGTATAGACGTTCTCTTGACCTCCAACCCCGCCGCGCGGACCCTCACCCTGTCGCTTCTCGGCCGACGGGGGGCCCTCGACGACCCTCCAGGCAAGGCCGGTCTGGCTCACCTGGTGGAGCACCTCTGGGCGGCGGGGGAGGGCGGTGACGGCCCGGCCTCTCAGACGATCGAGGAGGTCGGGGGGCGTCTGGAGGGGGCCACCTACCCGTCCTACGTCCGGTTCGAGGTCCAGGTTCCAGAGCCGAGGGCCGACGTGGCCCGCGGGACCCTGGCGGAACTGTTCAAGCGAGGCCCGGCCCTGGACTCATTCGAGAACGAGCGGCAGGCCGTGCTGGCCGAGTGCCACGAAGCTCGCGAGGATGTCTCGCAGCGGGTGAACGCTCTGACCTGGGATGCCCTGGGCCGGGAGCCCCTCTACAAGGGCTTCCGACCCGACCTCTTTCGAGGCATCGAAGCCCTTGAACCTGACGACGTCCGCCGCTGGCCCGGCCTTCTCGGCACGGACCAGTGGGTTCTCTGCGCCCAAAGCCCGGCCGGGCCGGTGGGGGGAGGCCGCGACCTCCTGGAGACCCTGGAGGAGGTCTTCAACCTCCCCACCGCCCCCGGGACACCCCGGACCCCTAGCCCCTTCCGGCCCGAACGGCGAACCCTCGTCCGCATCGAGCGAGTGCCGGAAGGCTCGCATCTGGCCCTGGGCGTCCTCTTCGCCGGCGCCGGTCTTGAGCCCGGCGATTACGCCGCGGCTCAGGTGGCCTCGAACCTTCTGACGGGCGGCAATCTGGGCCGCCTCTGCCGCGAATTGAGACACGAGCGGGGGCTGGTCTACGACGTCACCAGCTTTGCGACCGTTGACTCCGAGATTGGAGGAATGGAGTTTTACACCTTCGTCGAGGAGGGCAAGGGCGAGGAGGCCATCGGGGTCTTCCGGGACACGCTCTCGGCGGTGGCCGCCGGCCGCTTCAGCCCGGCCGAGCTGATCCGGGCCACGGCCCTGGCCAGCGGAAGCTTCCTCGTGGAGATGGAGAGCCCGGCCCGTCTGGCCCGCTGGGTCAGTAACCGCTATCTGGCGCTGGGCTGGACCCTCACGCCGGCGGAATGGTACGACCTCCTTCTGGCCGTCACGGCGGAGGACCTGGCCCGGATGGCCACGTCTCTCTTTGAGCGCTCCCAGGCGGTCTGGGCCGTCAGCGGACCGGTGTCGCCGGCCCTGGAGCGGGCCCTGCGAAATCTGGGCGAGGTGGAAGAGGTTTGAGCGAACCGGGGCGCGGCGGAAGGGAGGGGTGATAATCCGTGGACTGGTATCTAGCCGTAATCTATCGCTCGGCCGTCAATCAGATGAAACTGAGTTTGGCCCGGACCATGATGCGGTTTGTCATCCTGATCCAGCCCCTCGTCTTTGCGACCTTGTCCTACTTCATGCTGCGCCGGTCGGGGGTGGCCGGCTACGGTGAGTACGTGGTCACCGGTTCGGGACTCATCACCCTGTGGATGTCCACCCTCTGGTCATCGGCGACCGACATCGACCGCGAGCGGTGGATGGGTACCCTGGAGGTCCTCCTGGTGGCCCCGATCCCCTTCCCGACCATCGTCCTGGGCAAGATCCTCGGGAACTTGGTCCTGGGTTATGTGGCCTTCGCCCTGACCTACATCTACAGTCTGGTAGTCCTGCGCGTGCCGATGCCCATGGCCCATCCGTGGCGGGTGGTGATCGGCCTAGCGGCTCTCACGGTGGCCCTGGTCGGCTTTTCGCTGTTCCTGGGCCTTCTCTTCACCTTGTCGCGGCGGGCCAACGTGGTGGCCAACGGTTTGTCCTTCCCGATGTACCTGGTCTCGGGTCTTTACTTCCCGCTGGCGTTTCTTCCCGTCTGGGCCCGAGGTCTCGGTTTGGCCATGCCCCTGGCCTGGGCCAAGGAGGCCCTGCGCTGGGCCGTCGTTGGGGAGGCCGCCGCCGGGCAGATGGTCACGCCGTCGTTCTGGGCCGCCGTGAGCGGCTTGACCCTGCTCGGCCTCGGCTACACGGCCGGGGCTCTGCTGCTCTACCGTTACGTGATTCACTACAAGATTCGCCGCCAGGGCCAGTTGGGGTTGGCCTAGCGGGAGTGGAGGCTTGCGGGTGCGCGGAACGCTGGGTATCATCTATCGCCTGGGCAAGGTCCACTTCAAGGACACCTACGTCTGGATGCGGGCCTGGATCTATCTCCTGACCCTGATCGTGCGGCCGGCCACCCAGGTGGCTTTCTTCGGGGTCATGGCCAGGTTTGTCACCGGCCAGGCCGACGTAAGCTTCTGGCTCATCGGCAACTCTCTGCAGTCGAGCGCCGTGGCCACGCTCTACCCCATCGCCGACACGCTGGTCACCGAACGCAGGAACGGAACCTTGCCCCTGCTGGTGATGGCCCCCCTCGACAAGTTCTTGCTCTTCGCCGGGCGGTCTTGGGTCCACGGTCTCCACGGCCTGGTCGTCAGCGCCGTGACCCTAACCCTGGCCGCCCTGGCTTTCCAGATGGACTTCAGCCTGGCGGCCTGGGGCCCGCTGGCTCTGGCCATCGTGGTGTCGGTGGTCTCCATGTCGGCCATGGGGACAGCCCTCGGCAGCCTGGGTCTTCTGGCCCCGGACGTCAACTTCATTGCCAACGTCGCCTCCGGAGTGCTCCTGGCCCTGGCCGGGGTGAACTTTCCCTTGGGCGACATGCCCCACTGGCTTCAGCACATCAGCCTGCTCCTGCCCCTCACCCGCGGATTGGCCGCGGCCCGGCTGGCCGTGGCCGGATCGGGGTCGGCGGCAACCCTCCTGAGTCTCCAAGAGTTCGGCGTGGCCGCTCTGTGGTTGGGCCTCGGCTACCTGGCCTTCCGCTGGATCGAGGGCCGGGCCCGGCGGGATGCGTCGCTGGAGCTGTACTGAAGGGAGGCGCTTGAGGGCCAGATTCACGAGAAGGATAATGCCCAGCGGCTGACGAACTCCCGCCGCCGAGCCGAGCAGCTCTCATCGCCCAGGAGTAGTCCGCTTTGTTGCCCGGTGGCCTGCTGGAAGCTTGGACCGACATGTGAATTCCGGGAACGGGGGGAGAGCCGTGGGGATCCGATTGAAGATTGGCCGCGTCGTTACCGGCGACGCGCGAACTTCTCTTCGGGTTTTGGCCAAGACCACGGCCGCAGTCCAGAACTTGGCTGAGGACCTCGGAAGGGCGCTGGCTGCGATGGATCCCGCGTTCGAGGCCCGCTCCGAGGCCGAGATCGAGCGCGAATGCCAGCTCGTGGCCGAGGTGAAGCCCGGGAGTGTCGACATGGTCATCGAGATCTCGCCACCCCCGACTGAACTCTGGCGCGAGTACTCAAGACCAAGCCTAGGCGAACGCGTCCTCCGGCAAGTAGGCGAGTTCATGGACGCCATCAGCGTCGGCAATGCCGCCGGCCTGCAGGAGGTAATTCCGGAAGCAGATAGACGTCGCAGAGTCACCCGACGCTTCACAACTGCCCTCCTGGATCGTTCAGACGACCATATTGTCCAATGGAGCCGTGTCGACGGTGAGCCTCTGCGCCCCATCTATCGTCCAGACCCGGAAATCGTGGAGCGACTCATTGGCTCTGGAACAACCCCGCTTGAGGCCGAGGCAGATAAGGTGGTTGTCAAGGGCAGATGCGTGGTCATTCTGGGCAGGGACGGGTCCCCCGGAGAAGTCTCGGAGTGGCTTGAGTACGAGGTTATGTCACGTGAGGGCACCGAGCCCTATGTGACAGACCAGGTGGCATGGAGGGACAGGCTTTTCGTACTAGAGCATCAGATCGAGTGTCCCGCGACCATCGAGGATCACTTGTTGGTCATCCGGTACGAACCGCTGGGAATCCGGGCCTACGCTCCAACGCGCGGGGCTGCTCTGCGTGACTTTGCCGAGGAGTTCGCCTTTCGCTATGACGACTACGCGCTGGCACGCGATGAAGAGCTCACCAGAAGCGCCATTGATCTGAAGCGGCGTCTCAGGGAGCTCGTCAAGGAGGTCAGAGTGCTTGAAGCCCAGGAAGGCGCAATCGGTCGCGAGCAGCCTGAAGCGTAAGGGCTTCCGACCGCAGGAGCGCGATCACACCTTCTATCGGTTCTTCGCCTACGGCAGGAGGACTCCGATCCTGACCAAGATCAGCCATGGGGCCAGTGAATGCTCCAGGTCTCTTTTGTCTCAGATGGCCAAGCAACTGCATCTCAGTTCGGACGAGTTTGCCCGCATGCTCAACTGCCCGATGAAGTCCGAAGAGTACGTCCGGCTCCTTTGCGAGAGAGGCATCCTCGATCCGGAGGAGATCCTGCAGACGGCAATCCATGAAGTCGCTTCGACCCAAGAGGAAGACCACTGAAGACCCCGCCGCCGTCTTTTTCTGGCGCACCTCCCCTGCCTGGGTTACGATAGGGACGGGCTGCGAAGCGGCACGCGGCGTCGGGCGTTCGCCGCAACCGGCCGCTTCACGGCCACGTCGCTAGGCCGAGGAGGCCAATCCACCTTGCGCAAGACCTACGTTGGACAGGGAACCGTGGAACTCATCGCCGGAGGCGGCCGGATCTACACCGACGTCGCCGCCCGGTTCGTCCGTAGTGAGAGACCCCTCCGGGAGATCATCGAGGCCCCCTATTCCGGCGACCTGGTCCGGCAGATCCTGTCGAGCGGTCACAAGGCGGCCCTGGAGTTCGACTACTTCCTCTTCGGCGTGGAGGGCTACTCCCGCGTGGCCGAGGTCCAGCTTGTCCGCAAGCGGATAGCTTCCTATATGATCAAGAGCGGCCGACCCGACAAGAGTGGTCGCCGCTCCTTTGACGTGGTCGTCCCGCGGAATGTCGAAGGGGTGGAGGTGGCCGTCGAGGTGCCGGCGTCCCAGGTCACCCTGGCTGACGGAAGCCCACTTCTGCCCCACCTGCCGCCGGGCGGTCTCGGCCAGTCGGCGCCCAGCGCTTCCCCGCCAGGCGGCTCACCGGCGCGGGTTGTCCTGCATCTCAAGGCCGACGACCTTCTGGCCATGACCGAGTCCTGGTACGAGGCCGGCGTCCGCGACGGGGTTCCCGAGGAGGATCTGCGCTACCTCAAACCGCAGGCCACGGAGTTCAAGGGCCTTATCGGGATGAACGCCCACGCCCTCCTGGACTGGTTCGCCATCCGCTGTTGCCGGAACGCCCAGACCGAGATACGGGACATGGCCACCAAGATGCTGGCCATCTGCCGGGAAGTGGCCCCCGACATCTTCGAAGGGGCCGGGCCGAACTGCAAGGTCCTGGGCTACTGCCCGGAAGACAATCTTCAGAACAAGAAGTGCCGGGACAACAAGATTCCCACCCGGGCGCGGGCCATGGAACTGCTGGCGGCAGCCCACGGCCCCGCCGCGCCTCACTCCTAGACGATCCGCTTGACACTTACTATTAACTCGTGGCATAGTTTATCCGCAATCTAGTAACTTGTCGAGGAGCTCTCATGCCCGTCCGCCACGCACTTCTTGGTCTCCTTGAGCAGCGTCCGCGCCACGGCTACGAGCTGCACCGGGCCTTTGAGGCCGTCGTCGGGGGCGAGAAGAACTGGGACGTCAAGCCGGCCCAGATTTACACCACGCTGGCCCGCCTCAAGGAGAGCGGCCTCGTCACGGAAGAGGGCTTGGAGCGGGCCGGCGGGCCGGACAAGCGCGTCTACAACATCACCGAAGCCGGGCGGGAGGAACTCCGGCGGTGGTTTGACACCCCGGTCCGCACGACTCACCAGCGAGACGAGTTCTTTCTCAAACTGATGCTCAGTCTGGCCAGCGGAGATGTGGATCCTCTCCGGGTAATCTACGTCCAGCGGGCCAGTCTGTACCAGGAACTGCACCGTCTCACCATCCATCGGGGCGAGGCCGACCCGGAGTCGGACCTGGCCCAGATCCTTCTTTTGGGACAGGCCATCATGCACTTGGAGGCCGATCTGCGCTGGCTGGAGATGATCGAAGCCCGCCTGGACGAGGTCAGGCGCCAGCCGCTTCCGACGCCGGAGATCCGGCCGCGGGGACGCCCGCCCTCGCGTGGGGCCCGGGGCTAGAAGGGGCTCGGGGCGGGGTGGGGGCCCGGCGGACCGTCCGGTCCCCGGGAACGAGGATCTTTCTAGGAGGTCATGGGGCATGCCGATCGTGGAAACTGACAAGCTGACCAAAATCTACGGCCGGGGGGAGACGGCTGTCACCGCCCTGGACAACGTGAGCCTGTGCCTTCAGACGGGGGAGTTCGTGGCCGTGATGGGACCCAGCGGCTGCGGCAAGTCGACTCTGCTCCACCTTATCGGAGGACTCGACCGCCCCAGTTCCGGACGGGTTCTCCTCGACGGCCACGACCTGGCCGAACTCGGCGACAACCATGTCACCGAGCTGCGCCGGCGCCGGATCGGCCTCGTCTTTCAGTTCTATAACCTGCTCCCCGTCCTGACCGTCGCCGAGAACGCGGCTCTGCCCCTCCTTCTTGACGGCCTGAAGCCGGCCGAGGCCCGGCGCCGGGCGGCCGAGTGGCTTGGGAGGGTGGGGTTACCCGAGCGGGGCGAGGCCAAGCCCCACGAGATCTCCGGCGGGCAGCAACAGCGGGTGGCCATCGCCCGGGCTCTGGTCACCGAGCCGGCCGTTATCCTGGCCGACGAGCCTACCGGCAACCTCGACTCGAAGGCCTCGGACGAGACCGCCGCTCTCCTGCGGCAGGTCTGCGACCAGTGGCGGGGGACCGTCCTGATGGTGACCCACGACCCTCGACTTGCCGCCTACGCCGACCGGATCATCTTTCTAAAGGACGGGGCCATCGTGGATGAGACCCGCCTTAGCGACCACGAAACCGCGGATGCGGCGCGCTCCGGCCAGCCGGCCGGGGCCCAAGCCAGAAGACGAGCCGAGAAGCGCGTGCGCGAGAAGATGGAGGGACTCCAGTGAACCTCCACCTCAGACTGGCTCTCCGCTACCTCGCGGGGCGGAAGCAGCGAACCATCCTGACGACCCTGGCCATCGTCCTCGGGGTTATGATCATCTTCGGGTTCGGGGGGCTCCTCCCGGTCTTCGAGAACTCCTTTCGCCAGAACCTGGCCGCCTCGGTCGGTCACGTGGACCTCACCGTAACCAGCGAGACGCGAGGCGTGTTCGAGGCCTCGACCGTGGACCGGACGCGGAGCGTTCCGGGCGTGGCCTCGGTTACCGGGGCCCTCGTCCGGGCCGTGGTCTTGCCGGCCGCGGAGGCCCCCAAGACCACCGACGGCAAGCCGGTGAACACTCTCCTTGTCAGCGGTGTCGACCCGGCTACCGGGGTGATGGTACGCACCTTGCTGGTGACCTCCGGGCGTGGGCTCGCGCTGGATGACGGGAACGTTGTCCTGATTTCAGAGGCTCTGTCCGCCCGGACCGGCCTCGGGCTGGGGGCCGCTCTCCGCTTGCCTTCGGCCTCCGGGGCCACGTCCTTTGAAGTCGTCGGGCTCGTGGCCACGCCGCCGCTGCCCGGCGTGGAACCCATCTACGTGCCCCTGACCACGGCTCAGGAGCTTTTCAACCTGCCCGGCCAGGTCAACACGATCGAGGCCATCTTCGCTTCCGGCGCCAACGCGGCCGAGGTTAGCCAGGCTGTGCTGGCGGAACTCGGACCAGGTTACAAGCTGGGCGGCAACGAGGTCGGGGCCGAGTTCATGAACGCCATGAAGATGGGCAAGATCGCCTTCAATTTCATCGGTGCCCTGGCCCTGATCATGGGCGGGTTCGTCATCTTCAACACTTTCCGCACCGTGGTCTATGAGCGCCGGCGGGATATCGGCATGCTCCGGTCGATCGGCGCCTCCCGCCGCGCTATTCTGGGGTTGGTCTTCGCGGAGAGCCTGCTTCAGGGGATCATCGGCACGGCCCTTGGTCTAGTGGCCGGGTTCCTCATGGCCGCCGGCCTTCTGGCGGCTCTCGGACCCCTGGCGGAGCGCTTCTGGCACTTCCCCCTCGGTGGACCGATCTTCTCGCCGGGAACCTACACGGCCGCTATCGTCCTGGGTCTGGGGGTAACCATCGTGGGGGGCATCGGACCGGCTCTCGCGGCCAGCCGGGTCACGCCCCTTGAGGCCCTGCGCCCGTCGGTGGGGCACGTGACCTGGAAGGCTACCCGCCTGCGCTTGGCGGCGGGGGCTGGGCTTCTTATTCTGGCTCTGACCGGCCTCGTCTCCGGCCGCCTCGGTCTCTCGTCGCTCGGCGCCGTGCTCTTTCTGGTGGCTCTGGCGGTGATCGGCCCGGTTCTGGTTCAGCCCATCTCGAGCGTGTTCGGCCGGGCTCTGTCCCTCTTCTTCGCCCGCGAGGGCCGGGTGGCTCAAGGCAATCTCGTTCGCCATCCCGGCCGGGCCGCCATCACGGTCTCGACGGTCATGATCAGTCTGGCCATTCTGGTGGCCTTCGCCGGCATGGGCGCCTCCCTCATCTCCGGAGTAGTGAGCTTCATGGACCGGAGCCTGGGACAGGCCGACTACCTACTCATGCCGGAGTCGCTCGTTCTGGGCGGCGGTAACGTGGGGGCCGGCCCGGGGTTGGTCCAGGCCGTGAGGGACCTGCCCGGCGTGACCGAGGCGACAACCTTGCGGCTGGCTACGGCGAGAACCGCCCCCGGGGAGGGGGTCGCCGCCGACCTTCAGGTTGTGGGCATCGACCCGGTGGCCTATCCCCGGCTGTCGGGTCTGACATTCTCCTCCGGCGACCCTGCCGAGGCTTTCGCCGCCCTCGGCGCCGGGCGGGCTGTCATCCTCAACAGCATGTTCGCCCTGCAGACCGGGATCAAAGCCGGCCAGGATCTGACCCTCCTGACTCCGGATGGACCGCGAACCTACCGGGTAGCGGGCGTCGGCAGCGACTTCCTGAACGCCAAGTTCTCGACGGCCTACATTTCCCAGGCCAATCTTGAGCGGGACTTCCGCGAGACCAGCGATCTCCTGGTCATGATCAAGCGGGCGCCGGACGCCGACAGCACGGCCCTCCGGGCTGGGTTGGAGGGGGCGGTCAGCGGCTACCCCGCCTTCTCCGTCTTCGCCGTGACCGAATGGCGGGACAGCATGCTCGCCTACATGAGCGGCGCGATGAGCTTCATCTACGTGCTCATGATCGTTCTGGCCGTGCCCTCCCTCCTGGCCCTGGTCAACACTCTGGGCATAAACGTCCTGGAGCGGACCCGCGAGTTGGGCGTGCTCCGGGCGGTAGGCGCCACACGGCGGCAGGTGCGGCGCATTATCGTGGCCGAAAGCCTGCTTCTGTCCTGCGCCGGGGCGGCCTTCGGTATCCTGGGTGGGGTTTGGCTGGGCTACGTCATGGTAGGGGGGCTGAGTGCGGCCGGCTGGCCGGTGCCCTACTTCTTCCCTTACCTTGGCATTCTCCTGGCCGTGGTGGCCGCGCTTCTCATCGGTGTCGTCGGGGCCCTCGTTCCGGCCCGGCAGGCCGCCCGGCTGAACGTGGTGGAGGCCTTGCAGTACGAGTAGGGCGGTCCGGCAGGGTTCGGGCCGGTCGACAGGGTTACCGCGGGTGCGGACGAAGCGGGAGACACCGATATGCGAGTGCTCCTGGTCAACCTCAACCTGGGCCACGCCGGAGCTCTCTCCGAGGGTTTGGAGGAGAGCTTGTCGCTGGCCTATCTGGCAGCGGTCGCCCGACGCGAGGGGCACGGGGTTGAGATCTTGGACGGCTCGGCCCATCGCCTGGCCCTCAGCCGCCTGATCCGGACGGCGGTCGACCGATCGAGGGACGTTGACGTCGTTGGGGTCTCTATCTTCACGCAAGCCCTCATTTCGGAAGCCATGGCCGTCATTGGCGGCCTGCGACGGGCCGGCTTCCACGGGCATATCGTTGTCGGTGGCCACCCGCCGACCTTCCTGCACCCCGAGATGTGTCGCGACAACGGCGGCTTCGATTCCGTGGTCGTGGGGGAGGGGGAGCAGACCTTTGCCGAACTCCTCAGGGCTCTTGACGGGAGGCAGGACTGGACGCGCCTTCGGGGCCTCGTCGCGGCGGATAGCCCAGCCGTCGGAACCCCGCTTCTCAAGCGTCCGTTGCTGGAGAACTTGGATGAACTACCCTACCCTGCCCGCGACCTTCTCCCTTTGTTCCTGGCCCGCTCATCGGGGCCACGTGTGGCGTCGGTGCTTCGCAGCCGGGGGTGCCATGGCCGCTGCGCCTTCTGTGAAACCCGGGCGTTCTACGGCGTCTCACCCGGCCCGGCCTGGCGGGTACGGAGCGCTGCCAACGTAGCCGGTGAGGTTGAGATGCTGGTTGGCAAGTACGGGGTCGAGGCGGTCAGCTTCTGGGACGACAACTTCGTGGGCCCGGGCCGCCGTGGACGGGAGGCCGCCGAGGAACTCGCCAGGGAACTCATTCATCGGGGCCTGGGCATCCGCTTCGCTCTTCAATGTCGAGCGACGGACGTTGACGCCGACCTCTTCCGTCTTCTCAAGGAGGCTGGTCTGACACAGGTGTTTCTCGGTCTGGAGTCCATCGTCCCACGCCAACTCGACTTCCTCGGCAAGGGCGTGACCGCGGAGGAGAATCGCCGGGCCCTGAGAATCATCGAGGGTCTGGGCCTAGACGTGACTATCGGTATGATCATGTTTGATCCGGACACAACCATTGACGAATTCCGGGCCAATCTTGCCTTCCTTGATGAGAACCTGGGTTCCTGGGGGCGCCTCAGGAATAAGGTTGCCCAGACCTGGAACCGCCTCAAGGTCTACGCCGGCACGCCGCTGGCGAGTTCTCTCGGCCAGGAGGGCAGGCTCAAGGGCAGCCCCTACAACTACGACTACGTCTTCGCCAGTCCCGCTGTCGGACGGCTCTATGCCTGGGGCGAAGTTCTGCGCCGCGCCAGGTTGACCTGGCGGGGTCTCCGACTCGCCCTGCCTGGAGCGGGCCTCACCAAGCAAGAGAGGGATGACGTCTAAAGTGCGCGTGCTGTTGGTGAACCTGGCCCCGCTGAAGCTAGCGGCGGCCGGCAGGCAGGAGAGCCTGGGTCTTGGCTACCTGGCTGCCGTCGCCCGTCGCGACGGGCACGATGTCGAAATCCTGGACGGCTCCATCACCGGCTGGTCCTCCGCCGTTTTGACCCGCCATGTTCTGGAGCGGGTTCGGCCATCCGCCGGGCGCCCGGGGTCTGGGCCGGCTGGGCCGGCCAGGCCGGCGAGCCAAGGACCCGTCGACGTGATCGGCGTATCCGTCCTTTCTCAGGACTTGATCCCGGCTTGCATGTCCCTCGTCACGGTCCTGCGACGCTCGGGTTTCAGCGGGCACATCATCCTCGGGGGTCACCCTCCGACCTTCCTCCACCGCGAACTCCGGCGCGACTACCGGGGCTTCGACTCCATTGTCGTCGGCGAAGGCGAGGTGTCCTTCGCCGATCTCCTGCGGGCCCTAAGTGAGGGGCGGGAGTGGACCTGGTTGGACGGGATAGCGGCGGCGGAAACCGGCGGTCTTGACCCGGATCCGGTGGGGCCCAGGCCACGCCCGCTCGTCGGGGACCTTGATAGCCTACCGCCCCCGGCCCGCGACACTCTTCCGGCCTACTTCGCGAAAGGCCCAGGTCCGCGAGCGGCTTCCGTCCTGCGTAGCCGCGGCTGCTACGGGGACTGCACCTTCTGCGACACCCGAGCCTTCTATGCGGTTTCACCCGGCCCTCCCTGGCGAGTGCGCAGCGCGGCCGGGGTGGTTGACGAGATCGAGAGCTTGGGCAAAGACTATCGGGTCGAGTTCGTCCGGTTCTGGGACGACAACTTCATGGGACCGGGCGACCGAGGCCGTCTGGCCGCCGAGGAACTGGCCGCCGAGGTGACCCGCCGTCGCTTGAGCCTGGCCTTCTCCATCGAGTGCCGCGTCACCGACGTGGACGTGGACGTGTTCCGTCGGCTAAAGGAGGTGGGTCTTAAGAAGGTCTTCATCGGCGTGGAAGCCATGAACCAGCGGCAACTCGACTTCTACGGCAAGCGGGTCACCGTGGAGGATAACTGGAGAGCCCTTGGGATCCTGGAAAGCCTCGGGCTCGAAGTGATTGCGGGAATGATCGTCTTCGATCCCCACACAACCCTTGACGAGTTCCACGTTAATCTCAAGTCTCTGAAGACCCGCCTGGGCGCTTGGGGTCCACTCGCGACCAGAATCACCGATCCCTGGGGCAGGGTTAGGGTCTACCCCGGAACTCCCCTGGAACGGCTCCTTCGGCAGGGGGGGCGTCTCCAGGGTGACTACCCAAACTACAGCTACAGCTTCACCGACCCGATCGTAGGCTGGCTCTACGGCTCAGGCAGGATCGCGCGGAGTCTAACGGCCCCCGTCCGGGCGGTTTTCAGCCGTCTGCGCCGGAGAAGGGGCGCCGGCCCATGACTAGCTCGCCTCCGGTTAGGGTCTGATGATCATGTCCGGCGCCTTCGCGCTCGCCGTGCCGACTGCGAAGATGAGGCCCGACAGGATGACCAGCAGTGAGGCAATGAGCTTCTTCACTCGACCCACCTCCCCGGACTCTTTCTTCGGACGACCTACCGCGCCAGTTCACCGGCCCACACCAATTCCCTCCTTTGTCAGGAGTTGACGCCCTCAGGAAGGAATGTGATGAGGCGTCCCAAACTTCTCCCCCATCAGAAGGGGGGTAGGTTTCGGTGAACGGTAAGATGGAGAGCCTTACGAAACTCCTCCAAGCGGACCGCCGGCTCGTCTTTCGCGTGGACGAGACGCTGGGTGTTGTCCGGTACCTGAAAGGAAACCTGGGCAAGGTCGGCCGCCCGGGGAGCAAGGAGGTCCAGGCCGCGGTCTTGCAGTTTCTCAAGGCCCGCCCCGACCTTTTCGGGCCGGCCGACCCGAAGCAGATCAAGCTCTTGTCCGAGATAGCGGACCCCAAGAACGTGCAGGGCCGGGCCGGCGGTGGGACGAGCCTCATCTTCCAGCAGAGCCACGGTTCCGTTGCGGTCTACGGCGGCACGGTCCGGTTCCACGTCACCGGCGAGGGCATTCTGGACACGGTTGCCTGCGAGCTCTTCCCCGATCTCGGCGAGGTGCCCACCAAGCCCAAGATCGGTTCCAAAGAAGCGGTGGCCATCGTCCAGAAGGAGCTGGGGGCCTCCGAAGGGCCTCCCCAGCCGCCGACGATCGTGATCTACCGGCACAAGCAGAAGCCCCGCCTGGCCTGGCGCGTCTCCATTCGCGGCGACAAGCCCGGGCATCACGGGGCCCTGCCCGAGTGGATCGCCTACGTCGATGCCGGAACCGGCGAACTGTTCTTCCACTACGACAACTTCCAGACCGCCGGCCCGGTCGTCGGCGCCGGCACGGGCCACTACTCCGGGGCGGTAAGTGTCAACGCCTGGTACGACGACACCACCTACCAACTCCGCGACACCACCCGCACCGCGACAGGCGGTCCCGAAATCCGCACCGACGACGACAAGGGTACCCAGCCTTCGAGCGACGCCGACAACACCTGGGACGTGACCGCCACCACACCCACGCGCGACGTCTGCCAGGGGGCGGAGGTCGACGCCCATCGTTACGTGTCGGGAGTTATCGACTACTACAGCACCGTTCATGGCCGCAACAGCTACGACGGCCTGGGGGCCACGGCCCTCGCCCGCGTCCATGTGGGGACCAACTGGTGTAACGGCGGCTGGAGCCCGATGAACCAGCGGGTCAACCTGGGCGATGGCAACGGGACAACCTGGGACTACTGCTGCGACCACGACTGGCTGGCCCACGAGTTCACCCACGCCTACACCGAGCACACCTGCGCCTTGCAGTACTCCGGGCAGTCGGGGGCCCTGAACGAATCCCTGTCCGACCTCTGCGCCGCGCTGATCAACAGCGACTGGCTCATCTTCGAGGACAGTTGGCTCCAGGTCACGGCTCCGGCCTGTCGGAACATGATCGATCCCACCAACGGGGGCAATTGGGACAACTCCAGCGAGGCCGCGGTCCAGGCCAGCGTCATGGCCGGCCACCAACCCAGCCACTACAACAACCGCTACACCGGAACCTGGGACTACTCCGGGGTCCACATCAACAGCGGCATCATCAACAACATGTTCTACCTCTTGACGGTAGGAGGAACCCACCTCACGAGCGGGGTGGTGGTGACGGCGATCGGCCAGAGCGCGGTCGAGCAGCTTGTCTGGCGCTGCATGACGGTGAACCTGGTCGGGAACCCCACCTGCACCTTCTCGCAGTTCCGCGAGGCCATGCTCGACGCCTGTCTTGACCTCTTCCCGACCGACCTGGCCAAGCTGACCCAGGTCAAGAACGCTTTCAACGCCGTGGGCATCGGTCCGGATGTCTACGTCCGGGACAACCTGGCCGACACGGGTCTGGAGCCCTACCCGGGCTCCTACCTCTACGCCAGCCCCGACGTCATCAACCGCCAGACGGCCTCGGCCGACCCGACCACCGAGTTCGCCGACATGGGTAGCGACTCGCTCTGGCAGAACGTCAAGGCCGGCCAGCCCAACTATGTCTATGTCCGCATCCAGAACCGGGGTAACCAGACCGGCGACACGACGCTCAACGTCTACTTCATCCCCGCCACGAGCTTCGGCGTACCGGCCGCCTGGATCCCCGTCGGCAGCTTGCCCGTGACCGGCATTGCCTCGGGCACGGTGCGGATCGCCGGGCCCATCACCTTCCCGTCCGCGCTGATCCCGGTCCCGGGGCACTACTGCATGATCGGCGTCTTGTCGTCCAGCCTCGACCCGGCCCCGGACACGGGCCTGATCGCGACGGTGCCGGCCTACATCGACTTCGTCCGCAACACCAATAACATCGCCTACCGGAACATGGACGTGGAGCCGGCCGGCGGCGCGGGTACCGCGGGCGGCACGGGCGCTATCGAAGTAGACGTGCGGGGCCTACCCGGACAGCTTCAGCACTACGAGCTTCGCCTGGATTTCGGCAAGTTCGTGCCCGGAGCGAAGATCGTCATTAAAGCGCCGGCCGGGGCTCTGGCGGGGGCCATCCCGCGCGGTCTGAAGCTCGTGGCCCGGGACAAGACCCAGGACATCTACGAGGTCCTGCGTGGGCCGGCCGCCGCACGCCAGCGTTCGTTCTACGGGCAACCCGAACTTCCGGCGGAACCTGTCAAGGCGCTGGCCATCGGCTTCGACGGGGTTCACGCCGAGAAGCCCTTCCCTCTGAAAGTGGAGTGGGTCCTGCCCAAGGACTTCCTGGCCGGGGCGAAGTACGTGCCGCCGGGAGGCTACGTCCTGGCCGTGCGGCAGTCCTGGCGCGGCCAGTCGGTGGGCGCTTTCGGGATCAAGCTCGTGCCGGGGAAGATGGGGTAGAGGGCCGGTTCCGAGGCGGCGGGCCCCGTGGCGGCCTGAGCGCGGAGCGGGCCGTTGCTGGCTAGTCCGGGGGCCGCGGGCCGTTGACGGCTAGTCTGGGGGCCGTCAGCCGCTGCCGGCTAGTGCGGCTCGTGCCCCGGAGTCACGGTGAGACGATCGAGGGCCCGGACCGAGGCGTAGGGAACGAAGCCTCGGGTCCGGGCCCTGGGGTGGCGGTGCTGATGAGGGGGGTCAAGAGGCCGTCGACGTGGACGTGGAGACCGATGAGTAGTCCGCGGTTGATCGAATCGGATGCCTTTCCCTTCGAGTTTATCTCGGTGCTGGCCGAAAAGGAGAGTTGGCGTAAGGAGGTCCATCGGCCGCTGGCCTACCTCCACAAGTGGTGGGCCAAACGCCTGGGCTCAGTGTTCCGTAGCATTCTCCTCGGCTGTCTCTTGTCGGAAGACGAAGACCTGAGGGTCGAGTTCTACCGCCGCCAATCGCGCGCCAGGGTCATAGTTCTTGACCCATTCATGGGTTCGGGCACAACGATATACGAGGCCCACAAGCTCGGGTGCACCGCCCTTGGGCGCGACATAAACCCTCTTGCCGTCGAGACCGTACGGGTGGCTCTTGGTCCTATGGACCAGGGCCGTCTCCAGGCCGCGTTCACTGAACTCTCCGCGAGTGTCGGCGCGAAGCTTCGGACTCTGTACCGCTCAACGGACTCAGAAGGTCGCCCCTGTGACGTCCTGTACTACTTCTGGGTGATGCAGGCGACCTGCCCCGTGTGTAATGGCCTGACCGATCTTCTGTCTTCGTGGGTCATTGCGGCGGACGCCTACCCCAGGCGTAGGCCGAAGGTCCAACTGCTTTGCCCATCGTGCGGCGCCATCTTCCCGGGTCTTCACCAACAGAGCCCGGCGACCTGTCCATCATGTGGACAGGAGTTCGCTCCAGGAACGGGGCCCGTGAGGGGCGCGGGTGTGACTTGCGGGCACTGCGGACGGACTCACGTGATAAGGGACTGCGTACCCCGTACCACTCGGCCCTCGTTCCGCCTCTACGGTAAGCTCGTCCTGAACCAGGACGGCGAGAAGGAGTACCTGGCGACCGATCCCGCGGACGAAGCCGCCTACGAGCATTGCGGCAAGCAGCTCGCGGGCGAGCTTGAGAGTGGCGCGGTCCGGCTTCCGACGCTTGCCCTCGCCCAGGGGCACAACACCCGCCAGGCGATGAACTACGGCTTCAATTCATGGAGAGACTTCTTCAATGATCGACAGCTTCTGGCCCTTGGCTGGCTCCAATCCGCCATTGCCGAACTCCCGGATCCAGCCACACGCGATGTCCTCCTTACTCTGTTTTCCGGTATTCTGGAGTTCAACAATCTCTTTGCCTCCTACAAGGGAGAAGGAACCGGCGCGGTCAGGCACATGTTCTCGCATCATATCCTCAAACCGGAGAGGACGCCTATCGAGGCGAACGTATGGGGGACTCCCAAAAGCTCTGGATCGTTTTCCGGCCTGTTTCGGAGCCGTCTCCTCCGGGCGATAGAGTACCGGCAGGCGCCCACCGAAGTCCAGAGTTATCCGGGCGCGAGGGGAGCGGTGTGTTCGCCGCCTTTCTCCGGGAAGGTTGAGCCTTCGTGGCCTGTCGACGGCGCCTTCTCGCCCCGGGGAATCTACCTTTCCTGTGGCGACTCGGCCGGCACGGGACTGCCTGACGCAAGCGTGGACGCGGTCGTGACTGACCCGCCATTCTTCGACAACGTCCACTACTCCGAGCTCGCCGACTTCTTCTATGCCTGGAGACGGCTAACCCTGGAGCAGACAGGCATTGGGCTGACGACAAGAAGCGAGGCCGAGGTCCAGGACGTCGACCCTCAGAACTTCTCGCGCAAGCTGCGAGGCGTGCTCACCGAGTGCCACCGTGTCTTAACGAATGACGGCTTGCTGGTGTTCACTTACCACCACTCTCGCGATGAGGGGTGGACCACCGTCGCGGATGCGATACTGGGAGCGGGCTTCGTGGTTGTGAACGCGCATCCGGTGAGGTCCGAGATGTCCGTGGCTACGCCCAAGGCACAAGCCAAAGAGCCTATTCAGCTTGACATCGTCGTTGTCTGCCGAAAGGCGTCCGGGCCTTGGGAAGACAAGCCGGCCAGCCCATTGCGAGCACTGGAACTCGCGAAAGCCAAGGCTCGGCGGCTCAGCGAAAGCGGGTTTGGGCTCTCGCGCAATGACTACAAGGCAATAGCCTTTGGTCAGTTGCTGACAACGGTTCGGTCAGTCGGCGACATGGCCGGGGCCATGAGAGCCTTGGAGGGCGAACTCTCCAGCTTCGATAGGCTTCACTGGCAGCCCGGCCATCGCGTGGAGGCGCAGCCGCGCCTGTTCTAGAGTGTTCACCCGGTGGGCTCTTATGACGCCGCAGGCGTAGAGGAGGTCGCGGCGTGGAGGCCCGCTCCAGCCAGTCGGGAGTGGCGCAACGGCCGACTGCGGAACGGGCTGGAAGGGTGCATAGAGTCTGAGCAGCGCCGACTAAGCCTCAGGCTCCGGCTGAAAGGCCACGACTTCCGGTTGCTTCAGTATGTGGCCGAGGAATGAGGCCCGCCTGCCCTTCCTAGAGTCGAATTCCTCGGGCGAGTACGCCCGGACCTCTATAGGCTCAAAGACTTCGGAGAGGGCATCTCCAAGGACCTCCCAGCGCTTCCACGGGGGCATGCCCGAGAACGCGGAGGACACGATGATGAGGTCGATGTCGCTGTCCGGTCTCGCGTCGCCTCTTGCGCGGGAGCCGAAGAGGTACACTCTGTCGGCGGGAATGCCTTGGCGCCTCAAAGCCGACAGGTAGGCATTGATCACGATTGTCAACTGACCTGTTTCTTCAGGCACTCACGATGTCCCCGCTCTCCTGAACTCCCTTTCCCGCTCGGCCAGCCATGTCGCGGCCTCTCGGTCGGCTTGGGCCAGATCCTCTTCGGTGAGCGTCAGTGTGGCCGCCAGGGCGCTGGCCTCGGCCCGGGCTCTCTCTGAGGCGGCGCGTTCGCGGGCGGCGCGGGCGGGATCGACCTGACCATGGTCACGCGCGAGGCCGGCGCGGGCGTCGGCTTCCAGGGAAAGGGCATCCCGCACGGCCCAGGCGTAGTCGCACTCGCGAGCGATGCGGAGGGCATCCTCCGCATCATCGAGGGCGCGAACGGCGCAGTCGGGTTTGGCTTCGAGGAGCCGGGCCCGTCCCCGGAGGACCAGAGCATCAGCGTGAACAAGCTTCATCTCTCGCGGTTGGGCCAGGGCAAGAGCCTCGGCGACGCGGTGGAATGCGGCCGGCGCGTCCTTTCCAGCCAGGGCCAGCCTTCCAGCGGTAACATGCAGCCGAGCTAGCCAGAACAGGAGCTGACCACGGTGGAGCACAGGTTCGGCGACCTCAAGGCCCGATGCGGCTTCGTCCAACTTATCCTCGGTAAGGGCGCACTCGGCCAGCACCCAGTGGCAAAGGGCGACGCTGGCGTTCCACTCGTCGTCATTACAGATGCTGAGATTGATAGTGGTGCGGTGAAGGGCAAGGGCGGAGTGGCCGCTTCGCAGGAGGAGTTCTGCCCGCAGGATGTCGTTCAGACTGTAGAGCTCGTTTCGGTCGGGGTAGTACTTGTTCTCGAGCGCGTGGGCCCGAGCGAAGTCGCCCGCCGCGTGACGGACCTGACCCCTCATTCCACGAACCCAGCCGCGGTCGGCCAGGCTGAATTGAAGTCCCCAGTCGAGGCGGTCAGCCTCGGCGAGGGCCACTGCTTCGGTCGCCGTTTGCTCCGCTTCGGCAAGCCGTCCGAGGCATACGAGAAACTCCGCCTTGTTTCGCAGGCCGATACTCAGGTTGTATCCGTCGTTCATTTCGTGGTCGACGGAGTTGCTCTCGTCGAGGTAGCGGAGGGCATGGGCGTACTGCCCACAGTTGCCGGCGAAGAGGCCGATCGCGTTCAAGTAGAGACGCAGGCGCCGACGCGAGAGTCGCTTCTCGCAGTGTTGCCGGCGCTTTTCGTCGCGCACGAAGTTCAGGGCACAGGCCAGGCCCTCCGCGCTGGCCGGTATCCACCTGAAGACCCGGCCGTCCTCCAATCGCCCTCTGTAGAGGTCATCCGCGCCCTTGAAGTCGCCCGCATCCAAGAGCAGCTCGATGGCGGAGAGAACGGGCTCAATCTCCTTCACCGTCCGCGGGCGTTCTCCGAAAGGTTTTTCGGCCAGCAAGTTCGCCGTGCGGCGCGCGGTTTCCGCGCCCGTACCGAGTAGCACGGCTCGGAAATGGTCGCGCAGAATGGGGTGGCAGGCGTAGCCGAAGCCGCCCTCAACAGGTTCGCGGCTGAGAATCCCTCGGGCATGGAGTGTAGCCAGCGCGCGTCTCGAGACGTCTTCGGCGGAGAATGACGGCCCCATCCTCGCCTCGAAGACCTCCCGCATCAGTCGCGTTACGGTCTCCTCGGTGACCGGCGACCGGAACAAGGCCACGATGCTTAGCAGTCGGACATGGTCGGGCGGAAGCTGTTTATCGTAGAAGACTAGGAGCCGGCGCAGCTTGTCGCTCAGGGGCGCCCCGGGTGGGACCGCATCGAGGCTGAAGGCGTAATCGAGGAACCCGAGGGGCTGCGCGCGATCCTCATGGGGGATCGAGGCGGCGAAGACCCGCAAGGCAAGGGGATGGCCATCAAGACGCCGGCTCACTTCCTCGCGCTCGATTGCCGAGCCCCTGACGCGTAGGTCGTAGAGCAGGCGGGCGCCCTGGTCGGGAGGCAACCCGGGTAGCTCGAGCTGGTGGAAGACAGTGCCGAGATGCCGCTCGAGGTCGGCGAAGACAAAACGGCTCGTGAGAACGGCCAGGCTGTGGCTTTCCTCGTCCTCGCACAGTTCGTGAAGCAATTCGCGAAGACCCGTGTCGAGGAACGCCCCATATCGTTCAGCCTCAAGCCCTTCCTGCAAGACCTCCAGGCCATCGAGAACGAGCGCCAGCGCCTGATCGCGAAGGAGCCGGGAGACGGCGGGGAGGAGCTCCGTTCGCTGAGACGGCGGCGGGCCGGCCGGAGGCAGAGACTCTGTCGCCCACTGGAGGAGGGAGAAGAGGAACTCGTCGATGCTGCGGTTCTGGTAGAAACTCCAGCCGAAGACGCCGGCGAACGGGGTCCCGCGCCTTCGCCACTGGTCGGTTTCCTTGAGCCAACGGCCAACCAGCGCGGTCTTGCCCGTCCCCCCCACGGCGCATACGGCCACAACACGAGAGGTTTCGTCGCGCACCCAGCGGTCGAGCCGCTCAAGCTCCTCATGGCGCCCCTGAAACTTGTCGTCGTTCGTGGTTTCGTGGACCCATCGGGCAGGTAGCGGCGGCAGGGCAGCAACGGATCTTGAACAAGCATTGGCCGACGTAGCAGCCACCCGCGTCACCGCCGCGAATCCGCAGGCATCCGCGAGGCCATCTAGGAGTGCGTCCAGGGTCGAATGGTCACCCTTGCGCACAGGATAGAACAGCGCGCGCACCTGGTGGTCGGCCTCAAGGGTTTCACGCTTCTCGCGAATCTCCCCGGGGTCGGGTGCGGAGCCGTCGTCGGGGACAGCCCAGGCGAAAAGGGCGACGTGTCGCGGTACAGGGTTTGCATCGGCAATGACCCGCCGAAACTCACTCACCATGAAGGTGAATTGCGGGTCGGAAAAGCCGAAACCGGCGAAGAGCAGGTGCTCGCGAATCCAGAGATCCTTGAACGTCTCACGGTAGATGCCAGGCTTGTAGGCCTCGCCGTACGAACCAGGGTCGAGGACGATTCCATTCGGTCGCTGCCAGTAGCCGTGGAGCCATAGCACCGGGCAGTCTTCGCTACGGAAGATATCGCCCGTGAGCCACCGATAGACTGTGCCAGCATCCTGCCACGTCGGGGTTCCGGCGCTGAGACTGTCCGGCCGCAACTCTTGGCGGGCAAATTCGAGGCCGGGGTCGTAGTTGGTGGTCACGTAGCCGCGAAAGGGTAGGCGGAGCAGGGCGCCATGCGTGGCGGTGTAACGCTTGCCGTCGGCCCCGCGCTTGGGACCGAAGGTGTCTCTAAGGAAGTCGCGGTAGAGTGGGTCGCCCAGTTTGCTGACGATAATGTCGACGCGCTGTTGGGGAGTTGAGGTTGTGTCCTTCTTCCACTGCTCGCCGTCCTTCGGTTCTGCCTTGCCCCGGGCAACCGCGTGATCGGCCAGCAACTCGATGAGCCGATTCCAGGTCGGATAGAGCCCCGCCGACGCGCCCGCGCCGACGAAAGCCACACACTGGCCCTCTCTAAGAAGGGCGACTAGGTCATCGAAAACCGCACGGTTGCCCGGAAATGCGAGGATGTCGGCCAGCATGGTCGGCGACCCACCTCTCGATCCACCAAGCCCATATCACGTCACGGGGCCGGGTCTCGTGGATATGCAGGCAATGGAATTGCCATTAGCCGGCAAGGAGGTTGAATCCTTCCAGGAGCGAAGGCGCCGCTTCGCGACGACACCCTGCCGGGTGTTGGCCCTGGTTAGAAGCGCGCCAGGCAGAGGCAGGCAGGATCAGTCGAAGCAAGGGCTTGCCTCCAGCGGGGTGCGGGTTGGTGAGAAGCCAGGTCCGCGGCGGTCTACCCAATGATCCTGTCGTAGTCCGCGTGTGTCCCGATCCAGACCCAAAGAATGCCGTCCGGTATGTCAGTGCCAAGCGCGCGGTAGTGGTCGCCGACTCGGGCGGACCAGAACTTGCCGATACGCTTGAGGTGCAGGGATGGATGACGAGTGTCCGACTCGAGTATGGTGAAGCTTCTGTGCGCGAGTTGGTGATGCGAAATGCCTCAAAGCTCCCGCGCCTTCCCGGCTCGGTAGTCTGCGAGAGCCTCGGCAACCAGGCCGTCCAGCTTCCCAGCCTTCACGTCTGCCTCGATCTGGCGGTCCCAGACCCTCGCTTCAAACTCAAGGAACCACGCTCGAAACTCGGCGAAATCCCGAGGCGTCAGGTTCTGGATCCGCTTTACGAGCTGCTCGACTTCGCCCATGAGGCACCTCTAACGCCTGGTTCGGCGTGGATTGCCACCGCCAGAAGTGACCGGCCACGTCCAATCTCTCGGCCGGAGCCATCCTGCTCACACATGCTGATCGACGAGGATCGGGTTTCCATCAGGGTCCACAGCGACGAAGCTGGCCGGCCCCGTTGTGCTCTCATCCGCCTGTTGACGCAACTGCACCCCTTGTGCCTTCAGCTGGCGCTTGCAGATCGCGGACGTCGGTGAAAGAGGCGAGCTTCTGAGCGTTGCTGTCCCAGCCGGGGTTGAAGGTGGGAATGCTCTTCTCAAGCATCCCCTGAAAGAGCCCGATCGCGTGATCGCCGTTCTTCAAGATCAGCCAGTTTTGCGTGGCATCCCCGCGCGCCAAGTTCCGTGCTTTGCTCCTTTCGGTACCGAATCGGTTGCCGCCGAACTGATAGCGGCTGAGCGGCGCCGGGGCTCGTTTCTGCACGATGGAAAGCGCCTACTGCGTCCGCTCGAGCCGCTGGTTAGCGCCCTCAGTAGATGCAGGCGTCGAGCAGCGAGAGCGCTCGCTCTAAGACCTCGACCGGCGCCTTCCCGATGCATCTGGCTTTCCGTGAGCGGAAGTCTATTGACTTCACTTGCTCCACCATCACGAAGCCGGCCACGTCTTCCGACTCCGGAATGCCTACATGGAAGGGATAGTCCCGTCGTGCGCTCGTCACAGGACAGACAATGCAGAGCCCCGTGTGCTTATTGAAGAGATCGTTGCTGACTACAAGGGCCGGCCGGCGGCCGCGTTGCTCATGGCCCGATCGAGGGTCGAACGTTACGGCGATGAAGTCTCCTTTCCGTGGAATGTACTCCGCCAACTACCACACCTCCCGACCGACCGGGTCGCCCCACTCGAGTTCCTCTGACTTGTAGTCCTTGGGTATGCGCCGCACGAGTTCACGCAGATCAAGTGCGCCTCGAACGCGATGGACGGGAGTAATGACGAGACTGCCCTCCCGGACTGTGACATCCACTTCATCCCCGACAGAGATGTCCACATGCGACAGCAGTTCCTTGCTCAGGCGAAGCCCTTGGCTATTGCCCCATTTCTGGACTCTCGTCATCATCGGGCCCACCTCCTCGGCTACCCAAAGTATAGCCTGGGGACAAGCGGGAGTCAATGGCAGAGTGGCGCTAACGGCTCGGAGCTCAGCGGCGGCGGGGCAGGAGCCTCGTCCGAACTGCGGCCGGCCTTCTCGGTGTCCGCTGCAGCCTCATATTGCCCCAGCGCCGGATAGAAGCTTCTGAGAAGGACCCGGTTCCCCTGGACACGGAATTGAGGTATTCCGTGAGGGGGAGATGTGACCTTGGAGGACAGGAAGAGGCAGGGAGTACCCGAGGGCCAGGGAGCGGGTCAGGCCAGCGGGGAGCTGAAGCTAGGTCCGCTTGCTCCCGGGCAGCGGTGGACGGTGGCGCGTAAGCGGGAGGCGGTGCTGCGCCTGTTGCGCGGTGAGTCCGTCGAGATGCTGTCTCGGGAGCTGGGCGTGGAGATCTACCGTCTGGAGCGGTGGCGGGACAAAGCCCTGGGCGGCATCGACGCGGTTCTGAGGGAGCGCGAGGGCGACCCACTGCAGGCCGAGTTGGACGCGGCCATGAAGCGGATCGGCGAGCTGACGATGGAGAACGAACTCTTGTGGAAGAAGACGGGGAAGCCAGGCCCTTTACCCCCCAAGAGGTCGAGGAGGTGAGTGGGATGGCCTCCGCGGCCACCGGCCGGCGCTATGGCGTGGAGCTTGTCTGCAGGGTGTGGAGACAGCCAAGGTCGTCGTTCTACGCCCGGCGACGGCCCTTCCGGGAAGGACTCGAACCGGCGAGGCGGGGGCCGGCGCCGCTTCTGAGCGACGAGGAGTTGCTTGAGCACATCCGGGCGGACTTGGCAGCCTCCCCGTTCTCCGGCGAGGGCCACCGCAAGGTGTGGGCCCGGCTACGGGTCCAGCGGGGCATCCTGGTGGCCCGGAAACGGGTTCTGCGGCTCATGCGGGAGCACAACCTGCTCTCTCCGCGCCGGAGCCGGCAAGGCATCTCCAACCCGCACCTGGGCGAGATCGTGACCGGGGCGCCGAACGAGATGTGGGGCACGGACGGCGTCCGCCTCCTGACAGTGGTCGATGGCTGGGCCTGGCTGTTTACGGCGGTGGAACACTGGAACGGGGAGTGCGTGGGCTGGCACGCCTGCAAACGGGGCGACCGCTACGCGGCCCTGGAGCCGATCAGCCAGGGGCTCAAGCGCGTCTATGGGTCCCTGGAGGCCGACGTGGCCCGGGGGCTCACCCTACGCATGGACCACGGGACGCAGTACCTATCCGACCACTTCATCAACCAGGCGCGCTTCTGGGGGATCGAGGCCAGCTACGCTTTCCTGGAGGAGCCCCAGACCAACGGGGTCGTCGAACGCTTCAACCGCACCCTCAAGGAGCAAGTCGTCTATGGCCGCGTGTTCCGTGACCTTGAGGAGCTTCGCGTGGCGGTGACGGCTTTCGTGGAGACCTACAACCGGGAATGGCTTCTGGAGAAGAACGGCTTCCTGAGCCCGCTACAGACCCGCCAGAGATGGCTGGGGGCTAACGGCGCCCGGGCGGCTGCCTGACAATCTTAGCCTACAATCTTGTGTCTAGGCTACCGGGCGCGGTACACGGATAGAAGCTTCCGCTTTCGGGACTCAAGGGGGAGTGGCGACCTTCCAGATGGTCGCGCTCGGCTCCTAGGCGTGGAGGTCGAGGTGGGAGCCTTCTAGTGAGCTAACCGGCACGACCATGCTAACCAACCAGGGCGGAGATGGCCCCCACAAATGCCTCTGCGTCTTTCATCTATGGTTCTACCTGTGCCGTCTCGAACCGAACGAAATCCACAGAATCGCCCTCCTGGCGCCGGGCGAAGAGGTCATTGTAGATCTGCGCCAGCGCTTTGGGGACTCTGTCTGTTCTGACGATCCTCTCGGCTCCGCACAATGGCGCAGAGGACTTCCCCACTCTCCCATTCGATTTCGTAGAGACGGTGCCGAATGGCGTCGGCCCGCGCGTCACCCACCGGACCATGGACCAAGATGAGAAAATCCCAATCGGACTCAGACCCTGCTTCATGACGAGAACGCGAGCCAGGTTCCGCACGGTGCACAAAGCCGACTGCGGCCGCTCGAATCGCTGGTTAGGGCGGCCGGCCAAATCATCCCCAGAAGATGCCGGTCGGGTCTTCGTCGACCTCACGGATGAGGTCATCGAGCTTCTTGGTCGGCTCCATGTCCCAGTAGGGATGCCATCTGCCGTTGCGGTTCGCATAATGGAGCGTCCACGTGCCCATGTCTGCATCATAGCGGAACTGGGCCACTTTGAGCCGCGACCACTCGGGTGGACCCAGGAAGGGGGGCCTGGCCTCAATCAGCGTCACGGAGTTGTCCCGGACCGTGTGGAGCAAGCGTATCTCGTCGAGGACCTCCGTGGGAAGCCGACGCTTGTAGAATGCAGCGAGCTTCCGGTCGACAGCTTGGCGGACAAGGACGGGCAAGGACACTCATGCATCCCCCAGTCTTGCTCGAGATGGTCAACCGGTCGCCCTGACGGTATGCGGTTAACCTGCACCGGCCGGTAGCTCATCCGACAGGCTCCGGACAGGCCGGTGTCAGGTAGAACCGCTGGTTAGGCAGCATTGAGATCTTCTCCACGATTAGGCCCCAGCGCTCGTCCTCCTTGAGCCGGCCCACACAGGCATCGAGGGTCGGGCTCTCACCGAACCCCAGACGTGGGCCCTCAAGAAGCATCACCGCTTTCTGTTACCGGAAGCCGACTCGCTGGCGCGAGCATCACCTCGCCTTAGGTGGCTCAGTGTTCCATTCTAGACAGGTCCTAGCAAATGTAGTACAATACCATGGAGTATCTCCCTCCATCGCAACTGGGGCACAGTCCATGGGAGTTCTCCAAGAGCTTTGGGTCCATTTTATTTTGGCGCTGGCGGGCTGGCTGCAGCGCCGGCCTGACATTTCTATTCACCGGGGAAAGGGACTTACTATGAGACAAAGAGGCGGGACACTTGCAGACCCCAAACTACTCGTCCGGTCACCTTACTTGCATACCTTGCAGAAGGGAGACCAGTTCCTCGTCTGGCACTCCCTATTTGGCAATCCGACGATTCTCAACGAGGATGCCCATGCGTACCTCGCCCGCTTTTCCGAGCCCACGGCTAGGGCCACCGTGCAGAACCTCTACGAAGGCGTTGCGATAGCCGACCAACCGCTGTCCACCTTCAGGCGACTGCGGTTCGTCAATCCCCTGGGCTTTGACGAAAGAGCGTTTCTGCAAGAAAGAATCCAGCGCAGAAGCGACCAGGGCCTCGACGGTTCCTTCATCGACTATTTGGAACTGAGGGCCTCGGAGGCGTGCAACTTTGCCTGCAGTTACTGCATCGCTCAGAATGCCACCCGCGTGCACAACCGCCGCTACAAGAAACTCATGGACTTGGAGACGGCCAAGAAAGCCGTGGACCTCTACGCGCAGCTTCTGCTCAGGACCGGAAAGAAGCGAGCCGAAATGACGTTCGGCGGCGGCGAGCCGACCTTGAACTGGCCCCTTATCCAACAGACCATCGACTATATCGACCGCACGTATAGCAGCCAACTGCCGTTTCTCTTCTACTTGAACTCCAACTTGTCGCTCCTGGACAGAGAACGCATTGCCTTTATCAAAGCGCACCGGGTTCGGATTTCGCCCAGCATAGATGGACCGAATGCGGTAGCCAATGACCGGACCCGGAAAACTAGCCGCGGCGAGGGTACTTTCGAGACCATCATGGCGTCCCTTCAAGGGCTCAGAAGGGCAGGCGTTCGACTCCGTTCCTGTTCTGTGACCACCAACCAGACGAACTTTGCTTTTGTTGAGCGCCGTTTCATAGATTGGGCCCAGCGCCAAGGGTTTCGTAGCGTCAACGTCAACATCGACGTGATGAATGACGATGACCTCGAACCCGCGTGGGTCGCCAGCCGGCTCATGGAGGTGGTCCGGTATGCACGGGAGCTGCAGATCGGCGTTTCCGGCTTCTGGCGCAGGCCGGCCGAAAACCTCGGTTCCTCCCTCCTTCGGCACCGCACAGGGTTTTGTGGAGCCGTCCGCGGGGACAACCTGGTCGTTGACCCAGCGGGCGATATTTACAGTTGCGGGTACAGCAATCAGGTGATTGGTTCTGCCCACTCGTTTGCTTCCTTCTTCGACGTGGGCGGACGGTATCATCGGTTTCTGCAGCGGGTCGCTCCCCTCAGCCAGGAATATTGCCGGGGGTGTGAAATCGAGGGATACTGCGGGGGAGGGTGCTTGGCCACACAAGAGTTCAACGAAAAAGACAACCGGAAAGTACGGCAGATGTGTGAACTCTATAGATTGATGACACGAGAACTGCTGCTCGACCTAGTCTAGCAGAGAAAGGAGGTGAGGACCATGAGCAAATTCGTCGTCAAGGAGCTGCCCAGGCTAACGATACAGAACACCTGCAAGCATCCCAGCAACTGCAGTAAGTAGCAACGGGAAACAAGGTAAGCAAAACCAGGGGCCGGCTGTTCGCCACTAAGAACAATTGGCCCCTGCCAAAACCAAGCAGTGGTCCATGCTGCGTATGATACGCAGCGTGGGCCATTCTACCCAACCTGGCGAAGTTGACTCCCCCAGGCCCTCAACCCTCGTCCAGGTCCACCCGCAACCGGCGGGCATGTTCGGCCAGCGCCGCCCGGTCGTCGGGGGTCAGTTCGGCCAGTTGCCTCCGCAGGCGCACCAGGTCCTTGTTCCAACCCGTCCACCTCGTTTCCCACTTGAGCCCAACCTCCGAGTGGCCCAAGGGGGGAGACGGGACCAGTGTTTCCCCTGCTGCGCCCGTTTCCTGCCGCAGCAGTTCGGCGACGTTCACCGGGCTCGGCTCGTCTTCCGCCGCGACCAGTGCCTGCACAATGCGCAACTGCGCCGCGGCATCAAGCGGCGGAACGGTCCCTTCCGTGGCGGGTTAGGCCCGCGCGTTTTGCTCGGTCGCCCGACCCTGGTAGGGTTCGGTATCGCGCCGGTGCGGCCCTGCCGGTGGCGGCGGCCGGCTCCTTGGGACCCGGGGAGGACGAACCGGCCACGGGTCGTGGTGAGAAGTAGGAGCCGGGGACGATCGACAGGGCATTTGAAGGCAGCCAGCGGTGAGAAGAAGAGAGCCCGGCTCGTCGGCCTAACGCCTGGCGGCTCAGCGGCGCCGGGGCTGTGTGTCGCACGGTCCAGTGAGCCGTGTCCGTCCGCTGGAGCAGCTGGTTGGCCCAGCGTCAGAAGAAAGCCGTGACCATCGACGTCCATGACGGGTACCAGAACCCGTTGCGGCCCAGCAGACTCATGCCTGTGAGGCCGCCTAAAGCCCTCCTCCAGGGCTCCACGTCTAGAGGGTCTGTTAGACGCTCCCGCCCTCTTCGACATGGCCGCTCCCGCCAAGCATCTTGAGGACCCGAGGTAGCTCTACATGAGCAACCTGCCAGACGATGTCGATGTTCACTCCGAAATAGTGGTGGATGGGGCAGCCTCCAGGATGTCATTGACGAGTTCGGTATCCGTTCGTCTAGACATAGACGACGCCTTCCGAGATGCTCTCGGATACGCGCTGGGATCGGATGGCCTGGATGCCCGCAGATGTCAGGAGGTCAACCTTGCGCCCAAGAAGATCCTCAAGGTAGTCTGCAAGGTCCATGAACCGAAAGCCTATGGGGCGGCTAAACTCCACCACCATGTCAATATCACTCGAGTCGTCGGCATGATCCCTCGCGACAGAACCAAACAACCCTATCCTGCTCACACCGAACTCGTCGCGAAGAGAGTCCTGTTTCTCCCGCAGCAACTGAAAGGCATTGTCCTTTGTCAGCAAGCGGATCTCCCCTTTCAGCCATTATACCCTTCACCGTGCGTCTAACGGCTGAAGGCTAAGTGGCGCCGGCCGGGCCTCCCGCGGGTGCTCGTGGGCCTGGTGGTGACCCGGCCCCGCTCACCCACTCATACACGACCTGCCCGATCCGGGCGATGGCCTCATCGGCGGCTTTGTCGTCGGCCACATCTTTGGAGAAAACGGAGAGCACATACTCCTTTCCCGGCAGGTAGAAGATGCCGGTGCAAAGGCGAGACCCTTTGATCCAGCCGTTCTTGTGGGCCACCTCCAGGCTCGGCAGGCTCCCCGTGGGGCGTCCGGCCTCGGGCTCAAGGGGCAGGTACTTGGTCAGGTGGTCGTGGTACTGCTGTCGCTTGAGGATGCCGATCATGGCCTCGCAGGCCCGCATGGACACGATCTCGTTCCGGGCGATGCGGGCCATGAGTTCGGTGGTGTCATTGGGCGACATAACGTTGACCTGCTCGCGACCGGCCTCCACGACCATCAGCTTGTGGTGAAGGCGGATGTTGGGCAGGCCGAGGGAGGCCATGAATTCAGTGACGCCGTCCAAGCCGATGAGGTCGAGGAGCATGTTGGTGGCCGTGTTGTCGCTGACCACGATCATCAGGGTCATGAGGTCGTAGACCGACAGTTCCGCGCCGGGGGTGAGCACTTGGAGCACGCCCGAACCGCCGACCTGGTCGTCCCGGTTTACGGTGAGCTTCCGGGCCAGGTCGAGCCGGCCTTTCTCGGCCAGGCGGAAGATCTCGCACATCAGCGGGACCTTGATAACGCTGCAGGCGTAGAAGAGTTCGTCGCCGGCGAAGGAGTAGCGCTCACCGGCGCCAAGGCGCAGATAGGAGAGACCGAAAGTCCCCTGGACGCCCCGGGCTATCTCTTGGACCCGCTCCCACACGTTGAAGCGGGCGGAGGCCGACGACCCCACGGTCGGAGGCAACTCCTTTCCGCTACTGCACCCTCGGATCGACCCACCACTCGTCGCACACGTTGGGAAGGTCGCGGGCGTTGAAGACGGCCCAGTCGATTTGGCTGTTTTTGATCCGTCCGAGACGGACGGTCAGGCCCTTCTCCAGGGTCATCTTCCCGGCCTCATCGCGGAAGGGGAAGTCCATCTGAACGTAGATGCTGTCCACGCTCTCGAACTTGAACCCCTCCCGGAAGAGCTCGACCAGTTTGGCCCGGCATTGGCTGAGCGCGCCGGAGGTCAGGACGGCGAAGCGGCACATCACCCTGAGCTGGCCCGAGGCATCGACCTCTACTTGGTAGACGCCGGGGTCCTGCGTATCCGGGCGGCCGGCGCCGAAGACGGCGATGGCCAGTTCCTCGGGGGTGGCGGGTCCCGCCGGCGCCCGGTGGCAGCCGACGACTAAAACGGTGGCGACCAGGAGCAAGGAGATCAGCGAGAGGTGGGCCATCCTGGATTTGCGCACGGCGTTCATCCTTTCTAGGGCTCGCGCCACAGGCACGGCCGGAGCTATTAACATGGTCGGAACCGCGGGCACGCTCGAACCGCGGGCGCGTCCGGGAAGGCTTAGGCGCATTCGGCTTCTGGACTTCGTTTTCCTGCTGGAAGCCGTTGGTCCGGGAGCGCTTCTTCGGGGTTGTCGATTCTTGTAGGGTTCTTGTAGGGGAGAGGGGTTGGGGGAGGGGGCAAGCCGGCCCGCGGGCAGGGACCGGGGAGGGAGTAGGTCCGTTCGCGGGGCAGGGACGCCGCCGGAAGGTGTCGAAGGGCCTATGGTTTTTGATGATGGGCCTTGGACCCACTTCCAGGGAGGCTGCGCCGTGAAGATCACCGAGTTTCCTAAGAGCTTTGCCGGAGGCGGGCGAGTTTGTCGCGGGAAGGCGTTGGTCGGAGCCGGCGCCCGGGTCTTGGCTCTCCTTCTGGTGGTCCTTTTGGTCTCCTCGGGTTTGGTGGTCCCGGCCCGGGCCGCGACCAAGCGTCCCGGACCTCCGGCCCCGGTTGTCGCCGGAGAGATCATCGTCAAGTACAAGCCTGGGATCGAGGGGACGGCGCGAGACAAGCTTCTCTCGGCCGTCGGTTTGAGCCGGGCCAAGCGCAAGGGGCTCCTCTGGGCCGACCTCGCGGGCCGGGTTCCGGGCCTGGAGGTCTTGAAACTGCCTTCGGGCAAGGACACGGCCGCCGCGATCAAGGCCCTTAAGGCCCAGCCGGGCGTGGCCTATGTCCAGCCGAACTACCTTTATAAGCCGTGCTTTCCCGCGCCCAACGATCCCCGCTTTGGCGAGCAGTGGGGTCTTGAGAACCCTACCACTCCAAACGTCGACATCGGCGCCCTGCAGGCCTGGGACTACACCACCGGCGCCGGGGACATCGTTGTCGCCGTCCTGGACGAGGGCGTGGACCCAAACCACCCCGAACTCGCGGCCAACATCTGGGTCAACCCCGCCGATCCTCTCGACGGGCTCGACAACGACAGTAACGGCCTGGTGGACGACACCAACGGCTGGGATTTCTTCTGGAATGACAACACTGTCTTCGAGGGCGGGCTGACCGACCTTCATGGCACGCATGTGGCCGGAGTGGTCGCCGCGGCCATGAACAACTCCACCGGCATAGCCGGGGTGGCCCCGAACGTCAAGATCATGCCTCTCAAGTTCATGGGGCCCAACGGAGGGTCGACGTCAACGGCCGTCCAGGCCATCAACTACGCCATGGCCCACGGCGTGAGGATCATCAACGCCAGTTGGGGCTCGGGGGCCTACGACCAGGCTTTGAGGGATACGATCCAGGCCTTTGGCGAGGCCGGCGGCGTGTTCATCGCCGCGGCCGGAAACGGCGACGCCTCGGGCTACGGCTACGACACCGACGTGACGCCTTTCTACCCGGCCTCCTACAACCTGCCGAACATCATCTCCGTGGCCGCCGTCGACTCGCGCGGCAGCCTGGTCAGAAACTCCAACACGGGCAAAGTCACCGTTGACCTGGGCGCTCCGGGCTCGGCCATCCTCGGTCCGGTTCCACCCCAGACTCCAGCCGCCGGTCCGGCGGCCCTGGAGGTGGCGGGCGCCTCCGGTTCCAAGGCCGTGGTCTGGGGCTTCGGCGCCGAGATGTTCACCGACTCCGCGGCCCGGACCGACGCTATCGCCCGGGCCATGACCGCTCTGGGCACGCCTCCTGTCGGACGCGTGCTGGTCGTCGACGACGACGAGAGCCCCGGCGGGCCGCTTGACTTTCAGGCCTCCTATGTCGACCCGCTGCTCTCCCTCGGCTACGATATCATGCCGGTCCTGGTGGTGGCCCCGGACGCCGACGGCCCGAGCGCCGCGACCATGGCTGGCTACGACGCCGTGGTCTGGTTCACCGGCAGCTCTTTCGGCGGCGAATTCGACTGCCTGACCGCCGGCGACCAGACCAACCTCACCGCCTACCTGGCCGGAGGCGCCGGCCGCAGGCTCTTTCTGAGCGGCCAGGATGCCCTTTGGGGTATCGAAGAGACCGACTTTGTTCGCAACGTGCTTTGCGCCTGGAGTCTCGGCGAGTGGCTCGGCCCGAGCCTGCATCTGGGCCTGGTTGGTCTCGGCGGGTCTTACGCCGGAGCGAACTACGCCGGCTGGCTGGGGAACAACAACGAGGACTTCCTGGCCCCCTGGACTTCTTCGGCCCGGACGGTCTTGTTCTACCCGGGTGGACCCTACACCGACGCCTACGCCACCCTCGAAGGCACCTCATCGGCCGCGCCTTTCGTCACCGGCGTGGTTGCTCTCCTTCTCAGCCAGCGGCCATCGGCGACAACGGCCGACGTTGTTCAGGCCATCACGACCACCGTGACTCCCCTCACGGTTCTTCGAAACGTGACCGTGACCGGTGGGATGGTCAACGCTCCCGCGGCTCTGGCGGCCATCACCCGAGGTGTGACGGTGAGTCCGGAGCTACTGAGCCTGGCTGAGGGCGGTCTGGCCGCAAGCTACACCGTTGTTCTCCGCGGCGTCCCGACGGGGGACGTGACCATCACGGCCACGCCTGGTCCGGAGGTCACCCTGGACAACGGCCAGGGCGGCCCGACGCTGACCTTCACCCCCGGTAACTGGAACATCCCGCAGACCATGCTGGTCAGCGCGGTTGACGACGCTATCGTCGAGGGTCCCCACGCCGGACTTATTGCCCACGCGGCCACGGGTGGCGACTATAGCGGCGTGACCGTGAGCGCCGTGACGGCCAACATCACCGATAACGACTCACCCGTGGTGACCGTTGTCGAAAGTGACGGCCTCACGGCCGTGACGGAAGGCGGAGCGACCGACACCTACACCGTGGTCCTCGGCCTCCAGCCGAGCGCCGACGTAACCATCATCGCCACCCCGGACAGCCAGTTGACGGTGGACAACGGGCGAGGCGGCCGGACTCTGGTTTTCACCCCGGCCAACTGGAACGTCCCCCAGACCTTCACCGCGGCCGCCGTCGACGACACTGCGGTGGAGGGTCCCCACGCCGGGAGCGTGGCCCACTCCGCCTCCGGCGGCGGGTATAACGGGGCGACCATCGCCGGCGTGACGGCCTCGATCACCGACAACGACAAGCCGGGCCTTGTTGTCGCCGAGTCCGGCGGCTCGACGCAGGTGACCGAGGGCGGGGCCACCGATACCTACACCCTTTGCCTCAACGGCCCGCCGACCGGGGAAGTGACCGTGACGGCCGACATCACCGACGGCCAGACCACGGTTTCTCCGGTCACCCACGCCTTCAGTTTTGAGCTGGCCGATTGGAACGTACCCCAGACGGTTACGGTCACGGCCGTGGACGACGCTGTCGTTGACGGCCTCGACACCGGGACCATCACCTACACCGCCGCCGGGGGCGGCTACGTGGCCGGCACTCCGGTCGGCACGGTGACCGTGACCATTACCGACAATGACGCCCCCGGCGTGTCCATTATCGAGAGCGGCGGAGCGACGACCATAACCGAGGGCGGCGTCCCCGACAGCTACAATGTCGTTCTGACCTCGCAGCCCGGTCCGACCGTTACGGTGACCATCATCGCCACTCCCGGCCCGCAGGTGACCGTGAACAACGGGTCGGGCGGACAGGCCCTGGCCTTCACCAGCGGGAACTGGAACGTCCCCCAGACCTTTACCGTCACGGCTGTGGACGATACGGTCGTCGAGGGTCAGCACATCGGGCTCATAGCCCACAGCGCCTCCGGCGGGGCCTACACCGGGGTGGCCATCGCCACCGTCAGCGCCGTTGTCACCGACAACGACCTGCCCGAAGCGGCCATTGTTGAGAGCGGCGGCCACACCGACGTGACCGAAGGGGCGGTCTTGGGAGCCGCCGGCTACTCGGACACCTACACCGTGGTCCTGGTCCGCCAGCCGTCGGACACCGTGACCCTAACCGCCGCGGCCGACAATCAGATCACCGTGACGAGCGCGGCCGGGACCAACAAGCTAACCTTCACCACCGCCAACTGGAACGTGCCCCAAAGCCTTACGATCAAGGCCGTCGACGACGCCATCGTCGAAGGCACGCCGCCCCACCCGGGGGTCATCGCTCACACCGCCTCAGGCGGAGGCTACACCGGGGCGACGATAGCCCCGGTGACGGCGAACGTCACCGATAACGACTTGCCGGCGGTCACCGTTACTCAGAGCGGCGGATCCACGCAGGTGACCGAAGGTGGAGCCATCGACACCTACACCATCGTCCTGGGCAAGCAGCCGTCCGGGACGGTGACGGTGACAGCCACGGCCGCGGCGACCGGCTGGGGGGACTGGCCGACCAAGGTTCTGGTCGACTCCGGCGGCGGGCCCGCGGCCACCGCCAGCCTGACCTTCACCCCGACGAACTGGAACACGCCCCAGACCGTGACCGTCTCGGCCGTGGACGACAACCTGATTGAGGGTCCCCACTCTACGACCATCTCGCACGCGGCCGGCGGCGGCGGGTACACGGGGGCCCCAATCGCCAGCATCACGGCGGCCGTCACCGACAACGACACGGCCGGGGTGAGCGTTACCCCGACCGGTGGGACAACGGACGTCACCGAAGGCGGGGCGACCGACACCTACGCCGTGGTTCTGACCCAACTCCCCGCGGGAACCGTGACCGTGACCGCCTCCACGACTACCGGCAAGGCCACCCTGGTCACCGGGGCCGGGATCCCGGGTCCCACCGCGACCTTAACCTTCACCACCGGCAACTGGAACACGCCCCAGGTCGTGACTGTAGCCGCGGTTGACGACCCCATGGTTGAAGGCCTGCACACGGCCACCGTGGTCCACACCGCCGCCGGCGGCGGCTACGACGGGGTGGCTATCGCCAACGTGTCGATCAACATCACCGATAACGACATCCCCGGGGTGACCGTTACCGAGACCGGTGGTTCGACGGCCGTGACCGAGGGCGGCCTCACCGACACCTATCAGATCGTCCTGAATTGCCAGCCAAGCGCCAACGTCAGCCTGATGGCCGTGACAACCGGGCAGGCCACGGCAGCCGGTCCGGGAGGCGGGAACACCCTGACCTTCACCACCGCCAACTGGAACGTGCCCCAGAGCTTCACCGTGACGGCGGTTAACGATCTGATCGTTGAGGGCGCCCATGCCGCGACCATCAGCCACTCCGCGACCGGCGGCGGCTACTACGGTGTGGGCATTTCGTCGGTTTCGGTGGCCATCACGGACAACGATCTTCCCAGCTTGACCCTCGTGGAGACCGGCGGGGTCACGGCCGTCACGGAAGGGGCCGTGAGTCCAGCCCCAGGGGCCTCCGACACCTACACGGCCGTCCTCGACCTCCAACCCTGCGGCGACGTTACCCTGACCGTCTCGGCCGGACCCGAGGTCCGCGTCGCATCGGGCGGCGGCGGCCCGGGCGCTTCCACCTCTCTTACCTTCACCCCGGCCAACTGGAACGCGCCGCAGATGATCACCGTCACGGCCGTGGACGATGAGACCATCGAGGGCTTGCACCCCGGGGCCATCACCCACATCGCCGGCGGCGGCGCCTACGCCGGGGCGATCATTCCGGCCGTGACCGCGACCGTCACCGACGATGACATTCCGGGCGTGGCCATCGTTGAGTCGGGCGGGGACACGAACCTGACGGAAGGTGTGCCTCCGGGCGTGCCCGGCGGCCGGGACACCTACACGGCGGTCCTGACCCACGTGCCCAACAGCCCGGTGACCTTCACCGTGACCGCCGGCAGTGAGGTTCGGGCGGCGGCGGGCGATTTCGCGAGCGGGGGCGGGGTCTTCGGGGCTTCCGCGACCCTGACCTTCACCCAGGCCAACTGGAGCCTTCCCCAGACCATTACCGTCGAGGCCGTGGACGACGCCATCGTCCAGGCCGCGCACACCGGGACGCTCACTCACTCCACCACCGGGGGCGGCTACGGCGACGTTACCCCGCTCACCTGGGCCCCGGTCGTGGCCCACATCACCGACAACGATTTACCCGGAGTGACCGTTACGCCGGCCGGCGGCGGACCTCTGGCCGTGACCGAGGGCGCCGTGGCCCCAGCTCCGGGCGGGGCGGCCACCTACACCGTTGTCCTCGATCTTGAGCCCTCCGGGGCGGTTACGGTTACGGCAACGGCGGGAAGCGAACTCCTGGTTGCCGCCGGAGACTTTTCGGGCGGGGGCGGCATCTTTGGCCCCGCCGCCGATCTCACTTTCCTCCCGACCAACTGGAACGTGCCGCAAACCTTTACGGTCACGGCCTTTGACGACACCCTGGTCGAGGGTTTACACCCGGGGGTGGTCACCCATACGGCCGGCGGCGGCGCCTACGACGGCGTGATCATCGCCCCGGTCTCGGTCCTGGTCGCCGACAATGATCCACCCGGCGTGGCCATCAGCCAGACCGACGGGGCCACGGCCGTGACCGAGGGCGGGAACAGCGACACCTATTCGGTTGTCCTCACCGGCCGACCCGCGACGGACGTCACGGTCACGGCCGAGGTTTCCCTGGCCGGTCAGGCGACCGTCGCCGGCGGGATCGGCCCGGCGGGGGACAGCGCCAGCCTCACCTTCACCACCCTCACCTGGGACCTGCCCCAGATCATCACCGTGGCCGCCGTTGACGATCTGGCCATCGAAGACCTCCATTTCGTGACCATCGCCCACACCGCCGCCGGCAGCGGCTACGACGGGGTCGGCATCGCCGGAGTCGGCGTGGCCATCACCGACAACGATTTCCCCGGCGTGACCATCACCGAGAGCGGCGGCTCGACCGACGTGACCGAAGGCGCGGTCCAGGGCGCCACGGGAGGGGCCGACACCTACACGGTTGTTCTCGACCGCCGGCCCACCGGTCCGGTGACCTTCACGGCCGCGGCCGACGGCCAGGTCCTGGTGGCGGCGGGCAATTTCAGCGGAGGAGGCGGGGTCTTCGGGCCGGCGGCGATCCTGACCTTCACCCCCGTCGATTGGAACCTGACCCAGACCATCACCGTCGTGGCCGTGAACGACGAGGTGGTTGAGGGCCCGCACGCCGGGATTATCTCCCACACGACGAGCGGTGGGGCCTACGGTGAAGACCTCACCCCGATGACTTGGGCCGAGGTCACGGCCCACATCACCGACAACGACCCACCGGGAGTCACCGTCGCCCACAGCGGAGGCGGCCCTCTGGTCTTGACCGAGGGCGAGCTGGCCCCCGCTCCGGGTGGGGACGATACCTACACCGTGGTCCTGGACCGCCAGCCCTGTGCGCCGGTCACCGTGACGGCGACGGCGGGCAGCCAGGTTCGGGTGGCGGCCGGTGACTGGAGCGCCGGAGGCGGCGTCTTCGGGCCGAGCGCCGGCCTGACTTTCACCCCCCTAGACTGGAGCGTACCCCAGATCATTACCGTGGCGGCCTACGACGACGCCGTGGCCGAGGGCACGCACGCCGGGTCGGTTGGGCACTCCGCCTCGGGTGGTGGCTACACCGGTGTGATCATCGCCGGCATGGCGGCCACCATCACCGACAACGACGTTCCGAGCGTGGGCCTGACCGAGACGGGCGGCTCAACCGATGTGACCGAAGGAGCGATCGGGACTACTCCCGGGGCCACCGACACCTACGACGTGGCCCTCAGCCACCAGCCCACCGGCACGGTCACGGTCGCCCTGACAACCGCCGGCGGGCGGGTGACCATAGCCAAGAGCGGGGGAACCCCGAGCGCGAGCGTGACCCTGACCTTTACCACGGTCAACTGGAACCTGGGCCAGACCATCACTGTCCGAGCCGTGGACGACACCGTCGTCGAGGGCTCACACGCGGCCACCGTGACCCAGGCCGCTTCCGGCGGCGGGTACGATGGGTCCACACCTACCCTCCTGACCGTCAACATCACCGACAACGATCTCCCCGGGGTGACTGTCACCGAGAGCGGCGGCCTGACCCGGGTGACCGAGGGCGCCCTTCCGGGGACCTCGGGGGCCACGGACACCTACACGGTCGTTCTCACCCGCCAGCCCATGGCCACGGTGACCATCACCGCCGGCGCCGCAAGTCAGGTGACCGTGGCCGCCGGGGGTGGCCTTCCCGGACCGGCCGTCGCCTTGACCTTTACCACGACCAACTGGAACACGCCTCAGACCATCACCGCCGCCGCCGTGGACGACACCGTCGTCGAAGGCTTGCACACCGGAACCATCACTCACACGGCCACGGGCGGGGCCTACGACGGGGTGATTATCCGGGCCGTGACGGCGACCGTCACCGACAACGATGTCCCCGGCGTGACCCTGACCCAGACGGGCGGAACCACCGCCGTCGCCGAGGGCGCGGCCCCGGGCAGTCCCGGCGCCACCGACACCTACACGGCTGTTTTGACCAACCAACCCAGCGGCGACGTGACCATCACCGCCACGCCGTCCGCCCAAGTAACCGTGACCGGGACGGGCACGGCCGGCGGCGGGACGGCGACCCTGGTTTTCACCCCGGCCAATTGGAACCTGGCTCAGACCTTCACCGTGGCGGCGGTGAATGACTTGCTGATCGAGGGGCCCCACACCGGGCTCATCAGCCACGCTGCCGCCGGCGGCGGCTACGGCGGGGCGGCGGTTGGCTCGATCACCGTGGCGGTCACCGACGACGACCCCGGCCTGATCCTCGCCGGGGGCGCCGGGCTCACCGTTCAGGAAGGCGGACCGAGCGACACCTACACCCTGGTCCTCAGCACCCGGCCCACAAGCGACGTGACCATCACCGTCACCCCGGACATCCAGCTCATCGTAGAGTGCGACGGTGGCGGCGGTGGCGCCCCAGGCCTACCCGGGACGGTCACCTTCACCCCGGCCGATTGGGGTCTGCCCCAGGTGGTGATGGTGTCGGCCTTCAAGGACGACGTCTCCGAGGGGCCTCACACCGGCACGGTTTCCCAGGCCGCGTCGAGTTCCGACCCGGTCTACGACGATCTGACCATCCCCACCCTGACCGTGGCCATCACCGAGAACTCCGGTCCGGCGGGACAGGCCTTCGACCCGAGGCTAGACGCCATCCTGCGCTTCCCGGCCTTCGGGGTCACGATCTACGTCCCGGCGGGGGTTGTGGAGATCGCTCCCGGAGTTCGAGCCAGGCTGACTATCGAGGCTAGCCCACCCCCGGACGCCGACGACCTCGAGGACGCCTGGAGGGGAGTCGGACCCTGGTTCGCCCTCAGCCTGACGGTTGAGGGTCCGAGCGGCACGGCCGAAGTCCACGCTCTCGGACGGCCGATCACCATCGTGGTCGACCTCGATCCGGCGACCGTGTCCGGTCTCCAGTCCGAGAAGATCGGCCTCTATGTCTATCGCGACGGAGAAGACGAGGGTGGCGGTGGCGTGGACGGCGGAGGCTCGGGCGGCGCGGCCGGCTGGACCTTCGTGCCCAGCGGCTACGACCCCCAGACCGGACTTCTGGTCGCCCGGCTCGACCACCTTAGCCGGTTCGGCGTTCTGGTCGCCACGAGGACCTTCGGCGACATCGGGACCCATTGGGCCCGCAAAGACATCGAGATCCTCGCCGGCCGGGAAGTCATCCAGGGCGTGGCCCCCCATCTCTTCGCCCCCCAGAACCTCGTCACCCGGGCCCAGTTCTGCGCCCTCTTGGTTCGGGCCCTGGGTCTGCCCAAGGAGACTTCGGGCCAGACGCCCTTCGCCGACGTTCCCGAGGAGGCCTGGTACGCGGTGGAGGTCCACACGGCCTTCGACGCCGGCCTGGTCCAGGGGCTCGGCCCCACCTCCTTCGGGCCGGACCGGCCCATCACCAGACAAGAACTGGCCGTTCTCATCGCCCGGGCCCTGGACGGCATCGAACTCGGCGTCGACCTCACTTCCCAGGACGTGACGGCCAGACTGGCGGTCTACTCGGATGCGCCGGTCGTGGCCGGTTGGGCCCGCGACGGAGTGGCCCAGGCCATCACTCAGGGCATCATCCGCGGGCGCACCGAGACAACGATCGCCCCGACGGGGACGGCGACCCGGGCCGAGGCGGCGGTGATGCTGAAGCGGTTCATGGACAAGTCCATGGATCTGCCCGTTGTCCTCATCGGCCTGCTTCAAGTGAGCGAGGTCGGGGGACGGCACTACGAACTCATTGTCGGCGGCCAGCCCTACGACCTGATCGTTGACCCCACCCGGATCGCCCTTCTCGACGACCTCCAGCGGGCCGTCGGGGACGATGTTGTTCTAGTGGCCACGCTGGAGGATGTGCCGGGAACCATCTACCAACACGGCGTGCCGGCGGCGGTGCAGATGACGCTGCGGTGAAGCGCGCCGGACGTAGGAACTGCCGGAGGCCCATGGCCTACAACCAGAGATAGACTTTCAGGGTGAGGCGGGGTCACGGCCTCGGTGGGAGGCTTGGTCGGCGGGCAGGTCGGATCGTAGACCGGCGTGGCTTCGATGCTAGGTATCCCCTGAGGAGCCTGGCATCCGCCTGGACAGTGAGCCGGATGGGCGCTGCCGTTCGGTCGCGAAGAGCACGTAGGCGTCCACGTAAACCTCAAGTTCCAAGTGCCAGGCATTGTAGAACAAATCATCGGCCAAGGGCACCCAGGTGTGGGCAACCCAGTCGGCGGCAATGTGTCCTCCCCACCCCTTACCGATGGTGGAGTACTGCTCGGGGTAGCCCTCGCGTCAGCTTCGAGGGTTCGTCTAGAGGAGCCGGGCCGTGGAACCGGTTGGCTATCTCGGGGTCGCCGAAGCCCATGTCGGGATAGCTGCCGGCGTAGACGTAGAGGAGGCGGTATTGGGCCGGGACTTCCACGTTCGCCTCCTCGTGCACCCTGGAGTTGACGTGCTGCCGCGAGGCAGCCAGTATCTGGACCGCCAGAACCGCTGCGCAGAGAAGCCTTCGCGTGTGAGTCATGTCTTCACCTACTCGCCCTCGACCTCGACCCAACCCGCCGATTGCGGCGGGACGCCCAGGCCGCCCAGCCTCCACGCGATGTACATGACCGGCTTTCCAGTGGGCGTTCCGATGGCGCAGAGCATGGAGATCGATGACTGGAGGCCGCCGCCGTCAAGATAGACCCAGTACCGACCTGGGCTGGTCTCCGATTCGCCGCTCATAGCGAACCGCGAGCTGACCAGCGTGCCTATCTTCCGCTTGTCGATCGGGATGGTCAAATCAAAGCCGAGACCGCTGGACTGGTCGAGGTTCTCCGTAGGTCTCCTGCCCCAGGCGGTCCGCGACGGCAACCCCCACCGTGTGGTAGCCCCCGTACACGGGGTACCCTGTGCGGCCCGCGAAGGTGTCGCCACCCTCAGCCAGAGTCACGGGGACGGTGCCAGGTCGACCAGTCTCGCCGATATCTCCGGATGCAGGGAGCATACAGCGGCGTCAGGCAAGGGCGTCACCTTGAGCACCCTGTCGTTGATGTACTGATGGGTGATCTGGTTCCACGCCCCGGCCTCCCCCGAGGTAGCCAGGACTTGCAGCGCAAGGACTAGAGCGCACACGAGCCGCAACCTACGAGTCATCATGTCTTCTACTCCTACTCGCTCTCGACCTCGACCCAACCCGCCGATTGCGGCGGACTGTCCAACCGCAACAAGAGGTACATGACCGGCTTGCCGGTAGGCGTGCCAATCGCGCAGAGCATGAAGATGGACGACTGGAGCCCGCCGCTATCCAGGTAGACCCAGTACCGGCCCGGGCTGGTCTCTGAGGCGCCGCTCATGGAGAACCTGGAACTCGTGAGGCTGCCAATCGCCCGCTTGTCGATTGGGATAGTGAGGTCCGCGCCGAGACCTCCGCACTGGCTGATGTTCTCCGTCGCCAGACGGATGAACGGACCGTGCTCGGTGTCCACTATCTCTACCGGTGGCTCCAGCGCCACCAGGGCCTCCCGAAGACCGGGGAGCACCTGCCCGTCCAGAAGAGGGACGGGGAACATGAACTCGACCTGAGTCTCCCCGACCGGCGGCGCAAGCCGCATGCTCACTCTGTAGTCCGTCTCTGGTTTTCCGGGCAGCGTGAGCATCCGGTCGAGGTCGCCCCGAGTGTAGAAGATGAAAACCCAGAACCCCAGCCACAGAGCGAGGGCAATGAGGGCAATCCTCACGCCTAGTCGCCGGGACTGGCGGACACGCTTCTCCACGTCGTCCCTATCCGGGACCTCCCCGGCCGTCACCATGCCACAAGAAAGCCGTACTCAAGGACCTGGGTCACCGGCATCTCTCCCGTCGTAGAAGCGCTGAGAACAAGGGTATAGCGGCCTCGCGGCGCCAGCATCACGGCGAACGGCGGCGGTCAAGGGGCAGACCGTTACCCCGAACCGGTCTTCAATGGCCGCCGTGAGGAGACAGTCAGTAGTCACTTCATAGGCAAAGGGGAAGTTGCCCTCCGGCCGCAGGTCAGTAACGTAGTGAATGGCCGGTGGCGAGTTGAGTCCCAAGCGCGCTCCTGACCTTTACGCGGGCGAACATCACGCCGCAGGAGGGCAAGTCGGCCAGGCAACTCTGGCTACTCGACTCCACAACACCCGAGTCGAACACCAGTTGCCCAAAGGAGGCGTCGGCGCCGATCTCCAGCTCGTAGGCGCCCTGGATGGAACCGTCGGGCGGCTCGTAGGACCAGGTGAGCTGTGAAGGCGAACCCAGCCCCGTCACGCGCAAGGTGTAGGGTAAAGTCGCCGCCTTGAACGGCATCCCCGCGGGATACAGCGGGGGGTACCAGGACGGCCCGCGGTAGTAGCCGGCGCACTCGTAGCGGAGACTCACCGTCGCGTAGAGTGGGAGACCGGTCGCGGTTATGGTGGTCGTCTGACCCTCAACCATCGGGAACTTGTACCAGTCGTGATCCTTGAGCCATTGGATATAGGCTTGAAGCGTGTCGCCGTCTGAGGGCCAGAGCACGGCGGCCGGACGGGTCTCATTCGGCTCGTAGGGGTCCGGCTGGTCGACGACCGAGGCTCTGACGGTCAGCGGTATCAGGGGTTGCGACGAGGCCCTCCCGCTCATCTCGAAACGGTAGAGCCCCCCGACCGGAGCTGGGATCCCGGCTTCAAACTCCTCCCCTCCGACGACGGATTCCCACTCCAGAGTGGTCGTTCCCGGGCGATAGACGGCGAAGTAGACGCCATAACCCCAAGGATCGGCGGTGAACTGCAGGGAGATTATCTTCTCCACCCCGCCCGGTAGCGGTGGGGGAACCTCCACGGCGAAGTAATCGTGGTCGTGGCCGTCCTCCTGGAACCATATCGTCGGAGGAGCGCCGGGCACTAGCAGGCGGGAACTATCGAAGCTGTCGGGCTCGTCCGGGTCCAGGACTGGGAAGAAGTCGAGCGTCAACTCGTATGATCCGGGGTTGCTGCCCGTCTGCTCCTGGATGGAGATGTAGAGCCGGGTGTCCTCGTAGAGGGTGTAGTCGGTCGTATAAGCATGCTGCCCGCTCCCAAGCCCATAGATCGTCATGGGCAAGAACAGGGTCGGCGGGCTTGAGCCGTCGGCCGCGCCTTTGTAGGAGTAGACGGCTAGGCTGGTCCTGTGCCCGACGTAGTGCAGCGAGTGCTGCGTGTACGAGATCTTCACGACTGTCCTCGGGACGTCGATAACGTACCAGTCCAGGTCGAGCGGGTAGTTGTGACTGCCGAAGACCGTCTGGCCGGGAGGTATCGGTGTCGCCAGATCGTAGGTATCGTTGGGCTCCACCTCCAGCGCGCCGGCGACCAGCAGGCTCGCCAAGTCGGCGCCCCCGGCGGCTTCGGCTGGGAATCCTAGAGCCTCCTCGCCCAGGAACCATTGGATGGTAGCCTGGTAGCCGGTGGGAACAGAAGTCCTCCAGGACACGAAGACGCATTCCGGCGTGCGCTGGGAAACCAGATCCGTCGCTCCGCGGGAGTCGGCGTCAGCGCCGATGCCACCTGAGGCCCCTGCGGGGGACGCAGGCCCAAAGCACAGGAGCAGGGTGAGAAGAGCCGCCAATCCCCCGAGCAGCCGGGAGGGGATTCTCTCACATCGATTGCGCAATGGTCATTCCTCCGAAAGACAGGATTTATGCCGTCTTCCATCATATTCCTCCCTGCTTTAATACCGTTTTCTCCCCAAGCACGGGCCGCCTAGCCCTCGGCCCCGGCCAGAATCCGGATGTCTTCAACCCGGACGTGGAGGCCGACCCCCTTGTCGAGGATCAGGTTGACCAGGCCGGTATGGTTGAGGTGCATCATGCAGAAGCCGGGCCGAAAGGTGTGCCTGGCCCCGAAGACGGGGGCCTTGCGGATGTCGGTGGCCAGCCCCTCAAACCCGAGCATGTGATAGGCGGCCACATCCTTGACCTCGTGCCGGCCGGGGTTCCGGGAGAAGGCCGGCCCGACAACCCAGGTCTCCAGCACGCCTGTCACCGGGTCGGCCCGGATCACCCGTAGAACGTGTTGGACCGGACACCCGGCCCCGAAGGGGCGGCCGAGAACGATATCGTCCCGGCCGATGTTCCACTTCTCAACCAGGTCCGGGCGGAAGGGCAGGACAATCTTGCGCGCCGACGGTTCGCCCGGAAGCGGGGCCAGGACAAAGTCCCAGGCGTGGCCGAGGATGTCCTTTCCCGTCCCGGGCGGGGTAACCCCGGGGAGCGCCACGCCGCTATCAGGGACAGGACCCGCCCTCTTGGCCGGCCCGGGGTAGAACGGGCAGTCCTCGCCCTCCCGGAGTCCGAGGTCAAGATTAGCCTCAAATTCATCGCAGTTTCTGGCCCCGCACAGGCCGCAGTCCTTGCCGGGCGGGCGCCAGGCTTTGTCCCCGGCTGTAATCACTCTCCATCGTCACTCCCCCCGGAAGAGGTAGTCCGCCGCCTCGCCCTCGAGCTTTCGGACGACGCCGAAGTGGTGCTGCCAGCCGATTTCCTTCTTGCCCACACAGATGGTGCAGGTGCCGAGAGGGGGGACCCCCCGCAGGAGCAGCCTCCCCGGGTCGATCTCCTCCGAGGCGGCGATGAGATCGTAGAGGCGTTGCAGGGAGGTGCCCTGGAGGGCATTGGTCTCGAAGACCCGGACCTGCGGGTAGGCCTCGCGGATCTTCTGAAGGAAGACTTCCCGCTCGGCCTGTCCGACGAGGTCGATCTTGGTCACGACGGCGATGTCGGCCAGGCTGATCATGGCCCCCATCTTCACCGGAGTGTGGATGCCGGAGATCGAACTGAGAACGACGATGCCGAGACCCTGATTGAGGTAGGGGGCGCAGCGGAGGCAGAGCCCGGCGCTCTCCACGATGAGGAGGTCGGCCGAGGCCCCGTTCGCCCACTCCACCGCGTCGCCGAGGACCATCACCCCGGCGTGGTCCGGGCAGAGGTCGCCGGAGTAGACCTTGGCCGTCAGTATCCCGAACTCGCGGCGGAGTTCCGTGTCCTCAAAGGCCCTGACCACGTCGATCTTGAGAAACGCGACGCGGCGCCGCTGGTGGAAGCTCCGAATGATCTGCTTGATGAGAGCCGTTTTTCCCGCCGACGGGGGACCGGCGACCACGACCAACCGCAAGGAAAGCCCACCTTTCTTTAAGCCGACCCCGTTTGGCCTGCGCCGGCGGGCGCGCGCCGGCCCGGGGCGGGTCTATCGGGCCACCGTCTAGATCGTTACGTCGCAGAGAGTCTCGCCGGCCCGGAGCCTCTCGCGCACTTCCACGAGGCGGTTGTCAAGAGCGATGAGGGCGTTGGCGGCCGGTTGCTCTCGATCGTCCCAGGCCAGGATCTTGACCACTCCGCCGTTGGCCAAGACCACGCGTTTTTGGGCCAAGATGGCGATGACCGGGTCGTGGGTGACGAAGATGATAATCTTGCCTGTGGCCCGGATGGTCTCGAGGACGTCCTGCTTGAAGATGCCGGCGTTTTCGATCTCGTCGAGGAGAACGATGGGCGCCGCGCTGATCGTGAGGGCGTCGGCAATCATCAGGGACCGGGTCTGACCGCCGGAGAGAGTCGTGATCCGCGCCTCGGGGGTGATCTTCTCCCCGGTGAACCTGTTGGCCAGGGCGATAGTCTCGGCCACGAGACCGCTCCGGCTCAGGCGACGGGCCCGGGCGTGGACGGCCAGGAAGTCCTCGACGGCCAGGTCGGTGAAGCACTTGGTATTCTGGGTGATCATGGCCACTGGTCTTGAGGCCGGATCGTAGCGGAAGTCGTCTGGAGGCGGTTCGCCGTCGATCAGCACCTGCCGGCCGGTGGCCGTGTCCCGCTGGGCCAGGAGTTCGATGTCGGTGATGAGAGCGGTCTTGCCGCTGCCGGTGGGGCCGACGACCGAAGCAATCTCACCCACGCGGAGGTCGAGCCGCTGGAAAGGTTCCGGGCGACCGTCTTTGGTCGTCCCGGGAAGGACGGTGATCTCTCTTATCATGGCCCTGGCCCCACTCACGAATCCCCGCGAACCTCGTGTCTTTAGTCCTAAGCTATGAGCCCGGGTCGGTGGGGGTGAGAGCCCGGCCGGCAGCGGAGAGAAGGCGAGGCCGGCCGCGGGGTGAGGGGCCGGAGTTCTAGTGGAGGAAGAGAATCCCGGCCACTCCGGCGCCGAGGATGACCCAAGCCGGATCCCGGCGAGGAGCCAGGCTCAGAAGGAGCAAGCTCAGGGCCGTGACGGCCCATACCCCGGGGTTGGCCAAAGTGCCTCGGCCGAGGTCGACGGCTGCCGCGGCCAGGAGGCCGACCACGACCGCGTTTACTCCCTTGAGGGCGGCGGCCACCCGAGGTGAGGATGCGAGGTGGTGATAGTGACGGCTGAGAACCAGAACGGCCACGAAGCTGGGGCCGAACAGGGCCACCGTGCCGGCCAGAGCGCCCCAGAACCCGGCCATCTTGTAGCCCAAGAAGGCCACCATGAGCATGAGTGGCCCGGGCGTCACCTGGCCCACGGCGACTCCGTTGCTGAATTCTGCGGGGGTGAGCCACCCGTGACGAGTCACCAGGTCCTGCTGGAGGGCGGAGATCATGGCGTAGCCTCCGCCGAAGGTGAACAAGCCTATGGTCAGGATGTGGAGGAACAATGGCAGTAGCATGTCCTAGACCCGCCTTCCGGTGAGGCCGTGTCCGTCGGTCTGGTCTCGGTAGAGCACCGCGCCGAGCAAGGCCCCGATGACGATCACCCACACTGGATTGAGGTTCAGGGCCGCCAAGGCCAGAAACGACAGGACCGCGAGCGAGAGGCCGGCCCAGTCCCGCGCCAGGGAGCGCGCCTGGCGGACGGCCAGGACGAGGAGAAGGCCTGTGACTCCGGCCGCAAGGCCGCTCGCGGCTCCGACCACAGCCGGAAGGCTCTCGACCCTAAGGTAGAGGGCGGCGAACAGAACCGCGGCTCCGAAGCCGGGCAGGATGCAGGCCACGGCCGCGAGCGCGGCCCCGCCGAAGCCGCGTAGCCTGTAGCCGACGTGGACCGCGGCCGCGAAGAAGATCGGTCCGGGAGTGAGCGTGCCTATGGCCACACTCTGAGCGAATTCCTCGGGCCTTAGCCAGTGGCGCTTCTGAACGACCTCGCTCTCCAGAAGGGCCAAGAGTGCGAACGGCCCTCCGAAACCCAAGGCGCCTACCTTGAGAAAGGTGAGGAGGAGTTGGGCCATCGAGACCATCGCCACACCCCCCGCCCCGCCTCGCTCCCCACGGCCTCACCGTGCCCGAGCCGGTTCGCGTCTACCTCCTTCATCTTCGGCGGGAGGAGGGGGACCTCCTGGACGCGGGGGCGAGAAGCTCGCGCTCCGCCCGAGGCAGGCTCAGGGCGAAGACGCCGGCGATGACGAGGGAGATGCCGGTGGACAGGAGCTCCTCCCGGACACCGTCGAGGCCCATGCCGGCCAGACGGGGAAGCGACACCGAGCCGAGTTCCGGGAGCCGGGACGGCACGCTGGCCGCCAGCCATGAAGGGAGAGAGAGTCCGAGGACCACCGCCAGGGCCACGACAGCAAGACCGCCGGCCAGCCAGACCGCCCCGGTTCCGGCCAGTCCCTTGGGGCCGCGACCCAGGACCAGCCAGAGCAGAAGCGAGAGAAGCACGGCAGCCCCCGCGCTCGCCCAGGGGGCGAGGACCATTCCCCGCCACGCGGGCCCAAACCGGCGAAGGACTTCGCTGTTGAAGCTTTTCCCGATGTCGACCGTGTCGGGCAGGTTCTCCAGACCTTGCGCCGCCTCCAGGTAGTAAGTTTCGTCCATGTGCTCGCGGATGGCGGCCAGCAGGCTGAACTTGACCTCCACCAGGGCGATGTCGACCGCCGGCGTCGCCCTGGCGCCCGAGGTCAGGTAGGCGGCGAGAGCTTCCAGGGTGCGCTCGAACTGGCTATCGAGCCAACTCACCGGGATGCCCTCGTCGAGAGCCTTCCGGAGAGCGACTTCATCAACGGGCTCAAGACCGACGCTGGCGACGAGACTATCCAGGAACTCGGTCTTGACTTCCGACAGCAGGCCGGTCTGTCTCAGGACGTCCATGACGTAGGCGGGGTTGGCCACCGTCTCCCGCAGAGTGACGCTCCCACAGCAGGCGACCACGGACGGAAGGAGAAGCAGGGCCAGCACGGCAGCGGCCCCGATGCGAGCGGGACCACGGGCAGCGGCCCCGATGCGAGCGGGACCACGGCGATGGCGACCTTGGGGCAAGAGAGTGTGCCTCCCGGGCCGAGAAAACTGCCGGCGGCCGCGGGACCAGCCGGCGCCCGGTTAGAATACCCCGTGCCCGGAAAGTGTCCCCCGGCGTCGGCGAACCGGCACGGACCCTCGGTCGGACGGGTCGAAGTGAGGAGGAGGGGGAATAATGCCCACAGATGGCAGGAGTGGTCCGAAGGTCAGGGACATCGTCGCCGTGCTCGATGAGATCGCCCCGCCGGCCCTAGCCGAAAGCTGGGACAATGTCGGGCTTCTTGTCGGAGATCCCGAGGCCGAGCCGGCCTGGGTAGCCGTGGCCCTCGACGCGGCCTGCGCCTTGGCCGGCGATATGCCCGGCCCGGAAGTTGGCCCCGGCCTCCTGGTTGCCCATCACCCGGTTCCCTTCCGGCCTCTGGGACGCCTCCTGGCCGGCGATCCGGTAGCCGACCTCGTGGCCACGCTTCTCAGGCGAGGCATCAGCCTCTATGCCGCCCACACCAACTTCGACTCCGCTCCGGGGGGATTGTCGCACGTTCTGGCCGCCGACCTTGGGCTTGATCCAGGAGACCTGCGCCCCCTAGCGCCCGCGGCTCAGGCGTCAAGGGAAGCGGGCGGCGACCCGGCCGGCGGCGCCGGAGCGAGCGGTTTCTACAAACTCGTTGTCTTCGTGCCGGCGACCCACACGGCGGCCGTTCGAGCCGCCTTGGCCGAAGCCGGCGCCGGCTGGATCGGCGACTACAGTGACACCGCTTTTGCCGCCCCGGGCCACGGCTACTTCCGCCCTCTGGAAGGTAGCCGTCCCTTCATCGGCGCCACCGGGCAAGTGGAAGAGGTGGTCGAGGACCGGCTGGAGACCATCGTGCCGGTCTACCGTCTCAGAGCCGTGGTGCGGCGGATGCTCGAGGCTCACCCCTACGAGGAAGCCGCCTACGACGTCTACCCTCTGGCTAGTCATCCCGCCGTGACTCGGCCGGAGCTTCTCACCGGGCTGGGCCGGGTCGGCCGGCTGGCGGCGGGTGAAATGGAGTTGGCCGACTACAAGATGATGGTTGAACGGGTCCTGGGTCTTCCGCCGGGGGCCGCCAGACTCCTCGGCTGCGGCCCGGCCGCGGCCCGGGGCGTCGAGGCGTTCGGCCCGTCAGGGGCGCGGGGCGCCCGGCGCGTGGTGCGGAGAGTCGCGGTCTGTCCCGGCGCCGGTGGCGGGTACGTCCGGCGGGCCGCCGCGGCCGGCGCCGACGTCTACGTGACCGGCGACCTCACTTACCACTACGCGGTGGAGGCCTGCCAGTTGGGGTTGGCCCTCATCGACGCCGGGCATCACGGGACGGAGAAGGTCTTCACCAGGACCATGGCCGCTCTCCTTGGCCAAGGTCTCGCCTCCGAAGGGATTTCGCTCGACGTCAGCGAAGTTCCGCTGCCGTCCGGCTGGCTTCTCTAGAGCTCCTAGCGGCCCCGCGCCGCGTCAGCTTGCGACCACGCTCCTCAGTGCGCGGCCGCCAAGGCCGCTTCAGTTCGTGGCCGCCGGTCGGAAGGGAGATTCAATGGCCGAGATTGGATACACGCGTAGCGATCTGCGCAGTCTTCTGGAACTGCAGCGGTACGACTCCGAGATCAACCGTCTTCGCGTTGCCATCGAGCGCACCCGGAACGATCCCGAGGTCGAGGCTTTGCGAACTCAAGCCGACGCGACCTTCGGAGCGGCCCAGGCAGGCAAGGAGCGCGTCGTCAAGCTTAAGCACGCCGCAGCCTGGCAGGAGAAAGAGGCGGACGACATCCGGGCCGAGATTGCCGAGGCTGAGCGCAAGATGTATGGCGGGCTTGTGTCCAACCCCAAGGAGTTGGATCAGATGCAAAAGAGAGTCGAGCAACTCCGGATTGATATCGGCCGGCACGAGGAACTCGGGTTGGCGGCCATGGTTGAGAGTGAGGAGGCTGAGCCGGCTTTGGCCGGCCAGGTGCGGGCGCAGGCCGAGGTCGAGGCCCTTCTGGTAAAGGCTGAGGGCAAGCAGCGAGTGGCCGTGGCCGATCTTGGGAAGCAGATCAAGGGTCTCACCCCGAAGCGGGCCGAGATGGCGACTCGGGTCCCCGAACCTCTGCGGGTCAAGTACGAGCGCATCCGGGATGGCCGGAGCGGAGTCGGCGTCGCCGCCATCCGCAGGGACGACCTGTGCGGCGCTTGCTCGGTGGAGGTTCCCCGGGCCCTAGCCAAGGCGATCGTGGCCGGCCGGCTGGAGACCTGCGAGAGTTGCGGTCGGCTTCTTATCCACCTTTTCGAGACCGCGGGAGCGGGCGTCGGCGCCGAGGGCGCTCCCGCTTCCAGTCCCGCTGAGGGCCCTCCGGGGAGTCTCGGTCAGCCGGGAGGACGTCGATGAGCCCAGCTGGTCCGACCTTTGTCTGCCACGCCGATGGGGCCAGCCACGGCAATCCCGGCCCGGCGGGGGCCGGAGTAGTGGTCCTCGACGACAACGGCCGGGATCGCCGGAGAGTTTCGACCTTTCTCGGAAAGGCGACCAACAACGTGGCTGAGTACCTGGCCATCCAGGAGGCCGTGAAGGCGGCGGCCGATGTCTGCCGGGAGGATGGGCTCGATCCTCGGACAGTCTCGGTGATCATCAAGACCGACAGTGAACTCGTTGCCAGGCAGATCTCGGGGGAGTACCGGGTCAGAAGCCTCGACCTCGCGCCCTTGCTCCGGACGTACCGCGAGCTGGCCGAGCCGTTCTACCGCGTCCAGGTCGTGGCTACCAGCCAGACGGATCCCCGAGCTCACGAACTGGCCACCCGGGCGGCGAGCCGCTCGGCCTCCTCTAACCCCGGCCAGCCTCGCTACTCCCGCCTGACCCATCTGGAGTGCAGCCGCTGCGGGGAGCGGTTTGACCCAGCCAAGCCCCACGGCCCTTGCTCGGCCTGTAATGGGCCTCTTCTGGCCCGCTACGATCTTGATGGTCTGACCTGGCCGCCGGGAGGCGGCGGGCCGGCCTGGCCGGCATCCGGCGCGCGAGGTGGCGGCGGCGCCGCGGACGCCGTGTCGGGCCCCGAGGCCAACTCCATGTGGCGCTATCACGATCTGCTTCCGGTTGGGTCTCCGCGGCACGTCGTGAGCCTGGGCGAGGGACTCACGCCGCTCATTCCCCTGCCCAAGTTTGTGGCCCGACTGGGGTTGGATGGACTGGGCCGAATTCTGCTCAAGGACGAAGGGGCGAACCCGACCGGGACCTTCAAGGCCCGGGGGGCCTCGGCGACGATATCGCGCCTGGTGGAGTTGGGCGTCGATCGTTGCGCCGTCCCGACCGCCGGGAACGCCGGATCGGCCTTCGCCGCCTACGCGGCCCGAGCCGGGCTGAGGTTCCTCGCGGCCATGCCCGAGAACACCCCCGAACTCATCCAGGCGGAGTGCGCCTCCTACGGGGCCATCGTGGAACGCGTGCCGGGGCTCCTTCCCGACGCGGCCCGCTACGTGCGGGAGCGGGCGAAAGGCGAGGGCTGGTTCGTGGCCTCGACCTTCGACGAACCCTACCGGGTCGAGGGCAAGAAGACCATCGCCCTCGAAATCTTCGAGGCCTTCGGCGGAAGGTGGCCCGACGCCATCATCTTTCCGGTCGGTGGTGGGGTGGCCCTGGTGGCGGCCTGGAAAGTTATGCAAGAACTCGCGGAGGCCGGGGTGGGGGCCGTCCCGAGATCCCGCGGCGGAACGCGCCCGGGGCCCAAGCTCTTTGCCGTGCAGGCGACCGGGTGCTCACCCGTGGTCCAAGCCTTTCTCGGTGGCCGGGACGAGACCGAACCCTTCGCCGGCGCCCAGACGGCGGCCGTTGGTCTTCGGGTTCCCTCACCCAAAGCGGGCTTCCTCATCCTCCGGGCCGTCCGAGCCACCGGAGGGGCGGCCGTCGCCGTGACCGACGAGCAATTGCTCGCGGCGGCCGACGAACTGCGCCGTGTGGAGGGGCTGGACATCTGCCCCGAAGGCGCCGCGGCCGTCGCCGCCCTACCCGAGATGGCCCGTCAGGGCCTGCTGGCCGACTGCCGGGAGATCGTTGTCGTTAACACGGGCACGGGGCTGAAGTACGTGAAGTAGCTTCAGGCCACCTGCCTCTTGATTAGTCGCGCCGCCAGCAGGGTGAATAAAACGACAAAACCAATGAGAATACCCACATCCCCAAGGGTGGACCCCAGGTCCGAGCCCCGGATGATGACCGCGCGCAGGGCCCGGTTGGCGTAGGTCATGGGCATGGCGTAGGCCAGCCAACGCAAGGGCGCCCACATTGTCTCCAGGGGCACGACGAAACCCGACACGACGACCTGCGGGATGATCACGATGGGGATGAACTGGATAACCTGCAACTCGTTGCGGGCGAAGAAGGAGAAGAAGATGCCCATGACCACGGCCACGGCTACCAGGGCGGCCTCGATGGCGAAGGCCGAGGCCAAGCTCCCGGCGAGTTTCGCCTGGAGCACGTAGACGGTGAAGAGAAGGATGATCAGAGACTGGATCAGGGCGAAGAAACCGAAGCCCAGGAGGTAGCCCAGCACGATCTCCGCCCGCTTGACCGGAGAGGCCAGAAGCCGCTCCATCGTGCCGGAGGACCTCTCCCGGAGGAAGGAAACGCAGGTCAGGAGGAAGGTGAAGAAGAAGGCGGCGAAGGCCACGAAGCCCGGAGCGAAGTAGCTGAGGGAACCCAGAGCCGGGCCGCCGTAGACGTAGTCCACCTTGGGCTGGCCGGGTGGCTTGAGCAATCCGGCGACAGCGGTGCCCGGTCCCACGCCGGGAGTGCCCGACCCCAGGCCGGTCAATTCGCTCAGTCTGGCGGCCACGGCCTCCGGCAAGAGCTGGACCGACTGCCCGAAACGGCGGGCGATGTCCGCCGAGAGCACTGAATCGCTGCCTTCGACGACGAGGCGCAGGCCGGAGAAACCCTTCCCGGTCAGGACTTCGGTGGTGAAGCCGGCGGGGATGACGAGGCCGCCCTTGAGACCCTCGTTTCGTACGCTTTGGAGCAAAGCCGTCTCGTCCGGGTAGGTTTGGAGGGTAAGGTCGCGTTCCTCCAGCAGCCGGCCGAGTTCCGCCCCCAAGACGAGTTGGCCGCCCGGTCCGGCGGGGGTCGGGGGCAGGGTGAAGCCCTGGTCGAGATCGACGATGCCGATGGTGAGAGTTGTCCGTTTCTCGGTCGTAATGTAGCCAAGCAGGGTCATGACCAGAATGGGCGCGACGACGATCAGGGCAATGGTCCGAGGGTCACGCCGGAACTGGCTTATGATCCGGACGGTTATGGCGCCGATTCTCCTCAGGGACACGGAGTTCATCGCCTCTCTTTCCCGGCCGCTCCGGCCGGATCGCCGAGCGCCGCCGCTTCGGCCCGCTCGGCAAACCACAGGTAGGCCTCTTCGAGGGAGGCCGCTCCAGCCTGCTCTTTGAGTTCGCGTGGGCTGCCCTCAGCCAGGAAACGTCCGGCCCGGAGGAGTCCGATCCGGCCGCAGCGCTCGGCCTCATCCATGACATGGGTCGAGATGACGAAGGTCCGTCCCTCTGTGTTGAGCCGGTCGAAGTGGCGCCAGAGCGCCCGGCGAACCTCCGGATCCATGCCGACGGTTGGTTCGTCGAGAAGCATCAACTCGGGTCGGTGGACCAGGGCGGCGGCGAGACTGGCTCTCTGGCGCAGGCCGCCGCTCAGGGTCCGGACCGGGCTGTCCGCGCGATCCCCGAGACCCACCAGTTCCAGAGCCTCGTCGATCCGCGTCGGGATCTCCCCAGCCGGGGTTCCGAAGAGCATGGCGAAGAACCGCAGATTCTCCCTCGGGGAAAGGTCCTCGTAGAGGGCGGCGGCCTGGGTCATGTAGCCGACCCGGGCGGCGACCACCGGTGAGGGGACCCCGTGGCCGAGGACCTTGACCTCGCCGGAGTCCGGGGCCACGAGACCGAGGATGGCCCGGATCAGCGTGGTCTTCCCTGAACCGTTGGGACCGAGGAGACCGTACTTCTCGCCGCGAGCGATACGCAGGCTGAGGCCGTCCAGAGCTTTCGTGGTCCCGAAGGCCTTGCGGAGGTTGTCCGCCGACACGACGACTTCGCTCATTTCTCATCACTCCTTTCGCCGAAACGGATGAGCCTCAGATGCCGGGCGTTCGACTAGGCGCAGCGTAACGGCCGTCGTCCATAGGCGAAGAAGCCGCAAACAAACACGAAACTCAGGGGGTTGCCGGTGATCTCGTCGAGGGCCCGGCCGTAGCGGGCGCCCTCTTCTTTGGAGAGGGTACCCTTTTCGACCAAGCGGTCGACGGCCTGGAGAAGCAGGGCCGTGTGATTTGCCGGGTCCCGGGTCTTCGACCATTCCAGCTCGGTGCTGTTGGAGGTCAGGGCCACCACACGCACGTCGGCCAGACCGGCCTGGCTGAGCAGGCGGTAGAGGGACCGCCCGGAGATCGGGCGACCTCCACCGGCCAGCCGCTCGCGGGCCAGGAGGTCCCTCAGTTCACCGAGGGCCGGAGGCTCGGGTTCGTAGACCACGAGACCCTCGTCACTCTCGAAAGCCGCGATCACGCCGCCGGGCCTGACGATGCGGGTCATTTCCCGGGTGATCCTCTCCGGAGAGGACACGCTGCTCAGGGACTGTCTGGCCAGGCAAACGTCGGCGCAGTCCCAGGCCAGGCGAGTGTCTCCCAGGTCGGCGACTTCGAAGGAGAGGTTCTCGAGCCTCTCCTGGGCGGACAACTCCCGGGCCCTGGCCACGCTGAAGGCCGACGGGTCCAGACCCAGAACCCGTCCGTCCGGCCCGACTTCACGGGCGAGAAGACGGCAGAGGGCCCCGACGCCCGAGCCGAACTCCACCACGGTTGCCCCCCGGCCAAGTCCGGCCTGGAATAGAAGATGGACGACCAGGCTTCCGCCGACGTCGGTCACCCCCAGACCCTCCTCCCAGCAGCCGCCAAACGCTTCTGGCTAATTCACCCCAGCCCGGTCTTATCCTTGAATGCCAGGGCATCTCAGGCCGCTTGACAATGGTTAATCTCGTCAATATACTTAGCGTCGTGCTAAACGTTAGCATGATCCTAAGCATAACGAGTTTTTCTTCGAAGGGCTGAAAGCAGGGAGGTGAACCATGCCCGATCTCACCGACCAGCTTCTCCAGGCTTTGCACGGTATGCTCGAGGCCCTGCACCGTGGACGCCGAGATCTGCCGCCGGAGAAGCTAACCATGCCCCAGTTCAAGGTTCTTCTCCTTGCATCCGGGGCCGGTCCCGCCGGCGGAAGCGGTAAAGACGCGGACACGCCGGTAGCCGAGGTTCCGGGCCACCCGGGGACCGTCGGACTGACCGTCAGCGGGATCGCCCGGCACCTGCGCCTGTCGGCCCCGACCGTGACCGGAATCGTTGATCGTCTTGTCGAGGCCGAGTTGGTCGAAAGAGGGCGGACCGCGCCTGACCGTCGGGTAGTCGAAGTAACGGCCACCGAGCGGGGGCGGCGGCTTGTCGCCGAAGTCCTGTCGGCCGGCGAGGAGTTCCTGCGACGGTTTTTCGCGGCCATGGACGAGGAAGACGCTCGGGCGCTGCTTAGAGGCCTCGTAGCTTTCAGGCTGGCCATCATCAAGGTCGTTCAGAGAGAGGATGACGAGCAGTGATGGACACTGGCGGTGCGCCCGGCCCGGCCTCGGGCCAGGCGATAATCCAGGTCCGCGACCTGGTCAAGACCTATCGCGGCGGCGTGCAGGCTGTCAAGGGAGTTTCCTTTGAGGTGATGAAGGGGGAGATCTTTGGCTTTCTCGGCCCGAACGGGGCCGGGAAGACGACGACCATCCTCGTCCTGATCACCCTGCTCGAATCTACGGCGGGCACGGCCACGGTCTGCGGCTACGACCTGGCTAAGGCCCCCGATGAGGTCCGAATCCGCATCGGCTACGTCTCGCAGGACATCGCGGTTGACGAGACCCTGACCGGCCGCGAAAACGTGGCTCTCCAGGGCCACTTCTACCATCTCGACCGCCCGACGATCGAGGAACGGAGCCGCGAGGTTCTCGAAATGGTCGACCTGACCGACCGCGCTGATTCTCTGGTTTCCACCTACTCCGGCGGGATGCGCAAGCGCCTGGACATCGCCGAGGGACTCATCCATCGACCGTCGATCCTATTCCTCGACGAGCCGACCCTCGGCCTGGACATCCAGACCCGGACCCGCATCTGGGAGTACGTGCGAAACCTGCGCGACCGGGAAGGCATCACCGTCTTCATGACCACCCACTACATGGACGAGGCCGACAAGCTCTGCGACCGTATCGCCATCATCGATCACGGGGAGATCGTGGCCATAGGTCCTCCGGCGGAGCTTAAGGCCGGCATCGGCGGAGACCTTCTCCTTCTGGAGGTCGATGGCCGTCCGGCGCCGGGCAAGAGTCCGACGGGCGAGCCGGATGACGCCGGCAAAGCCGTTGCGGCACGCCCGGCCGACGCCTCCGACGAAGCCGCTACCGCCGCCGCGAGCGACGAAGCCGCGAAGTTTGGCGACTTCCTCCGCGGTCTGGAGGGGGTAACGAAAGTGTCGACCGCTGACGACGGTCGCTGGATGCTGGTCGTGAAGGGTGGCGAGGAGATCGCGCCCAAGGTCCTGGCGGCTGTGTCGGGGCAAGGTCTCGTCGTCCGTTCGTTGGCCATGAAGAAGCCGACCCTCGACGACGTCTTCCTGCACTATACGGGGCGCGCGCTGCGCGAAGACGAGGGCGCCTCCGGCTTTCTGCGGCAGAGAATGAGTCTAAGGAGGGCTCGGATGTGAACGCAAGCCTTGGCCTGAGCGGTGTCGGCGGCAAGAAGACCATGTCCCGGACCTTCTTTGGCGACACATGGTGGGTCGCCTGGCGCGAACTCAAACACTTTGTCGGCGAGAAGATCCGGATCTTAATGATTCTGGTCCAGCCGTTCATCTGGCTGGCCCTCATGGGCAACATGTTCGAGAAGATGGCCAGCATTCCGGGCTTCCCGGCCAAGAGCTATCTCGACTACATGGCCCCCGGGGTGGTGACCATGGTCACGCTCTTCGGCGGGATCTTCGGCGGTATGTCCATCGTCTGGGACCGGCGCCTGGGCTTCCTGAACAAGCTCCTGGCGGCGCCGATCGCCCGGTCGGCGGTTGTCAGCGGCAAGATGCTGGCCATCTCCATTCAGAGCGCTCTCCAGGCCAGCATCATTTTCGTCATCGCCAGGCTCATGGGCGTGAGCTTCCACAGCGGGATTGGGGGAGCGGTCATGGTCATTGTCCTGGCCGCCCTGCTGAGCCTGGTCTTCGCCGGGATATCCTTGTCGTTCGGCGCGATGATCAGATCCCACGAAGGGCTCATGGCCGTCATGAACTTCTTCACCATGCCCCTCATGTTCACATCAAACGCTATGATGCCCCTGTCGTTCATGCCGCCATGGCTGCAGACCGTGGCCAAGATCAACCCGCTCAGTTACGCTATCAATCCAATGCGGACGCTGTTTTTAACCGGTTGGAACGTCCGCGAGCTTGTCCTGGGAGTGGTGATTCTGGCCCTGGTCGCGTTCCTGTTCGGCCTCCTGGCCACGCGTCTTTTCAAACGGTCAATGGCCTAGCCACCGGCGCCGATCCTTCTTAGTCCGTGGTCGGGGCGCAAGCCGGCTTGACAGCCTGGATATAATCGTTTCGGCGGCGTCACGGCTCGGTGTGCGGGTCGTCGTCATCGTGACTTTGACAACTTAAACCTTGGGCTCCGAACCAAGCCGGACAATCGCGGGCGCATGGCCCAAAAGGCGCGCTCGAGGAAAGTCCGGACTCCACAGGGCAGGGTGCTGGGCAACTCCCAGTCAGGGCGACCTGAAGGAAAGTGCCACAGAGATATACCGCCGGCCGGATCAGGCTCGCCTCTCCGCGCTCACGGGCGCGGCGAACAAAGGCAAGCGTTGTCGATCCGGTCGGTAAGGGTGAAAAGGTGGTGTAAGAGACCACCGGCGGGCGGGTGACCGTCCGGCCAGGTAAACCCCACCCGGAGCAAGGCCAAGTAGGAGGGGAATGACGCGGCCCGCGTACCCCTCGGGTTGGCTGCTTGAGGCGGCGGGTAACCGTCGCCCGAGACAAATGATTGTCCAAGACAGAATCCGGCTTACAGGCTTGGTTCGGACCCCGAAGACTCCGAGACGCCCCCCGCTCGCCTGCCGGCGAGCGGGGGGCGTCTTCGCCTCAGGAAGCCGCGGCCTCCGCCGTAGCCTCCGCCGTGGCCTCGAGGACGGCCAGGACTGCCCGCTCGATGTCTCCCCGCGACATGCTCGGAGGGATCGGCTTCTTGCCAACGGCCTGCTCGGGGAGGTAGGGGAGGTGGACGAACCCGGCCAGGGGCCTCGGCCGCGTCCTAGCGCCTGACGGCGCGGTCCCGGACGGGAGTTCGCCTGGCGGGCCGGTCTCCGTCCAGGCCGTGGCCAGGTAGTGCATGAAGCCGTAAAAGAGGTAGTTGCACAGGTAGGTTCCGGCCGAGTTGGAGATGAAAGCGGGCAGGCCGGCCGCCTCGACGCGCTTCTGGATGCTCTCAAGCGGCAGGGTGGCGAGATAGGCGGCCGGACCGGCGCCCGCCTCCGGGACGATGGGCGCCTCCACCCGCTCCGCGCCCGTGTTGTCCCTTCCGTTACTCACGTTCACGGCCACGCGTTCGAGGCCGATGGCCGCGTAGCCTCCGGCCTGCCCCAGCATCACGACGGCCGCGAGCCGGTCCGGGATCAACCGTCCGGCAACGATTTTGACCAGAGCCCCAATGGCCCCATCCCACGTCACCGGCAGGATCACCGACCGCGCCCGAACCCCCGGGGCCAGTTCACGTCCGTCGAGGGTGGAGGCTGTCTCGGCCGCGGGGTTAGTGACTTCGCCGCCGAAGGGTTCGAAGCCGGAGATCAGAATGGTCCGCGAGCCGGGCATCTCCGTGTCGCTTCCCCCTCCCACGCTAGTTAACATAAGACCGTCCCCGCCGCAACCACTTATCCCTCTCGGAGGGCGGGGAAGTCGGTCTTCTAGGCCGGGTTACCGGGCCCGGGCGTTTGCGGCGCGCCTTCGACAGGCTTCGCCTCGGCCTGCCTCCGTCCGCCGCGAGCCTTCAGGATGTAGCCTAGTCCGACGAGAAGGAGCAAGAGCGGCCACAGCCGGACGAGGGCGACCCAACGCGACCCGCGAAGATTGAGGGCGACCTCGAGAACGAGGAAGACCAGGGCCAGGGTCGTCAAGACCAGCCCTGGGTAAAGCGGCCAGAGGCGGTCGTCCTTCTGCGGCAAATGACGGGTGTGAATGTACCAGACGAACAGGAAGGGAAGCCCCAGGAAGAGGAAGAATAGCCCCGCGCTCTGGGGCATGGCCTGCGGCAGAATCTGGACTCGCTGAACGGCGAAGAGGAGACCCAGGCCCGTGAGAATCGTTCCCTGGATCAGGAAGCCAAGGTGCCGGGTGTGGCAGAAGTAGACGGCCAGGAAGACAACGCCCGGTCCGGCGAAGGCCAGCCAACCTCCAAGACCCGCGGCGCCGGTCTGGAAGAGATTGCTGATCAGGAGAACGAGACCGACTACGGCCAGAATGACGCCGAGAACCAAGGGGTTCGGTTTCGGAGTTCGGCCAAGTAGCGGTTCCGGCATAGTCGAAACCACCTCCGTCGCCGCCTTTCGGCGCGCTGGGTGTTTCCTCCTGCGGCCCGGCGAGAGAGGCCGCCCGGTTGGCCGGGTCGGCGAGGCGGTGTCGAACAAGAGCGAAGGGGGAGTCCAGATGGCGCGCAAGAAAATAGGTCTCGTCCTGAGCGGGGGCGTGGCCAAAGGACTGGCCCACATCGGGGTCGTCCGAGCTCTGCTGGAGTTGGGTGTGCCCATCGATTGCGTGGCCGGAACCTCCAGTGGCAGCCTGGTCGGGGCCTTGGTCGCCGCCGCCATGAGCCCCGCCGAGATGGAAGCCCTCGCCCGCGGCACCCGTTGGCGGGACGTTGCTCGTCCCGTGATTCCCCGGCTCGGCCTCCTCGACGGCGGGCGACTTGAGCAGCTTCTGATCAAGATTCTTGGCGATCGCCTCATCGAGAATCTGCCTCTCCCTTTCGCCGCCGTGGCCACCGACATCGAAACCGGGCAAGAGGTCGTCATCCGTAGCGGACCGTTGGCGGCGGCCGTGCGGGCCAGTTGCTCCGTGCCGGGGTTCTTCACCCCTGTCGAGATCGGTGGTCGCCTTCTTGTCGACGGCGGGGTCGTCAACAACGTGCCGGTGGGCGTGGCCCGGTTGCTCGGCGCCGATTTCGTCATTGCCGTGGATCTCTCCGGCCGGATAGACGCCACGCCCTTCAGCCGCAACATTTTCGGCGTCCTTCTGCGGTCGTACGAGATCATGCTCCACGAGAAGCGGGCCATCGAGGCCAGGGGCGCCAATATCCTCATCCGCCCCCGGGTCGAGAGGCTTGGTCTGGTCAATCTCGACGCCGCGACTGAGTACATTGTGGCGGGCTACGAAGCGACCATGGCCCAGCGCGAGGCCCTCCTCGACCTTCTGGAGAAGGTCAAACCGCGCTCCATCCTGGACTACGCCGACCCCCGGCGGTGGGTGCCTCGCAAGACGGCCAAAGGGGTCTAGCTGGGGCGGGGACGGGAGCGGGAGCGGGCGACCCGGGCGGCTTCCGCGCCCCGGGAGGTGGCCGGGGCTGGGAGTGGCGGCTTCCGCGTCCGGGAGGTGGCCGGGTTTGGCCAAGCTGAAGGGACGGACCGTCCGACGCTCGCTCTACGTGGTTGGCCTACTAGCGCTCCTGGCGGCCCTCGTCCAGGTCTACGGCCCGGCAATCTCCATGTTCGTGAAGGACACCTGGGGTCCCGGGTTCTCCTACTTCGACAACGGCCGGGTCATCGAGATCAAGCTTCATCGCCTTCCCCCTCCCTTGCCTCCGGCGTCGGCCGGACCCGACCTCGGGTGGCCGGAGAAGGTCCTGCGGCCCGCCTGTTACTACACCCTCAGCCTGATGGGCCTCTCCGGCCCCGAGGGTGGACTCTGGCGAGCTGTCCCCGAAGGCGACGGCCCGGGACAGAGCCTGGTGATCAGGGCCGCCGGCGGGACCGTGGTCGGGCGGTATCGGCTCACGGAGGGGAGCGAAGAAACCGGTCTGGTGGTGGTGGAGCTTGACGCCGGACCGAACGGCCTGCATCTCATGGACGTGCTTGAGCCCGTTCCGGATGCCGGGTGGTTCGTCGTCCGAACCTACCGGGTCTCGGACTAGGGGGTCCCCAGGCCTTGGCCCGCACGATGGCCCCAACTTCCGCCCCGTAGATCACGATCACGGCCACCACGTAGAACCAGATCAGAAGGACGATGGTCGTTGTCACCGACCCGTAGACCCAGGCGTGGCTCTTGAGCCGCATGGCGTACCAGGCGAAGGAACTTTTGGCCAGTTCAAACAGAGTTGTGGCCACGAGGGCCCCCGGCCACAGGGCCCGCCAGGGAGGCGGGCGCCTCGGAACAAGAGCGTAGATGCCCAGGAAAACCAGGGCGGTGATGACCACGGGGGCACAGCCCAGGAGGGCCATGACCGTGTTGGGACCGAGCGGCCCGAGGCGCGGCAGGGACTGCACCCGCTCCGCGAGCCGGAAGTAGGTCGTGGCCAAGACCGACAGCAGGAAGAGGAGGCCCACGCCGAGGACGATCCCCATGGCCCGGACGCGGCGCCAGACCCCGACCGAGGGAGGAACGCGAACCGGACCCTGAAAGGCCGTCGCGTGGTCGAAGACCACCGGCGTGTCCCAGATGAGATCGAGGGCCCGGCCGAGGCTGGCGAAGGCGCCGGAGGCCGACCAGTAGAGGGTGATCACGGCCGTCAGGCCCAGGGTGCTCCTGTGTAGGACAAGCTGGAGAAGACTCTGCCGGAAGAACTCGCCCGAGCCGGGCAGAAGGTCCGTGCCGTAGGCGACGAGTCTGTCGGCCAGAGTCGTAACGGGGAAGACGAAGCCCAGGACCGACAGGAGAAGCAGAACCAGGGGGAACAGCGAAACCAGGCCGTAGTAGGCTATGGCCGCCGCCCACACGTGCCCGCTATTGAAGGCCAACCTCTTCCCCGCCCGCCCCAGGACCCGTCCGGCTTCGACAAGAAACCGCCCCAATCGGTCCGCCACGGGCCGACCCCAAGCTGTCAGCCGTGCCCAACATGGGTTGTGCAGGTATGTTTCGCCTGCCGGAGAATGGGAAGCCGTCGGGCGAGGGGAGTCGCGATTCTTGAAAGCCATCAGCGAGTACCTCCAGATGGTTCGCTCGTTCAGCCCGAACGCTCGTCGCTACCTCGCGTTCACGGCCCTCAACGCCGTGAGTTGGAGCGCTTCCAACCTAACCTTCAATCTCTACCTACACAGCCTCGGTTACCAGCAAGGTTTCATCGGCTGGCTGAACGGCTTGCCGTCCCTCGTGGTCCTGTGCTGCGGGCTGCCCATCGGCATTGTCGCCAGCCGCGTCGGGTACCGGCGTTTCATGGTCATCGGTTCTTTCCTCGGCGCGGTTGCGGCCCTCGGACTGGGCCTCGGCTCGGCTCGCCCCGCGCTGGTGTGCTTCTCGCTCATCGGCGGGCTGGCGATGGCTCTCTCGTGGGTCGTCGGGGCGCCGATGATGATGGCCATTTCGACAAAGGATGAGAGAGTCTTTCTCTTCTCGGTCCAGCAGGCCGTGATGATGGGTTCGGGCTTCGTCGGGAGTCTCTTGGCCGGCTTCGTTCCGGAGCTGGCGGCCGGAGTGCTGGGCGTCGACTCCGCGTCCACCATTCCCCTTCGGTTGACCTATCTGGCCGGGGCGTCGTTCAACCTCCTGGCCATCATCCCCATCGTCGGCATGAGCCAGGTCAAGGGAAACTCCGGCGTCGCGCCGGAAGCGTGGTTCCGGTCTTTGCCCTCGTCACGGCGGGAGCTTGGGCTGTTCGCTAGGATCCTCGGGCCGTCGGCCCTCATCTCGTTCGGGGCCGGGGCCATGGTCGTCTTTTTCCAGCTCTTCTTCCGACTCGGCTTTGGCCTCAGCCCGGGGAGCATGGGTGTTCTGTTCGCCTGGTCGTCCGTGGTCACCGCCGTGGCCACGCTGGCGTCGCCGATCCTGGCCGGCCGGCTGGGCAAGGTTCGCACCATTGTCGTGACCCAACTGATCTCGATTCCCTTCCTCCTCCTCTTGGCCTACTCGCGAAACCTGCCGGCCGTTGTTGTGGCCTACTACTTCCGGCAGGCGCTCATGAACATGTCCGGGCCGCTCCAGACGACCTTCGGCCTGGAACTGGTGCGAGAAGGGCAGAGGGCCACGTTGACGAGTCTCCAGGCCATGCTTGGGAGCCTGGGGCGTGGGGGTCTGGGGCCGATCGTCTCCGGGTACCTTCAGGAGCGGTCAGGAGGGGGGTTCACCTTGGCTTTCACGATGACCACGGTCTGCTACGTGGTGGGGACGAGTCTGTTCTTCCTGTTCTTCCGCGGCTTCGAGCCCAGACCGTCTCCGACGGGGCGGGCGACTCCGAACAAGCTTCTCCCGCCCGGGGTGGCCGGCCGAGCCGCCGGTCCGGGCTAGGACTCCTCGAATCGCGCCCACGACCGTATCGAGCCCGTCACCGCTGAAGGCGCCTGTATCGGACGCCACGCCGGGAAGACGTTTCACAGTGACCTCGCGATCCTTGATGACGATGACGGCCACGGGCTCGAGGCTAACGCCGCCACCCAGGCCGGAGCGGGGAGAGCCGTCGAGACCGAGGACGCCGACGGCCAGGCGAGCCACCGGGATGAGGATGATTCCTCCCGTCTCGAGCGGTCGTCCGAAGACGGCGTCGATCGAGCCGGGTTTGAGGAGCTCCGGCAGGAGGATATGAAGGGCATCCGCCAGGGACAGGTGCCACCCCTCGCCTTCGGCTGCTGGTGTTGGGTCGGATGGTTCGGCCCGGGATAGGATACCCCAAACGGCCCCTTTGCTGCCAGGCGCTGGGCGGGGAGGATGCCGGCTATCGGCGGCGGTCCCCTCGGCAGGCGTGGCACGAGTCGCTTCCCTCTGGGTAGACTACAGGTCAGCCCGCGGCGAGGGGGTTGGCCGGCAGGTGCCTGTTCTCCACTTCTGGGACCGAGTTCGGTCCATTTTCACCCGTCCGACTCGCAACCTGGAGTCTATGCTCTTCAGCCTGGGCCGGAGACGGACACCGGGTGGTCAGGGAGTCCCGCCCGGGGGTGGGCCGGAGCCCGCCCGGAGTGAGCCGATCCCGACCGACATCGAGGCCGCTTTCAAGCTCCTGGCGGCCCGGTTTCACCACCCCAGAAGCCGGGACATCACCATCCGCCGGTTCCTCATTGGGGGCAGTCCGTCTCAGCGGGCTTTCGTTGTTTACTATGAGGGTCTCGCCGACGCCAAACGCATCGAGCGGGAAATCCTCACCCCGCTGATGCGCGTCTCGCGCGAGAAGCGAGTCGCCGCGGGCCGCCTGCCTGAGCACGTTCTAGAGACACTGTTGCCCGCGGCCACGGCCAAGAGCACGCGCGCGGTGGAGGAAGTCGTGGGCGGAGTTGTCCTGGGCGACGCCGTCCTCGTCCTTGAGGGCGGCCACGCCATCGTGATCGACGTCAAGAACCCACCCACTCGCCAGCCGGAGGAGCCGGTAACCGAGAGGGTCGTGCGCGGCCCCCACATGGGCTTCACCGAGTCCCATCGGATCAACACGGCCATGGTCCGCACGTTCCTCCACGATCCGGACCTGGTGTCCGAGCAGTACACCGTCGGGCGGCGGACCATGACTCCGGTGAGCGTAATGTACATCTCCGACATCGCCAATCCCCGGTTGGTCGAAGAGGTCGGCCGTCGCCTGCGAAGTCTCGACGTCGATTCTGTCCTCGACAGCGGGACGCTCGAGAAACTGATCGAGGACCATCCCGTGACCTTCGTGCCTCTCGTGCTGAGCACCGAGCGGCCGGACCGGACCGCCTTCGAGATTCTTCACGGCGCGGTGGCGATCATCGTCGGCAGTTCGCCCCGCTCCCTGGTTGTCCCCCTGAACTTCGCCACCCTGCTCCACACCTCCGAGGATGTCTACATTCGCTGGTACTACGCGAGCTTCTTGCGCGTCATCCGCGTTTCGGCGGTGGTGATCGCCCTGCTCCTACCCGCCGCCTACCTGGCCATCCTGAACTTCCACCAGGAGATGATCCCGGAGCAGCTCCTGGTGGTCTTCACCGTGGCCCGGGCCAGCGTGCCCTTCCCGCTCCTCGCCAACATCCTTCTGATGGAGCTGGCCTTCGAACTCATCCGCGAGGCCGGCTTGCGCCTCCCCAGCGCCGTGGGCCCAACCATCGGCATTGTGGGGGCCCTGCTTCTCGGGGACATGGCCGTGCGCTCCGGGCTGGTCACCCCCTCAACAGTCATTGCCGTCTCCCTCACCGCCCTGGCCTCCTTTTCCATTCCCGACCCTTGCACGGCCTTCGCGGTGCGGGTCGGGCGGTTTGTCTTCATCGCCCTGGCCGGCCTTCTCGGGTTCTACGGCATGGCTCTGGGGGCTTTCGCTCTCATGGTCCATCTCGCCGGCCTGCGCAGCTTCGGCGTGCCCTTTCTCTCCCCCATCGGCCCCTGGCGCCCCGGTTCGCCGGACGTCATCCTCCGCGGTCCGACTTGGACGCAGGAGATGCGTCCGATTCAATTCCGCCCGCTGGACCTCATCCGCCAAGCCAGGTACGCCCGGGCCTGGGACCCCGGGGTGCCGGGCGAGACCCAGGCGGCCCGGCCTCAATCAGAGGGGGAGGACGGTCAAGGGAAAGGTGACGACGCATGATCAGGCAAGGCCACATCGACCAGGCGGAGGCCATCCTCGTCATTTGGTTCGCGATCGGGGCCAAGGCTGTTCTCAACCTGCCTGCCGCCGTGACGGCCCATGCTTTGACGGCGGGGTGGATGGTGGTCCTCGGCGGAGGACTGCTCAGCCTCGCGGCTTTCTTGCCGGGTGTTCTTCTCATGCGTCGCTTTCCCGGGCTCCCCTATGCCAGGGCGGGGGACGAAGCGGGCGGGCTTGTGCCGGGAAAGATCGCCGGAGTCGTGACCGCCGCTTTTCTGATCCTGCTGTCGAGCCTCACCCTGAGGCAGTCGGCGGAGGCCTTTGTTACCACTCTCCTCCCCACGACACCGGTGGTGGTCATCATTCTCGTCTTCGCTCTGACGATTGGCTACTCCGCCTACGCCGGCATTGAGGCCCTCGGACGGCTGGTCGTCTTCTTCGTTCCCTGGGTCGTGGCCATTCTGGGTCTTGTCCTGCTGGGCGAGGTGGGAATGGTGGACCTCCGGCATCTCTTCCCGCTCTGGGGTCGGGGCCCGACCGCGGTGGCGGCCGACATGGCCACGAGCACGTCGCTGTACTCCGAGATGCTGCTTCTGCCCATTCTCTATCCGTATCTCCGCCGGCGACGCCAGGCCGTGCGCGTCGGCGTCTGGGCCATTCTCCTTTCCACGGCCTTGCTTTCGGTGGTTCAGGTCGTCATCGTCGGGGCATTCGACGTCTCCAACACCGATCGACTGGTCTTTCCGCTGATCAGCCTGGCTCGCTTCATCAGTTTTGGCCGTCTTTTCAGCCGGGTCGAGGCCCTGGTGATCCTGGTCTGGATTTTCGCCGCGGCCATCCAGGCCACCGCCCTCTTATGGGCGGTGGCGACCAACCTGGCTGAGTGCCTGAGGTTGCCCGACCACCGGCCGCTCATTACACCCCTGGCCGCCGTGATCGCGGCCGCCGCGACCGTGCCGGCGGGAATGCGCGAGGTCGCCGCCATCGACTTCGAGTACGTTCATCGTTGGGGTGCGATCGTGGCCTTCGGGCTGCCTCTGGCCCTGTGGTTTCTGGCCATGGTCCGGGGGAAGCGGGGCCCGGGGGCCTCCGACCAGGCCGACGAGAGCGGGGCCTCCGCCCAGACCGGCGAGGGCGGGGCGGGCAAGGAGGCGCGGTAAGTTGAAGTGGAACAAGAGGGTCCGTCGGCTGGCTGGCGTCCTGGTGGTTGGCACTCTTGTCGCCGCGCCACTCAGCCTTACCGGCTGCTGGGACCTCCACGAGATCGACGAGTACGTCCACGCCAGCGCCATGGCTCTGGACAAGGGTCTCCTGCCGGGGTCAATTCGGGTGACCGTCATCTTCGAGGAGCAACCGCTCCAGACGGGATCGTCGCCGGGGACGAGCCCCGGCGGAGCGGGGTCTTCCAGCCTGGTCACCGCGACCGCGGAGGGTCCCTCCCTGTACGTCGCCGCCGAACGCCTGAAAGACGTTACCAACCGGATGATCACTTTTAGTCACGTCCGATTGATCGTTCTGGGCGAGGATCTGGCCCGAGAGGGAATCAGCCGCGTCTTCGATGCCCTATCGCGGTCACGGGACATCCGCCGCAGTGTCGGGATGGCCGTGGCCGACGGCGTAACGGGGCAGGAAGTCCTGGAGACGGCTAGAGGCAACATCGAGGTCTCGCCAAGCACTTACCTGGGTGGTCTTTCCGAGACGCACCAGGTCGTAACCGGTCGGAGCATCAACGTCAAGCTCCATGAGGTGGACATCGCCTTCAACCAGCCCGGCGAGGAGATAGTCATACCGCTCATCGGCCTGGCCCCCAAACCTCCCGCTCCGACCCCGCCCGGAAAGGCAACGGGCGGCAGCGGCGGCGGCTCGGGTGGCGGTAGCGGTGGCGGTAGCGGCAGCGCGGGCGGCCAGGCCGCGACGGGCGGGGGGGAAGCCCAGGGCCAGACGGTGGCCGCGACCGAGAAGCGCGCGGCGGTCAACGGGTTGGCCGTCTTCAGGAGCGAGAAAATGGTAGCCAAGCTGACCCCCGAGCAGACTCTGGCCTACCAGTTGGCCACGGGCAAGGCGAATCGGATTCTCATTGACTTCGGCGGCCTGGCCACCGCCTACGCCGGAATGGTTGTGCAGCTCGATCCGGTCCACAGAGATGTCAGGGTCACGCGAAATGGCTCACAGGTGGACATCGCTCTTGAACTGAGACTCCAGGCGACGCTTCTTGAGCTTACGTCTCCCGTCCAGGTGATTGATCCCCCCAACCTGGTCCACGTGAGAGCCCTGCTGGCGGCGGAGATCGAACGCCGGGTGCGGGACGTGATCAGCCTGGCCAAGACAGAGGTGGGCGGCGACTTCTTCGGTTTCTCCATTCCGGCCAGGCGCACGTTCAAGACCTGGGCCGACTGGGCCGGATACGACTGGCACACGCACTTCCGCGCCGCCAACGTCTCGGTGAAGGCCGTGGTCACCGGCCTACGGACCGGACTGATCTTCCAGCCACTCGGGCCAAGTCAGTGAGTGGGCCACGGGCTTGGGCTACGCGCGCCGGCTAGCGGATGCTGGCGGCGTAGGCCAAGACCCACGCCGCCACGACCAGGACGGCCAGGACGGACAGCCCGACGGCCCCGAAGCGGTTGCCGGTCCGCCACGTCTCCACCGCGTAGTTGCCTACGTAGCCCGCGATGACTAGCGACACGATAACGTATAACACGAGTCGATCACGCGTCCTTCTCCGAAGGGATGTCCTGGAAGGGATTATGCCCCGAGCCGACCGACGAAACCGGGTCCCCGCCGCCGGAGGGAAGACCACCCCGTCGGCGAATACCCCCAAACCAGCGGTGGAAGGTTCTTGTCCAGACCCCACCGCGCTTGTTTTGGCCCGGCGGCCGTCTGGTGCCTGGGGCGGTCCGGGCGGAGGGAGTTCCGCGATGATCACGCACCCCGCCAGTCGCCAAGCCCTCAGGACCAAGCGTCTGTTCGGGTTCACCCTCGGCTCCATGGCCAGACTGTTCGTCATTGTCGGCGTTATCCTGGTCGTGCTGTCCGTCGCCAGCCTGGTCACGTCCAGGAGCGACGTGACGGCCGAGATCGTAGCCCTGGGTCCCGACGGCCTGACCCCCGCCCTGCATCTCCTACCTGTCTTGATCGGGGAACCAGACCCCGGATCAACTCTGGCGCCGGGCGCCGGACAGGTGTCTTCGCTGGGGACCGTTGTCGTGGTTCACGGCTTCGCCGGGAGCAAGGAGTTCATGCGGGACATCGATTACAGCCTGGCCCGGGCCGGATTTGAGATCTACGGGGTCGATGTGCCTGGACACGGCCATTCCGGCCTGCGCCTGGATTCCGATCGTCTTGTCCTCTGGTTTACGGACTTGCTCAAAGACATGCTGGCCAAGGGCCAGATCACGAGCGGACAGGTCTACCTGGTCGGACACTCTCTCGGGACGCTGGTTGTCACCAAAGGCGCCCTGGAGAGCCCGGACGCGGGCATCCGCGGTCTGGTGGCTCTCTCGCCCATCTTCTCGGCCATAACGCCCACGGCGCCAGCCAACTACCTGGCCTTATTCGGCCAGAGCGAGCTACCCGGGGTGCAGGCCGCCGCCATCGAGGCCCTCAAGGCCGGCGCCGGCGTCGCCGAGCCCGAGTTGGAGACGGTCTACGGCGACTTCGCCGCGGGCACGGCCAGGGCGGCCGCGATGGTGAAAGACGCCAGCCACATCTCGATCCCCGACTCCCCCGAGGCCATCGCCTCGGCCATCAAGTGGCTCACTTCCTCAGCCGGTAGCCCGGTCCAGACCCTGCCGAGGATCGAGCGGGAGAAGACCGAGCGGAGTTTTGGGCTTCTGGGTGTGGTCACGCTGCTCCTCGGTCTCTTCTACTTCGGGGCGGGGTTCCTTGGTCTTCTCGGCCACGCGCCGCGGCGTCCCGAGGCTCAGAGCGTCATTGAGGATGCGCGCCTCGCCGCCGGCCTGCCTCGCCAACCGGTGGTGGTCGTTTCGATGGCCGGAAAGGCGAGCATCATCGGCGAGAGCCTTCTGCCCGAGGCGGTAGTCAAGGCCAAGGCGAAGGCGACCCAACTCTACGCCGGCACGCGGGCCATTCCGCTCATCTACGCTCTGGCGGCGGGCCTCGCCGCCATCATGGTGGGACTAACCGGCGGCTTCACCTTCATCGGGCAAACCGGGGCCGACTACCTCACCCTTTACTTTCTGATGTTCGCTGTCTTCGTTGTCCCGCTGCTCTGGCTCACAGCGCGCTTCCTCAAGACCGGACCTCTAGTGGAGAGCAAGCTCCGCCTGGGGGCGCCGATCTCGCTCGGTCTCGGCCTGGTGTTGTTCCTGGTCATGTTCTTCGGTCTCGGTTCCTTTGAGACTTTTGCCTGGACGGCCTTTCTTCCGCCGGTATCCCACTGGGGGCACATCCTCCTCGTTGCTCTCTTCCTTCTGCCCTTCTCGGTCATAGACGAGGTTGTCCGGGGCACGACCCACGACCGCACCGGTTTCTGGTGGGGGCTGCTGGTGACGGTCATCGGTAAGTTCATCGTCATCATCAGTTGGTACGCGGGTCTGCTCCTGCCGGTGAAACCCCAGGCCCTGATTGTTGTGGCCCCCGTGCTGGTCGGGGCGCTGGTCTTCCTGGATGTGTTCCTGAGTCTACTTTACAATGAGCATGGCAGTTGGCTGGCTTCCGCCCTCTTTAAGGCCCTGGTCCTGGCCTGGCTGGCGACGGCGATCTTCCCGTTCGTGGCGGCGGCCGTGGCCTTCGGCTAGTTGAGACATCGCCTGCGGCGCGCGGTTGCTTCGCGGGTTCCGTGATAAGCTTGGATCCTGTTGGAACGGGGGAGCGACTCCTTGCATCCGGTGCTGTTTCGTCTTGGCTCGATCAACGTCTACTCTTTCGGTCTCATGCTGTCCCTGGGTTTCGGGCTGGCCGTGCTGATCGGCTTTTTCAACGCGAAACGCCACGGCGTCGACTCCTGGGTCATGGTCGACATGGCCTTCTACCTCTTTGTGGCGGGTCTTATCGGCTCGCGGCTCGTCTTCGTGGCCATGAACTGGCGGCTCTACGCGGCCAACCCGGTCAGTGTTTTCTATACTTGGGAGGGCGGCGTGTCATTCTACGGGGCCATCCTGGGCGGACTTGTCGTTGTGGTGCTTTTCGCCCGCAAACGCCGCCTGAGCGTGGGACGCCTGGCCGATATGCTCTCTCCCGGCCTGGCCCTGGCGGCCTCCATCGGACGTCTGGGCTGCGCCCTGAACGGCTGCTGCTACGGGCTACCGACATCCGGCTTCTGGGGCGTCTTTACTCGCTTTGCCCCTGGACTGCGCCACCCGACCCAGCTCTATGAATCCTCGCTCTACCTCCTCATCTTCGTCTTTCTCCTCAGATGGCAGAAGCGGCACGCCAAGGTTTCCGGGCAACTCTTCCTGACTTTCGTCGGCCTCTACCTGGGGGGCCGTTTCCTGGTGGAGTACTTCCGCGACGGCGAGCGGCTCTACTCTTGGCTGACAGTGACTCAGGCGGCCAGCCTGGTCATTGCCGTTGTCACGATCGCGGTCTATCTCTATCTGGGTCGTCGAGCGAGGGTCTCGCCGCCGACAGGGCCAGAGGGCAGCGGCCTGGACGGCTAGCGCGACTATCGGGCGGCTCGCTTCAGCGACGGCGCTGCCCGGCGTGGACGGGGAATACCCGCCGGAAATGAGCGGGCCCGGGCGCCGTACGGCGCCCGGGCCCGCCTTGCTTCTCCGGCCTACTTGGCGCTGACAGGCGGGGTGACCCCGCGGCTTCCGGTGAGCAGGGCCGCGATCTTCGCCCCGAGAAGGACAATCGGCACGACGGCCAGGGCGGCCAGGCCGGTCGGGACCATCTGGAGGCAGTCGGCGTAGAACTTGAAGCCCCAGAGTAGGTTCGGAAGGTACCAACCGAAGTTGACCCCGAACAGGTAGTAGAAGAGCACGATCTGCAGTCCGAGACCGTAGGCCACGAAGTAGGACAGGGTGGCGGCGGCCTCGGCCAGTTCGGGTCCTTGGTAGCGCTTGCGCCATCCGATGACCAGACCCAGGACAAGCCCGGTCAGGAGCACGACGATGGCTGCCTCCAACATGCGACTGTTGAAGAACGACTGCACCATGGACTCCTCGTTGAAGATGGATAGGGACAACCTGAAGCCATGGACAAGATAGAAGACAACACTGTGGACGGCGAAGTAGCCGACCGCGGCCACCAGGGCGTAGGCCGACCAGCGGTTCCGGCCGAGGTAGAGAAGACCGAGAAGCGGCCCGAGGGCCAAGATCAGGGCCAGGGCCAATCTGGACCGTCTCTCGGCGGCCAGGCGGAGGGCGTCGACCTTGCTCCGGGCCTCGTCCATGAGGTACAGGCCACCCTTGGCGGCCTCGACACCCTGGCCGGGATCCCCGGCGGTGAGGTTGACCCAGGCCTGGTCGATCAGGCCGTTGCCGTCGACGATGTTCTGATCGATGTTCGTCAGGGCCTGGCTCGACGGGAGGTTCTTGCCCACCTCGCCGGCGTAGGCCTGGCTGAACTCAAAGCGAACCCGGCCGAGATCGACAAAGGCCTTGGCCAGATCCTCGGGCGGTAGGGACACCACGTTGTCCAGTATGGCGCCGATTGCCTCGCTGGGTTGGCTCATGCCCAGCAGGGCGGCGATGGTCGGGGCGATGTCGGTCTGCTGGGCGGCGGGCATCTGACCCGAGGTCACGGCCTTGCCCACGAGCACCAGAGGAACATTGACGACCTCCGCTTCCCAGCCGCCGTGACCGCCCGTGGCGATGTGGCCGTGGTCGGCGGTCAGGATGGCGGTGCGGTTTCCGAGGTCGTAGGCCGCCAGCATTTGGCCGATGTAGCCGTCGAGTTTGCGGGCTACAGCCAGGTTCTCGGGCGAGGTGGCCCCGTACTCGTGGGAGGCGGTGTCGACTCCCCCGAAGTGGACGATCAAGAGGTCGGGCAGGGGCGTCGCGGCTTCCGAGCCGGCGGCCAGGATAGCCATGGCCTGCTGGAAGACCTGGTCGTCGTAATCGCCGGCGGTGTCGTCAAACTTATACATCGCGCCGATGGAGTCGCCGTAGAGATCGACCCAACCCTTCCCGGCCACAACGGCCGTCGTCTTTCCCGACCGCTTGGCGGCGGTGAAGAGGTTATCGATCTTCAGCAGGCCTTCGTACCAGTTGGTCGTGACGCCGTGGATCTCCTGGCTGGCCCCGCTGGGGATAACCGCGGCCGCGGGGTCGGAGAGAGACGGCTGTCCGGTCACGGCCACGAGGTCGGCGGCCGGCGCCCCCAGCCCGCCGTTGCGCGCCGCGTTCCAGGTATCGAGGGTCCTCGACGCATCTAGGCGGAGGCCGTCGACGATGATCAGCAGAACTCCCCCGGTCGCCGGCTGGCCGGAGGCCGCAACGGGCTCAAGCTCGAAGCAATAAGGGCTCTGGTACTTGACCACCGCGTCCCAGGCAATCATGGTCAGGCTCTTGGCATAGAGCGAAAGCCCCGCGAGCAACACCGGAATCAGGCAGGCGGCGATGATCCAGGCCAGGCGCCGCGACCTGGAAGCCGGCGCGTCGGACCGGGCCTTGGCCGATCCGGTCTTCTTGGTCTTCGACGTTCCTCTTCCCACGAGCTACACCCCCGTTTGCTCCAGTGCCCGAGCGGACATGGTAGGCCTACATGCCGAAGTCCTGTTCGCCGCGTCTTGAGTCACTCCTCCGCTGGCCTTCCCCCCGGCCGCCTCCGAAGGATTGCCTCAGATAGTGTAGAATCCCGTCGGCAGGCAAACGGACCCGTCGAGAGCGCGGACCTGTCGTGAGCGAAGAGTTCCGGGAGGCGACGTCCACGGAGAGCGAGACTCGCCAGCGAAGCCGCGACCGGGTAGGCTTGACCGTGACGGTGCTTGGAGCGACGTCCCCCTACCCGGGCCCAGGAACGGCCTGCCCCGGCTATCTCATCGAGGGGTTTGGTTCGCGCATCCTGATCGACTGCGGGAGTGGAGTTCTCTCGCGCCTAGCGAAGTACTGCGACTACCCCGAGCTCGACGCGGTCATTCTGAGTCATCTCCATTTCGATCACTGCTCGGACATGTTCGTCCTCCGCTACGCCCTCGACGCGGCGGCCCGAACCGGGCGCCTCCTGGAACCCATTCCGGTCTGGTGTCCGGCCGAGCCCGAGAACATCGCCCAGTTCATGACCTACAAGGAGGCCATGAAAGCCATCCCCATCAGGCCGGGAGTACCCACGCCGATCGCCGGTCTCACCGCCACCTTCCTGCCGATGAAGCATCCGATCGAGACCTACGGAGTCATCCTCCGGCCGTCCAAGGCGCCGGCCGTCGGCTCCCTGTTCTTTTACACCGGGGACACGGAGTGGATCGAGGAACTGCCCAAAGCTGTCGGCAACTGCGAGATTCTCATCGCCGAGGCCACTTTAACCTCCAGGCAGTCCCTACTGGCGCCCAGTGTCGGTCATCTGACCGTCGGCCAGGCTGCCCGCCTGGGCGGGATGTGCAACGCCAAGACGGTCATCCTTACCCACTACCCTCCCGGGCGTCACGAGGACGAGATCATCTTCGAGGCCAAGCGGTTTCTGGCGCGTCCCATCATCGTGGCCTCCGAGGGTCTGGAAGTCACGTGGCCATGAGGCTTCGGCGGCCAGAAGCTTCCGGGGCCGAGAAGGAAACCCATTTGAACCCGTCGAAAGGCTTCTGGTTTCAATGGGCCAGAGTCCCGCGGGAGGGGCCTAAAGTCCTATGAAGATTCCCAAGAAGCGACTGGGAGAAGCCCTTGTCGGGGCCGGACTGATCACGCCCGAGCAGCTTGAGCGCGCCGTGGAGTTGCAGCGCTCCTCGGGCAAGCGCATCGGCGAGGTCATTATCAGCATGGGCCTTCTCGACGAAGATCGGCTGGGCCGTGTGCTGGCGCAGGAACTCGGTATCCCCTTTGTTCCTGAGCGGGAGGTCGAGGTCAAGCCCGAGGTGGCCAACCTCATTAACGAGCAGGCCGCCAGGCGCTACCGGGCCGTGCCCATCGACCGCCGCGGGCAGACGATCATCCTGGCCATGGCCGATCCGCAAAACGTTTTCGCTCTGGACGACGTGGCCTTCATAACCGGGTGCGACGTTCAGCCGATCGTGACGACGGAAAAGGGCGTTGACCGGGCCATCTACCTGGCCTACCGGCGGGCGAGCCCCACCGATTTCGCCGACTTGCAGACCGGCGTGGGAACCCAGCGACGGTCCAGGGATCCGGCCTATCCCGGCGCCGCCATTCCGCAGATCGCCACGATGCGCGCTCCCTCCCGCCCCGGCCGCATGTCCGGACCGGGCGGAACCGCGATCCCGCTTCCGCAGCCGCCGACGAACCTCGGCGTGGGTGGGAGTCTTGGCGCGGGCGCGGCCGGGGCCGAACCGCCTCCGAAGTCTTCGTATGACGACATCGAGGCCGAGATCAGCGGGGGCGCCTTCAAGGCGGCCCAGAAGAGCGCGATGGAGGCCGCCGACGAGGCTCCCATCGTCCGCCTGGTGAACCAGATCATCGACCAGGCCATCGAGCAGGGGGTCACGGACATTCACGTCGAGCCGGACGAAACCTTTTTCCGGGTGCGCTACCGCGTCGACGGTATGCTCCGCGAAGTCATGAACCGGCCGATCGAGCTTCATGCCCCGACCACCTCGCGCATCAAGATTATGGCTTCCATGGACATCTCGGAGCGGCGCCTCCCCCAGGACGGCCGCATTCAGATTCGCGACCAGAAGCGAGACGTCGACATGCGCATTTCGTCCATTCCGACCATTTTCGGCGAGAAGATCGCCCTGCGCATCCTCGACAAGCGCCGGACCATTGCCAAGCTCGATAATCTTGGCCTCCACCCCGAGGATCTGACCAAGTTCAAGGAGGCCATCTCCCGGCCTCATGGCATTATCCTGGTTACCGGTCCGACCGGCAGCGGCAAGACGACGACGCTCACCGCCGCCCTGCGCGAGTTGAACACTCCGGACAAGAACATCGTGACCCTGGAAGACCCGGTAGAGTACCAGATCCAGGGCGTCAACCAGGTGATGATCAACGAGAAGGCTGGTCTCACCTTCGCCCGGGGCCTGCGTGCCTTCGTGCGGCAGGATCCCAACGTCATCATGGTCGGCGAGATCCGCGACTCCGAGACGTCCGAGATCGCCGTCCGCTCAGCTCTCACGGGTCATCTGGTTCTCTCCACTATCCACACCAACGACGCGGTGGGGGCCATCTCGCGCCTCCTGGACATGGGCATCCAGCCCTTCCTCATCGCCTCGACCGTGCTCATTGTCATCTCCCAGCGCCTGGCCCGGACCCTGTGCCCCAAGTGCAAGATTCCCATCGATCTGACCGAGGGCGACCCGGTTCGGATCGCCTTGCACCTTGACACCGGATCCCTGACCGTCTACGAGGCGCCGGGTTGTTCTTCGTGTGGCGGCTCGGGCTATCGCGGCCGGACGGCCCTCTTCGAGGTCTTTCAGGTCACGCCGCGAATCCGGCAGTTGATCGCCAACCGGGCCACGATGCAGGACATCACCCGGGAAGCGCTCAAAGCGGGGCTCAGGACTCTGGAGAAGGACGGGTGCGAGAAGGCTTTGCAGGGCATCACGAGCCTGGCCGAAGTGCAGCGGGTTACCTACACTGAGGAGATGCCCCTTTGAACGAAGAGGCTGAACGAGGACTGGATCAGGTCGTCTACAGATCGGGTCGGATCCCCGAAACCCACTTCCAGATCAATGATCTTCTGGAGATCGCCACCCAGAAGCAAGCCTCGGACCTCATCATCACGGTCGAAGCCCCGCCGACGATGCGGATCAACGAAGACCTGACCCCCATTGGCGGAGTGAAGTGCTCTCCCGACGACTCCGAGGCTGTCTTGTACCAGATGCTGACCCCAGAGATCGCCTCACGCTTCGAGCGTAACGGCGAGGTCGACTTCGCCTACAGCATTCCCGGCCTCGGACGCTACCGCATCAACGGCTTCCGCCAGCGGGGTTCGGTGGGGATGGTGGCCCGCGTTATACCGGCCAGGATCCGAACCATCGGCGAACTCGGCCTTCCGGAGGTGGTCGCCTCACTCGCCCACCGGCCCAACGGTCTCATCCTGGTGACCGGCCCGACCGGAAGCGGCAAGACAACCACCCTGGCCGGCATGATCGATCTGATCAATACCGAGGAATCCTTCCACATCGTCACCCTGGAGGATCCCATCGAGTTCCTGCACCGGCACAAGAGGAGCCTCGTCAACCAGAGGGAGATCGGCAAGGACACACGAACTTACGGGACCGGCCTGCGGTCGGCTCTCCGTGAGAATCCCGACGTTATCCTGGTCGGTGAGTTGCGCGACCTGGAGACGATCAGCATCGCCATGACCGCGGCCGAGACCGGCCACTTGGTCCTGTCCACTCTGCACACGTCCGACGCGGCCCAGACCATCGACCGCGTTATCGACGTCTTCCCGCCGCACCAGCAAGATCAGATTCGAGTCCAACTCGCCGCCACCCTTCAGGGCGTTCTGGCCCAGACCTTGGTTCTGCGCGCCGACGGCCGGGGCCGGGTCGCGGCCTTCGAGATTTTGGTGGCCACCCCGGCCATCCGCAACCTCATCCGGGAGGGCAAGAGCTACCAGATACCCACCCAACTCCAGACGGGCGCCCGCTTTGGCATGCGCACGATGGAGGGTTCCCTGCGCGAGCTGGTCGGCAACGGGCTGATCGCGGAGGAGGAGTACCGGTCGCGCCTCAGTCACTTGGCCGAGACCGGCGCCCATGTGTCCGCGGAAGGATCTGGAGCGGCCGGCGCCAGGTCGGCCGGCGCTTCTGGCCAGGGGGGCCAGGGGTATGGCGCCGGGGGGGCGCCGCAAGACTACGGGAGCCGCCCACCCAGCCGCGTTCCGACCACCATAGGCGGCGGTGGCCAGGGGGGCCGGTTCGGCGGGCTCGCCGGACCCGGTCGGCCGGCGGGTGTTCGCGACGGTGACGGTCCCAGACCGAGAAGCTAAGATGTCGAAGAGCTGGAACCTAGGGCATCGAAGAGCTGGAAGGCAAAGGGGTTCGTAGCTTTGGTTCTTTATCACTACAGGGCGAGGACGCCTCAGGGCAAGGCCATGGAGGGCACGGTCGAGGCTTCCAGCGAGCGGGAGGCCGCCCGTGTTCTCCGGGCGCGTGGGCTTCTCGTGGCGGCCCTCACCGACAACCGGATCATGGGGGAGGAGATGCGGCGCCTGCCCCGGACCCGCACGGCGGGCCAACTGCGGGCGGCCGCCGCGGCCCTGAACGCTCCGGAGGCCGGGCGGCGCGGCTTCAGCTTCGGCCGTGGGCGGATCGGGCTCAGGGACCTGGGCCTGTTCTGCCGCCAATTCGCGACGATGATCAACGCCGGCGTCGCCATCCTCACGAGCCTGAACATCCTGACCCGCCAGGCCGGGTCGCGTCGGCTTCGGACGGCTCTGACCACCGTGAGCCGGGGCATTGAGCAGGGCAGTTCCTTGAGTGATGCCTTCCGGGCCCAGCCGGACGCCTTCCCACCCATCCTCGTCAACATGGCTTCGGCGGGCGAGGCCGGCGGCATCCTGGAGGAGTGCTTCGACCGGCTGGCCGACCACTTTGAGAAAGAACACGCCGTGAGCCAGAAGGTCAAGTCGGCCATGACCTATCCGTCAATCGTCAGCGTGGTGGCTATTGGCGTTGTGACCTTCATGGTTGTCTTCGTCCTCCCGAGCTTCATCAACATCTTCGCCCAGATGGGGGCCGAGTTGCCGGGGCCAACGCTGTTCGTGCTGGCGGTGAGCGACTTCGTTCGGGCCTACTGGTACCTTCTGATCGCGGGCTCGGTCCTGCTCGCCATCGGCCTCGGCTTCTACACCCGGAGTCCGGCGGGGGCCTACCAGCTCGACGCCCTGCTCCTGCGATTGCCCGTCTTCGGCGACGTGATCCTGAAGCGGTCGGTCTCGCGCTTCTGCCGCACGCTCGGAACCCTGCTCCGTAGCGGTGTCCCGCTGCTCGTTTCGCTGAACGTCGTGGAGCGTACCGTGGGTAACCGCCCGGTCGCCGCGGCCATCGTCGCGGCCGAGGACGAGATCCGGGCCGGCCGGGGCATTGTCGAGCCCCTGCGGACCTCCAGGCTCTTTCCATCCATGGTCCTTGAGATGATGGCTGTCGGCGAGGAGACAGGCTCCATCGATACCATGTTGCTGAAGGTGGCCGACTTCTTCGATAAGGACATCGACGTGACCGTAGGCCGCCTATCCTCGATGCTGGAGCCGCTGATAATCGTCTTCGTGGGTGGGATGGTCGGCTTTATTCTGATATCCCTGATCATGCCCATGTTTGACATGTACAGCAAGCTCAGCCTCTAGGCCAAGGGCCGGAAGCCGAGGAGGCTCGACGAAGTAGGCGCGGGGAAGCGAGGTGTAGACAAAGGGGGCGGGAGCATCATGGCGAAACCCCATGATAGTGGGCGCGGCCCAAGATAGTGGTTGACAGTCCAGCGGATACCTTGCTAAGCTAGTTAGGTTTAGTCGCTTTTGGTTAGCGGGTCATTGTTTATCCTATGAGGAGGTGAGTAACGGATGGCATTTAGAAAGCATCTATCTGGACAGAAGGGCTTTACCCTCATCGAACTTCTCGTTGTTGTAGCCATCCTCGGCATCCTGGCCGGTATCGCGGCGCCCCGAGTTCTTGACGCGATCAACAACGCCCGGGAGCGCAAAGCCGAGGCTGATCTCGTGGTCATTCGCGATGCTCTGGAGAGGTTCTACCTGGACTTCGCGGTCTTCCCGCCGAACCTGCAGTGGCTGGTCGAGGAAGGTTACCTGGATCCTAACACGACGTTTACGAACAGCTACAACTTCCGCTACATGTATGTCGCGTGCCTGGATCCTGGTGTCACCTACTTCACGGACTACCGGCTCGGCGATCCCGGGCGGACTCCGGGGACTTGGGCCAGAGCGTTAGTTTGGGACCGGACCGGCCCCGCCTTGCCGGAGGGTCAGCTCCTTGCTCTTACGAGGTGCGACTACTGGGCGGCTCTTGCTTTGGCTGCTCCCGTTGCCGTGACGTTCACCAGCGTGACCGACCCGACGAACTCCGTCGTCTTTAATCTCGCGCTCGTGGACACGGCGCAGATGTCGGTCGTGGCACCCGTGCCCGCGGCCCTCGCCACATGGACTTGGGCCTATCAGGGCCAGCAGTAGGACGAAAGAGGCATCTGGAAGTAGCGGGGCGGGTCGGGAACGGCCCGCCCCGTTTGTCGTCGTCGGACGGCTCATATAGTAGGAACTCGCAGGCAGAGCGACGAAGGTTGCCTGCCAGACGAAGAAGCGGAACAGGGAAGAGGGAAGACCAGGAGGGAGGGAGGGAGGGTGCAGTCGTCTCGCCGCTCGTACCCCCAGCAGCAGCCGAAAGCCAAGCGGCGTAGCCCGCTCAAGCTTCTTCTGATCTTCCTCATTCTCGTTGTCCTCGCTTCGGCCATTGTCTTGGGTGTCATGGTTCTGAGCCCGGACCTAACCTCTCTCGTGCCCGGCTCGGCCGGCGAGCGCCTCCATGGGTTCGCCACGGCCGCGCGGGACAGGTTTGAAGCTCTGCTCTCCGACGAGGGGCCGCTGGGCGGCGTCCGGCGCTTCGTCGAACCTTATCTGTCGCGAGTCCATCTGAGCTTGTCGACCGTACTGCTCGGTCTTGGCCTCATCCTCCTGGCTATCCTGTGCGTTCGCATTCTGGCGGTGACCTCAAAGTCCCCGTCGGGCGAGGCCGAGGAGGTTTTCGGACCGGAGGCCGTTGTGCCGGGCGAGCCGGTCGGTCCGAGTCCGGGCCCCTACTGGCCCTACGAGCGGAGGCCGGGACGAGGGTCGGGCCCGGGCGCCGGCGACGGGGCCACCGCGGCGGGGATGCCGTCTTCCTCGATGGTGACCACCGGCGACGCCTGGCCTATGATCCGTGCGGGCGGTAGCGACCTTCCCCATGCGATCCGCGGGGGCGCGGAGCCTTCGCCGGAGCTTGAGACACTAGCCGGGTCCGATGAGGGGTACCCCCCGCCACTCAGTTCGCAACCCCTCTCCACCGGCTCGGGCGGGCTGATCTCTCCGCTGGGGTCCGACGAGCTGATGCCCGGGGAGGCGGCCGCGGCGACCGAGACGCAGTTCGCCACCATTCCACCGGCCGAGCCCGTTCAGGACTACCTGGCGGACATGCCCGTGCCGGCCTACGTGACGAGGGCGGTAAGCCGGGCCCCGGAAGAGCCCCTGGCCCTCGGACCCAGACCCGACACCGCGCCGGCGGCCGAGGTGTGGGTCGAGTCCCGTCCCAGGTTTGGCCTTGGGTTGAAGAAGTTTGTCTGGCCGGGTCTTTTTCTGTTCATTCTCGGCGCGGGGGGCGCCTACGGCTTTCAGACTCCCGTGGCTGCCTTCATTACCGGCGGGCCATACGGGATCTACCTTCTGGGCACGGCCGCCGGTCTTATCAGCATGATTGTGTCGATGTGGTTTATGAACGGACCCATGCGGGCTTCCGTGAAGAAAGCGGCGGGTGTCGGGATGTCTGCCGCGGGCCGCCTGTCTGGCGGGATGGGCGCGGGGTTCCGGCCTGTCGCGCCGGCGCCCATTCCGGCCCGGGCGGCTCTCAAGGGCGGCCTCGAGGCCCCCGACGCCGCCGACTGGGGCAAGTTTCCCAAACCGTCGGTCTTCCTTCCCGGCACGCAGGCGGCCACGAGTGTGGGCGTGGACATAGGCACAGCCTGGACCAAGGTTGTCCAGATCGGGGTGTCACGGCACGGCCCGGAGATTCTCAACCTGGGCCTCGTTTCGACGCCCGAGGGAGTTCTGGGTGAGGGCGACATCTCCGATCCGGATCTCCTCGGCGAGACGATCAAGGACCTCCTGTCAAGCCGCAATATCACGCAGCGTCAAGTGACTACGGCCCTCGGCGGCCAGGGGGTCATCATCAGGCACGTGCAGTTTCCGGTGATGAGCCCGGACGAACTCCGCGAGGTTCTTCGCTGGGAGGCCGAGCACCACATCCCGATCCCCCCGGCCGAGGCCGTGGTCGACTTCACGGTCATGCCCGGCCAGGTCGACGCGGACGAGCGGGGCAATCGCCAGATGCGAGTCATGCTGGTCGGGGCGCAGAAGCGCGTGGTCGAGGCCCAGGTGCAGGCTTTGCGCCGGGCCAAGCTCTATCCCAAGGGCGTGGACGCGGAAGCCCTGGCCTGCTACCGCGTGATCCGCTTTGCCGGCCACTTCGAGGAAGAGCCGCTTCGCTACGCTCAGGCCGTCATCGACCTGGGTCACTCCTCGACCAAGCTTGGCATCTACCTCAGAGGGGCCCTGGAGATGAGCCGCACTCTCGGTGTCGGTGGGCGGACCTTCACTTCGATCCTGGCCGAACGCCTGAGGGTCCCGGAGGTCGAGGCCGAGACCCTGAAACGCCAGTATGGCGTCCATCCGGACGGCGGTCGGGTTCTTCAGACCCTCGTTCCGACTCTGCAGGACCTGATGTTTGAGATCAGACGCTCATTTGAGTTCTTTGCCTCACGCCACTTCGGTCAATCGGTTAGATACGTCTATCTTGTCGGGGGCGGGGCCCGGATGCCGGGCATCGCCGGGGCCTTGGCCCGCTACCTCAACCCGTTGCTCGGCGAGAGAGTTCCGGAGGGGGCTGAAACCAGGGTGGAAGTCATCGATCCGCTGGCGGCCATGGCCCTTTCGCCACGTCTGGGGGCCCAGGCCAACCTGGTGGGTCCGGAGTTCGTGACGGCTCTAGGTCTGGCCCTGTCGGAGGAGGAGACCACAAGTGAAGGTTAACCTCCTGCCCTATCAGATCGCGCAGAAAGCCGGCCCCAACTGGCGGACGGTCTTCTCGCTGGCCGGAGTTGTGCTTCTGGCGGCGGTCACGCTGATCTTTTACGTGGCCCTTCAGGCTCGGGTTGCCAGCTTCCAGGCCAAGATCGACGTCGCCGAGACCCAGTACCAGGAGTACACTGGGGCCCTCGAGCGGAAGAACCTTCTGGACCAGCTCCAGGCCGCCTACTCGGAGAAGTCCGAGTTTATCGACACCCTCTCGGGCGAGGGGGTCAAGTGGAACGACATCATGGATGAACTCCGGGACATCATCCCGCGGACAGTGGTCCTGGGCCGGGTCAGTAGCGACGAGATGGGTGTGATCACGATAGAGGGCCGGGCCGGGAGTCTCCAGGCCATGGTGCAGTTTATGATCAACATCCAGGCGGGCAACTACGTGACGACGCCCGACATCCAGCGAGCTTCCTGGGACACTGTGGCGGGTTGTTTTATGTTCAACATGACCTGCCAGACGAAGCAACAGGTGGTGAGCACTGATGGCTAGTCCCGAGCCAAAGCAGGGCTTCTTCAAGCTGAGACCGCTCACCGGGCGGGAGAGAACCCTCCTCATCGTGGGTTTCGTTGTCATCTACGCCGTGGGGTTCGTCTTCCTGGTCTATCAACCCTACACCGAACGGATCTCCGCTCTCGAAGGCACCCTTACGCAAAAACAGGACCAGCTCGGGGCGGCCATGGCCATCTTTCATCGTCTGGACGAGATCAACACGCGCATCACCGAACTCAACGCGCAGATGGCCAGTCTCGACCTTCTGGTTCCAGGGAGCAATCGAACAGCCCACTTTCTCTACGCCTGCGGGCAGTGGGAGAGGACAACCGGCGCCCGCGTCGTGGATATCGTCTTCGACCTGCCGCTCACCACCGGGGACTACCAGGAGTACACGGTGAACTTCACCGTCGTCGGAACCTACACGGCCCAGGTGGGTTTCCTGGCCAACCTCGAGGGCATGAACCGTCTGGTCCGGGTGGACAGCGTGGTCCTGGAGCCGGGGGACGCCACGGAGGGCTCGGGTTCGGACGGCGGAACCGGCGACGACGGCACCGGCGGGACGGCTGAGCCCGCCCCCCTGTTCCCGACGACGGACATGGCCACGGCCAGGTACATTGTCCACCTCTTTGTCGACCCCAGCAAGGCTGCCGCCGCGGCTCAGGAAGAGCCCGGCGCCGGATTGACCTTCACCCAGCCGGAAGGCCGTAGGTCGCCGTTCTTGCCCTAGACTCCCGCCTGCGCCCACGACCCAAGTCCGGGGGCCCCCCCCCGGACTTTCTTGTCCCCAGCCGCCCTGTCGGTCCCCGCCCGCCTGTCGGTCCCCGCCCGCCTGTCGGTCCCCGCCCGCCTGTCGGTCCCCGCCCGCCCTGTCGGCTAGTACCGGACTCCCTCGGAGAATGAACCGGCCGCCGACACCCTTCGCCGAAGGACCCCGCTCCCGAGTCCGGAATCACCCTGACCCGCGTGACTGGCGAGTGGGTGGCGGGGGAGGTGACGGTCTTGTCCATACGTGCGACGTCAGGGCGGCGAAGGGTAGGTCGCCTTCCGCGGTGGCTCGCGCTGGCGGCCGTGCTCACCCTGGTTTTCGTCTGGCCGGGCTTTCGAGTGCTTCTCGGTCTCGGGCCGCGGGAAGTTCTCTTTGTCTACGTGCGAGAGGAGAACTCCCTCGGCCTTAGCTGTCTTCCCGCCGAGGGCGAGAGCGGGACGAGCGGGTTGAAGGTGGCGGCGGGGGTGGTGACAGGAGTGACCCTTCCGGCAGCCTCGGGCCGCGTTCGGCCCGGGACGAAGGTCATCGTGCTGCGGGAAACCTTCGTGGCCGGAGTTTTAGTCGAGTCGCGGGCGGTTTTCGTGAGCCGCCTGCCGAGCCTGGCCCGCGCCCGGCCCGAAGGCGGTCTGCCTGGCGAGGATGGCGAGTACGCGCTTCTGGGTCTTGACCTGCGACTGGCGAAAGGGGCGGGGCGCGAGGGCGCCGGCAGTCTCCTGGTTGAGGCGGTCCGGCCCGAAGGCGGGGCGCTTCCGCCAGGAGTCCTGCTTCGGCCGGGACAGGAATGGCGAATCGGCGCGGCGCGGACGGTGACGGGCGACGTGACCATCCTCGACGCGGCGGACGCCGGCTGTGTCTTCGTTTTGCGAGAGGCCTTCGCGGCCGATCGTCCGGTGAGCGTGCTTTCGGTGACCTACTACGGATCGCTGGATACCAACAGGATAGAGCGCGCGAGTGAGATACCGACAGGATAGAGAAGCGAATGGTGGTGAGGGGTAGAGATGGTCGGAAAACGTTTTGCGGCCGTGGTTCTCATGATGGCCCTTGCTCTGGCCGCCGGCCCGAGCCGGGCGGAGGGCGCGAAACCGGACGGTGAACCGGTCCCGGTTATCCTGGTCCACGGTGTGACCTCGGGAGGCCCCGCCGTGTGGGGCCTCCGGGGGCCAGGGACCAACGGGCTCTATGGCCGCCTCCTCGGGCACGGATACTCGACGGGGCGGACACTCTTCGCCTACGACTACGCCGGAGCGGCGGCGGCCGACTACGTCACCCTGGCCGGCGTCGGTCTGGACCGGGTGGTCCGGCAGGCGCTCGCCGGCGGCTTTGACCAGGTGGACATCGTGACCTTCGGAAGCGGCGCCCTGGTGGCCAGGTACTGGGCCGCGACCCACCCCGACGGGCAGGCGCCCCTACGGAATCTGGTCATGATCGCTCCGCCCAACCACGGCCAATTTCAGGCTGACGTGCTCAAGGTTCTCTATCACACGGCCCGGCTCGTTGGCGGGAGGGGGGCGCCGGGGTCCAGCGGGAAGGAGTTTCCGAAGCCCCCGGCCTTCGCAAACGAGGACCAGTTTGTGGCTGATCGGGCTCAGGACTATCGAGGCCTATACTCGGAGTACCTCTTCAACTGCCGCCTGCTCGGCGAGTTCGGAAATGACGCCGAGGGCGACGACGGTCCGGTGACCGGATCGGGTCCGGTCGAACCTCCGGACTACGACACCTGGCTTCTGACGGAGAAGGCCGATCTCATCCAGGGTTGCGTCTTCTCGGCGTCCGCCCAGGCGCCGCCCAGTCCCCCGGGGCTGGGCTTGACTCGGGCCTACTACGAGATCCTGTCCCTGCGGGTCGGACGCCAACTCTACCTGGCCGACGCGGTGGCCGCCGGGAAGGCGCCGCCCCTGCCCAAGCTCGAAGACCTGATCAGCGCGGAACGGCGAGCCAAGATCGAAGCCTACCTGAGAGGGCTTCTCTTTGAGTGGGGAGTTCCCAAGGTCAAGCAACTCTGGACCCTGGGTCGGGCCGGGGTCGGGATGAGTCTGGGGCAAATGCTCACCTGCCTGGCCCCCGGTGGCGCGGCCACAAGCCGCCTGGTCCCGGAGTATCTGGCCTTTCCCAGACCCGGAGGGGCGCCCTGTTTCGTCGACGCCCAGCAAGGCCTGGTTCTCTGCAACGCCTTCCTTCACAATTGGCAGGAAAAAGAAGCCCTGGCCCGGGCGGCGGGTTCGCGCTACGCGACCATTGCCGGGGCGTGTCCAAGCCCTCTGGGCCTGGTCATCCCTGGCGTGGGGCCCAACGACCTCTCCACCGAGGCGGCCTCGGCCTTGACCGACCCCTGCCCACCCGACGGTTTCTATCTCGAGACTGGCCTCCTATGGGCGCACGGGCTGGTTTCTCTCGGTGGAAAGTTGGCCGCGGACGTTTTGACCATCCTCTCAGGGCGAACTCAAGGTGGCAGCGACTCCCTCACGGGTTCGGCGTCTCTCTGGGGGCCGAGCTACCGGCAGGTGGTTCCCGTCGTGGGCGCCAAGGACGGAAGCCTGATCAAAGTCGAGGTGAAGATGGGAGACCCCGGCGCGACCGGACTGGACGGGCTGTCAGCCGTGGCCTGGCTCGGTGATCTTGGCCCGGGGTCCGGTGACGCGCCCTCGGTCATCGGCCGCTTCCCGCTGAGCCCCGACCGGGCCGGCGCGGACGGAGCGATTCTGAGAGGTCAACTCACGGCGCCGCGGCCTGTCCCGGGACGACGGCTGGTTCTGGGCGTGCGGCTGGCGCCCGACGGATCGGCTGGACCAGGGTACCTGACCATGGGGCGTTACCTGAGACAGGATGTCTTGGTGCCGTTTGCCTTCTCGGTGAGCGAGACGACGGAGGCCGAAGAGGCGACCTCCGGCGGCACGGAGGCCGGCCCGCCTCAAACCCCGGAGAATGAGACAGATGGACCTGGGGATGGGGCGGCTGGCCCGGGGAGTGGGGCGGCGGGTCCGGCGGATGGCACGGCTAGCCCGGAAGATGGGACGGCGAGCACGCCTGGGGAGGAATCGGAGACAGGCCCCGGCAGCCCGTCCGATTCCGACGCCGGCGCCCAGAGTCCGGGTCCGGCCGAAATCATCCCAACCATAGAGCCGCCGCTCGTGAACGTGGTGAGGGTCACCAGGCTTACGACGGACAAGCGCGAGGACCGCACGTTTCACGCCAGGTGGGAATGGGACTTCGGCGATGGGGAGCATCTCAGCGATCCCGACCCAAGCCACACCAAAGTTACGGTCGGGCACCTCTACGCGGCGGGCGGGTCATACCGGGCGACGGCCAAGTCCTTCTCAAACGACGGCCGCGTCCTGCGGGACCTGGCCTGGACTGTCCAGGCGGGAGACTCGATGGTCACCTTCGAAGCCGAGACCATCGTCGAGCCGGAAGTGACGCTGACCCTGACTGGACCACGGAAGTGGGTCACCGGCAGGCCGGCTCGGTTCACCCTGGAAGCAGAGGTCGGCTGGCCGCCGCGTACCAGACGTCAGGTCATCCGGGCCTACCCCGGGTGGACCTTCGACGTCATGTGGGAGAAACCCGGAACCTTCGAGGTGCGCGCGGCCATCAATGTCCGCCAGAGCTACGAGTTTCCCGACCAGAGACTCACGGTCAGCGACACCTACGTTACCGTCGTAGCCTTAGAGATCTTCACTCCCGGGCTCACCGAGTGAGCGGAAGGGGTCGCCATCCGGCGGCCCCTTCTCTTTACTTCCCGCGCCGGACCGGATACTTTGAAGCCAGGGCCGGCCTGAAGCCAGAACCGCCGGACCAGGGCAAGCTAGGCCGGGAGGTTTGGCCGTGGCCGACACGACCATCGACATCGCCATCCGCGGTATGACCTGCGCCGCCTGCGTGCGGCGTCTTGAGAAGGGGCTCGACGGCGCTCCGGGCGTTGCCTCCGTCACGGTTAATTTTGCGTCGGAACGGGCTCGGATCAGCTACGATCCTGGGCGCACCGACCCGGAGACCCTGGCCCAGGTCATCCGGTCCCTGGGCTACGATCCCGTGCTGAGCGCGAGCATCCGCGCGGCGGCCCCCGGCGAGGAGGAGGGCGACCCGGAAACCAGGGCTCGCGCCCGCGAGATCCGCCGGCTACGGAACGCTTTCGTCGGAAGTGCCGTTCTAGCCGGCCTGGTCTTCGTGGGTTCCATGGGTGGGATAGCGTCAGGAGGGCTCGCCCTTCTGACGAACCCCCTGGTTCTTCTCCTTTTGACCACTCCGGTGCAGTTTGGAGCGGGCTGGGTTTTCTACCGCGGGGCGGCCGCGGCTCTCCGCCACGGGACCACCGACATGAACACACTCATCGCCACGGGAACCACAGCCGCCTACGGCTACTCGCTGGCCGCGACGCTTCTGCCGCGGCTCTTCTTGGCCGCCGGTCTTCCGCCCACCCTCTATTTCGATTCCGCGGCCATGATCATCACCCTTGTCCTGCTCGGTCGCTACCTGGAAGCCCTGGCCAAGGGACGGGCGTCGCAGGCGGTGCGGCGCCTGCTTGAACTCCGGCCGCTCCTGGCCAGAGTCCTCCGCGAGGAAGGGCGTGTGGAGGAGATTAGGGCCGAGAGCGTGCGCCCAGGCGACTACCTGGCCGTGCGTCCGGGTGAACGAATACCGGTCGACGGAGTGGTCACGCGGGGCCGCTCAACCGTGGACGAGTCGACCCTCACCGGGGAAAGTCTCCCCGTGGAGAAGGCCCCCGGCGACGAAGCGATCGGGGCGACCATCAACCTGACCGGGTTCCTTGTCGTGCGGGCCACGAAGGTTGGACGCGACACCGTCCTGGCCCAGATCGTCGAGATGGTGCGGGAGGCCCAGGGTCGCAAGGCCCCGGTGGAGCGCCTGGCCGACAGGATGGCCGCCTACTTCGTGCCCGCGGTGCTGGGCATCGCGGTCTTGACCTTCGGAGGCTGGTACCTCTTCGGACCCCGGCCGACTCTTACTCTGGCCCTCCTCAACGCGGTGAGTGTTCTCATTATCGCTTGTCCCTGCGCTCTCGGTCTGGCCACGCCCATGGCCATCATGGTCGGCACGGGCCGGGGGGCCGAGATGGGCGTTCTGGTGCGGGGCGGCGAGACCCTCGAACTCGCCGGCCGTCTCCGAACCGTGGTCTTTGACAAGACGGGAACCCTGACGGCCGGTCGGCCGCGGGTCACGGACATTGTTGTCCTCGAGCCCCGCGGGAACGGCGGGCCGGAAACTGGTCCGGTGGAGGCCGGTCCGGAGGAGGCCGGTCCGGTGGAGTCCGCCAGAGCCGCCAGAAATGCGGTCCTGCGGCTGTGCGCCGCGGCGGAGACCGGTTCGGAGCATCCGCTGGGTGTGGCCATCCAGCGAGCCGCCGAGGACGCCGGGCTCGGCCCGCTTCCGCCGGCGAGCGATTTCGTGAGCAGAGCCGGGCAGGGTGTCGTGGCCACGATCGAGGGCCGCCGCGTTCTCTCCGGGAACCGGCGCCTCCTGGAGACCGAGGGGATCGACACGACCCGGGCCGGCGAGGCGGCGGAGGGGCTCTCGGCTGTTGGACGCACGCCCGTCTACGTGGCTTGGGACGGCCAGGCCCGGGCGGTTATCGGTCTCGGCGACGAGGCCAAGCCGACCGCGGCGGAGGCCATTCAAGCCCTGACCGGCATGGGTCTGGAGGTGGTCATGCTCACCGGCGACACGCGGGCGGCGGCGGTGGCCGTGGCCCGCCATCTCGGAGTGAACAAGGTCCTGGCCGAAGTTCTTCCGGCCGACAAGGCCACAGCCATACGGGAGATGCAGGAGGGTGGGCAAGTGGTGGCGATGGTCGGTGACGGGGTCAACGACGCGCCGGCCCTAGCCCAGGCCGACATCGGCGTGGCCATCGGCACCGGGGTCGACGTGGCCAAGGAGGCCTCCGACATCACCCTGGTTGCCGGCGACCCACGTGGCGTGGTGACGGCCATCGACCTCAGCCGCCGCACCCTGCGGATCATCCGTCAGAACCTCTTCTGGGCCTTCTTCTACAACTCCGCCGGCATTCCGGTGGCCGCCGGGCTTCTGTATCCGTTGCTGGGCCAGGCCGGTCTTCTCAGTCCGGCCGTCGCCGCCGCGGCCATGGCGGCGAGTTCGATCACGGTGGTGGCGAACTCCCTGCGGCTGAGAGGCTACCGGCCGCGATTCGGCCACCCATAACTTACTACAAGGTGCTAGGGCTATCTCCGGAGTAACTAGGTGACATAACATCGCCGGTCATCCCAATTGCCGGCGGTCGTCCGGAGGTGGAGAAACACCTTGTCCTGGCGAAACTCCATCGTAGGCGTCCTTCTCAGCTTGATCGTGTTCCTCACCGTTCAAGGCTTCGCGCCGACGCGGGCTTCGGTCTACGTGCCCGGGTTCGAAGGTTTCACGGGGGCCACTCTCATTTCGTACGTCAGCCCAGGTCTGCTCTCCCTTGAAGGTTCGTTAGCCGCTCAATCGATGGCGGAGTTCGCTGCCCGGCTGTCTGCCGCATCGCCACTCCGAGCCATGGGAAGCTTCATCTTCCGCGCGGTCGAACCGACCCCCGCTTCAGCCGTTGAACCTGAGTCGCTGCCCGCGCCGTCGTCGGGCCAGCCGGGGGCGGCGTCCGCGCCGGCTTCCGAGGTCGCGACGGGTGGCGAGCCTGCCCCGGGGTCCGTCCTGCCCGCGGTCGGCTGCTTCAACTACACCGTGGGTCCCGGCGATGATTTCGGTAGTATGGCCAAGCGCTTTGGGACGCCCCCCGAAGCCATCGCCGAGGCGAGCGGCCTATCAATTTCACAAGTTCTTTACGATGGTATGAGCCTACGCATCCCGACCCCAGACCCGGCCATGGTCGAGAGCCGGCCGGTAGCGGTGGCCGTTCCCTGGTCCGAGGTCAACGACATGTGGGCGGTCGGCGCCGTGGCCCAGGTAACCGACGTCGGGACGGGGCGGATGTTCTACGTTATGCGCGGCGGTGGCTGGGCCCACGCCGACGTGGAACCCGTGTCGTCCGAGGACACGGCCATCATGAGCGACAACTACGGTGGCGAGTGGAGTTGGTCCAGGCGTTCCATCGTTGTCGTCATCAACGGCCGGCGTATCGCCGCCTCGCAGAACGGAATGCCCCACGCCGGCAGCACGCTGGACAACAACTTCCCGGGGCACTTTTGCATCCACTTCCTGGGGAGCACGACCCACGGTTCGAGCTACACCGCCAGCGGGGTGCCGACCCTCGACCCCGCGCATCAGAGGTGCGTCCAGGAGGCCATCGGCCACTAATCGAATTCGGTGGAGGCGACCACTGATCGAGTTCGGTGGAGGACCCGGCCGACTCGCGCCGTATGGGTGAGGCGTAGCCTATGGGCGAAGAGATGCGCCCAGACGAGGAGGCGCCGCCCTGGGCAACGTCATCCTGCTCGGACTGGTCAGTCTTCTCACGGATGTTTCGACCGAGATGGTCTACCCGCTTCTCCCGTTCTACCTCACCTTGCGCCTGGGCGCGAGCCCGGCCGTCCTTGGGTTCATCGAGGGTCTGGCCGAAAGCCTGGCCTCCCTGCTCAAGGTGGTCGCCGGCCGCGTCTCCGACCGTCTTAGGCGTCGCAAGGGTTTGGCTGTCGCCGGCTACGCCGCGTCCACGGTGGGTAAGGTTCTCCTCTACCTCGCGGGGTCGTGGGGTGGAGTTCTGGCCGGCCGGTTGGCCGACCGGTTCGGCAAAGGCATCCGCACCGCTCCTCGCGACGCGATCGTGGCCGAGTCTTCGCCCGAAGGCCGCCGAGGCTGGGCCTTTGGCCTCCACCGGACCATGGACACCTTCGGCGCGGCGGTGGGTGCCCTCCTGGCCTACATCCTTCTGGTCGGTCTGAGCGGAGGCGCGGCCAAAGGCAACTACCGGCCCATTTTTCTTTTCTCGCTCATTCCGGCGGCCATCGCGGTCGCGGTCCTTCTGTGGGTCCGGGAAACAGGTGGTGCCCCGGTGGCCATCACCGGGCGCGAGCGGGAGCTGATCGCCGCCGCGCCGGCCGGCGGATCCGGCCGGGAACCGGCCACCAGGTCCATCGTCTCCGCCGGCCGTTCGACCTGGGCCACCCTACGGACCCTCGATCCGCGCCTCATCACTCTCCTGGTGGTCACCGGTGTCTTCACCCTGGGCAACTCCTCCAACCAGTTTCTGCTTCTCAGGGTCGGACAGACCCTCGGCCCGGCCGCGGCCGTTCTGGTCTACGCGCTCTACAATCTGGTCTACGCCGCCTTCTCCTGGCCGGCGGGTTGGCTCTCGGACAGGATCGGGCGTCAGAAGATTCTTGTCGCGGGTTTCGGGCTCTACGCCGTGGTCTACGGAGGTCTGGCTTTCGGCGTCGGCGAGGCGTCCTGGGGCTATCCGGTCCTCTTCTCCCTCTACGGCGTCTACTCGGCCCTGACCGACGGGGTGGCCAAGGCTCTGGTGGCCGACTTCGCCCCGGGTGACCTCCGGGCCACGGTCATCGGACTTCACGCGACCATCGCAGGCATCGGCCTCTTTCCGGCCTCGCTCCTGGCCGGAGTTCTCTGGACGGCCTTCGGTCCGGCGGCCGCCTTCGGCTTGGGGGCCGTGGCCGGCCTGGCCGCCGCGTTGGGCTTGGCCTTCTTCCCGCGGCGGAGACGAAGGTCAGAGACGTAAGAGCGCGGATCGGGCTGGACGGGGCCGGGCGTCAAACGGTGAGGAGGTTCTGGCTACGCGCTCTTCTCTCCGTCCTGGGCTCCGGGCAGGTATTCCAGAAGGCGCTTCAGGCGCAGGCCGCTATCAAGGGCGCTATTGAGGATGCGGCCGGAAATGCGCACCCCATGGGTGGGTACGCCATGGGCGGCCGCGTCTCGGATCTCGGCGAAGTCCCGCAACGCGTCCTTCAAGCCGGTCGGGACGGCCACGCCCCTGGCCTCCAAAGACTGGAGTCCCCGCTCAATCTCCACCCCGAGACGCATGACGGCTGTTTCCTTATCCCGGGAGGCAAGATCAAGAATCCGGGCTTCCAGATCGTGAGCGGGCGTGAAGGCGATCCCGGCTTCTGAATGGGGAGCGGGCGTGAAAGCGATCTCGGCTTCCGGATCGGGCACCGGTGCGAAGGCGACCTTGGACCTGGGGACAGCCCGGGCGGGCGGTACTTCACCCACCAGAGCGTCGATGGTCCTCTTCAGCCGTCCCGTGGTATCCTTGATCCTTTCGAGCTCAATTCCCAACGCATTGTCTCCCAACTTGATCTGTATCGCGCGGATGCGGTCGGGCAGATCAGGAACGGCGACGGCGACCGCGCCCACCAAGACCAGGACTGTCGTCTGCCAGTCGAGGGCTACCTCTGAGGGCCGGAGGGCATGAGCCAAGGCCAGCGTGAAGAGAGCCGGTCCTAGCAAGTAGCGGGGCCATGTGCCCTGGCTGACCGGCTTTGTGGTTTCCTTGTCCTTCTTAAGTTCCCTCATAGTCCCAAGTGTGGCTTGAGTGCAGTCTTTTGTCAAGACCACGCCGTACCTCAGCCAAGATGTTACCGAGACGTCGGCAGGAGAGCGCCACCGGCCGGTGGATGATGCCTATGTGGTAGAATGCACACGCGAGCGGGCGCTGCCGTAGGGCCTTTGCCCGTCCGCGTTCAGGGCGGGAGCCCACGCGTTTGCTCGCGCCGGGAGGAGCGATCTCTCTGAAACCGATGCCCGCACGGCCGATGCGTCCCTCGGAGGCCACCACGGAGTGGCTCAAGACCGCTCTGGAGGGCGACGGCTACATCGCCGACCAGGACATCATTATCTCCATCTACCTCGCCCTGCGACTGGCCAAACCTCTCCTGGTGGAAGGCGCTCCCGGAGTGGGCAAGACCGAGATCGCCAAGGTTCTGGCTCGCGTCTTTGAGACCGACCTCATCCGCCTCCAGGGCTACGAGGGACTCGACGAGAACAAGGCCCTCTACGAGTGGGACTACCAGAAGCAGCTCCTTCGCATCCAGATCCTCCGTGAGGCCGGCCTGGCCGCGGAGGAGAGCGACCTCTTCTCCGAAGAATACCTCCTCGAACGCCCGCTTCTCCGGGCCATCCGGGCCGAGCGATGCCCGGTCCTCCTCATCGACGAGGTCGACAAATGCGATCCGGAGTTCGAGGCCTTTCTCTTCGAGGTTCTCTCCGACTTCACCGTCTCGGTCCCGGAGTTGGGGACGATCCAGGCCCGGCAGATACCGATGGTTGTCCTGACCTCAAACAGTGAGCGCGAACTCTCCGACGGGCTCAGGCGGCGGTGTGTCTATCTCTTCATCGACTTTCCGAGCATCGAGAAGGAATTGCGGATCGTGAGGTCGCGGGTGCCGGAAGCCAGCGAGAAACTGGCCGCCGACGTGGCCCGCGTCGTGGCTCGCGTCAGGGAGCTCGATCTCAGAAAGCAGCCGTCCATCGCCGAGACCCTCGATTGGACCAGAGCCCTCCTGGCCCTGGGCGCCGAGAAGGTCGATGACGCTCTCCTGGCCGAGACGGCCACTCTCCTCCTGAAGAACCGCGACGATGTCACCATTCTCCGGGAGGCGGCCGGGTCGTCCGACGGGTTCGTCTCCGAGGCCCTGGAGCGAGGCCTTGGGCAGGTTGGAGGCCCTGCGGGCGTACGAGGTCCAGGGCCGACCAAGTGAACCCCGACCTGCCCAGCCCCGACCTGCCCAGCTCCGACCTGCCCACACCCGATTTCGCCCGGCAGCTTCAGGAGAACCTGATTCGATTTGTCCGCGTTCTCCGGCATCTCGGCCTGCCGGTCAATCCGGCCGAAACCCTAGACGCCTTGGCCGCTATCGAACTCGTCGACCTGGGGCGCCGGACCGAAGTCCAGGCCGCCCTTCGCGCGACCCTGGTGAAGGCCGGAAACCAGATGCCCCTCTTCGATCGGGCCTTTGACCTCTTTTTCGCCCGTCCGGAGGACCGCCAGGCCCGGGTGGCCGAGCGTCGCCGGGCCAGGGAGACCCGGGCGAAGCGGCTTGCCGAAGCCGGAACCGAACTCATCTTTCAGGGCCAGCCCCTCGAGCTCACGCCGGAGCAGATCGAGGCCTACACGCGACTGGGGGAGATCCAGCGGGAGCGTCTCCGCGATTTCCTGGCCGAGTCTTCGGCCGGAAACAAGGTTGATCGGAAATTCCAGCCTCTGATCGAGAGCATTGTCCGGGGCCATCTGGATCGCTTGAGACGGGAGATGGACGGGGAGCGGCGGCCCGAGACCGCCTCTACCGGAGACGAGAGCCTGGACACGGTCATTGATGGTCTCCTGAGGGCGGCGACGGAGAATCCCGCCGACCGGCTTCTCCACCTGGACATGAAGGACATCGCCGAGGTCGACCTGCCCCGGGCCACGACCCTCATCCGCCGCCTCGCCCGTCGCCTGGCCACGAGGCTATCGCGCCGCTACCGCGAGAGCCACAAGCGACGGCGCCCGGACATGCGCCGCACCATCCGCTCCAACATTCGCCACGGTGGCGTTCTCTTCGACCTCCGCTTTCGCGAGCGCAAGGTGTCGAGGCCCCGCCTCCTGCTCATCTGCGATGTCTCGGGGTCGATGGCCCGCTACACGGCCTTCATTCTGGAATTCATCTTCGGCCTGCGCCAGGCGGTCAGAGGGGTGGAGGCTTTCATTTTCTCAGAGGAACTCGAGCGGGTGACGGAGCTCGTGGCCCGGCCCGGACCATCGACCCCGCCCGCCCGCCGGGCCGCCGCCCGCCAGGTGGACGAGGGCAGCCTCGCCGGCGCCGCCCGCCGGGTGGTCGAGGGCAGCCTCGCCGGCGCCGCCCGCCAGGTGGTCGAGGGCAGCCGGGTCTGGGGCAAGGGCACCGACCTCGGCGCCGCTCTGGATGCCCTTCTGGCCGAGCACAGCCGACGGCTCACCCGCGACACGGTCGTCATCATCGTCAGCGACACCAAGACCCTGGGGGCCGACAAAGCCGCCAGGATTCTGGCCCGGCTTAAGCCCAAAGTCCGCGAGATTCTCTGGCTCAACACCCTGCCCCGCGTGGACTGGGCGGAGCACCGCACGGTGGCCCTCTTCGGGCGGACGGTGAACATGCACGAGTGCTACACCCTGGCCCACCTCGAGCGGGTCATCCGTCTGGGCGTCGGGCGGCGCTTCCGGCCCGGGTAGGCGGGGCGGAAGGATAATGGCATGTCTCGGGTCGAGGCCAAGCTGGGGGCGAGCGTGCCGGTCTGGGGCCGGCGGTGAACTCGGACCAGCCGGTGACCCAGCCACGGCCGCCGACGCTCAGTTTGCCTTCATTCTCGGGCTCGACCTCGATCTCTCCTTGCTCGAGGTCCAGGGCATAGGATTACGCGCCCCAGGGCACGCCAGGGCGTGCGAGTTTGCGCCGAAGAGAGACCGAATGATATAATGAGAGAGCACTGGGAATATGAGTACCTATGGCCCAGGATCGGCCGTCCTTCGCAAGGAAAGTCAGCTTCTACCTGCGGAAACTCTCGATCTAGTCTCGCCCTGATTGTCCGGCAAAGACCACTCTAGGGATTCTGGCACGACCAGCAAGGGATCACTGACCTACTTGGGGGGAGGTGGTGGTCATGGCGGCGTGGAGCAACAGACGGATGTGGGCCGTCGTCGGTGCGGGCCACGGAGGGCAAGCCCTGGCCGCGTATCTGGCCCTGAAGGGTGAGAACGTGAGCCTCTACAACCGCACGCCGGGTCGGCTGGAAGGCATTCGGCGTCGCGGTGGCATTCAACTCGAAGGAGTCGTCCGGGGGTTCGCTCGGTTGGCCCTGGCTACGTCCGACCTCGAAGAGGCCTTGGACGGGGCCACTATCATCATGGTTGTGGTTCCTGCCTCCGCTCACAGCGAACTGGCTACGGCCATGGCCCCTTACCTTCAAAGCGGCCAAGTGGTCATTCTCAATCCAGGCCGCACCTTGGGAGCGTTGGTTTTCGCCCATCGGCTGCGCGAGGCGGGCGCCTCGCCGGATGTTACTGTGGCTGAGACGGAGACCTTCATCTTCGCCAGCCGCTACATCGAGTCCGGCCGCTCCATGATCCAGGGCATCAAGCGCCGGGTCCGCGTCGCGGCCCTTCCAGCCATGCGCACGGCGTCTGTCGTGCACCTCGTGCGTCCTATCCTTCCGCAGTTTGTCGCGGTCGGGAGCGTCTTGGAGACCGGTCTTTCGAACATCGGGGCCATCTTCCATCCGGCCCCGACCTTGCTCAGCGTCAGTCGCGTCGAGGGTGAAAGTGAGTTCGACCATTATCGCGAGGGCATCAGTCCGGCCGTGGCCAGGGCTCTGGAGACCCTTGACGCCGAGCGGTTGGAGGTCGCCCGCTCTTTCCGGGTCAGAGTTCTCTCGGCCAAGGCCTGGTTGGCGTCGGTCTACGGAAGCGTGGGCGAGACTCTCCACAAGGCCATCCAGAACACCCCGGCCTACGCCGGTCTCAAGGCCCCCAGCAGCCTGGACCACCGCTATGTGTTTGAGGATGTTCCGACGAGCCTGGTCCCGCTCGCCGACCTGGCCCGTGTGACCGGGCGGCCGGCCAAACTGACGGAAGCCTTGATTACCCTGGCCGGCGCTGTCACCGGCATCGACTGGCAGGCCCGGGGGCGCACTCTGGCCTCGGTCGGCCTCGGCGATCTGGACGTCCACGAGATACGGGAGTATGTGGCCGTCGGGTTTAGGACGCCTCATCGCCGCCATGCGTCCGGGCCGGCTCGTTTGGGGTCCTTCGCGGAGCCCGCGGTCGAGGCTGCCCGGGCCGAGGTCTACGGCGCCGACGATCTTCTTGAAACGGAGGCCACCTCGTGAGTTCCGGCCGAGACGGTCCCGGTCCCGGTGGCGGACGTAGCCTCGGTCCAGGCGGCGGCCGTGGTCGCGGACTGGTTCTGGGCGCGGCCCTGGGAGACTGTGTTCACGTCGCCGGCCTTCTCCATTTTCTGTCTATCGCCGAGGCTGAGGGCTGGCAGACCAGGTTCCTGGGTCCGGCCCAGCCGGTTTCGGCCATTGTGGCGGCGATTGAACGGCTGAGGCCGGACATGGTGGGTCTTAGCTACCGGCTGGGGGCGGAGACGGCCGGGCCCTACTTCGCCGAGATGGTGCAGGCCGTCAGAGAGCGGGATTTCGGCAAGGTCGCCTTCGTCTTCGGTGGGACAGCTCCGATCTGCCGGATCGCGGAGGAGAGTGGCCTTTTCTTCCGGGTCTTCTCCTCGGCCGCGACGGAGGATGACGTCCGAGCCGTGGTCTCCGGGGCCGCTGCCTCGTCCGGGTCCTCCGCGACCCCACTAAGCGGTCAGGCGGTCGGGGGCGGGCTGGTCGAGCGCGTGGCCGGCGCCTACCCCAAGCCTATCTACCGCCATCACTTCGGCCTGGCGAGCCTGGAGGCTACGGTCGAGGGATGCGCGACCCTGGCCGAGTCGGGGCTGGTTGATGTCATTTCCATCGGCCCGGATCAGAACACTCAAGAGCGCTTCTTCCACCCCGAGGCGATGGACGAGAGCCGGGCGGGCGCCGGCGGGGTCCCGCTGCGACGGCGCGAGGACTTCGTCCGCCTGCGGCAGGCCTGCAGGCGGGGCAACTACCCACTCCTGCGCTGCTACAGCGGAACCCAGGACGTGCTGGACATGGCCCGGCTGCTCCGGGAGACCCTCGACAACGCCTGGTGCGCCATTCCCCTCTTCTGGTACAGCGTTCTTGACGCCCGAAGCGATCGGCCCCTAAGGCAGAGCCTCCGCCAGAACATGGAGGTGGTCGCTTGGCACGCCGAGCGGGGTGTTCCGGTGGAGGTCAATGAAGCGCACCAGTGGAGCCTGCGGGAGGCGCCGGATACGGTCGCCGTGGCGACCGCGTTTCTGGCCGCCTACAACGCCCGGGCCCGGGGCGTCCGACACTACGTGAGCCAGTACATGTTCAATACGCCGCTAGGGACCAAACCGGAGATGGACCTTGGCAAGATGCTGGCCAAGATCGATCTCATTGAGGCCCTCCAGGGCGAGAGTTTCTCCACGCTGCGGCAGGTCCGGACCGGCCTGGCCAGTCTACCGACCGATCCCGCCGAGGCTAAGGGACATCTGGCGGCCTCAACCTATGTGCAGATGGCCGTGCGCCCGCACATTGTCCATGTCGTGGCCTACTGCGAGGCCGATCACGCCGCGACCCCGGAGGAGATAATCGAGAGCCTCAAGATCTGTCGCCGGGTGGCGGCGATGGCCTCGGAGGCGCCGCTCGCTCCGGAGGCCTCGTCGGCCGTGGAGGAACGCCGGAAGGAGTTGCGGGCCGAGGCTACCGAATTGCTGGAGGCCATCCGTGAGCTGGCCGAACCCGGGGTCGCCGACCCCTGGACAGACCCGGAGACTCTGGTCCGGGCCGTCGAGATCGGCCTCCTCGATTGCCCGCATCTGGCGGGCAATCCCGTCGCCCGGGGCGAAGTCCGGACGCGGATCATTGATGGTCGCTGCCTGGCCGTGGACCCGGAAACGGGCCGGGCCGTGAGCGAGAAGAACAGGATTAAGCGCGTCTTCGCTAGATCAGCCTAGCCACTATCTCCGCCAGATCCTTGGTGATGTCCCGCTGCTCACCCACGGCCTTGAGCCCGTCGTCGAACATCTGCAGGCAGTAGGGGCAGGCCGTGATCACCGTGCCGGCCTTGGTCCCGAGGGCCTGCTCGGCCCGCCGGGCGTTGACCTTGTGGGCGGCTTCTTCCTCCAGCCACATCCGCCCGCCACCGGCGCCACAGCAGAAGCTGGTCGGCCCGTGGCGAGGCATCTCGATAATCTTGCCGCCGGCGGCCTGGATAACCTGACGCGGAGCGGCGAACTCGCCCTGGTAGCGGCCGAGGTAGCAGGGGTCGTGGAAGGTGACCCGGGCGGCCTCGCCCTCGAGCTTGGTCCCGAGCTTGAGCTTCCCGGTCGCGAGGAGTTCGGCGATGAGCTGGCTGTGGTGGACAACCTGGTACCCGGGACCGGGACTGCCGTCGGCTCCGCCCAGTTGCGGGTACTCGTTCTTCAGGGCGTTCAGACAGTGCGGGCAGGCCGTGACGATCTTCTTGAAGGTGTAGGCCTTAAGGCTCTCGATGTTCTCCCGGGCCAGGGTTTGGTAGAGATACTCGTTGCCCAGACGCCGGGCCGAGTCGCCGCAACAGGTTTCGCCTCCGCCGATAACCCCGAACTCCACGCCGGCGGCTTTGAGAATCTTGATCGTGGCCTCGGTAATGGCTTTGGACCGGTCGTCGAAGGCCCCGAAGCAGCCGACCCAGAGGAGGTACTCAACCTCGTCGCCGGGCTGGAGATGTCTGACCTCGGTCTTGGCCATCCAATCGGCCCGCGCTGTCCGGGCCAGGCCCCAGGGGTTACCGTTGTTTTGCAGGTTGCGGAGCGTGCGGCCGGCTTCGGTTGGCATCCGCGACTCCATGAGAATCAAGTAGCGCCGCATCTCAATGATTTTCGGAATGATCTCCACGAAAATCGGGCACTGATCCTCGCAGGAGCGGCAGGTCGTGCAGCTCCAAAGGACGTCCTCGGTGACGATGTCGTCGATGAGGGATGGCAGTTCCAGTTCGGCCACCGCTTCTTCCATGGCCTCGTACTCCTTGGCCGGATCGATGACCGGGCGACCCCGGCCATTCTTCTGGGCCTTGCCGCCGGCGCCCGCCGCGGCCTCCGCGAGCAGCTTCGCCCGAACCTTGGCCCGGGTCTGGGCCAGGATCGGCCCATACTTCTCCAGGGTCTGACGCATGTTCTGGACAACGCCCTTGGGCGTCAGGGTCTTGCCGGCGGCGTTGGCCGGGCACTGGTCCTGGCAGCGCCCGCAGCGAGTGCAGGCGTCGGTGTCGAAGAGTTGCTTCCAGGTGAACTCGTCCAGGCGCGAGGCCCCGAAGGTCTCGCTGTTCTCTATGTCGACCAGACTAAGGACGCCTTTGGGTCCGAGGTTCTTCAGAAACTGGTTGGCCGGGGCCAAGAAAACGTGGAAGAGCTTGGAGTAGGGCATGTAGGAGACGAAGCCCACGGCCAGGAGCATGTGAAACCACCAGAGGTAGCGGTGCCAGGATTCAAGGGCGACCACTCCCGCCGCGGCCGGGGCCAGAATGCCCCCCGCACCCAGCGCGGCCCCAAACCACCTGGCGACGAGCAGGCCAACGGGGCTCCAGAGGGCCCACTGGTCGCCGGCCGCTGCCATTCGAAGGCCTTCCAGGGCGTAGCCGGTCAGGAGGATAACGAGGAGGGCGGCCAGGGTGATGGCGTCGTCGGCGACGCTGTCTAGCCGCTTGGGCCGCAAGACGTAGCGGCGGAAGGCCGCCAGGAGGAGACCGATGACGCCCAGCAGGCCGAGCACATCCAGGGCCAGGGAGAGCCAGAGGTAGAACGATCCGTAGAAAACGTGAAGCCCCAAATCAGCCTGCAGTAGGACCACGGCTGTCCCCAGGGCCAAGACGACAAAGCCGTAGAAAATGCAAAGGTGCATGATGCCGGGGTAGGCTTCTTTGAGAACGCTCAAGTGCAGGACCGTGTTGCCGAGAAGAGACTTGACCCGCTCCCAGGGTTTGTCCCACCGCACTTCCGGCTTGCCGAGAGCCCAGTTGCGCCAGCGGCGGTAGATCCCGTAGAGAAACGCCGCCGCGCCGGCGGCCACGAAGAGGTAGAGGATAAGGTGGCCAACGATGTTCCAGTAGATGATCCTTGTGGGCACGCGCCTTCCTCCTTCGGTCACGCAGGGCAAGTCCGTCGATATTACTAGTTGTTCGCCCGTCTTTCCGCTCCTCTTGGCCCGCCGTACGACTATTCGGTCGAGTTTCCCGATCACGCCGGCCCTCTGGGAAACCCAAGGCCAGTCATGGCCCGCCCGGCGGCGGCTATATACTTGAAGGTCATCCGACCCCGGGGAGGCTCGCCCTTGCCCAGCCCGCCGCGTGGCGCGTCCGCTCCCCACACGCCTCCACGTGGCGCGCCGGCTCCCCACACGTCTCCACGTGGCGCGCCGGCAATTATTACCGCCGCTCTCGCCGCTGTCTTGACTCTCTCCCTGGTCCTCTTCCCGGACGCCTCACTCCAGGCCGCCAAGTCCGGGCTCAACCTCTTCCTGACCGTGGTTTTCCCGTCGCTTCTGCCGTTCTTCATCCTGTCCGAGGTCATGCTCGGCTTGGGCGTGGTCCACTTCATAGGCGTTCTCTTCGAGCCCCTGATGCGGCCGCTCTTCAACGTTCCCGGAGAAGGGGCCTTCGCCATGAGCATGGGGCTGGCCGCGGGCTATCCGATGGACGCCGTGATCACCGCCCGCTTCCGCAAGATGAACCTGTGCAACCGGGTGGAGGGCGAGCGCCTCCTGGCCTTCACCAACACGGCCGACCCGCTCTTCATCTTCGGGGCCGTGGCCGTGGGCATGTTCGCCTGCCCGGCCCTAGGCGGGGCGCTGGCCCTGGCCCACTATCTATCCGCCCTGAGCGTGGGGATCGTTTTTCGCTTCTTTGGCCGGCGGAGCGCGCCCTCCGGGGAAGACAAGCCCAGGCGGGGAAACATCGTCGCCAGGGCGGGGAAGTCTCTTCTCCAGGCCAGGCGGGAGGATGGCCGCCCTCTCGGACGCATCGTGGGGGACGCGGTCAACGACTCGGTCCGGACCCTGCTCATGATCTGCGGTTTCATCATGCTCTTCTCGGCCTTTGTGGCCATCAGCGAGAAAACAGGGCTTTCCCGCTGGCTGGGCTGGCCCTTCGCCATGATCTTCCGTGGGCTTGGGCTAGACGCCTCGCTGGTCAACTCTGCCGTGGCCGGGGTTTTCGAAATCGATCTCGGAACCGTGGCCGCCAGCCAGGCGGTCGCGCCCTTCATCCAGAGGGCCTTGATGGCCGGGGCCGTCATCGCCTGGAGCGGTCTGTCCGTCCACGGCCAGGTGGCCAGTGTCATCGCCGGGACGGATATCCGCATGGGGCCTTACGTTCTGGCCCGGATGCTCCACGCCATCCTGGCGGCGGCTTTTACCTTCCTGCTCGTCCCCATCATGTTGGGGCCGGCGTCGGCCGCGTTTCTGCCGGCCGCGGGAGCCGCGCCGGCCGGGACCATGCTTCCGCTGGGGGCGATAGGCTGGTCCCTAGGGCGGAGCACGCTCCTGGCCACCTTCCTGCCGCTCGGGGTAGCTTTGGCCGGAGTGGTGGCCGCTGTCCTGACCGGCCCGGTGATCCGGGCGATCCGGCTGGGCCGTCCCGCGAACCGGCCCCCGACCCGTCCTGGCGCGCCCGGCTAACCCGAAAGCGGCGCGCCGGCCGCGCTCTGGTCCTTGGGGGCCAGGGGCGGCAGCGAACTGGTTCCGGCCACGCAGTAGACGATGGCCGCCCCCCAGTAGAGGAGACCGAAGGCCGCGATACTGGCGCCGGAGAGAACCCGGACGAAGCCCAGAAGAAGGGGCAATGTCAGAGCGTGGGCGGCCACGACCCAGGCCGCGGCCCATCCCCCGGCGCGGCCGCGAGCCGAGAGGATCGCCAAGGCGCCCAGACTCAGAACCAGAGCGGCAAGGAGCTTTCCGGCCACGCTTCCGATCAACCAGAGGAGGGCGATGGGCCAGGCCAGCCCGCCAAATCGGAGCAGGGTCCCGACCAAGCCGGCCCGAGTCAGGGGCTCGCTGCCCCCGAGGGCGGCGTAGGGCATCTCCTGGCGACGAAAACCATTCTGGACAACGGCCCGGTCGCGCAGGAGCAGCACGCCGCTCTTGCCGCTCTCAAGGTAGGACTCGTCCGTGACCCCGGTAGTGTCGACGCGTCCAATTTCGACGCCTTCGACGGTAATCGTGTAGGGTTCGGGGCCCTCAAACTCCAGAAGGCCGTTCACGATGCGGAAGTCGGGCCCGCCGGCCACGGCCCTGGAGGCACTTTCACAGGCCCAGTGAACGGCCGATCCGGATCTCACGGCCCCGGTGATAGCCAGGGGCAGGGCGATGACAAGCAGATAGACAAAGGCCCGGCGGCCGCCTCGCTTGACAAACTCGGCGTAGGTCGCGGGCTTCCATATGCTATAGGCCACGTCTCTCAGTACGGGCACGGGACCGTCTCCTCACCGGCCGGGCCGGCTTGATCGCCGACCCGGCTTGCTTGCCGGTTGTTTCGCCAACCTCGACTAATTGCCGGTTGTTTCGCCAACCTCGCTAATTGCCGGTCCAGACCAGAGGGATGAAAACCTCGTCAGTGATGCTCCCGTCCTTCATGCTCATGTCGAAGAGGCTCAGAGTCAGCCCCGGGCTTGTCGGCCGGCTGAACTCCACGTCCAGGCTGAACAGGCCCCAGGCCGGGGCGCCCTGGTCGGCCATGATGCTTCCCGCGGCCAGGACGTTGTGACCATCCTCCAGTGAATAGGAGAATTGAGCTTCGAAGACGCGGGCGTAACCCTCAAGGTGAAGCGTTGTCGTCGAGACGGCGACCCCCGGCAAAGGCGAGGTCGGGATGATGTTCACGTTGGCCGGACCCGCTACCGGCCAGGGCAGGGTCTCGGCGCCGACGCCGCTCACGTCCAGGATCTGGCCCGGAGAACACTGGCCGAGATAAAGGGCATAGGGATAGGAGATGATCTGGGTCACCGGTCCGGACGGATCGCCGGTCTTGAATGTCAGATGGAAGCCGCCGGTTTCCGTGGAGACGTCCGAGAGAAAGACGGTGAACCCCCCGGTCGGCTTCTCGCCGCGCGCGGCCAGAATGTAGGTGTTTGCCCCGTCGAAGCTGGCCAGGTGGACTCCAGCGCTGAGACCACAGGCTTGGGCCCAGGCCCGGACCACGGGATCTTGCAGCGTTCCCGCGTCGATGAGGGTGAAACCGGCGAAGACCGGAGGTTCATCCTCTGCCGGCTTCCCGCCCCCGAAGAGCGAGCACCCGGCCACGAGGCCCGCGGCGATAGCGATCAGAGCCACCGCTGCCACCAGGAGGGTTAAGACCCTCGCCTTGGCTTCCGTCTTACTCATTACTCACCCGTCCCTTCGCAATGCCACGGCCCTATTCGCCCCCGCCGGGCTCCCGTCCTTTGCGCCCGCGACGACAGGAACCGTCGGGTTAACGTGCAATTAGAAGCAATATTGCCAAAACCCAAACAAAATGTGTGCCCAGGTATAACCGGAAGAACGCGCCGGACGGCGCCCAAGGTGGGAGGAGTCAGAGTGCTTCCCGATTACTTCGACTACCAGAATCGCTCGCGGGTGATCGCCGGACCGGGCCTTGTCTCCGAGTTCGGCAACGAGCTGCCGCGCTTAGGTGGCAAGAGAGCCTTCATCGTCACGGACAAAGTCGTCGCCGGATTGGGACTTCTGGACCGGGTCAAGACCAGCGTGGCGGCGGGTGGCCTCGAGTGGGCCGGTGTTTTTGACGACGTGCCCCCCAACTCTGAATTCGGCGTGGTCATGAGGGCGGCCGAGGCCTGCCGGGCGGCCGGGGGCGACATCCTCGTCGCCATCGGCGGGGGCAGCGTTATCGACACAGCCAAGGGCCTGAACGTTGTCCTCTCCCTGGGCGGTCATTACGTTGACTACCAGGGCTTCGGGCTCATAACCCGACCGCTCGGTCCCCTAGTGGCCATTCCGACCACGGCCGGCACCGGCAGCGAAGTGACGGCCTACGCCGTCATCCGCGACGACGCGACCGAGACCAAGCAGACCATTGTCTCAAACTACATCGCCGCCGACCTCGCCGTTCTCGATCCCGAGGTCACCTTGACGATGCCGCCTTCTCTGACCGCCTCCACCGGCATGGACGCTCTGACCCACGCCGTCGAGGCCTATCTCTCCACCAACTGGAGGCCCATCTCCGACGGGTTGGCCCTCCACGCCTGCCGGACCATCGCCGAGTGGCTACCGAAGGCGGTGGACAAGGGCGACGACCTCGAGGCCCGCTACAACATGCTGGTCGCCTCCTGCGAGGCGGGCATGGCTTTTAGCTCGGCCATGGTCGGGGTTGTTCACGCCATGGCCCACTCCCTGGGCGGGCTCTTTCAGGTTCCGCACGGTCTGGCCAACGCCGTTCTCCTGGCCCCGGGGATGGAATACAACCTGCTGGCGGCCGAGGCCAGGTTGGCCGATCTGGCCGTGGCCTTCGGTCTTCCGGCCACGGGCGACAGGGCCAGGGACGCGGTGGCGGCCATTGCTTTCGTCAGGGATCTCCTGACGAGGGTCAAGCTACCCACCCGGTTGCGGGACGTCAAGGTTCCGCAAGATGGTCTGGCCCGTGTGGCCGAGATGACCATTCTTGACGCCGCCGTCTACACCAACCCTCGGGAGGCTACACCCGAGGAAGTCCTAGAGGTGTTGAACAAGGCCTTCTAGATCGAAGGTCCTCCGGATGGAGATGGACCTCCAGGCCGGACTGGTGTTTGTGATGGCTTTCCGCCGCCGGACCCATCCTCTTTTCTCCGCGGCTCGAGGACCGACGGCTTCCGAAGGGGGAAGATGAGAGTGGGAGTTTTCAAGGACGCGGCCGAGCTCTACCAGTGTGTCGGCGGGTTCTTCAAGGAAGCGACGAAGGATCCGGAGATGGCCCCCAAGATCGCGGCGTCGAAGCTCGTCATTAGGTTCAACTACACCGACCCAGAGTCGACGATTACCGTTGACGCCAAGAACCCGCCCGCGGCGGGCCAGTACTTCAACATCTTCGAGGGCCCCAACGATCTCACGCCCGATGTCGACATGTCCATGACCGCCGACATCGCCCACAGGTTCTGGCACGGCAAGGTCAACCTGGTCCAGGCCCTGGCCAAGGGCGAGATGAAGGCCAAGGGTCCGATACCGGCCATCCTCAAGCTGCTGCCGGCCATCAAGCCGGCCTACAGGCTCTACCCGGAGTTCCTCCAGAAGATCGGCAAGGGCGATAAGGTCGTGGCCTAGCTGGACGTTTCTCAGGGCGGGAGGCACTCCTAAGTGAACGGATACCGCGGAAGAATCCTCAAGGTCGACCTTAGCGCCGGTGTTTTCTCCGAGACGCCTCTGACGCCCGATGTCGCCCGGAAGTTCGTGGGTGGGTCGGGTCTGGCCGCCCATCTGTTCTTTGAGGAGATCGCCCCCGGGCTCGAGACGGGAGGGCCGCGGACGTCCGTTGCCCAAGGGTCCAGCCGGTCCGGAGAGGTCGCCGGCGAGGCCCACGCCGCGGCGAACGCCCCGACCCCCGGCGCTGGGCCGGCCCCCGACGCCGACTACCTGGCCGCCCTCGGTCCCGCCGGTCGGGGCTATCCCGATCCCCTGGGTCCGGACAATCCCTTCATCCTGGCCACCGGGCCCCTGACGGGCACGCGTATCCCCTGCGCTCCAAGGTTCACCGTCTCGGCTCGCTCACCCCTGACCGGGATCTGGGGTGAGGCCAACGTGGGAGGCTTCTTCGGGCCGGAGCTCAAGTTCGCCGGCTACGACGCCGTTGTCGTCACCGGCCGGGCGGCCAGACCGGTCTACCTCCTCATCGATCGCGGGAAGCCGTCTCTCGAACCGGCCGACGATCTCTGGGGCCGCGACACCTACGAGACCAACGATCTGCTGGCGGAGAGGCACGGGGCCAGAGCTTCGTCGAGCGGGACGGCTGCTCCGGATGGGGCCGTCCCCCCGGAAGAGGCGACCTCGGCGGTTGGGGCGACCTCGGCGGGGCCCGGCCTTCGCCGGCCCCAGGTTCTGGCTATCGGCCCGGCCGGGGAGAACCTGGTTCGCTTTGCCGCCGCCGTTCACGGCAAGCATCACGTGGCCGGCCGGACCGGAATGGGCGCGGTGATGGGTTCGAAGAACCTCAAGGCCGTAGTCGTCCGGGGCGCCGGTGGCCTCGGCGGGCGGCCCGACACCTTTCCCCTGGCCGATCCGGATCGGCTCAAGGACATGGCCACGGTCTTCATCGCCAGGGCCAAAGAGAACATGGTCACCAGAAGTCTGGGCGAGGCCGGGACCATCATGGGCATGGACCTCGGGGCCCTCATCGGCGACGTCCCCATCCGCAACTGGTCGCTGGGAGCCTGGGGCGACGAGCTCGAGAAGGTTGGCGTGGGCGGCTACTGTAACCACCTCACCTCGGAGGGCACCTGCTTTCTCTGCCCGGTGGGCTGCAAGCGAAAGGTCACCGTGGAGGCCCTCGGGCACTCCCTGATCAACGCGGCGGGCGCCGACTATGAGACCTTGGGCTGCCTGGGACCGAACCTCCTCATCAGCGACCTGCCGGCTCTGCTGGTGGCCGGCGAGGTGGCCAACCGTCTCGGGCTTGACACCATCACCGCCGGCGGAACCCTGGCCTACGCCTACGAGGCGGCCGACAAGGGCCTCCTAGACGGCGGCGAACGCCTGAAGGACGCCTGGGGCCAGGCCGCCCTCATGCTCGAGCTGCTCGAAGACATGGCCTACCGCCGCGGCCTCGGCAACGACCTGGCCGACGGGAGCGCCATCCTGGCTCGCCGTATCGGCAAGCCCGAGGCTCTGGAGTTTCTGAGCACGGTCAAGGGCCTGGAGGCCCCGGCTCACGATCCCCGGGCCGTTCACGGCATGGCCGTGGCCTACGCCACCTCCACCCGAGGCGCCTGCCACATGAACTCGCTCATGTACGGCGCCGAGCACGCCGGGGTCTCGGCCCCCGAGGCCGGCGTCGACTCCGACGGGCTCCAGCAATCATCGGCCGGAAAGGGTCTCCTGAACAAGGCCGTCCAGGACCTCGGCTCCGTCTTCGGGCAGGCGGCCATTCTCTGCCAGTTGGGCGGGAACATGTACAGCGGCGACGAACTCGTGGCCATGCTCAACGCCTCGACCGGCCTGGGCTACACCCTGGCCGAGGTTCTCGAGTGCGGGGCCCGGATCTGGCACCTCAAGCGCGGCATCGGCAACCTCTACGGGATGGGTTCCCGAGACGATCGGCTCCCACCGCGTCTTCTCATGCCTCTGGACGACGGCGGGGCGGCCGGGTCGACCCCCGACCTCGAGGGCATGCTGGCCGAGTGGTACGAGGCCAGAGGGATAGACCCCAAGACCGGCCGGGCTAAGCCCGAGGTGCTGAAGGGGCTCGGGCTGGGCCGGCTGGCGGACCTGGTCGCTGCCCGGGCACTTCCACGGTAGTGCACTAGTAGGCACGACTAGACCCACACCGCCGACCAGTCGGAGATCCTCCGACATCTTCAAGGACTCTAGCGCCTGCTGTGCAAAGAATACGTCTGATGCTGGACGGACGGGTCCGAGCCGTACGCCCTGTGGCCGTAGCCGGGACGGAGAGAGTTATGCCTCGTTCGGATCTGCTCATGGCCTTGGTTCGAGCTGCCACGAAGGGGGACCAGGTCCTCCTTCGTAGGGCGCTTGAGTCCATGGTGGCCGAGGAACGAGAGAAGCAGCACCATGTACTAGCCGACAGACTCGCGGACTACTTGCGCCCCAATGGCAACCACGAGGGCAAGGGTCCTCTGGTGAACGATGACCGAATCGGAAGTCTCCTTCTTGAGCTAGTCCCACGCAGGACTCTAGGCGACCTGATCCTATCAGAGCCAGTGTCCCAGGCGTGTGCGGAACTGGTCGAGGAGCAGCAGAGAAGCGAACTGCTCCGCGCCTATGGGCTAGAACCTCGACACCGAGTGCTTCTCATCGGACCGCCGGGCAATGGCAAGACGTCCCTGGCGGAGGCCCTAGCGGAGGCGCTTGTCGTACCGCTCTTAGTGGTTAGGTACGACGGCGTCATCGGAAGTTACTTGGGGGAGACGGCAGTAAGGCTCCGCATCTTATTCGATCATGTGCGTACTAGACGCTGCGTCTTGTTCTTTGATGAGTTTGACACCCTTGGCAAGGAACGCGGAGACCTTCACGAGACCGGGGAGATCAAGCGGGTGGTGAGCTCCCTTCTCATGCAGGTTGACAGCCTGCCGAGCCACGTGCTGGCGATCGCCGCAACCAACCACCCGGAGTTGCTCGACAGGGCCGTTTGGCGCCGCTTTCAGCTCAGGCTGCAGTTACCTGCACCTACGCGAAGTCAACTCAAGGAATGGTTTACTCGACTCGAGGGACGTCTCGCACAGCCTATGGGTCACCAACCCGAGGCTCTCGCCTCGAAGCTGGTTGGCCTGAGCTTTGCTGAGATCGAGGAATTCGGTACTGACATCCTAAGGCGTCGGGCACTGTCCATTGCAGACAGGAACCTACGAAACGTCATCGATGAACGGCTCAAACAGTGGCAAGCTCGGCTCCAGGCGCAGATGCCAAGTGGAGGCGGACAGCCGCGATGACCGAGAGACCGCTTCTGATCCTGCCTGAGCCGAGCCATGTCGCCAAGCACAAGGGGTGGGGTGGGTCACACCCGCCTCATTTCCCCACGCCGGAGCGGCAGGTGGAAGTGCTCGGGCATAAGTTTGGGGCACTTGAACAGGTCTTCCTTGCCCAGAGGGCTATGCTGCAGGAGACGCCTCTTGGGACGGAGCCGGAGCGGGTGCTCGTGCTGGAGACGGTGGGAACGGTGGAGGATTTCTACAAGGCCGTGCGGCGCATTCACGGCCTTGAGTGGTTGACCGAGTGGGACGAAGAAGACATACCCCCGAATGAGGATTTCTACAAGGACGAGGATCACCGCGAGGACAGGCTGCGGGGCAGACTCTACCTAGTGATGACCAACCACAGCGGTCTTGGGAACTTGCTGTCCCTGTGGAGGGAATTCCACCGAGACCCTCATGATCCCCAGTTCCACTGGAACCGAGCCATGTGGCGCGACATGTTCCTGCAGCTTCGAGATATTCATCCGTGGGGGCCTGAGGACCGCCTGAGGGCGACCGGACTGCTGGAAGACTGGGAGGAGCAAATTCGAAGTGGCCAGGCGCACGTGAGCGTGGAGATCGAACTCTGGTTCAGGCAAGCAGAGGCAGATCGGCAGAGAGCTCAGGCCAGGCTTTCGGAAGCGGTGTTGGGACACGGTGGAACGGTCATGGTCCATGCCTGTGTTCCCGAGATAGGCTACCATGCAGCAATAGCGAAGCTCCCGGCTTCAGCTGCCCAGGCCATTGCCGCGATGGGTGACGCCCAACTAGTACGCTGCAACGAGGTGATGTTCCTTCGCCCAGAAGCGCAGATGGCGGCCCCAATCGGAGACCACGAATCCGAGCCCAGCGATCTCCCCGTTTCGGGTGGGCCCTCGGTTGGAGACCCAGTGGTCGCCCTGCTTGACGGAATGCCCGTCGAGAACCACCCGGCACTTGCCGGTCGTCTCATTGTCGACGACCCGGACGGGTGGTCCGCGAGCTGTCCGGTCAAGGATCGCCACCACGGAACGGCGATGGCCTCACTGATAGTGCACGGCGAACTGGGCACTGGGGTCGCCCTCTCTCGCCCACTCTACGTGCGCCCGGTTCTGAAGCCGGACCCGCGAGCATGGGTGCGTGCAAGAGAAGCCGTCCCGGGGAATCTCTTGGCCGTCGATCTTCTGCATCGTGCTGTCCGCCGCCTGTACGAGGGGACAGACGGACAACCAGCAGCCGCTCCTTCAGTTAGGATCGTGAACCTGTCAATCGGGGAGCGTCCGTTTGACACGTGTCCGACGCCCTTAGCACGATTGGTGGACTACCTAGCGTGGCGCTACGATGTCCTGTTCTTGGTCAGCGCGGGAAACTACGAGGACGACCTTGAGTTGGACCTGCCGCGTATCGAATACGCGGCGCTCAGAGCTGACAAGCCGGCCCTCGCAAGGGCCTTCGCGCAGGCATGGACAAGGCTTGCGCCGTTCAGGCGCATAAGGTCGCCGGGGGATTCCATCAATGCAATCACTGTCGGCGCGCTTCACGACGACAGGACCACAGGGATCATCCCTGCCCATCTAGATGACCCATTTGGGAAGAGTCTCATGCCCAGCCCTATTGGCGCGCAAGGGCCCGGCTTCAGGCGATCCATCAAGCCGGACGTCTTCCTCGCTGGCGGTAGGCAGACGTTCACGGAGAGACTCGGGAACACACATCCCAAGGCCACAGCCGTCGTGGCCGGCCCCGGTAGAGGAGCCGGTCAGTTGGTGGCGGCGCCCCCTGAGACTCCGGTCGACGCGGCACGAGTCCGTCTGTGCTGCGGTACGAGCAACGCCACAGCTCTTGCATCACGGACAGCTGCTCTGCTCTGGGACGTGTTGGAGGGACTCAGGGGGGAGCCCGGCGGCGATCGCTTCCACAGCGCGTCGAGTGCGGCACTGCTGAAGACCATGCTGGTTCATGGCGCTACTTGGGGACCGAACGCCGAGGCGCTGGGCGATGTCTTGGGGTCTCGTTCCCGTGCTGAGCTTTCCAGGTGTCTGGGGTACGGTGCCGTCAACCACCACCGGGTGATGGAGTGCGCTGAGCAGCGGGCGACCTTGATCGGATGGGGGCGTCTTGACGACAAGCAAGCCCACCTCTATCGCATACCCTTGCCAGGCTGCTTGAGTGGGCGACCCGTTTGGAGGCGGCTGACAGTCACGCTTGGCTGGATCAGCCCCATAAATCCTGCTCACAATCGGTATCGACGTGCTGCTCTGGAGTTTGACTTCTATGACGACGACAAGACCGGCGATGTGCGATCACTCCTGCGCATTCGCAGCATTGAGGCTGACGGGCGTACGACGAAACGGGGAACGGTGCAGCACGAGGTCTATGAGGGTTCGCGAGTTGCTCTGTTGCACGCGGATTCGGAGTTGCGCCTGCGGGTCAACTGCAGGGCAGAGGCCGGGGGCCCTGCGGAGGGAGTCCCGTACGGTCTAGCTGTCACGCTGGAGACTGCGGAAGAGATCGCGTTGCCGATCTATCAGGAGGTCAGAGCGAGGATCAGGTTGCCCGTGACCGTGTCGCCCGTGCCGTAGTTGTCTCAGGTGTGCCTGTCACGCCTGCTATCCGGTGCAGAGATCCGGGTAGCGTGGCGATTGGCTCGAACGGAGCGGGTTTTCGCAGGAGGAATGCAACCTTGCCCCAGACCAACTACGTTCTTGCTTACGAGGAAGCTTGCCGGGCCCTGGCCGCGGAGCGGGCGCCGCGGGCGGTGGCCACGCGCGCGGGTGTGCGCTACGTGGAGGTCGGCGAGACCGACGCCTTTTTCGAGGTTCCCTTCCTCGGGCGCCTCTATCGCGTGGACTACCCTTCCGGAAAGGTCACTCCCGGTGAACCTCTCGCGGGAGCGCCTTCCGTGCCCCCCGCTCCCTCCGGCGATCACCTCCTCACGATCAGCATCCTCCTCCTGCACTACCTGACCAAGGCCAAGGGGATACCACTCGAGGGCGAGTGGATCGCCTTCCGCGAGCTTCCCGGCGGCGACATCTACAACACACCTTTCACCAACCGCACCATCCGACCCATGGTCGGCCGCTTCGGACGCGAGCCGGCCAGGTTGGTCGATGCGGGGGAGAGACTTGGCGGGCGCCGGGAGACCTTCGGCCACGCCTCGACGCGCGTTCTCGCCTTTCCCATGGTTCCTCTCTGCTTTATCGTTTGGGAGGGTGACGAGGAGATTCCCGCCTCGGGGCAGATCCTCTTCGACCGTTCCGCCTCGGCCTATCTCGACACCGAGGCTCTCGTGGTCTTGGCCGCGGAGGCGTTCCTGGCCCTGCGCATGGCCGTGAGCCCTGGGCAACCCCGTCCGGGCGCGCCCCGGCTCACCGCCGGCCCGGATCGTCCCTGAAGGGTAGAGGAATCGGGAGCGGTCGGTGCGGTCGCGCCATGCGCGTGATTGGGGACTCTCCGCCGTCGGCCGTCGCCTGGGATTGGCCTTCCTCGGCTTCCGGGCCCACGGCCGCCTCGGCCTTGTTCACTTCGATGTCCCGCTCGATCATGAGGAATAGCCGCCGGGGTTCGAGAAGGTCGCGCAGAATTGCCGCCGTCTCCGGATCGGCCAGGACCTCGTGGCAGAGGTGGCAGGGATGAACGAAGGCCGTCCCGACCCTCCGAGCCTCCCCGTTCTCCGTGAGGTGCCGGGCCAGGCGCCCCGGGCCGTCGAGGCTCAGGGCCAAAACCAGGGGCTCATCGGTAGCTCTCTCCAGCAGGACGGCCAGAGGGGTCTCAAGCGGTCGGCCCAAGGCCAACGGAGGAATGAACCCGGCCACGCCACAGCAGGCGTAGGCGATCCCGGTGGGGTCGATGGCCGGTATGCGCAAGAGATCGCACCGTCCTTCGGGCCAGCCCTCCTTGAGGAGGAGTTCCTCCCGAGGCACCTGAACCCCGGCCCGCCCCACCGGAAGGCACGGAAGCTCGGCCCGCTTGTCGATCCGCACCGCCGGACCGAGCCGGTCCAGAACGTCCGCGAGCTTGGGGCTTGACCTCGTGACCACCGTCGCCAGGTGGATCTCAATCCCGGCCTCGTTCGCCGCCAGCAGGGCCGTCCTCACGCTGTCAAAGGGAACATGGGCCTGGTGAAACGAGTCGGCCGTGATCTCCAGGACGCGGAGGCCGGCCTCCACGAGCGGGGCCAACCGTCGCCGGGCGGTGTCGGTGTCCGTGGCCCAGTAAGCGTTGGTGACCACCTTGACCCGCAGACCCAGCCCGGCGGCTTCGGCCGTGAGAGCCAGGAGGAGGTCGGGGAAGAGGAATGGTTCGCCACCGCTATAGACCACAGTGTGAACAGACGGCACCTCGGCCGCCTGCCGGACGAAGATGAGGCCCTCCTCAAGCGACATTGTCTCCTTCCGACCCGGCCCACACTCAAAGCAGCACATCCGGCAGCGGGCCGTGCAGGCGTAGGTGAGGAGGATGCCCACTTCCTCGGGGAGGCGCGGAATGGCCGGACGCGCCACAGGCCGGCGCCAGGCCGGTTGGTCGGCCGCTGCCGGCGGGGCTGGCTGGTCGGGCGCCGAAGGTTGGCGCGGGCCTGGCGCCCTTCCGCTCATGGTCGCTCGCCCCGCGGCACGCGGGTCTGGAACAGGGCCAGATGGTGGGGGACGATCCTCGCCAGATTGGCGACAAGGTCCTCTATCCTCCGGCAATCGTCGCAGGTCAGGCGAGGCCGGAAGGCCTTGAACAGCTCCGGGTCGGTCCGCCAGTCGCCCGGTCCGTCGAAAACCTCCGGGCCGGCGCTGACGCCGTAATCCGCTCGCGCCGACCAGATCCGCGAGCCGGGAAAGGGTTCGTACCAGCTAAAGCTGAGGGGAGCGCCGTAGCGGAGGGCCAGGTGAAGGGCGTAGGACAGTGTGGCGGTGCAGTCCTCGATGGTCTCCCAGGGAAGCCCGACGATGAACGAGAAGACCGCGTGCTCGACAAGACCGTAATCCTTAAGGAGTTCGGCGGCCGACTCCACCTCGGCCAGGGTTATGCCTTTGCCGACGCGTTTCAGGCCCTCGGTGTAGCCACACTCGACTCCTATCTGGATGAGCCAGCACGGGAGCCGGGCGATAGCCTGGACCACGGGCTCTGTCAGGTGATTGGCGCGAGCTTCGAGACCGAGGTTTACGTTGAGCCCGCGCCGGTCCAGCTCCCGCAGGATGTGCGTGGCCCGTAGCCCGTTGGTGGTGAAGCAGTCGTCAAGGAAGTAGACGGCCCCGGGGCTGACGAAGCGATCGGAGTAGGACAAGGCGTGCTGGAGCAGTTCCAGACAGCGTCCGGCGCCCAAGGCCCGCCAGCCGCGACGATGCGGGATGGAGCAGAAGGCGCACTCGTAGACGCATCCGCGGGAGGTCTGAACCGGGACGGCCCGGTAGCATCCGGCCGGCACCAAGTCGTAGGCCGGCGGCGGGAGGCGATCAAGCTCCTCCTCGGCGAGGAGGGCGGGTCCGGGGGTCCGCGCGATCCGCCCATTCCGGGCGTAGGTGAGGCCCGGCACGTCCGATGGTTCGCGGGCGTCCGACAGCGCGTCAAGGAGACCGGGCAGGGATGTCTCGCCCTCCCCCCGGACCACGAAGCTGGCCGCGGAAACTTCGAGGCAGTGCTGGTCGAAGTAGGTCGGGTGAATGCCACCCAAGATGATGGGAAGCTCCGGGAAACCCGCGCGGATGTCGCGGACCGCGGTCAGGGCCGTGGCCCAGTTGAAAGAGTTGGCCGACACACCTACCGCGTCAGCCCCTCGGATGTGGCCCGCGAGTCGCTCGCCGCCGTCACAGGCGCCGGGGAGGTCCTGGAGGGTCACTTCGTGCCCCTTCTGTCGCAACAGGGCCGCCAAGAGGTAGAGGGAAAGCGTCGGCATCCGTTCGACCACACCGCTGAGACGGGCGTGGCCGGGCAAGGGGTAAAGCAGGGCTACCTTCATGGGTGATTCCCTCGCAGTCGGCAGAGCCGCGACAGGTGGGGGCGCCCCGGTGTCGCGGCCCTGCGCCTTTAGCGACATGCCTGCCTTAGACCACCACGCAGGCGACGGCGATACTATCCTGGCGGCCAATCTGAGCGAGGCCCTTCATGCGATCGAGTCTGATCAGGGCTTCCTCCACGGCGCCAGGGCCGATCTCGGCCGGGATGAACTGGTCCGGAAGACCGGCGGCTTGCAGGACGCCGCGAGGGTTCTTCTGGAACTCCGTGCGGAAATTAGGATCTGCCAGCAGTTTCTTGGTGAGGTTGTTCGAGATCTCTTTAAGGTTGACGACACCATCTACCATTATATCCATACACCTCCCTTCGTGGGATGTCTTGGCAGGCGAGGGTTCGACTAACAACGCCATCTTCCTTCCCGCCATCGCGATCTCCCGGAGCGTCTAGAGGCATTCCCAAGCCGACGCGGATGTGATCGACAAACATGGAGCGCGCTTGGCGAGGGGTAGGTCTAGCTGGCCAGGAAGTGTCGGCAAACCAGGCATATTCGGAACATTCCACCAGAGGAAAGCCAGATGGGGTGTGCAACATACAGCCCAGAGGCGGGGACCAAATGAAGATCGCCTTGGCGGGCAAGGGCGGGGTCGGCAAGACCACTATTTCAGCCGCTCTCATCGCACTCTTTGCCGAGAAAGGCCACCGGGTGCTGGCCGTAGACGCGGATCCCGACGCGAACCTGGGGGCAGCCTTGGGCGTTCCCACCGAAGTGCTGGACCGTCAACCTCCAATCATTGAGATGAAGGAGCTCGTGGAGTCCCGCACCGGTCACGGTTCCTACCTCATTCTCAACCCCGAGGTTGATGATATTCTGGATCGTTTCCGTTTGCGTTTGGGGAGCGTATCGCTTTTCCGGATGGGAGGTGTGAAACCGGCCGGGACCCAGTGTTACTGCAAAGAAAATGCCTTCTTAAAAGCTCTCGTCAGCTCCCTGGTCCTGGGACGCGAGGACCTCGTTGTTCTGGACTTCGGAGCGGGCATTGAACACTTGACCAGAGGCACGGCCAGTGGAGTCGACCTCCTCCTCGTGGTGACGGAGCCGACCAGGGTGAGCGCCGCCAGCGCGGCCACGATCGCCCGTCTGGCTCGAAGTCTCGGTGTCGCCGTCCGGGTTGTGGGGAACAAGGTCCGCACCCAGCGGGAGCGCGACTTCCTAACCGCCACCTTTGGCGAAGACCTGGCGGACATTATTCCCTATGACGAGGCCGTGGCCGAGGCCGCCCTCGGCGGCCAGACCACTGACCCTTCCGGGGCTTACGTGGTCCCGCGCGTCCCGCGGGGGGAGCTGCGCCAGAGTTTGGAACGGCTTTACTCTGAGATCGAACGACTGGCCGGGGGTTCGGCCGGCTAACCGCGCGCGTCGCCACCGGGCTCCGGAAAGCCGGGGCTGCCACGCCGGGGAGGCCGCCATTGAACCCGCCGGTCACACCTATGGTAAAGGAGGTTAGAAGATGCCCGAGGAGACTCTCATCCTCCCAACCGCGCCGAAGGGCAAAGGGGCGAATGAACCTCCACGCACCTGCGACCCCGCCGCGATGGAGGTTCTCACCCGCTGCCGCGAGTGCGGCACCGAGACTGCCTTCGAGCGCTACCAGCAGCAGTTGCCGCAATGCGCCTTCGGTCTGTCCGGTCTCTGTTGCCGCATTTGCATCCAGGGTCCCTGCCGCATCAACCCGAAGAAACCGGGCGAGCAGCGCGGTATCTGCGGGGCCGCCGACTACACCATCGTGGCCCGCAACATCGCCCGCCTCGCCGCCGGAGGCGCGTCCTGCCACTCCGACCACGGCCGTCACCAGGCCATGACCCTGCTGCACGTGGCGGAGGGCAAGGCCGGCGACTACACCATCGCCGACCCGGCCAAGTTGCGCCGCGTGGCCAAGGCCATCGGTCTCGCGGTCGAGGGCAAGCCAGAGAGTGAACTGGCCAAGGAGGTCGCCATCGCCGCTCTGGAGGACTTCGGCCGCTACACGGATGAGCCGTGCACCTTCCTGTGGTCGTCCATCACGGACGGCCGCAAGGCCAAGTTCACCCACTGCAACATCGTCCCGTCGTCCATCGACCGGGCCGTGGTCGAGATCCTGCACCAGACGGCCATGGGCATGGACGCCGATCCGGTGAACATCATCTTCGGGGCCCTTAAGACGTCCCTGGCCGACTACACCGGCATGCACCTGGCCACCGACATTTCGGATATCCTCTTCGGGACCCCCGAACCAGTCGTGTCCCAGGCCAACCTGGGGGTCATCGATCCCGACTACGTGAACATCGCCACCCACGGTCACAACCCGACCCTGAGCTCGCTGGTCGTGGACGCCGCGGGCCTCCTGGCCGACGAGGCCAAGGCCGTCGGGGCCAAGGGTGTCAACATTGTCGGCATCTGCTGCACAGGCAACGAGTTGCTCATGCGCAAGGGCGTCTACATGGCCGCGAACACGGCCACCCAGGAGCTGGCCGTTATCACCGGGGCCCTCGACGGCCTGATCGTCGACGTCCAGTGCATCGCCCCGTCCCTGGGTCCCCTGACCAAGTGCTACCACACCAAGCTCATGTGCACCTCGCCCATCGCCAAGCTGCCCGGTTCCCTCTACTTCGACTTCCGTGAGGACAACGCCATGGAGACGGCCAAGACCATGGTCCGCGTGGCCATCCAGGCCTACAAGGAGCGCGACCCGTCGAAGATCGACGTTCCCGCTCACAAGAGCGACGTGGTGGCCGGCTTCTCCTTAGAGGCTCTCATGGACATCCTGGGCAAGGTCAATCCGGACAACCCCGTGCGGGTCCTCAACGAGGCCATCGAGACGGGCGAGATCCGCGGGGTCTGCCTCTTCGCCGGCTGCAACAACACAAAGCAGATCCATGACCTTGGCCACACCGAGATCGCCAAGGAACTGGCGAAAAACAACGTCCTACTCCTGGCGACCGGCTGCGGGGCCGTGGCCTTCGCCAAGCACGGCCTGATGAACCCGGCCGCGGTCGACAAGTACGCCGGCGACGGTCTCAAGGGTTTCCTGAAGCGGCTTGAGAAGGCTTCCGGCCTCGCGACCGGTCTTCCGCTCATTTTCCACATGGGTTCCTGTGTCGACAACACCCGGGCCGCCGATCTCTGGACGGCCATGGCCAAGGACTGGGGCGTGGACGTGCCCAAGGTTCCGTTCGTGGCCTCGGCGCCGGAAGCCATGCACGAGAAGGCCGTCTCCATCGGCTCCTGGGCCGTGGCCATGGGCATCCCGACTCACGTCGGGGTAATGCCCTACATCGAAGGCAGCCAGTTGGTCTACGGCGTGGCCACCCAGATCGCCCAGGACGTCTACGGCGGCTACTTCATCTTCGAACCGGATCCGGTCCAGGGAACCAGGAAACTCCTGGAGGCCCTGGATTACCGGACCTGGAAGCTCCGCATCCACAAGGCGACGGCAGCCAAGTTCGGCACCACCGTCGCCTCGGGCTGGTAACCCGGGAGAGGAGGAGGACAAAGCCATGGCCATTCCTGAAGTCACGCTAGAGGAATTCGAAAAGATATACGATGGCGCGATCCCGAGCCCCGAGGCCCAGCCTAAGCGCCTTCTGCGCCGAGCCCACAACGGGACGATCATCGCCCTGAGCTACGCCGAGATCCTGCTGAGCCAGGCCGTCCGTCTCCACGGGCCGGAGGCCCCCGTCGGCTATCCCGACACGGCCTACTTCCTACCGGTCATCCGCTCGCTCTCGGGCGAAGGTGTGACCAAGCTCGGCGAACTGGTTCCCATTCTCAACCGGATGCGGGCCCAGACGCGCCCAGAGTTAACCTTCGAGAACGCCCGCCTCTGGGGCGAGTCGACCCTCTACGCGGCCGAGATCATCGAGACCATCCACCACCTCGAGAAGGACGAGCCCAAGGTCGAACCGTGGTCGGGTTTCCTGACCGACCCCATTCTGCGCAAGTACGGCATCAAGCTCGTCGACTGGACCATCCCCGGCCAGGCGGTTCTGATCGGAAAGGCCCGCACCTCGAAGGACGCCGCGAAGATCGTCGAGGAACTCATGGGCGCCGGGATGATGATCTTCGCCTCCGACGAGATCATCGAGCAGTGCCTGGAGGAGAACGTCAAGCTCGGCGTGGACTACATCGCCTTCCCCATCGGCAACTTCACCCAGGTCATCTACGCCGTGAACTACGCCCTGCGCGCCGGTATGGCTTTCGGCGGCATCCCGCCGGGGCTGCGCGAGCATCACCGCGACTACCAACGCCGCCGCGTCCGGGCCTTCGTCCTGCAGCTCGGGGAGATCGACGAGGTCAAGGTGGCCGCTCACCTGGGGGCCATTTTCCTCGGTTTCCCGGTTATTGTCGACACGCCGCTGGACGAGGAGATCAAGGACTGGTACGTGAGCCACCAGGACTACGGCGACATCGTCAAGTTCTGCATGGAGTTGCGCGGGATCAAACTCACCTCCATCAAGCCGAACATCCCGCTCAACTTCGGCCCGTCCTTCGAGGGCGAGACGATCCGCAAGCCCGACTGCTACTTTGAGATGGGCAACGGCAAGTCGCCGACCTTCGAGCTCGTGCGCACCGTGGACCTCGAACACATCAAGGACGGCGTCGTCGACCTCATCGGGCCGGACGTGGACCAGATTCCGGAGGGGTCCTTCGTTCCTCTGGGCACGGTCGTCGATATCTACGGCCGGAAGATGCAGGTCGACTTCGAGAGTGTTCTGGAGCGCCGCATCCACTACTTCACCAACTACGCCGAGGGGCTCTGGCACACGGCCCAACGCGACATGGCCTGGCTGCGCGTCTCAAAGGACGCCGTGGCCAAGGGCTTCAAGTTCAGGCACTTCGGCGAGATCCTCATCGCCAAGTTCAAGTCGGAGTTCCCGGCCATTGTCGACCGCGTCCAGGTCACGATCATCACCGACCAGGCCAAGGTCGAGGAGATGCTCAAGGTCGCCAAGCAGAAGTACTTCGAGCGCGACGCCCGGATGAGCGGCCTCACCGACGACAAAGTCGACGAGTTCTACACCTGCACCCTCTGCCAGTCCTTCGCTCCGACCCACTGCTGCATTGTGAGCCCGGAGCGCGTCGGCCTGTGCGGCGCGGTGACCTGGCTTGACGGCAAGGCCAGCTACGAGATCAACCCGGCCGGACCTAACAAGCCCATCCTCAAGGGCCAGGCCATGGACGAAGAGAAGGGTATGTGGGCGGCCTGCAACGACGTTGTCAGGCGCGAGTCCCGCGGCAAGATCGAGGAGGTCAACCTCTACACCTTCATGGACAAGCCGATGACCTCATGCGGCTGCTTCGAGTCCATTATCGCTATCTTCCCCGAGGCCAACGGGATCATGGTCACTACCCGCGAGCACAAGGGCATGACCCCCTGCGGCATGACTTTCTCGACCCTGGCCGGCCAGGTCGGCGGCGGTCTCCAGACTCCGGGCTTCATGGGCATCGGCCGGACCTACATGCTCTCTAAGCGCTTCATCGCGGCCGACGGCGGTCTCGGGCGCATCGCTTGGATGCCGAAGGAACTCAAGACCTATCTCCTCGACCGCGGGTTCCGCAAGCGTTGTGAGGAGGCCGGTCTCGGGGCCGACTTCGTGGACAAGATCGCCGACGAGACCGTGGGCATCACGGCCGAAGAGATCCTGCCCTTCCTGACCGAGAAGAACCACCCGGCCATGACGATGCCTTCAATCATCTAGTCAGCCGGCAAGACACGGGGGCGGCCGCCCGGCTCAGCCGGGCCGCCCCCGATGTTCGGGGGAGCCAGCTTCACGGAGAGGAGAAGAGAGAACGTGGCACTGACAGGGCTAGACATCTTTAAGCTCCTGCCCAAGAAGAACTGCAACGAGTGCGGCGTGCCTACGTGCCTGGCTTTCGCCATGGCTTTGGCTGGGGGCAAGACCAGCCTGGAGGCCTGCCCCTACGTTTCCGATGACGCCAAGGCGGCCCTCGGCGCCGCGGCCGCCCCGCCCATCCGCCTGCTCAAGGTCGGTGGGCCCGGCGTGGATCACGAGGTTGAGTTGGGCGACGAGCATGTCCTCTTCCGTCACGACAAGACCTTCTACCATCCCGCGGGCGTTGCCGTGGAGGTCACCGACGATCTCGCCGACGCCGCTCTGGAGGCCAGGCTCGACAAGATCAAGGCCCTGACCTTCGAGCGAGTGGGCTTGAAGTATACGGTTGACATCGTGGCTGTCCGCAACGCGTCCGGCGACCCGGCGAAATTCGCCGCCGCCGCGACGAAGGTTGCCGCCGGGACGAAACTCGCCCTCATGCTCGTGTCCGAGAAGGCCGAAGCTCTCAAGGCCGCTCTCGACGCCGTGGCGGCCAGGAAACCCATCCTGGCCTGGGCCACGCCGGGCAACTCCGAGGCCGTTGTGGCCATGGCCCAGGAGAAAGGGTGCCCGGTCGTGGTTCGCGGGGCCGGCCTGGACGAGACGGCCGACCTGGCCGACAGGATCTCCAAGGCCGGCTTCAAGGACATCATTCTGGACAGCGGCGCGCGCGAGACGGTCAAGGTTCTGGCCGACCTCACTCAGGTCCGTCGCCTGGCCATCAAGAAGAAGTTCCGCCCCTTCGGCTACCCGGTGGTGGCCTTCACCTCCGAGACCGACCCCGAGGCCGAGATGGCCCAAGCCGCGGTCTACATGGCCAAGTACGCCAGCCTTCTTGTCATCAAGGCCGTGGAAAGGCCCCAGGTTCTGACCCTGCTCACCTTGAGGCAGAACGTCTACACCGACCCCCAGAAGCCCATCCAAGTGGAGCCGGGCATCAACATGGTCGGCGAGGCCGGAAAGAAATCCCCGGTCTACGTGACGACCAACTTCTCCCTGACCTACTACACCGTAGAGGGTGAAGTGGCCGCCTCGAAGATTCCAAGCTACATCATCGCCGTTAACACCGACGGCACGTCGGTTCTCACCTCCTACGCCTCCGGGAAGTTCACGGCCGACGCCGTGGCCGAGGCCCTGAAAAAGCACGAGGTCGACAAGCTCGTCGACAACAAGGAGCTTGTCATCCCCGGCTACGTCGCCGTTATGTCCGGCAAGCTGGGTGAACTTTCGGGCTGGAAGGTCCTCGTCGGCCCCCGGGAGGCTGCGGGCATTCCGGCCTTCGCGAAAGACAAGTACGGCAAGTCGGTCTAGGGGCCGGCGCCGCGCGGAAACCCCGCGCGGCCCGCGCCTGGGCCAGTTGTCAGACGGGCGGGTGGGCCTTGAGCTACAGGGTGACGTTCGTGCCCGACAACCTAATAGCCGACGTAGCCGCGGGGACGTCCCTGAGGCAGGCCGCCGCCATGGCGGGCATCGAACTGAAGAGCGCCTGTGGCGGGGAAGGAACCTGCGGTCTTTGCCTGGTCCGGATCACGGAGGGCCGGCAGGCCGCCCGCTCCGCGGGCGGCAACGTCGCCCCCAGGCGACGGCGGGAGGGTTATGTTCCCGCCTGCCGGACCTCGGTCCAAGGGGACATGACCGTCGAGGTTCCCGAGTTCGCCCGGCTGGCCCAACACCGGGTCCTGGTAGACAAGATCCGGAGCCGGGAGGTCCTGACCGAGGAAGAGGCCGACGTGGTCGGCCGCTTCGGCCTTCAGCCTCTCCTGCGCCGCCTGACTCTCAAGCTGGACTGTCCGACCCTGACCGAGAACGCCAGCGACTGGGCCCGCCTGGTGGCCGCCCTGCGGCGCGAGGCCGGTCTGGGCGCCCTGACCTTCACCGCCGGCCTGGCCACCCTGTCCCGGCTCCCGTCCGCGCTTCGGCGGGGAGAGTGGGAAGTGACCGTCTGGCTTATGGGCTGGGATGACATCCCGGCCCAGGTGACCGTGGTCGACGTCGCCCCGGGTCAACCGACCGGACCAGACCTCGGCCTGGCCGTGGACATCGGGACAACGTCGGTTGTCACCTACCTGGTCGACCTCGAACACGGCGAGACCATCGCCGCCCGGGGGACCTTCAACCATCAGGCCCACTACGGCGATGACGTTATCACCCGGATAATCCACGCCTCGGAGGCGCCGGGCGGTCTGGGCGAGCTTCACGAGGCCGTCGTGGAGACCATCAACGAACTCATCGACGGCCTGTGCCTGGCCTCCGGGGTTTCGGCCACGTCCATCCGGACCGTGGTTGCCAGTGGCAACACGACCATGGAGCACCTTTTCCTCGGCCTGCCGCCGGACTTCATCCGGCTGGAACCCTACATCCCGCTGGCCGTGGAGTTTCCCATCGTCACCGCCGGAGACCTGGGTCTTCGGACAAACCCGTCCGCCCTGACGCGGTGCGTCCCTTCCGTGGCGAGTTACGTAGGGGGCGACATTACCGCCGGCGTGCTCGTGGCCGGGGTGGCCGAGAGCGACGACGTCACCCTCTTCATCGACATCGGAACCAACGGAGAGATGGTCCTGGGCAACCGGGACTGGATGGTTTCCTGCGCTTGTTCCGCCGGGCCCTGCTTTGAGGGCGGCGGTGTCACCCACGGCCTGCGGGCAGTCCCGGGGGCCATCGAGCGGCTTGAGATTGAGCCGGACTACGAGGTCCGGGTCGAGACCGTCGGTGGGGCGGAACCCAGGGGCATCTGCGGGTCGGGCCTCGTTGACGCCCTGGCCAAGCTCAGGGAGGTCGGGATCATCGACCGGGCGGGCAAGTTCCAGAAGGTGGACACGCCCCGCCTGCGTGAAGGTCCCGACGGCCCCGAGTTCGTTCTCTACGGCCAGGCTGACGCCGGCGCGGCCTCCGGCGAGCCTCCGGTCGCCCGGGAGATCGTCATTACCGAGGCCGACGTTAAGAACCTGATCCGGGCCAAGGGCGCGATCTACGCCGGCATCCGGTCGCTTCTCGGCGCGGTCAACCTCGACCTCGCGGCCGTGAAGCGCATCTACATCGCCGGCGGTTTCGGCAACTACCTCAACGTTCGCGACGCGGTCCGCATCGGGATGCTGCCCGACGTGGACCCGTCACGCTACCGGTTTGTCGGCAACACCTCGGTCAAGGGGGCCAGGGCGGCCCTTCTGTCGCGGAAAGCCTTTGAGACGTGCCGGGAACTGGCCTCGAAGATGACTTATCTTGAACTCTCGGCCGGACGGGGGTTCATGGAGGAGTTCGTGTCGGCCTTGTTCCTGCCGCACACGGACCTCACCCAGTTCCCGTCGGTGCAAGGTTAGGTAGGCCAGAGGAGAAGGGAGCGGGTCCGTTGCCCTACGTCGTGGCCGTGGCCGGCAAAGGCGGAACGGGGAAAACCACCCTGGCGGCGCTCTTCATCCGGTATCTCTCGGAGAAGCCCGGCCGCCGGCCCATTCTGGCCGTCGACGCCGATCCCAACTCGAACCTCCACGAGGCTCTCGGCCTTCAGGTCGACCAGACCATCGCCGACCTCTTGGAGGAAACCAAGGCGGAGCGGCCTCTCCCGGCCGGGATGACCAAATCGCAGTTCATTCAGTACCGGCTGCAATCGGCCCTCATCGAGGGGGAGAAAGCGGACCTCCTGTCCATGGGCGCCCCGGAGGGTCCGGGCTGCTACTGCTACCCCAACGACCTCCTCCGCGGACACATGGCCGAGCTCGGCAAGAACTACGACTACCTGGTCCTCGACAACGAAGCCGGTCTGGAGCACCTCAGCCGGCGCGTGGCCCAGGATGTCGACTACCTGGTCGTCACCAGCGACGCCACGGCCCGGGGAGTCCGCTCGGCCGGGCGCGTCGGCGAGCTTATCCGAGATCTCAAGACCGAAGTCGGCCGGATAGGGCTGGTCATAACCAAAGTCCGCGCCGCGGACGAGATGACCGTCCTCGCGGCCGAGATCGACCGCACCGGGCTAGCGCTCATCGGGACCGTTCCCTACGACGAGAGCGTCGTCCGTTTCGACCTGGAGGGAAAGCCGCTGGCCGGCCTGCCGGCCGGCAGTCCGTCCGTGAAGGCGGCTTACGAGATTGCGGTGAAGATTGGGCTGTAGGTCGGGGCGGCCTGGCGCCCGCGCGGAGGGCCGGGGCCCTGGATAGCTACAAATAAGCTCTTGGGGAGTGAGACACCGGATGCCCGTGGAACTGATCAAGGAACGCTACACCACCAAGGTCGGCGAGATCACCATCGGGGCCACCAAGGCCGAGGGAGGCTCGCGGACCAGCACCGTGACCGTGGGTGGCGACTCGACCCTGCCCTTCCTCCATTTCGAGGGTGAGGTCCCTCATCGCCCGGTCATCGCCATGGAAGTCTGGGATATAAGGCCGGAGTGGAGTCCGGAGATGATGAAGAACATCTCCGACGTTGCCGGCGATCCGGCGGCCTGGGCCGCGAAGTGCGTGGAGTTTGGCGCCGATCTCATCTATCTCAAGCTCAACGGGGCCGACCCCGAGCGGGGCAACGCCGGCCCGGAGAAGTGCGCCGAGACGGTGAAGAAGGTCCTCGGAGCCGTGGGCGTGCCTCTCATCGTCGTCGGCTCGGGCGTGGACGAGAAGGACAATGAGGTTATGCCGGTCGTGGCCGAAGCCGCGGCGGGCGAGAATCTTCTCCTCGGCGTGGCCAAGCAGGAGAACTACAAGACCCTTACCGCCGCCTGCATGGTCCACAAGCACAACATCATCGCCCAGTCTCCCATCGACATCAACATCGCCAAGCAGCTCAACATTCTCATCTCCGAGATGAACCTGCCCCTGGGCCGGATCGTCATCGACCCGTCCGTCGGGGCCCTGGGCTACGGCATCGAGTACACCTACTCCATCATGGAGCGGATGCGGATCGGCGCCCTGACCGGCGACAAGATGCTGTCCATGCCCGTGATCTGCGCCATCGGCTACGAGGCCGGCCGGGCCAAGGAAGCCAACGCCGCCGAGACCGAGTTCCCCGGCTGGGGCGATCTCGCGGAGCGGTCCATCCTCTGGGAGGCCATGACCGCGTCCGCGTTCGTCCAGGCCGGCGGTCACATCTTCGTCCTTCGTCACCCCCGGTCGGTGGAGCTCGTCAAGCGCGCCGTCGGCCAGTTGATGGCGAAGTAAGGGAGGTCTAGACGATGATCCTGATCGGCGAGAGAATAAACGGGATGTTCCGGGATATCGGCCGGGGCATCCGAGAAGGTGACAAGGCCCCGATCCACGAGTGGGCCCTAAAGCAGGTTAAGGCCGGCGCCGACTACCTGGACCTCAACGTGGGTCCGGCGTCGGAGAACCCGATCCAGGCCATGGAGTGGCTGGTCGACACGGTTCAGGAAGTCACCCTCGACGCGGCCCTCTCCCTCGACTCGACCAACTACGACGCCATCGAGGCCGGGCTCAAGAGATGCAAGCGCCCCGCCCTCATCAACTCCGTCCACGCCGACCGCTCGAAGCTCGAGCGGGTCCTGCCGATGGCCAAGCAGTACGGGGCCGCGGTCATCGGGCTGGCCATGGACAGTAAGGGCATTCCGAAGAACGCCGACGACCGGCTGGTCCTGGCCATGGAGATCGTTGCCGCGGCCATGGAGTTCGATGTCCCGTTGGAAGACATTTTCATCGACCCGCTCATCCTGCCGGTGAACGTTGGCCAGGACCACGGTCCGGAGGTCCTGGAGACCATCCGGCAGGTCAAGCTTCTCTCCAACCCGGCCCCCAAAACGGTGGTCGGCCTGTCCAACGTGTCCCAGAAGTGCGTCAACCGGCCGCTCGTCGACCGGACATTTCTGGCCATGGGCATGGCCTGCGGGCTGGAGGCGGCCATCCTCAACGTTTGCGACGACGAACTTCTGGCCACCGTGGCCACGGCTCGCATCATTCTGAACAAGGACATCTACTGCGAGAGCTATGTGAAGGTCTACAAGGGGCGCGGGGTCTAAGGCAGCGACGACCGCGACCAGGAGGCCACGCTCCGGGCGGACCGCTGTGTGGCCTCCTGGCCCGAGAGGATGAGGTCAATGGGTTCGGATGTTGAGCTCTACCTGGCCAACTCCGGCGGGCGCCCGACGAGCGTCACGCCCGGGTTTGTCCGGGACGTGGAGAAGCTCGCGGGGCGCATGGTCAGCCGGTGCTACCAGTGCCGGAAGTGCACCAGCGGTTGCCCGGTCAGCTACACCTTTGACTTCCAGTGCCACGAGGTCATGCGCCTGGTCCAACTTGGGGCCAGGGAGGCGGCCTTGCGGTCGCGGGCGATCTGGCTGTGCGCCAGTTGCAAGACCTGCCGGGAGCGGTGTCCGAACGACGTCGACCCGGCCGGCGTGATGGACACGCTCAAGGTTTTGGCCGTGGCCTCGGGTGCTCCCATCGGTCGCAAACAGGTGAAGGCCTTCCAGAAGGCATTCCTGGCGACCGTGGCCGTGCTCGGACGAGCCCACGAGCTGAGTTCTCTTGCGCTTTACCTGGCCGGCCACCCGTCGGCCATAGTGGCTAACGCCGGGCTGGGTCTCAGGATGTTCAGTCACGGCAAGTTGAAGATCATGCCCGAGGGCGTGAGGGCCAAGGGCGAGATCCGGGCCATCTTCCGGCGGGCCAAGGAGAAGGCGGCCGGATTGCCCGGAAGCGGCGGCGGGAAAGCCGCGCGCGCCGGGAAGATCGCCGGAGGAGGTGACCGGCCGTGACCTACCTCTACTTCCCGGGCTGCTCCCTTCACAGCACGGCCGAGGAGTTCAACGACTCGGCTCAGGCCCTTCTCAAGGCCCTAGGTTTCGATTACGAGGAACTCGACGACTGGAACTGTTGCGGGGCCACTCCGGCCCACGCCACGAGCGAATTCCTCACCGTTGCCTTGCCTCTCCGCAATCTCGTGAACGCGGAGAAGCAGGTGGAGAAGTGGGCCGGCGTCCCCGGGCCGGGCGACGCCACGCGGGCCAAGGCCGGGACGGGCGAAGCGGCTGACCGGGCAGCGCTGACGGGCGATCCCGCCGGCGCGGCCCCAATTGAGATCTTGGTTCCCTGTGCCGCCTGCTACAATGCTTTTCGCCTGGCCGAGCGGCTCGTTCGCGACGGTGGGGCCGAAGGCCGTGAAATCAACCGGGAGATCGCCGAAATCACCGGGCGCCCCTTTGGCGGGACGGTCACGGTGAGGCATCCCCTGGAGCTTCTGGGCCGCCCGGAGACCCTGGACAAGCTCAGGGCCCTGGTCACGCGGCCCCTGGGCGGGCTCAAGGTGGCCTCCTACTACGGCTGTCTTCTGGCCCGGCCGTCGAAGATCGTATCTTTTGAGCCCAATCCGGAGCACCCGGTGGCCATGGACAATGTCATGGCCGCCCTCGGGGCCGAGCCGGTCCGCTGGTCTCGCAAGACCGACTGCTGCGGGCAGAGCATGGCTGTGGCCGAGGGCGAACTTGTGACCGAACTCACCAATCGCGTGACCCTGGCGGCCAGGGAGGCCGGGGCCGAGGCCATCGCCACGGCTTGCCCCCTGTGCATGATGAACCTCGACACCAGGCAGAAGCCGGCGACGCCCGGCGAAGCCCTCCTGCCCGTCTTCTTCTTCACCGAGTTGGCGGCGGTGGCCCTGGGGGTCGGCAAACCCCAGGCCTGGTGGAAGCGCCACCTGACCGACGTGCGACCGGCTCTCGAGCTGTTGGAGGCGAAGCGGAGTGCCTAAAGACCCCAACCTTCCCAACTCCGGTACGATAATGGTCGTCGGGGCCGGGATCGCCGGCATGCAGGCCGCCCTCGACCTGGCCGACGGCGGCTTCGCCGTCCACCTGGTGATGAAGGATCCGTCCGTCGGCGGCCGGATGAGCCAGCTCGACAAGACCTTTCCGACCAACGACTGCGCCATGTGCCTGCTCGGCCCGAAGATGACCGACAGCGGCAGGCACCCCAACATAACCATGCACAGCCTCTCGACCCTGGCCAGGCTGGAGGGCGAGCCGGGGGCCTTCCGGGCCACCGTCCGCGAAGAGCCGCGCTACATCAGCGTGAAGGACTGCACCGCCTGCGGCGACTGCGAACAGGCCTGCCCGGTGGAGTTGCCCGACCAGTTCAACGTGGGGATGAAGAGCCGCAAGGCGGCCCACAAGCACTTCCCCCAGGCCGTCCCCAACGCCTATCTCATCTCCAAGGCCGGGACCCCTCCTTGCCGGAACACCTGCCCGGCCCAGTGCAACGCCCAGGGCTACACGGCTCTCATCTCCCAGGGCAAGTTCGCCGAGGCCCTCGAGGTGGCCAGGCGACGGGTGCCCTTCCCCGGTATCTGCGGGCGCATCTGCCATCACCCCTGTGAGACCGAGTGTAACAGGGGCGACATCGACGAACCTGTCGCTATCCACACCCTGAAGCGGGCGGCTTTCGACTTCGGGCGGCAGGACGCGGCCGAAGCGGCCAAGGCCGGAGGAAAGCCGGCCCACCCCGGTCGGGCTGAGGTCACCCGCCAGGAGAAGGTGGCCGTGGTCGGGGCCGGTCCGGGCGGGCTCACCGCCGCCCTCGACCTCGTGGAGCGGGGCTTCGCCGTCACGGTCTACGACGCCCAGGAGAAGCCCGGGGGAATGCTCCGCTACGGCATACCGCGCTACCGGCTACCGGTCGAGACGGTTGATGAGGAAACCAATTGGATCCTCGCCCGCGGGGTGCGCTTTGTCGGCCAGACCCGGATCGGCGAGGACATCACCATAGACGGGCTCAGGCGGCGCGGTTTCGGGGCCATCGTCCTGGCCACCGGCATCCAGAAGGGACGGGCCCTGGACCTTCCGGGGATGGACTCCGAGGGCGTCTACCTGGGCCTGGAGTTCCTGCGGGCCGCGGCCAAGCTTGGCGCCTCGGAGGAGGCGGCGGGCAGGGCCGAGCTTCCCGCTCTTGACGGAAAGAGAGTTCTGGTCATCGGCGGCGGCAACGTGGCCATCGACACCGCTCGCACCGCGGCGCGCCTGGGGGCCGGCGAGGTCCACGTGGCTTGCCTGGAGAGCCGGGCCGAGATGCCGGCTCACGAGTGGGAGATAGAGGAGGCCCTCGAAGAGGGCGTGATTCTCCATCCGTCGTGGGGCCCGAAGCGGGTCGTCACGAGGGAGGCGGCGGTCGGAACCGGGCCTGGCGCGGCGGCGACCGCCAGCGAGCGCGGAGGCGTCGGCGGGGGCGGCAAGCCCGTCGCCACCGGGGTCGAGATGCTCGTCTGCAGCCGCGTTTTCGACGAACAACGTCGCTTCAGCCCGATCCTGGCCGAGGGCACCGAGAAAGTCTTTGAGACCGACGTGGTCCTCTTCTCGGTGGGACAAGCTGTCGACCAGGGTTTCGCTAAGGATCTGCGGGGCGTCGAACTGACTCGGGGCGGCTACGTTGTGGCCGACAAGCTGACCATGGCCACCGCGGCCCCCGACGTCTTCGCCTGCGGCGACATCACCACCGGACCGGCCTCGGTCGTCGGGGCCATCGCCGCCGGGCACGAGGCCGCCGAGTCTATTCGCCGCTACTTCGACAAGGTAGATCTCGGCCAGGGGCGGACCCTCGACCGGCCGGAAGCTACCCCCACCCCGAAGCGGCCCCACCTGGTCGCCCGGCGCGAGGAAGAGGAGGCGGCCGACCCGATTGCCCGCCGGGGCCACTTCGGCGAGGTCCTGGCCGGATTCACCCGCGAGCAGGCCATCGCCGAGGCCAAGCGCTGCCTCAACTGCGGCGACTGCTGCGAGTGCTTGCAGTGTGTCGAGAAGTGCCAGAAGCAGGCCGTTCACCACGACGAGACGGCGCGCGAGGTCGACATCCCCGTCGGGGCCGTGATCCTGGCCCCCGGCTACGAGCTCTTCGACGCCGCCGCGGCCGGCGAATACGGCTACGGGGTCTACCCCAACGTGGTGACGAGCATGGAGTTTGAGCGCCTCCTGTCCTCGACCGGCCCGAGCAAGGGCCACGTGGAGCGGCCGTCGGACGGCAAGACCCCGCGGCGGGTGGCCTGGATCCAGTGCGTCGGATCGCGCGACGTGAGTTGCGAGGCCGAGTTCTGCTCCTCCATCTGCTGCATGTATTCGACGAAGGAAGCCATCATCGCCCGCGAGCACGACGCAAGCATCGAAGCCACCATTTTCTACCTTGATATGCGGGCTTACGGCAAGAACTTTGATCGCTACGTGGACTCGGCCAAGGACACCTACGGCGTCCGCTACGTCCGGAGCTTCGTCTCCGGGGTTCGCGAGGACCCGAGGACCGGCAACCTGACCCTCAGCTACGCGGACGCGGAGGGACACAACGGAGCCGGCGGCGCGGACGGTAGCGGCGGCGCACGGGGCCTAGTCCGGACCGAGGAGTTCGACCTCGTTGTTTTGGCCGTCGGCGTGCGGCCGCCCAAGACGGCCCTGGAACTCTCGCGGGCGGCGGGCATCGACCTGGATTCGTACGGGTTTGCGGTCACGGACGAGTTCGAGCCCAACCAGACCAGCCGCCAGGGCGTCTTCGTGGCCGGGGCCTTCCAGTGGCCGATGGACATTCCCGAGTCGGTCATGAACGGTAGCGCCGCGGCGGCCTCGGCCGAGCGACTCCTGGCGGCGGGGCGCGGCCGGGACGTGAAACCCAGGGAGTATCCGCCGGAGCGGGACGTGTCGAAGGAGACGCCCAACGTCGGGGTCTTCATCTGCCGTTGCGGCATCAACATCGCCTCGGTCGTGAACGTGGCCGAAGTTGTCGACTACGCGGCCAAGCTGCCCGGAGTGGGCCACGCCGAGGAGCTTCTCTACACCTGCTCCCAGGACGCCCTGAAGCACATCAAGGAAGTGATCACGGAGAAGGGACTCAACCGCTTCGTGGTTTCCTCCTGCACCATCCGAACCCACCAGCCCCTCTTCCGCGAGACGATGCGGGAGTGCGGTCTGAACCAGTTCTACTTCGAGATGGCCAACATCCGGGACCAGTGCTCCTGGGTTCACCGGAGCGACCCGGTGGCCGCCACGAACAAGGCCAATGACCTCGTCAAGATGGCCGTGGCCAAGGTGAAGACCCACGAGGCCCTCGAGCTCAGCCCGATGCCCGTGGTCCAGAAGGCCCTGGTCGTGGGCGGCGGCCCGGCCGGTCTCACGGCGGCCCTCGAGATGGCCGGGATGGGTTTCCCCGTGTTTCTTGTCGAACGCGAAAACCGTCTGGGCGGGAACCTCTGGAACCTCCGGCGGACGGCGACAGGCGCCGACGTGGGGGCCTTCCGCGACAACCTCATTTCCCGGGTGATGTCCAGCCCCCAGATCGAGGTTCTTCTCGGCTCGAGCATCGAGGACTACGGCGGGCACGCCGGGCACTTCAAGACCACGGTGAGTTTGCCGGGGCCGGCGAAGGCGTCGGGTGCCTCAGCCGACTCGCGCCCGACCCGGCTCTTGGAGCACGGCGTGACCATCGTCGCCACCGGGGCCAAGGAGAGCGTTCCGGGCGAGTACCTCTACGGCCGGGACCCGCGGATTCTGACCGGCCTGGAGTTCGAGGAGCGGCTGGAGGCGGGCGCCGCCGGGCTGCCCGACTCCGTGGTCTTCATCCAGTGTGTCGGCTCGCGCCAGGAAGGCCGCCGCTACTGCTCGCGAACCTGCTGCACCGAAACGCTGAAGAACGCCCTGCGCCTCAAGGCGGCCAAGCCCGAGACGGAGGTCTTTGTCCTCTACCGCGACGTCCGCTCCTACGGCGTCCTGGAGAAGTACTACCGGGAGGCCCGCGAGGCCGGCGTGATCTTTGTGAACTACGACCCGGTGTCGGACAAGCCCGAGGTGACGGTGGAGGGGTCCACAGTGGAAGGGGCCACCGGCCGCCTGACCGTTCGCGTCCGTGACGGCGCGACCGGCTTCGACCTCGTCCTGCACCCGGACAACATCATCTTGGCCGCCGCGGCCCTGCCGGCCGAAGGGGCCAGGAGCCTCGGAACCCTGCTCAAGGTACCCTTGAACGAAGACGGCTTCTTCCTGGAGACCCACGCCAAGCTCTTCCCGATGGACTTCCCGAGTAACGGCATCTATCTCTGCGGCGCGGCCCACTCACCCAAGTTCATCGCCGAGGCCATCTACCAGGCCCGGGGGGCGGCCTCGCGGGCGGCGACCATCCTGTCCAAGCCGAACCTGCTGGCCGGCGGGATCGTGGCCAGGGTCGACGAGAAGAAGTGCGCGGCCTGCCTGACCTGCGTCCGGGTTTGCCCGTTCAGCGTTCCCAAGATCAACGAGCGGGGAGTGGCCGAGATCAACCCGGTCCAGTGCATGGGCTGCGGCTCCTGCGCCGGAGAGTGTCCGGGCCAGGCCATCCAGCTCTCGCACTACAAGGACGGACAGCTCGCGGAGAAGGTCCACGGGCTGTTCGCGGCGGTGTCCGAAACCGCGGCCACCGACTAGGAGAGGGCACGGAGGTGAGCACGGTGACAACACAGAAACCGGAGACTGCCAAGGCGGCGGAAGTCGCGGTCGGCGGCGGCGCGGCGAACGCGGCTGGGGCGACCGGCCTGGCAAACGTGGCCGGGGCGCCCGAGTTCATGCCTAAGATCGTGGCCTTTTGCTGCTACTACTGCGCCTACTCGGCCGCCGACCTGGCGGGGTCCCTGCGACTCCAGTACCCGCCGACAATTCGCGTCATCGAAGTGCCCTGCTCCGGCAAGGTCGACCCCGTTATCCTCCTCAGAGCTTTCGAGGAAGGGGCCGACGGGGTCTACGTGGCCGGCTGCATGGAGGGCGACTGCCACTTCCTGAAGGGCAACTTCCGGGCCAAGAAGCGCGTGCAGGTCGTGAAGAAGATTCTCGACCAGATCGGCCTGGGCGGGCAGCGCCTGGAGATGTTCAACCTCTCGGCGGCCATGGGCACGCGGTTTGCCGAGATCGCCACGGACATGACCAGGCGGATCGAGGAGCTTGGTCCGAGCCCCATCCGGCCGGAAGCACTGGCCGCGCGGAAAGCGGCGGCGGGAGCAAAGGAGCAGGGAGAGGTGAAAACACGATGATCGTAGCCGAGCCCAAACCAATCGCCGAAGTCGCCGGGCTGATCAAGGCGGCCAAGCATGTCCTGGTCGTCGGCTGCGGCGAGTGCGTCACGGTCTGCCAGGCCGGCGGCGAGAAAGAGGTCGAAATCCTGGCCTCGGCCCTCCGCATCCTCTGGAAGATCGAGGGCAAGGACGGGACCATCGGCACCCAGACCATCGTCCGGCAGTGCGAGCCCGAGTACGTGGCCGAACTGGCCAAGAAGCTGAAGAACGCCGACTGCGTTCTCTCGCTCGGCTGCGGAGTGGGGGTTCAGTTCATCGCCGAGGCCTACCTCGACAAGTGGGTCGTGCCGGGCCTCAACACCAAGTTCGCCGGGGGCACGGTGAAAGCCGGCATCTGGGAGGAGCGCTGCGGCTTCTGCGGCGACTGCGTTCTCCACCTCACCGGCGGCATCTGCCCCATCATCCGCTGCTCCAAGAGCATCCTGAACGGTCCCTGCGGCGGCTCCCAGGAGGGGCACTGCGAGGTCAATAAAGAGATCAGTTGCGCCTGGCAGCTCATCTACGACCGCCTGAAGGGCCTGGGCAAGCTCGACCTCCTCGACGTGATCCAGCCGGCGAAGAACTGGCAGACTTCGCGTGACGGCGGGCCGCGGAAGTTCGTCAAGGAGGAGGCGATGATCGAATGAGCGCGGCCGAAGGCAAGTACAAGACCGGTAGCCGGCTCGAGCGCGTCCTCCGCGACGGGCATTTCGCGGTGACCTGCGAGATCGGACCACCCCAGAGCGCCAAGTCGGAGAAGATCCGCGAGCACGCCGGGGTCCTCAAGGACGTCTCCGACGGCCAGAACCTGACCGACAACCAGACGGCCATCGTTCGCCTCTGCTCCCTGGCGGCGGCTGTGCACGTCAAGGCGGCCGGCGGCGAGCCGATCATGCAGATGACGGCCCGCGACAGAAACCGCATCGCCATCCAGGCCGACATCCTGGGGGCGGCCAGCCTGGGCATCCACAACCTTGTGTGCCTGGGCGGCGACCACCAGACCTTCGGAAACCACCCCGGGGCGCGGAACGTCCACGACATCGACTCCATCCAGATGATCCAGATGGTCCGGGCCATGCGGGACGAGAGAAAGTTCCAGTGTGGCGACGAGATCAAGACCGACGAGCCCCGGATGTTCGTGGGCGCGGCCGAGAACCCGTTCGGCGACCCCTTCGAGTTCCGGGTCAGGCGCCTGGCGAAGAAGGTCACCGCCGGGGCTGAGTTCATCCAGACTCAGTGCATTTTCGACCTCAAGCGCTTCGAGGAGTTCATGAAGATGGTCCGCGACGCGGGCCTGGACGAGAAGGTCTACATCCTGGCCGGCCTGACCCCGGCCAAGAGTGACAAGGCCCTGAAGTACATGCAGACCGTGCCGGGCATGAAGGTCCCGGACGAGCTGATCAAGCGCATGGCCGGGGCCGAGGACAAGAAGGCCGAGGGCGTGAAGATCACCGTGGAGATGATCCAGGCCATCCGGGAGATCAAGGGCGTGGCCGGGGTCCACGTGATGGCGATCGCGTGGGAGTCGATAGTGCCGGAGATCGTCGAGAAGGCGGGACTACTGCCGAGGCCGAGGGTGGCGTAGGGGGGATCTGGGCAGAACTCTCGCGTGGCGGCCCCAGCCGACCGCGGGACAGGAGCACGCCACAAATATGCGCCAGCAGGGGAGGGCTTGTTCCTCCCCTGCTGTGATCGTACGTCGGGCAAATGAGCGCGCTCAAGATCATCCTTGCCTGAGTCCGCGGGTCCTGAGGCGGCTCCAGACGTGAGCGGCCGCGGCCAGCGCCGCGCCGCCGGCCACCCCCAGGATGAGCTTGAGGGTCCAGCCCATCCCGCTCGGCTGCGGCTCGTTGCTGGC
>Ga0315274_10000047_pt1 | contig 181430 bp, 149 predicted proteins | sample YL17G02_20_MG_FD_203700 | JGI IMG/M metagenome (GOLD analysis project Ga0315274, IMG submission 203700) | Sediment microbial communities from Yellowstone Lake, YNP, Wyoming, USA - YL17G02_20 | ecosystem: Environmental > Aquatic > Freshwater > Lake > Sediment | place: USA: Wyoming | collected...
TTTTCGTGGCTGGGCAATAATCGCCGACTTATTGTCCGCTGGGATCGTGATATTGTTGTGTATAATGCGTTCTTTCATATCGCCTGTATGATCATAACCCTCAGGAGGTTATGAAATGGCTTGTAGGAAGTTTACGTTTCTAGACAAGGTGTATTGGGGACAAGATGGTATTTGGTCGAGCGGCTACTTCGTGGCGACGGTTGGAATAGATGAATCTACAATTAGGAAATATATCGAGATGCAGGGCAAAGAAGACAGCGGACAAGCTTTGCTTGAATTCTAAAATGCCACCAGTTTTAACTGGTGGTTCTTTACTTAATGCCAGTAGAGTTGGCGTCACCGGTTTTTTCTTTCTCCTTTTTCGAAACGAATTCTCCTGCAAGCTTTTCGGCCTCGGCAATCTGTCCTGGCGTCATTTTAACAGCAAGGTCTTGTTTGATTTTAGTTACACGTTCGCCGTTCATACCTGCAACCACGGCCCATTTGTATGCTTCAACATAGTTCTCGACAACACCTATTCCCTCAGAATACATAACAGCAAGGCCACATTGAGCCACCGCGTATCCTTGTTCGGCGGCCTTCTTGCACCACTTAAAGGACTCGTTGTGATCCTGTGGACAATCCGCAATGCCGGCATACATCATAGTAAGGGCAAACTGCGAATCCATATGTCCCTGCTCCGCGCCCTTTGTGAACCATTTAATGGCCTCATTGCAATCATGCGAGACACCCCGGCCATTAAGGTACATATAGCCGAGATTATTCTGAGCATCTGCGATACCATGCGCTGCGGCTTTCGAAAACCACTTAGTTCCTTCATTGTAATCCGCTGAAACACCCTGGCCGTAAGAGTACATTACGCCGAGGTTATTCTGGGCATCCGCGTGTCCCTGCTCGGCAGTTTTAGTGTACCACTTAATTGCTTCGTTGTAATCCCGCGGGATGCTTTTGCCGTGGAAGTACTTTTCGCCAAGCATGCACTGGGCATTTGGGTCACCTTTGTTTGCTCTGTCGATGACGGATTGAAGGGAGTTCGTATCTGTAGGAACTGAATCGTGCTGTTCTGGCGAAGCAGCATAGGCCGGAATGATTACCAATAATACGAACGAAAAGAGCATTACGAATTTATCACGCATTGTATATTCTCCTGTGAATCGATTCTCATTGGGAATCCGCTTTTTTATAGTAGTCGGCTTCGCGGTCGGAGAGTTTCTTTTCCTTAATCATTTTTTCGATGCGTCGGGAATCGACGTCTCGCGGCTGGCCTGCGGAGCCGGCTGCAGAAATGGTCTGGCCCGTTCGGAGCGGAACGGCCTGTAAAAAGTTTCTGACAGAAACAGTCGAAAGCAAAATTGCAATTACGAAAACGGCAACAGCAAAAGAAGGCGAGGTGCGGGCAGGCGTCCTCTTCTCCTGCGTCACAAGTTTTGAATCGTAGCGGCACTTGTCACAATATATGCAATCCAAATGGTCGTCCGCAGTCAGGCCGAACTCACATCTGCGATACCACTTTGCAGGCAGATACCGTTTCAGCGGCGCAAGATTATTAAGCAGCGACAAAAACGCCCCGACCGGACAAATATATCGACACCAGAATCGCGTATAAAAAAGCGAACCTACAAGCGCGACAGCGATAATTATTGGAATAAATGTGCCCGAGTGCTTGAAGTTGAATGTCTTAATCAGCGGGTCAATAGTAAGGGTGTCGTGGTTTCGAGACAGGAAAAATGCAGCAATCAGGACAAACAGAACAATGAATTTAACAAACCTTGCTTTGCGCATCTGCTCGATTGATAAAATAGCCCTGAATCGGCTCGGCAGCACGTAACTGCAAAATTCCTGCAAAGCGCCGAAGGGGCACAGGTAGCCGCAATAAATATTGCCGAACAGTGCGACCGCGAGGGGCATCCCGACCGCCAGAAGGAAAACGGCGTTTAGTGAGACGGCCGGTATCTGCAAGGAAAGTAAACCTGCGAGCTGCTCGCTGGAGTACTGGGCGTTGAGAAATATGCCGCCGACTACGAGATTGAGCAGCAGCACGGTCAATCTGCTCCAGAAACCGCCGAAGAAAATAACCAACAGAACAGCGGTGAGAGCCACTATGAGATATACGGAGGTGATGCTGACAAACGAGGAGGATTGCGGTGTTGCCTTTGCAGTGTCCGCTTCGACAGTTCGGCCAAGGACATCTACAGCAAAGCGATGTGCTGATTTTTCGAGCGCTGCAAGAATCGCCTGCGAGCTTACAGTTGCGCCGGTTACCGCATCGAGTCCTGCAAAAGGATTCGCATCAAAAAGGCGTCGGCCCTTGAGGCGGTCGTACCAGCCGGTCAGCATATCAAGATAAGAAGGCGTTTCGTTCGATTGCAGGATTCGCAGGTCAATCAGTTTGCCGCCAGTATCGACATAGACGGCAAGATTCATCTTGCCGCCGAAGCCGCGAACATCGCCCGCGAGGTCTTGCGAAGAGAAGATATAGCCGGCAGGTTTGCGCTCGCTGTCAAGTACGTTGAAGTAGTTTAAGGTTTGTCCGGTTTTATGCAGGACCGACGTTGCGTGCTGGATAGCTGCCTGGCCGGCAAGTGACGCCGCTTCAAATTCGGTTAGTGAGGGTCTTAACCGTGCTGCGGCGCCTGCGAGCAGGTTTGAAAATACGATGATTGTTGCCGAGATGCCAAATAAAGCGTAACCGAGACGGCGAAATCCAAATTCGCCTGTGCCCGAATACAGAACCGCAGCGGATTGGCGAATTCGCAGAATAGCCGCAGGGACATTGGCAAGGATAAGGGCGATAAAAAGAAACAGAACGGCGGTTGTACCCATTATGGGGACAAGGAGGATACTTGTGAGCAGGCCGCCCGCCGCGGCGCCGAAATGGTCTGCGGTTTCAAGTTTGGCGCCTGCCTGTCCCGGCTCGAAACCGGCGTCTGCGAGTTGTCTGCTGGCGAGTGGGAAGTAGCAGCCGGTGCACAGGCCGGACAGAACAAAGGCGGCTGCAAAAACAGCGTGCGTCCACTCTGCGAACGGCCAAAATGCAACCGCGAGAAGCAATACGGTGTGCAAAGTGGTTACGACAAAGAGAGGTCTATCGAGAAAATGCGATTCCGATATGTCCTCGTCGGTGGTTTTTAGGAATCGGCCGATTATTACGGCGCCGGCGGCAAGGCCTGCCATAAAAAGAGATGAAATGGCTCCGATATGCAGGTATAGCGAGCCGAACCGGGTCTGGTAGAGGTACATCAGAACAATAGAAATGCCTATGCCCGCCAGGCCGGTTGAGAAGACCAGAAATGAACCGTCAAAAGCGGATGGTTTATTGTGCCGGCCTGTTTTGAGAACATAAAATATGCGTAAAACAGCAAAAAACAGTATGGGGGCAAAGAGAACAAAGGAACCCGTCGCAACGAGAAGTTTAACAAATCTGGCGATGGGTGCGTCGGATTGTTTTGCGGCAAGGAGCAGGCCGTACAGGTGCGTCAGGGGTCTGGCATCGCGGTTAATCAGAAGCTGTGGGGGCAAATCGGCCCTGCGGTAGGTTTCAATCACTTTTTCGGCTCTGTCGGGCACATACACGCTAAGTATAGCGTTCGGTGGGAAAATATCGGATGCACCGCTAATCGCAGCTAGTCGGTCGCGCAGCGTGCCGGGATTGCCGGAGAGATTATTTGAGTCGGAAGCTATAAACCAGGTCTGGTCGCCCGGCGCCAGGACAAGATATGGAAAGACCTCTTCGATTGTGAGCTTAACCGAAGCACCGAGCGTTGCCAGCTCAGTTCCGATGACGTTTTCCCCCCCTGCCGCTGCCACAACCACGATGCCAGCGGGATTTAGAGATGCTTTTACGTCACGATAAAACTCGACTGTGTAGTAACGGTTCAGGATGGAATTAGTCAAGTCGGGCATATTGACGATGACGATATCGAACGTGTGCTTCTTAGCGGCAAGCATCGAACGAATGTCGCCGGCAAAGGGTTCAAATCGCTCATCCGAAATCCGCAGCTCAGCGGGGACGTATTGGTTAACGGTGCGGACGTATTCGCTGTCTGTTCCCGTCCAGAGGACATGTTTAACCTGCGAAAGGTGAAGAAACTGTCTGCACAGGCCCAGGCCTGAGCCGATAACTAGGATGTTTCGCGCATCAGGATTCTGGCAGAGCGATAATGCCGCGGTTCTGCCTGCCGAGGTCTCATCGGGCAATGCCTCGATAACGCCGCCCTGGCGTGTCACCACCCACTGTCCGCCGTAGGCGCCGTAAAGGTACTCGGCCTGAGGCGTCTGGAACGAACCGGCAAAACCTTTATCTGCGAGTAGTTTTGTCCACTTAACCAGTTGCACATATCGCATGAGCGGCTTGTCGGCGCCTATAGCCAAACAAGCCATAACTGAAATCATCACGAACGCAGCGACAACGGCTGACTTGAGACGCCTGGAGACAAGCAGAGAGAGCAGAGCGGACAGCGACACAACGAACGCAAGGACAAGGAATATCCCGGCGAAATTTACGCGCAAGGCGAGCAGTAAGGTTATCGCCAGACCGCCTGTGAAACTGCCCGCTGCTTCGAGCATATAAACCCAGCGAACCGCAAGAGCGCCTTTTTGGCAGGCCCACCGGCAGGCAACAGGGAAAAACATTCCCGTGATGATGCTTACGGGGGCATTAACCGGCAGCGACAAAAACACAATAGTGCCAATCGGAAGCAGGGCGTATCGCTGAATACCTGCAATGTCGCGGACCATAATCAGCAATATCGACTGCAAGATAAAGGCAGGAAGGTACGCCAAAAATAGCAATTCAATTCGCCCCTGGAGCAGCTCGGCAAGCGGTTTGATGCGGTAAACTGCAATTGCACCGAGAGAAACCCACAGAAACCAGGTTGCAAAGAATATACCGACGCCGAAGTCGGCGCCCTGCAAACTGCCGATGAACTCGCGGAAAAGCAGGGTTTGAGCCGCGATGCTGAACAGGCCGTAACAGAATATCAATAAACTGGCAGTCATTTGAGATTTGGATTTTCAGTTATTGTGATTAGATGCTCTTATTCTTTTTCGCCGAAAACTTCTGCCTGAAAAATGAGAAACTCGGCGTCCTGCTTCCAGGCGTCTGAAGGAAGCCCTGCCTTGATTGATAATTGAGTAAGCATCGTATTAATGTCCCAGCCCTGCTCGGGCGCAACTTGGGGCAGAAAGACGGCGGAGCGGCCCTGCTTTTTCAGGACAACGCCGTCGGTTCCGATTCTGATTTTCTTCCACGAGTCGATAGGTGCGGGAATAGTCAACGCCGATATTTCGATTGTGATGTCGTTGCATTCTTCAATTGTCACCGGCGTAAATCGCCAGTCATTAACGGCGGCATTAACGGCATTGCTTATAACTGATTTGTAAAGCGGCTGGCGAGGAAAGATGTCGCCGATGCAGCCGCGTAATTGCGAGTGTTTTTGCAGTGTTACAAACGCCGCACGCGGCACTTTTATCGACTCACTGATGAGGACGCCCAAATCGGTTTCTGTCGGCGCCTGGTGTTTCTCAAGGAAGTAAACAATGGTTCTGCGAGCCAGAGTAAGCAGATATTTTTTGTCTGCTTCAGTAAGTTCTGAGCCGGTTTGGGGCGGTTCAATTGCCTTCTGCCTTGACCAGTGGCCGTGGAAAGCGACAGAAAGGTAACTGACCGAATTAGTGAAATCGCCCATTTGTTCGCCTGATGTTGCATATTTTATCAGGTCGGCTTTTGTATCCTTGCCGAGCGTCGAGAGCAGTATTGCAATAGGGACAGAGCCGCAAACGGTTGCCCCTGTTTTTTGCAGGTAGTCGGTAAATCCTTTGCTATCCAGTGCGGCTATATGCTCGTAAGCCCCCATATCAAGTTTCTTGATTTGCGCCGGGACGTCATCTTTGAAGGGGACATAGCCATAGTTAGGGCCGAAGTGGGTGAAATCGGAGCTTGCGACAACGAGCGTCCGGTCATCCAACAGCGACTTGAGAATGTCGGCTGCCTTTTTAATCGTCTCAGATGAGCATTGACCGGCCACGATGGGGACAATCCTAAAATCCTTTAGACGGTATTGAAGTAAAGGAACTTCTATCTGAACGCTGTGCTCGAATCTATCTGTTTCAGAGACGCTTTGGAAGATTGGATATCGCAGGAGTTTGCTGATGAAATCGACGTCTAACGGGACATCACCGAGGACGGTCTGATAGTGTGTCGCTCTTGAAACGCTCAGGATATTCTCCATCGGGACCTGGTGGCTGGGCCCGATTACTACAACGCGACTGTATTTTGCGCCTGCGGTCTTGAGGCCAAACGCCGCCGTAGGACCTGAATATGCGTAACCAGCGTGCGGCAGGATTAGGGCGATTGTCTCATCGTTCGGCTCAACATCGGCCTTGCTAAAATACCCCTCGATTTGGCGCCGCAGAGCGTTTGCATCTGCGGAGTACCAGCCCCTTTCAGCAAGGGGCGATTTTATAATGGTCTTCGGTGTTTCCTTTTGCATGTCTATTGCCGGCTGACTCGGTAAATTGACGTCATCGCTTGCCTTGCTGAAAGAAGGGAATTTCTTTCCTACGTGTGCCTCCAGCACCAGAAGCACGACAACTGCCACAAAAACTATAATCAGACCGAGTTTAATGTATCTATCCATATCAGCCGCTCCATTTGCCTTGCTTTGATATATCACCGAGAGATTTCATCCTGCCTGGGTACACCTTTGACCGCAGTGCACGAACAAATCTTCGAGGCGAGGCGCGCTTTGCAATCATCCAGCCGGCCGCAATAATCCCCAGGCCCGCTTTCAAGATTCTGTTTATAAATCCTCTGCGCGTCATTTCCATATCCCGTATATTTGTCTGCTGCAATCGGGGCAGCAGCCGTCTTTAAGCCGGTTCTGCAGAATAGTGTAACCCTTTCGCTCAATAAGTAAACGTTTGCAGCCGGGGCAGTACGTGTTTTCGCCTGTTTCGCTTCGGACGTTGCCGATATAAACAAAATTCATTCCCTCCTCAATCGCAATCCGCCGGGCAAGCTCGAGTGTCGCAAGCGAGGTATCAGGCAGGTATCGCATCTTGTATTGCGGATAGAATCCCGAAAAATGCAGGGGGATATCGCTGCCGAGATTGGCCCTTACCCAGCGCGAAAGCTCTCGAATCTGCTCAGGTTTATCATTGAGCGTCGGGACGACAAGATTTGTAACCTCCACTATTATCCCGGCAGTGACGGCATCTATCAGGGCCTGCTGGACTGGCCTTAGTGTTGCAGAGCACACTTCACGATAAAATTCCTCGGTAATGCCCTTCAAATCTATATTGGCGCCGTCAATGTATTGCAGCAGTCGTTTCCAGGGTGCAGGATTGATATATCCTGCCGTGACGAGGACGTTGCGCAGTCCGTTTTCTCTTGCCAGTTTGGCGGTATCGTAGGTGTATTCATAATAGACAATCGGGTCGGTGTAGGTGTATGCGATAGAGGGACACCGTTTTTCTTTGGTCAGTTCGACAATCTGCTGCGGTGGACAGGCAATCACTTCACTGTCCTCGGGATTTGCCTGCGAAATCTCCCAGTTCTGGCAGAATTTGCAGTGAAGATTGCAGCCGACTGTCGCCAGTGAAAGAATCCCCGTGCCGGGCAGAAAATGAAACATCGGTTTTTTTTCTACCGGGTCAATGTGAATCGAGCACGGGTAGCCATAGACAACGGTGCGCAGGGCGCCGTCGATATTGATTCGCACCCGGCAGTCGCCGCTTTGTCCCGGCGCAATAATACACATCTTCGGACACAGCTCACACTGGACCTTCATTGTCGCACCGCCTAAACGATGTTTCCTTCTTTATCAATTATAGCAGGTTTTCCGGCGTTGTCGTCACCGCAGCGTGGTATAATTATCATAAGATAGAATACTGTTTATTGCAGGATTGGCAAGATGAACACCGACAAACTGAAAATCTATCGTGAGCCGAGATTTACAAATCCGCGGCTTGTGCTGGGTTTCACCGGCTGGATGGACGGCGGCGACGTCTCCACCGGAACGATAAAGCACCTGCGGGACAAATTCAAAGCGGAGGCATTTGCGCATATCGAGCCGGAGGGCTTCTATATCTACAATTTTCCCGGCTCAATGGAAATCTCGGCGCTGTTCCGGCCGCATACGGAAATAAATGACGGTTTAATCCTTTCTTATACGCCGCCGACAAGCACCTTTTATTGTGCCCCGAATAACAATCTCATCTTGTTTACCGGCAAAGAGCCGAATCTGGCCTGGGAGCAGTTCGGCGACTGCATATTCGGCTTGTGCGACAAATTCAATGTGCGGGAGATTTACTCCGTCGGCAGCGTCGCCGGTCTTACGCCGCATACGCGCGAGGGGCGAATCACCTGCTCGGTCTCGGATGAGAAACTGAAAGTAAATCTCAAACATCCCGGTATGCGGTTCTCAAGATACGCAGGCCCTGCCGGCATCATTACTTACCTGACTTACCGCGCGTCAAAGCAGGCCTTGAGTATGGTCAATCTGGTGGCGGAAATACCCGCCTATGTTCAGGGCTATAATCCGAAATGTATTGAAACCGTAATCAGGACTTTGGCTCGGCTGCTCGATGTGCAAATCAACCTCGACGACCTGCGCGAAATGGGCGATGAGTTTGAAAAAAAGCTCAGCGAGATTGTCGAGGGCCAGCCGGAGCTTGCCAAAAAAGTCAGTGAGCTTGAAGAGGACTACGACAACCAGGTCTTCGATACCGAAATGGGCGACCTCAAGGACTGGCTTCAGCAAAAAGGCATCCGTTTAGATTAGACACGGCTCCGATTCATAGGATAACACTATCTTTTTGAACTACCCAATGCCATGAGTTTCTTCAACGGTCCCGCTATCCATAGTTTGCTGCTGTGTGAAAACTAAATTTGTGCAAAGAATGATTTGCATAATGAGAGACGGTGAGTTCATAAGTTTGCGAACAGCTCAATTATCACAATCCCAACGAACAAGAAAGCGGAAATCCAAACCATCTTAGAATCCACATGTCCACATGTCTGACCGAAACCAAACACTTTCCCAGTCCCGTTCCATAACCACAATCCCATAACAATGCAGGGAATACCAAACAGCAGCAAGTGCCATCTGTGACATCCGAGACTGAGCATTACTTGGGTGTCCAATCCTTGACTGTTTGGCCCGAACCCGATATAGACACCGTTGGAGATACAACAGAATCCGGCGAAGAAGCGGAACAATTCCGAGAATATAGTCCCAATTTGTCTGATGAAAAGCCACAATAATACAGGGATCAATACTCCGAACACTGGCCCCGAATATACCTCAAGCAACGGATGCGGATTCGGACTGACGTCGGTCCGGGAAAAGGCCAATGGGCTAAGAACCACTCTCTCGATCTCCCCACCAGTTGCACGTGCACCGATAACATGCCCGAGTTCGTGGACAGCTTGCATCATCAACCATGAGAATCCCATAAAAGTTACTATCAAAATTATCTGTTGAAATCGGTGCTTCATTTTTGCTTCATTAAACGCGAAATGTTTCTGTGTTCCTTATCCTCTTCTTAACAAGACTCTCTGGATGCTGAGCTAGTGGTTGGATTTTCAGAAAGCCGTTATCGAGTATATCGACCTTCCTGGCGATAAATCAAGTATCGTTTTTCGAGGAAACTATCAACAAGATACCCTAAAACAACTGTGCTCTCGCTCAGCAGTGAACTTAACAGGCAGAAACTTTTTAATCACCTCCATATTGGTTGTCAGGTGCTTTGAAAGCTCATTGGTCGTAAAACAGCCGGACTTTGATAGTGCCATATAGATTAAAAGCTGGTCGGCTGAAAAATGGTCGATTGCGGCGGCACCTGTCAAAAATGCTTGTGTCATATCGACAACCTCACCGACGACTTTTTCTGACGGCCTTCCTCTCATACCAAAGGCGGTAAAGACCGTTATTCGTTTGCTTCCGCAGAGGCGAATCATCACACAGTTCCCGGCGCTAATGGAATCCGTTATTTCGATATGCTCAATTTCGTCGATATTCAGTCCGCTTTCGAGCAGGAGTTTTCGCTGCCGATTTGCGATGTGCGAAGGCAGCTTGGAAGTGTAAATTCTGCCACGGACTCTCCGTTCATTGTCCTGCCGGTTCAAGTTGATTGATGAATCCGTTTTCTTGTTCCAGGGCTGAATGTCAAATTCGATTTTTCCGCCGCCCGCGGGGAAGAAGCCGTGCTTTAGGAGTCGGCAATCCGCCTGGAAACCGGCACTGCCGATTGCGGGTAAAAAGGTCTCCTTCAAAAAATCGAAGGGCGGCGCCCAGGGATTGTGTGTGCCGCCGGTAACGGTTATCTTCGAGGGCTCCTTTGCCAGGAACAGAACAGGCAGAACGGTTTGGATTACGAGCGTAGCCGAACCGGCTGAACCAATGTCGAAATGATAATTGCCGCAGTGAACTTGGCCGGGTTCAAAATCCAATACCTGTGAGCCGAGTTCGGCTCCTTTGCAGCGTGCGCTGCAGATTTCGCTTACAGCGCGGACGCAGCTTAAGTGCTGCTTAGCAAGGCCGGGATTTGGGCGTGCGGCGCGGATGTTGTAGATGTGCAGGGGCCTGCCTGAAATACAGGCAAGCGTCAAGGCGGTTCGCAGGATTTGTCCGCCGCCTTCGCCGAAGCCGCCATCGATTGAAATCGTCTCCATATTTTTATTCCGCCAGGTCAATTGAGCAATTGCCGATAACCACGCAGCGTACACGCGATGTGTCAATTGACGGCGCTTTTACCTGCACGCTGTCACTGCCTTTTCGCCAATCAGTGACTATCCCTATAGCCAAATCAGCCCCCTTGCCATCCCGCAGGGCGACCAGCCGACCGGCATCGACTGCACTGTAAACGTTATCATTTTGGACGGCCGCCGCGCCAAGGTCAATGGTATGTATGCGTGATTCGCTGAAATACTTACTGAATCCGGCCTGTCGGAATTTGCGTCTTTCCTCTGGCGATTTTGTCCGCACCTGTGAGGGACAATCAATTTTATCTATCTGCGTCTCACAGCGTTGCAGCCCTTTAAGAATACCGCTCATTTCATCCGCACGCTGTACAGCGAAAATCACCTTTGGCTGGATAAGCCGTTGCACTTCCCACCACAAGGCGGACGCTGCAGGGCCGGATATAAAACCGGGCGTGTCAATCAGGATTGTATCAGCGACCTTCAATGCCTGCTGCACGCACAGTGCGATTGCCGACGTTAACTGGAGTAAATGGCCGACCGGCGTTACGTTTCCCACAAAACTTATACCCTGTACAGGCAGTTTCGAGAAATCGTTCTGCTGTTTATCGGCAATTGCCCAGCCGACGGTCGTGGGTGGTCCAATATGCGACTGGCCTATGTCGGCATCGACGACGGCTGCGCGAAATCGCCCGGCAAGGTCATTCGCCATCGCTGCTGCAAGTGTTGTCTTGCCGGTATCTGCGGCGCCGAGGACAAGGCAGATACCGCCTTGTGCAAGGTGTCCGCTGACCAGGTTCTTTGCAATTTCGTTCGACATTTTGCGTAGTTTATCGTTTCACGTCCTGAATTTACGACAATGTCCCACTATTATCATATACACCGGCTCAAGATTACCCGGCAGCGAGAGAACCTTTGCTACCGAGGCATCATCGAAAGCCCCTACCGCCACCGAGCCCAGGCCGAGGGCTTGTGCCTGAAGATGCACGTTCTGCGCGACGTGTCCTGCCTCCATATAAACATAGCGAACACCGCGTTCGCCGTACCGACGTGCCGTCCGCTCAAATTCCGCGGCAATGAGAAGCGTTAGAGGCGCCTCATCGACAAAACCTTGTCCCCACGCAGCCGATGACAGCGATTTACGCAAATCGTCGCCTTTTAGTTTTTCAAGAGCGTGCCTTGCAGGCAGATAGTGATGGAAGCCATCCTCTGCGACAACGAAAAGCTCCAGAGGATATGTTGCCCCCGCCGACGGGACGGTGCGGAATCCGCTGCCGGGATGTTGTCCCTGCGCCGCCCAGCATAATTGCCCAAGCTCCTGGACCGACACTTTGTCGGGCAAAAAATCCCGCCGGGAGCGCCGCTCGGCTATCGCCTTTTCCAGCGTCACCGTCCCTTTGAGGTCTGGTTTGGGAAGTTCGACTATCTGCTCCATTTTTAAGCCCTCCTTAACAAATAGCGTTGAGCCGTATTACTTTTTTCTCTTGTCGGCGACAAACATTTTTACTTTCGAGAGAGCAAAGGTATTGAGCACGTCTGCTTTTTTGGCCCAGCCGCGGGCCGCAGTCGCCACGCCAAAGCCAACGAGGGCAAGCGACTGAACGTTATGCGAATCGGTCCCGATGGCGAGTTTGACGCCCGCTTCGACAGCCATTTTGCAGTGAACGTCTTTCAGGTCCAGCCGATATGGATTGGCGTTTATCTCCAGGGCTGTTCCGGTTTCGGCTGCGTGTTTGATGACGGCGGGGATGTCGATATCCATCGGTTCACGTTCGCCGATAAGCCGGCCGGTCGGATGAGCGATGCAATTGACATAAGGATTATCCATCGCCTTGAGCGTTCGATATGTCAGCTTCTCGCGTGCACCGGCCATACCTGAATGGATGGAGGCAATTACAAAATCAAGCTCCGACAACAGTGAATCATCGAAATCGAGCGAGCCGTCGGCGAGTATATCAACTTCGCTTCCTGCCAAAATGGTTATCCCCTTTAACCGCTCATTGAGTTCTCGAATCAGCTTTATCTGGTCGGCCAATCGTTTTGCCGACAGGCCGTTGGCGATTGCGGATGAGGCCGAGTGGTCGGTAATGCAAATATACTTATAACCGCGTTTCTTGGCCGCTTCGGCAAGCGTGACAATGTCGCACTTGCCGTCCGAGGCGTATGTGTGAAGATGCAGGTCGGCCCTGATGTCCTCAAGGCCAATCAATTCGGGCAGGCGATGTTCCGCTGCGGCCTCGATTTCGCCGCGGTCTTCCCGCAGGACGGCATCTATGTAATCAAGACCGAGTTTATTGTAAATGTCCCGTTCAGCCGCCCCGGCAATCATTTTTTCACCCTTGAACAGGCCGTACTCATTGAGCTTCAGTCCCGCCTTTACGGCGATTTCACGCAGGCGGACGTTGTGGGCCTTGGAACCGGTGAAATACTGCGCCGCTGCGCCGAAGCTTTCCTGCGGCACAACTCGAACATCGACGTGCACCGGGCAGGACACTGTCTCGATTATGGCAGAACCCTTTGTAGGGCCGGATGCAATGACTTCCCGGACAAAACCGGCCTTTGTGAAGCCGTCAATGATGTCTTTGCCTTTTTTGGCCGCCACAAGTATATCGACATCACCGATTGTCTCGGCGCATCGGCGAAGCGAACCGGCGGCAAGAACCGCTTTGACGCCCGCCAGCGTGTCTAAAAAATCAGTGACAATGGCTGCGGCTTCGTATGCCTGGTCTAAGCGGATTCTGCCCGCCGACTTTTCCAGAAATTCAATGCCCCTTGCGATTGTGGCGGCCTTCTTCTCGCCGAAGCCGGGCAAAGTGGCTAAGGAACCATTTTGAATAACCGCCTTCAGTTCCGCAACGGTCTTGACCTTGAGTTTATCATACACGGCCTTGACGCCTTTGGGACCCATACCCGGTATCTTGAGAAGCTCAAGAAGTGTCTCCGGGATTTTCTTGAGCAGCTCTTCGTGCGCGGTGATTTTGCCCGCCTTTATGTATTCCTCGATTTTGGCCAAACTCGACTTCCCGACGCCGGGCGTCTCGGCTAATTTCCCCGTCGCCAGCATCTCCTCAACGTCGCTCGGCATATCACCAATGACCCGTGCGACTTTGCGATAGCTGGCGATGCGGAACGGGTCTTCGCCTAATATCTCCATAATGTCGGCCATCTCGGAAAATAACTCACTTATCACTTCGTTTTTCATAAAACTAATTATACCCCTCCACCGCCAAATCCGCCACAGGCGAGCAACCTGCGGCGGGTCGGTCATTATCTTAAATCATAAATTGACGCCTTGCGTCATCCCCGCCTGCTTGCCCCAGCACGTCTTTGGCCGGGGCCCCCGACTGATGCTACTTTGGTTCTTCTATCGGGGGAGTGCTGCTCTCATTGGCTATGAACAGGGGACCCAGATAGTAAATCTTGCTTTACCTCACGACGACAAATCCTGCCTCCCCGCCTTCGGCGGTTTAAAACAATCATCCCTCAAGGATACCGCAATTTTGCATTTTACATTTTGATTTTTGAATTGAAATATGGGGTCTTGAAAACCGGGCGAAAGATGGTAGAATTGAGAACAGTACAAAGATTTTCCAGAGTGATTAATGAAATATAAACTTACCAAACGGGATCATTACAAGGCCTATCTTTTACACATTAAACCCAGAAGGGCGTACACAATTATAGGTATCTTCATGATATGTTTGGCAATAGTTGTCGGCATTTTATGTTTATTCCTACCAGAAGATAAACACCATGTAATACTGGGGATCATAATGTTAACAGGTGTGGTCTTTGTCTTGTCTTCTATATATCTCATTCCTGTCTATAGTCTGCAGAAGTGCTACAAACAGACTAAAGATATAGGTTCTGAGATAGAGTTATCGGTTAAAGAGGATTCTTTTTCAGTATCGACAGAAAACAGCAATGTTACTATCCCTTACAGGAACATCTTTAAAATCAAGAGTAATAAAAATTACCTTTTAGTGTATGTCAACCAATATGTTTTTCGCATAGTCCCAAAACAAAACAATGATTTAATTGCGGCCGCCAAGACTATCGAGGAACGATTCATGTCGCTTAACAAATTGTCTAATTAGTCAAGCGAGAGAGATATGCGCTCTCATTCATTGAGAAAAAACGTTTAAACTCTCTCGTCCTTAGTTTCTTCAAAGAATCTAATCCAAAGCCGGCTGGCGAGGCATAAATCCTCCCGCACTTACTGTCAACTATCATTCCGCCTCCGGCGGACAAATCCGCCAAACATCCGGCGGACCCTGTTTCGCTTCCTTCTTCGACAGGGCTACGGAGGACAGGAAGGCTACGCAGGGCAGGTAAATCACGCCTCGCCACCCCCGACTACGACTTTCGAGGGCAAGCAGGCGAGCAAGCCCGCCAAACGAAAGGCGGGTGAATTGCGGCGGAATCCTCATTTTTGCTCGGCTTATATAAAGAATCACGTTTTTTTTCGGGATTCTGCGGACGAAGCAAAAGGGTGTCGCAGGCGCTTGCGTCGAGAATACCCTTGGCTGAGTACGCAAGCCGAGCAAATATCTCTGTGCTCTCTGTGTGCTCTGTGGCCAAACAAAAACTCCATCTGGCAAACCGCGCCGTCGGCGGGCAAATCCGAAATCCGCACCCCAAAATCAATAAATCTCTCCCCATCTATTGATAAAATGCTCATAGTCCTTTTGATTAATCGAAAGGACTATGGCACCGTCCTCCGAAAGAAAAATAGAGCAGAAGCTTTTTTCTTGTTTCGGCCAGACCGCCGGACTGCCGGCGGGGGCAGTTCCACTGCCCGGCGAACGAAAATGAGACCTTTACAGAAGCTCGCTTCGAAAAAGGGCTTATTCGAGTACGCCTCCCTGGCTGACTAAATCAGCGTAAATCTGCGTTAATTCGCGTCTGAAAAAAATGCAAACAACCCGCCAAACAGACGGCGGATAAATCACGCCTTCGGCGGACAAGTCCCAACGGCATTTTTTTCACCACCAAAACCACAAGATACTAATTTATGAAAATAAAAAAGACAGTGTTAATCAGTGTGAATCAGTGTCTGAATTATCTTATACATCTGCGTTGACTTTTGACTTGTGCACCTGTGCACTTATGCTCTTGTGTCCTTTTGCGCCTTTTTGCGGCTAAACACCAATCCTCAGCACCGCAGCGGCACGCAGCTTTGAGTTCTTGATGCGCCACAGGACCTCGTTTGCCTGTTTGAGCGGAAATTCCTCGACGGTGGGTACAATACCGATTTCGCCGGCTAATGAAAGGAACTCCTCGGCATCCCGTCTTGTGACGTTGGCGACACTCTTTATTTCGCGTTCGAGCCAGAGTAGCTCGCCGTAGTCGATTGGGGGTATCGGCGTTTCCTTGCGGATGGCGTTTATAACCAGCCGGCCGCCTTTTTCCAGCACGCCTAACGCATCGCGGACGCACTCGCCGACCGGTGTGAAATCCATAATCTTGTTGAGTTTCACGGGCGGCTTATCGCCGGAACGGCCTGTCCACGCCGCCCCAAGCTGCTTTGCTAATTCTGCGTGCTCCTCCGTCTTGGTGAAGGCATAAACCGTGCTGTGCGGAAACTTGTGCATAATCAACTGGATTATTATGTGCGCCGATGCGCCGAAACCGAACAATCCTATCGTCTCGCCGTCCGCAATCTGCGCCAAGCGCAGTGTGCGATAGCCAATAACTCCAGCGCACAATAGCGGCGCCGCCTGCGAATCGCTCAATCGCGCGGGAAGCGGGTAGGCGTAGTCCTGGCCGATGACCATATATTCGGCATAGCCGCCATCGACGTCTTTTCCCGTCCATTTCGCCCGTTCGCAGAGATTCTCGCGGGCGCTTTTGCAGAACCTGCAATTGTCGCAGGTGCTGTTAAGCCAGGTGACGCCAAGCCGGTCGCCGACCCTGAATTTGATTACCGATTTGCCGATATCGGTGACTGTGCCGACGACCTGATGACCGGGGACAACAGGCAGTTTTGACGGTGCGACCCGTCCTTCGGCCTGGTCGAGGTCGGTATGGCACGCGCCGCAGACAGACACTTTCAGGAGCAGTTCATTATCAGCCGGCTGAGGAACTGGTATATCGGTCAGCACAAGCGGCTGCTGGTCAACCGGACAACATTTGCGTAACACCATCGCCTTCATTTTGCGGTTTCCTCTCTCAAATGTTTTTCAAAAACCTCATAAGCATCCCTGCCATACAGGCAAAAGACGACTCGTTTCAGCATTGTTTCGCCGCTCAGATATTCGATAGTTGTCCTGAGCATAATCCCGGCGCACCTGTCGATGGGAAAACCGAAGATGCCGGCGCTGATTGCGGGAAAGCTGATACTATTAATCTTTTTTTCGTCAGCCAATCTCAGCGAGTTAAGCGTTGCGTTTTTCAATTTTTCGTCTTCGTTACCCTCGCCCATTCTTGGCCCGACTGCGTGAATGACATATTTGGCCTTGAGATTGCCGGCGGTCGTAATCACCGCGCCGCCGACAAATGTGCCGCCTTTTTGATTGCACTGCTGCTGTATTGTCGGGCCGCCCTTTTTCTTTATTGCACCTGCCACGCCCCCACCCAGAATCAGTTGCGCATTTGCAGCGTTGACAATCGCCTCGGTATCCATTTCGGTGATGTCCCCCTCTACCAGCTCCAAAGTGCTCTTGCCGACTGTTGCTTTCATAATCGCGTCTCCTCAATGGTTCAGCCGGTCGATAGTGTACACGAATCGAGCGGAAAACGCAAAATATCTCGCAGCATAACTGATTTTCCAGTCGCAGGAAAAAGCAGTATCGAACGTTCTGCACGCCTGATACACGCCTTGTGCTCTTTTGGTTGCCGCCGATGCCAAAGCCGGTTAAACTGCTCAGGTAAAGTGTGCCTGATGATTTGAGAAAAATGCTTGAATTTGTAACAGACCGGCAAATATACGAAAAAGTCATCTGCGATTTGATTCCGTCAGCGCGCAGGTTTCTCTGGCTTTCAACCGCGGACTTAAAGGATTTGCACGTTGACAAGGGCAACAAAATGGTGCCGTTTCTGGAAATTCTCTCCGACCTGGTGGCGAAGAAGGTGGAGATTCGGCTGCTCCACGCAAAAGAGCCGGGACCAATTTTCAGGAGGGACTTTGACAAGTACCCGAATTTAATCGGCGGGATGGAGAGAATCCTTTGTCCGCGCGTACATTTCAAATCGGCGATTATTGACGGCAGAATCGTTTATATCGGAAGCGCAAATCTGACGGGCGCAGGTATGGGGGCCAAGTCCGAGACAAGGAGAAACTTCGAATCAGGGATAGTCACCGACAACAAAACGATTGTCGAGCAGGTTATGGAGCAGTTCGACGGTATTTGGCAGGGTCGGCATTGCCGGCAGTGCCGAAGAAAACAGTTCTGCGCCGATTACAAGGACATCCTCGGCAAATGAAACGGCGTGCATACATCGACATAGAGACTACGGGACTGAGCAAACATTATGCTGAGCTGACGGTCATAGGCATCGGCCTTGAAAAAGGCAACAGCGTTGAAATTACTCAGCTTATTGAAAAAAAGTTACGCGCAGATAAGATTCTTGAATCGCTGCTTGGAGTCGATGAGATTTACAGCTATAACGGCAGCAGATTTGACCTGCCTTTTATAAACGCAAAACTGGGGATTGACCTCAATCGGTTGTTCAAGCATACAGACCTTATGTATGACTGCTGGCGTCACAATCTTAAAGGCGGATTGAAGGCGGTTGAAATAAAACTCGGCATAGAACGAGAATTGAAGAATATCGACGGCAGAAAAGCCGTTTGGCTATGGTGGCAATACATAAACAACTGCGATAGCAAGGCGCTGAAAATGCTGCTTGAGTATAACCGCGAAGATGTCGTGAACCTGCGGACCCTGCGAGTCAATCTCGGCGTAGAATAATTGCCCATCTCAAAAGCACGACTATGCCGCAACTGAAACTGCGCCGGTCTCAATTAAATAACGGTTAGCTCACAGTTCCGCAAGCCAGTTGTCGCAGAATATCGCCAGGTCAAGCTCGTCGATGACGCCGTCTGACGGCATCGATATGTCGCAGTCAGCATTCCAGTTTGGGCTGCCGGTTGTGCTTCGCCAGGCCGCTGCAAATACGGCGAAATCGTTGAAATCCACGTAATTGTCACCGTCAAGGTCCGCATAGCCGGGCAATGCATTGACAAGCTCTATTCCTGCGCCAGTGCCGAGGTTGCGGGTGTATTTCTTGGCCGTTACGTTGTTCCAGTGCTCGTGAACACCCAAACTCGCCAGCCGCGTCCCGTCGCCTTCCGGGTCATAGAATGCACCAGAACACGGGTCGTTCGCCAGCGCCGCCTCGTGCAGATAGTCGTCCGAACCCGACATATTCGCGCCGGGGTCTTTGGGCCATTGGGCAAGTAGAAAATCAAACCCCACTGAATCCGCCGCAACCTGGTCCTGCGAAACAAAGATGCTCGACGGCCAGTCGTTATAGTCGTTATTGAACGGCGCAATTGTCCATTTCGACGGGTGGGCCTCCCAAGTCTCTGCGGCAAACAACGCATCCACAAGACACAGCACGGTCTTACCGCCAAGCTCCCTGTGTCCCATCAGGTCAACAAGACAGCGGTAATGTCCCAGTCCGGGTGTGGGAGGCCACGGGTCGGCCCCGCCCGGTAAGGTAGCGTGCATATTATACCGCTTGTTCTTGTCCGTGCCGGGCAGCTCGTACGACATAGTCCCGTCCGGATTGCGTATCAGTGAACCATAGTGATTCTTGCCACAAATCGTCACTCCCCCGCTGTCGTGGCTCTTGAGGACGGGAAAGTTTATGAAGTAGTTGGCGTCCGCGAAGCACGTCGGTATATAATCCTGCTCCATATCCGCCGGAAAATGTGCCGCGCAGGGGTCGCTCCAGTTAAACTCAACCGTTGACCACGTCGACTGGGTCCTGCCCATGCCCCCCACTACGGAGACGTACACCACGCCCGGACAATTCGGCTCGACCATATCATACCAGTAGTTCGGTATTATCTTACCGGGGTCGCCTATGGATATGTCGCCGGGTGCAACTCCCACGACGTCGGTCAACTGCTTCAGAAGCGCAATCGTCAATTGCGGAGAATTGTCGATATAATTCATATAATTAGGGTGCCACCAGGGATTCGTGGAATTCTTGTCCATTGTGCACGGGTCCGAAAGGCAGCACAGCGTGTTATTAATCTTGATGCCTATCTTCTCCCCCGGCTGATAGCCCACGTCGCCTTTGCCCCTCTGCTGGTTGAAATACCTGAACATCGCGTCCCAGGCAGCATAGTCGGTGCTCTTTCCCGTGTACGCCCGAAGCGCCTTCGACAGCATCTCACTGACCACCGCCTGGTCGGTGTGCTCCGGCTCGTACCAGTGCTCGGTCTGCTCCTGGTTCGTATATACCCAGTCAGTCGCGTTCGCGTCCCATATCCATGCTACCCTGCCCGGATTGACGCCTACGGCTGTCCCCATCGGTGAATTCGCCGGCTGGGCGGGTCGCACCACGGCCTTTGCCGTTTTGTCGAATGTCGCGCTCATCGAAAACCATACAAGTGCGACGCTGACCACGATGGAAACTGCTGCAACCGCGTAGCGGGCCTTTGCCATTGCGGCCTTGGCACGGTGGAAGGCAACGACAGACCCGAGTATGCCCGTCAGCCAGATAATGAAGCCGGACGCAATCGGAAATGCCACTCGCTGGCAGGGATATGTCGCCCTCGACGGCTTTGGTATCACTCGAATCAGAAACCACACTAGCGCCACAAGCCCCGTTATGGGAAACAGCCACCACACAAACCCGTATTTCCTGACCTGCCCGATTGTCTTACCTGTCCTGGGACACACTTTGAGTGACCGCCTGTTGCATAGAAATGCCATTATCACGCCTCCACCAATTTTGCCGTCTGCCTTCGGCTGTTTTCGCCCCTCTTCCACGATGCAGCAGAAACACCGCGATACGAAGAATAAATTCCAGCTAAAAACTTCAGGTGCGGTGTTCTTCGATAATATCAGTGTAGCCGAATCCCCACGCCAAGTCAACGGTTTTTTGGACGTTATTTGGGATGAAAGGGTACATCCTGCCCTCTTGGATGGCTGATTTCTTACTTGGTTATGTAGTGATACACTGTTCAATACCCTCTAATTAGGGCTTATTGCACCTATCTACACATGTCTCCCAAAGACGGCAAAGTCGGCAGAATCCACATCCAACCTGTTTTTGGTCTTTGCAGGATGGGATTTACCCCACCGGTTAGATTCTCAGGTTAGAATTTCCAAACCAGGCCCATACCAAGACCATCCGCCGAGGCGGTGTGCTGCCATTCGATATTGAGAGCGCCGATTCTAATATTCTTTGATGGACAAAACTTCTCGACAAGGCAACGCTCGGCTGAACACCATTCCTGTCTATCGGTCTATGTTACTCTTCTCCAACATTCGGTTCAAGACGTTCTTCGTAATCCGCTGGATGCGAGGGTCATCCTCGTAGAAGGACCTGCGAGGCGGATTCATAAATCCTGGCGGCGACGACAGCACCATATTCCACCAGCATGTCGCGGCGTTAAAGACGAGATTGCCTTTCGGGGCAGCGTAAATCGTCGTAGCGTACGTTCCGCGTCCTTCTGCGCGCGCCTCGCCGTTCCAGCCATAAACTGGTCCGCTCGAAAGCACCTCCATACTCGGATAATCAGCTAACGGCGGGCCATGGTATTCCCAGCCCACAAGCTGGCGTACGATGTCGCCCTTCTTCATCTCGGTCCCCTCAAACGCCCAGTGGTTTGGCTCGCCGCAGCTCCAATCCGCAAAGCCAACCCCATAAGAGGTTGACCCCATCAGCGCTTCTTCGTGGGCCAAACTGCCGACTCTTCCCATTATTCGGTTCGGTCGCCCATCAGTGCTTGTCTGGAGATAAACCTCGCCCGATATGGCGTTGCCGCCCAGAAACGCAAGATTTACGCCTGCGTCCCTCGCCTTCATCACGTTGTCGTACATCTGTTTTGTCCAGTATTCATCGTGACCGACCGAGATGAACACCTTGCCTCGAAGCAGCCCGTTCGGGTCCTCGTGTGTATCGACGTTCGAGATGTAAGTAACGTCATACCCTTCCTTCTCCAGCCAAAATGCCAGCGGATGCTCAATCATCAGGAATTCCCCGGAGCCGTTTGTCAGCGGCTCAAAGCCGGCAGGAAAGCCATTCCAGTAGAGCGCGTATGGCCGGTCAAAACTGACGTCATAGCCGGGTCGCCTGTTTGAGGACCCCCACGGCTGGTCATCGCTATCGTACAGCGACCGCCAGTTGGGCCAGCGGTTGTAACTCTGCCAGGTCATATCCGAGGACTGGAACATCAGGTCGGCCTTGCGGTCGTCGCGAACTATGAATATCACGTATGCCTCACAACCTGTATCCAGTGTGCTTAGCTTGCCGAGATAGACGCCGCTCACCCAATCAGCAGGAATCTTCAAGCTGAAACCTTCAATCCAGTTACATTCCTTCACCTTCTTGTAACCGTCTTCCGGCGTCGGCTGAGCAATCCCCTGCAAAGGCCCCATCGTAATCATCAGACGCGCCCCTTTGCCTCCGTAATAACCCATACGGTATATGTCGGCCCTGTACTGGGCGGCCGGCTCGGTGCTCACGAAAACCTTAAGTGTTTCGCCCGCCCTGATGCTCGTATGAGAACAATAACCCTCGATTTCTTTGCGCCGACGCCAGCCCTTATCGTATGGTTCATCCTCCGGGGCGTACAGCGGCGGCTTCATCCCTCTCTTTATCTTTGTCAAAATCCACTCCGTCGTTCCCGGCTTTTCATTTTCTATCTGTATTATATTGCGTTGTTCCGCCGCCCTTGCCTCCAGAGCCAGAGCCGACAGGCCCGAGACAATAAGAACAAAAAACAGTCCCACATTGAGCTTCTTCATTTCCATTCTCCTTTTGCTATTGGTTTCATTGTGTTGCTTTAAATCTACCTTTATATGCCACACGGTTCTACTTGCATCCGGCATTGCCAAACGAGTAAGTTATGGCTTTGCCGGCCTGCTTGCCTGTGCGGTGCGGCGTCTTCGCCGCCGAAAAATCATTGCCGAACAGTTTAATATCCTTGCTCCGCTCACCTTCTACTTGTAGGAACTGGCCTGTGTCTTTTACCGCCCGGCAATTGCGAATATCCGCCCCCGTAACATTTTTCAAAACCACCGCCGGCTCAGCCGAACCAATATGCGCCTGCCTGCCCACAAAACCATCAAGCGTCAATCCGTCAACATCCTCGAGGCAAAGCGCGCTCTTCCATTTCTCCGAACCTGGCTCGCCCCAGACGACCTCAACGTCCTTCAACGTCAAATCCTTAAAATATCTTCCCTCTATGCCGTCCACCGCTTCCCTGAAATATGCCTTGGGGTCGTCCGACATAAATAGTTTGATATTCTCAAATCGCAGCCCCGTAAGCGGGCTATCCGGGTGTCCGTTGATTACGCTCGAACCCTTGACGTGTGCAATCACGTCCTTTATCAGAATATTCTCGAACCTGCCTATCTTCGAGTTCTCATCCCGTTTGCCAATCTTGAAATAGAAGGCGTCTCCCTGTCCCCACCAGAACCAGTCGTATCGCTTGCACTCGATGGTGATGTTGCTGATTATCACGTCGCTGACGGTACCGCCATCGAGAATCATAAATGCGAATGCACGATGACTGTTGGTAATAACGCAGTTATCCATAAGCACGTGCTTCACAGGCGCCGCGATTTCGTCGCCAATCTTCACTCCCGACGATGAGCTTGTCAGCCGACAGTTGGTTATCGTTACGTTCTCGACCGGTACGGGCTTGTCGTCCCAATCCAAACTTTTCAACGAAATGCAGTCGTCGCCCGTCTCAATCGTGCAGTTTGCTATCCGCGCATCGTAGCAGCCCATCAGGTCTATCCCGTCGCTGCACATTCCCTTGACCAAGCTGCTGAATATGCTGACGCCATCCACAATCAGACGCTCACATCGTACATAAAGCGAGTTCCATATCGGTGCATACCTCAATGTCACCCCCCTGACCTGTACGTCTTTGCAATCTATCAGGTAAATAATGTTATAGGTAGGCCGGGTGAATTGCACGAAAGGCATCCCCTCCACCTTGTCCCGTTTCAGTGCGTCGATGCGATACTGTATCTCGTTGTCGCGCTTCTCCGTGTATGGCCGCCAATGATGCTCGGCCTGCCCGTCGAGGACACCTCGTCCCTCGACGGTGACATTCACCAGATTCTCGCCGTGCAGCATGCCGTTTCGCCCCCTCGGCCAGTCGTTGCCGTCCCGGCTGCCGTATATCGTTGCGCCTGCGTCTATGAACAGCCGCACGTTACTTCGCAAGTTCAACTGTCCGGTTACATACTCGCCCTTTCCCACGTACACCGTGCCGCCTCCCTGCGCGGCGCAGGTATCTATTGCCTTCTGCAATGCCGCCATTGTCGCCTTGCTGGGCTGCTCTTTTGTCCCGGTCGCCCCGTAGTCCCTGACGTCGTAAATCGACGCGACTGCCGGCTGTCCTGCCTGTCCGGATTTTCCCTCGGTGACTATATTGGCGGCGGCAAATTCGCAAAATCCTAACTGCATTAAACCGGAGAAAACCAGCAGAAACCCAAGAACCCTCTTTGACAACCTCATAACCTTTCTCCTTTTGTTCAACTTAAAGCACAAAAATACGGTGCTTCTCATTAGACATTATTATACGAGATGTTAAGGTCTGTGCAAGTGTGTTAAAATCTAACAATTTCGTTTGTCTGCAGATGGTCCAAAAGGAATTGACAAAAACCCAATAGAAAGAAGGGAAAGGCGGCGGTGGGAGTCGAACCCACGAATAACGGTTTTGCAAACCGTCGCCTTGGGCCACTTGGCTACGCCGCCGGTTCAATAAACCTGGAACAGTTTACCTGTAAAAATCTGTTTTTGCAACAGAATTTGACGCTGGTCATACCGTAGTTCTTGGCGGCTGGTGGACGCTTAAGCCGAATGAGTCCTCCCATGACTCTTTCAAGACCTCGCTGACCGTCGGGTGCGGGAAGCTCACGTCCGGGAATTTCTCGGTACTGCCGATGAGCAGTCGAGCGCCGGCGATAAGCTCCGTTACGCCTGCACCGACCATTGAGACGCCCAGAATCCTGTCGGACTTTTTTTCGCGGACGACCCGGATTTCGCCAATGGTCTCGTTATGAGCGACGCTCCTGCCATTCGCCTTGAAGAACCCCCTGCCAACCACAATATCGATACCTTCTTTGGCGCATTTGTCTTCCGTTTTACCCACCGAAGCGACCTCCGGAAAGGTATATACCGCTCGCGGAATAAGAGAATAGTCCGCCATTTTTGATTCGTGGCCGGTTACATTCTCTGCTGCGACCTCTGCCTCGGCAAAAGCGCCGTGGGCGAGGTACGTTGTCCCCACCGCGTCGCCGATTGCATACACGCCGGGGACATTGGTTTGCATTTTTTCGTTGACGGCAATTGCGGGGCCTTTCATTGTCAGGCCGAGTCCCTCGACGGTCTGTTTGTCACAGCAGGCCCTTCTGCCGACCCCGACAAGCACCTTTTCTGCGACAATTGGTTGTCCGCCCTCGATGGCGACTTTAGCCGTTCCTGTCGAGGTATCGACTGACGTTACCTTTCGGCTCGTCAATATCTCGATGCCGAGCTTCTTCAACTCGCGCTCCATCAACTGGCTTACCCATTTATCCTCTGTATTGAGTATTCTTTCGAGTGCCTCGACAATTGTCACCTTTGTCCCCACTGCGGCATAAACACAGGCAAGCTCACAGCCGATGATTCCGCCGCCAACCACTACCATCGATGAGGGAATCATCTGCAGCGACAGTGCCTCGGTGCTGCTGATTATCGTCGTGCCGTCGAATCGCAAGGACGGTATCTCAACTGGAGTTGAACCGGTGGCGATGATTATCCCCCTGTCTGCCTCTATTTCGATACTGCCTGTGCCCGACTCGACTGTAACTTTGTTTGAAGAAGTTGCCGCCCCCCTGCCGGCAAATACCTTTATTTTGTTTGCCTGGATAAGGCCGGTAAGACCCTTTCTGAAGCCCGCGACAATCGCGTCCTTTCGCTGCTGCATTTTGACCCAGTTGGCGGATACCGAAGGTATATCGACGCCCATAGCTGCGGCATTTTTGGCTTGCAGCAGCACCTCTGCCGACGCCAATAGCGCCTTTGACGGGATACAGCCGCGATTCAGGCACGTTCCGCCGATTTCCGCCTTTTCAACTATGGCGACCGACGCGCGCTTTTGTGCACAGCGTATTGCGGCGCAGTACCCGCCCGGCCCCGACCCGATTACTACAACATCAAAACGCTCTGCCATTTTCAATGCTCCTAAAGGGAATTACTGATTAAACAAACGCAAGGCAGTATAACCTCAATGGTCAAAAAACAAAGTTAAACTTTGCCCGCAGAACCGGCAACCAAACAAAATCGCACAGAATCGCCTTGTAGTGTCCGGCCCGTTAAAATTCGTTTCTCAATATTTTTTCTATCCGATTCAATTCGTCCGATGTGAATTCGAGGTTGTCTAAAGCGGCGATGTTCTGCTCGATGTGCTCGACTCGGCTGGCGCCCGCCAGTATCGAGGTAACGCGCCTGTCTTTCAGCAGCCAGGCCGAAACCGGCAAAAAAAATGATATAATGACTCAAAAAGCCGTTGCGCTTTAGCTACTCGCGGCACTTTATATACAGACATAAATGCGAACCGCTGACGATTACTACATCGGATTAGTGCAAAAAGCCCAGTCAGGAGAAAGGGATAGTGTAAACAAGCTGGCTGAGGCAGTAGTGGAGCGACTGCGCGCATATATATGCCGACTTACGCTCGACCGCGACCAGACAGAAGATATAGTTCAGGAGACCATATTAGAGATGTTCAGAGTGCTTGGAAAACTCAGAAAGGCAGACAGGTTCTGGCCCTGGCTTTACGGCATCGCCTTCAACAAGGTCAGGCATCATCAGCGAGCACAGGCAACTCGCCGTTCGTCGGAAATATCCGGTATCAAAGCTCAGGCGGACGCCGGTAAGGCGGGTCTCGAGACCCTCATTACCGACGAGCTAAAGCAGATTGTCCGTGCGGCAATGAACCGGCTGAAGATGCAGCACCGTGCCGTCCTGGCGATGCGATGCTACGATGAGATGTCGTACAGCGAGATAGCCGAGTCAATCGGGTGCAGTGAATTCGGAGCGCGGATGTTGTTTTGCCGGGCCAAAAGGGCAATGCAAAAGGAATTGTCACGCGCCGGCTTGGGCAAAGGCGCTCTTCTAACCGCGTTACTCGTGTTCGGCAAGATGACCGTACCATCCGAGGCGGCCGCAGCAACTCTTTCAGTCACACCGGCCTGTTTAGAAGTCGGAATCGGCGCATCAACAATATCCTGTATGGCAAGCAAAACCGCCATTGTTTCTTTTACTGCCGTCGGCATCCTTGCTGTAGGTACAGTAGTCACAACCTCGGTCACAAATGGCCCGGCCGATACAACCGCACAACAGCTAATAAGGTCTTCACAGTCAGGTATCAACGTAACTACGCCGGCGAGCAAGGGAGAAAAAACATACTGGTACTATTTCCCCGAAGGAACATCCGGGCCGGTGATGATGCGAATAGCAGAAGCACATGAGCCGGGCGGGCACAGCCATTGTGTGTGCCGGCAAAATGAGCAGGCGAATTATTACTTAGACGAGCGCAGCAACACTGTAAAAATTGAGAACCGCCGGTTCCGAAATGAGGATATGACGGTTCATCGGCTGCCGACGGACACGCCGGAAATGAACAGCTTCATAAGTCGTATTGAGGGCCGCCCAGCCGAAATGAAAATTATCGGGGAAAACGGGGCAGGACTGCTGGTTATGGCAAGGAGACGCGGTGAAAATGACGAAACCGAGGTCAAGGCCGTTCTCCACTATAATGCGATTGAGGAAGAGTACTTCCGCTATGACTGGCCCGCCGGGATACCCGTGGTGGATAACAGGGACGCGATGCACAAACGCGGCTGGACGTATTTCAGGGTGACCGGGCAGATAAACGACCAGCCGGTGTCCGGAACGGGACGTATCCCTTTTGTGTACGCAACAAGCAAGTCATATTATCCCTGGCTTCGGTTAAAGGTCGGCGAGCGAGCCAAACTAACAGACAACGGACGGCAGGCAATTGTCTATGATGCGGACGGCAGGACAAAAACGCGATATGAGGGTGAGAGTTTCTTTGCGGGATTATCTCGGCCATGGGCGGGACTGCATAGTATAGATACCATTCGGAGGGACGCTGCCAGGGCGAGTGTCAGGTTCGAGACCAGATACTCGCCCGGCGGTGTCGCCGAGGTCGAGCTGGCTGCCGGCGAGGGAAAACTCATTTACACCGTTGATATGAACCGTGACGTTATTGAAAAGATAAAGATTCTCGGCACGGGAAACAAGGCAGGCAATCTTGAGTTTTCATATATGCAGGATATTGGCGAGGCAGGTCAGGAATTCGCCGAACCTGATGGCACAAATTGGGGCATAAATACAGGCAGGCGGGCAGGCGTGCTGTGGCCGCTTGAACTTGTAAACGAACGACTCTAACCAAAATGTGCCGAGGGTATTGAATTATAAAAGCCATAACAAAGAAAAATATAATTTTGGCGTTAGTGGTGATATTGACGCTCCCCGGCTGGGCCCGCAGCGACGGTTCAGCATTTTATTATGCGAGCACCGGCTCAACCGGGATATTTAACATTCAGGTTTGGCACGTTGATTGTGCAACCGGCAGTGATGAGAATGACGGAAAAAGCAGGCAGACAGCGTTTGCGACGGTTCAAAAGGGGATTGACGAGGCAAATGATAGCGACACCGTCCTTGTCTGGCCGGGCGTCTATACACAACCGCTTGATTTCAAAGGTAAGGCAATAACTGTAAAAAGTGCAGCAGACGCAGCGATAATTCAGACGCCCGGCGACTATGCCGTGAATTTCTTCACAGCGGAGCAGCCGGACAGTGTGCTCAAAAATTTTGTCCTGACAAACAGCGATACAGCCGTCTTTATCGCAGGCACCTCGCCCACACTAACCAATCTGACCATAGTGAACAACTATTACGGAATTGATGCTTACGAACCGACAAATCCCGTCATCAGCAACTGCATTTTCTGGAATAACACGGAGGGCGACCTGTTCGGGTGCACTTCACAATACAGTTGGCTCCAGGACACAACCAGCCCGACATCAGGCCTTGTCGCTCACTGGGCATTTGATGAAGGCACCGGGTCAACCGCCTATGATTCAGCCGGGAACAATGATGGAAATATCTATGGTGCAACCTGGGCAACCGGCCAAATCGGTGGGGCGCTGAGCTTCGATGGAATAAACAATTATGTCGGGCTGCCGGATAATGACCCAATATGGCTTCCTCAGAACGATTTTACCGTCTCAACCTGGGTTTACTTTGATAACGACCCGGGCATCGCTAATGAGCTTATCATCGACCTTGATTTTACTTATTGGACCGACCAGAACCTGTGCTCAGGCAGTGCTATTCGCAGATATAAGGAAAACGGGAAAGTAGGATTCCAGATGGAGACAACAACGACGACGGAACTATTGTATACCGACGATACACAGTTGAAGAACAGGTGGTATCATATTGTCGGTGTTCGATTCGGCACAACTCAATCAATATACATTGATGGGCAGTTAAATACAACCCGTATTTGCTCCAATGCTCCTATAAAGTTTTCGGGGCAGTGTGACGACAAGAAAGTCAATTTTGGCAAAGCGTATGATGGTTGCTGGACGACAGGAACTTATTACCTCGACGGCAAGATAGACGATGTCCGGATTTATAACCGGGCTCTTTCTGCTGAAGAGATTGAACAGCTTTACACGTTAGGCACGTCCCCCGACCCGCTGTTTGCCGACCCGAACAACGGCGACTACCACCTGAAAAGCCAGCGAGGCCGGTATTGGCCTGAGCACAATATCTGGGTCCTTGACGATGCGACAAGCCCCTGCATCGATGCGGGCGACCCGACGATTGAGCCATCGGAAGAAAGAATGCCGAACGGCGGCAGGATAAATATGGGCGCCTACGGCGGGACGGCCTACGCCAGTATGAGCGAATGGCCGATTACAGGAGACGTTAACCACGACGGAAGGGTCGATTTTCTTGATTTTGCAATATTGGCGGAGGATTGGCTTGAGGCAACTGATTGGGCACAGTAACGCGGCAGGGCCGGATTCGGAGGGCCGGGCCTGAATATCAAACACAGCGACGTCCTGATGATATAATGCCACCCCCATAGGGCTGTGAACCTGATTTTCGCAGCCCATTTTTATTATACGGAAGTGCCAGACCTTCATTTGGGGATGGTTATAATTTCGCCATTATATTTGACCATTCGGCGGGGCATTGCTATAATAAACTTTTAATAGCCACAGTTTAACCATTTTGGCCATGGGGGGGCAGGAGAAATGGTTTATCGAAAGGCAAAGGGCACAGTCCGCGGCCGTTAAGAGGCAAAAGGATGCCTTCACGCTCATTGAGCTGTTGGTCGTTCTTTTCATTATTTCGCTGATGATGGGTATTATGCTGCCCGTGTTGGCCAAGGTGCGGCAAAAGGCAAAAGTTGTCCTCGACACAGGCAACCAGGGCAAGGTTGTCCAGGCATTAAATTGTTTCGCATCTGACAACGACGAGTCGTATCCCGAGTCGGTTGCCACTATAGGATTCGGCGAGCATTTCAACTGGCAGGAGCCGACTATGCTCACCGGCTATCGTGAACGAAGCCAGCTAATCCATCGTTCAATGAGTGCGTATCTGCGGACCTATATCAGAGAAGCCGCTGTTATGTTCTGCCCGTGCGCGCCGCGCGAATACAAATTCCTGCAGCAGGCATGGGATGCGGGCGACCAGTGGGATAATCCGGCGACCATCCCCAATAAAGACCCCGTATTCGGAACACACTGCTATTACTGGAATTACATGGGCTTCCTCGAACAAGACGGCAGGGTATTTAGAGGCCCCCGCGGACCCGATGCCGGCCGCACGGACAGTAAACTGCTTGTCACGGACTACTTTGGATTCGACCACTGGCGCAGCCCTGGCGCCTATGGCAGCAGCAGGAGATTCAGTTGGGCGCAAATCGCTGAAGGTACAAATGTTTCCTCGGCTTATTGGGAACTTTCAGGATGCCGGGATAGTACAAATTTGCAGACGCTCAAAATCTGCCTCAACGCCGGATTCACCGATGGGCACGTGGAAAGTTATACGCCCGCGGATGTTGTGCCGATGAGGGTCAGCATCACGCCCGACGGGACAATTCCCTATCCGGACGGCGCAGACGGAGGCATCTTCTATCTGCCCAAGAGCGCCCTGCCCTGAGGGTGCCGATTAGCATTCTCCACTCAGTATGTTCTCTATCCGTGTCAATTCGTCCGGGGCAAATTCAAGCTATTTCCTCGTCACACAAGAAAGATGTCTGTGCCTGTAGTTAAACCAGTCCCTCGGCCAACCTGGTGTCTGGCGGGGCGGATTGATGATTCGCACGATGTCTGAGCCATAGAAGTATTGGCCCGTCTTTAGCTGCCCAACCACATCCAACTGCACTTGTCCGCTCTGGTCAACCGCATCCAGCAGTTCGTCCTTATCGAAGAAAGCAAAGATACTCACACGCCCGAGGCCATTTGCACAATATGGCAAAATATATTGCTGAACCGCCTCGATTTCTCCGGGGTAAAGCAGTAGTTTCTGGCTGCTATCTATCTGGTCTTTGGCGATGCCTGCCGGCAGTCGAAGCATCGACATTATCCTCATCTGCTCACATCGCTGGTTAATTACCTGCGGCGCTACCAATAGCGTCCCTTCAATCGGCCCAATCACGGTTATCACGACTTGATTCGGCTCAGAATCCTTGAAGCCGTCGTTGACCACGAGTTCAATTCGATGCTCGCCGACAGGCAGTTCAATTGCGGGATTAACGTCGTTTGCCTCATAGTCATTTCCGTCAATTTCCCACGTCCATTTATAAGTCAAGAGGTCATTGTCATCATCATACGAACCTGACCCATCCAGATTCACTTCGGCTATGCCGTCTATCCAGGTATAAACTGTCTGGTCTGAACCGTCGTCAGCGACCGGTTTTGTATTAACAAGGACAAGAGAATGCCACCATCCTGCTGCGACGGAAATGAAGTTGTTTCCAGCAGGAGGCGTCGCCTGACCATAGTTATTTCTGCCCCAGGCGACAATAGAGCCATCGGATTTGAGGGCAAGGGAGTGATACCCTCCTGCGCTAATTGCGACAAAGTCGTTTCCCGCAGGAGGCGATGCCTGACCATAGTTATTCGAGCCCCAGGCGACGATAGAGCCATCGGATTTGAGGGCAAGGCAGTGTCCCGCTCCTGCGGCGATGGCGATGAAATCATTTCCCGCAGGCGGCGACGCCTGACCAGAGCCATTCCAGCCCCAGGCGACAATAGAGCCGTCGGATTTGAGGGCAAGAGAGTGAGCATATCCTGCGGCGATGGCTAAAAAACCGTTTCCCGCCGGCGGTGTCGCCTGACCATAATCATTCCAGCCACAGGCGACGATAGAGCCATCGGATTTGAGGGCAAGAGAGTGAGCATATCCTGCGGCGATGGCTAAAAAACCGTTTCCCACCGGCGGTGTCGCTTGACCATAATCATTCTCGCCCCAGCCAACAATAGAGCCGTCGGATTTGAGGGCAAAAGAGAGAGAAATTCCTGCGGCGACTGCGATGAAATCGTTTCCCACAGGCGGCGTCGCCTGACCTAAGTTATTTCTACCCCAGGCGACAATAGAGCCGTCGGATTTGAGGGCAAGAGAGTAAGAATCTCCTGCGGCGACGGCTAAAAAACCGTTTCCGGCCAGCGGCTTCGCCTGACCAGAATCATTCCAGCCCCAGCCGACGATAGATCCATCGGATTTGAGGGCAAGAGAGTGAACTCTTCCTACTGCGACGGCGACAAAGCAACTATTAGGTGTTGGGATATTGCATTCGCCAAGGGAATTGTCTCCCCAAGCGACGATAGAGCCATCTGACTTGAGGGCAAGAGAGTGCCACCATCCTGCGCTAATGGCGATAAAGTTGTTTCCCGCCGGTGGTGTCGCCTGACCCTTATCATTCACACCCCAGCCGACGATAGAGCCGTCGGATTTGAGGGCAAGAGAGTGATACTCTCCTGCGCTAATGGCGATAAAGTCGTTTCCCACTGGCGGCGTCGCCTGACCAACCCAGTTGCTGTAAATATCATAGTTGCTACCCCAGCCGACGATAGAGCCGTCGGATTTGAGGGCAAGAGAGTGTTGTGCTCCAGCGGCGATTGCTATAAAATTGTTTCCCGAAGGCGGCGTCGCCTGACCACCATTATTCAGACCCCAGCTGACGATAGAGCCGTCGGATTTGAGGGCAAGAGAATGAAAACCTCCTGCGGCGACGGCTAAAAAATCGTTTCCCGCTGGCGGCGTTGCCTGACCAGAAAGTTTCCAGCCCCAGGCGACGATAGAACCGTCGGACTTGAGGGCAAGGGAGTGATTCCTTCCTGCTGCGACGGAAATAAAGTTATTTCCGTCAGGAGGCATCGCCTGACCCTTATCATTCTCACCCCAGGCGACGATAGAGCCGTCGGATTTGAGGGCAAGAGAGTGAGAACCTCCTGCGGCGACAGCAACCGCATTGGTTATGGGAAAATCCCGGCTGTCGAAAGCCATACTCCCCCAGCTCTTGATAGAGCCGGCAAGGCCGGGCTGCGTAAGGGATACCGAGATACAACTGATAATTAGGATGAAAGTGAGCTTTTTCATTTTCGTACCCTTTTAAAAAGAATGATGGATGAATGATTAAGACGGCCCGAACAACGCGTCTGGGCCAGATTTGACGGAAATTTGCACGCACTATCTGCTGCAACGGCGAAAATTGCCAGGATTGTATGTTCGCTGCGTATCATTGCGTTGCCTCTCGCCAATAAAAGCCAATGGCGCAAACCACAAGCTGCGAAACACAAACACCGACTTTTCCCAAAGGCAGGATAATGTGAAATGCTGCTGAAATTATGATAACGACCAAAAACAATTATAAATGAACTATTTTGTTACCTGCCTGTTATTATTTTAGTACACAACCGACCTACTTTGCAAGTAAATTTTTGAAATTTTTCGCAAAATCGCTTGATGGGCTGGTGACCCCCTATTTCAACGTATCCCAAAAGAGTGATAAATCCTGTATTGACAACGGATTATACCTTCTTAAGGATTTCGTCAATGCAGGTAAGCTCTTCGGGGGTGAACTGTAGGTTATTCAGGGCGGCGATGTTCTGCTCAATGTGCTCGACTCGACTGGCGCCTGCCAGTATCGAGGTAACTCGTCGGTCTTTCAGCAGCCAGGCCAAAGCCATTTGAGGCAGCGTCTGAGACCTCTGCGCTGCAAGAACGCTTAAAGCACGCACCTTTTTGAGAATCGGTTCGGTCACCTGCTCCGGCCGCAGGAAGCCGTGCGGCTTTCCCGCACGCGAGTCGGCGGGAATCCCCTGCAGGTACTTTTCGCTCAATAGTCCCTGCGCAAGCGGCGAAAATGCTATACAGCCGATGCCTTCTTTTTCCAATACATCGAGCAGACCCCCTTCCACCCAGCGCTCAAGCATCGAATACTTGGGCTGGTGTATCAGACAAGGTGTGCCCAGATTTCGCAGAATCTTCGCCGCCTCTTCGGCCCGTTCTGCCTTGTAATTCGATATGCCGGCATACAGTGCCTTACCCTGCCGAACAGCAATATCCAGAGCGGACATTGTTTCGTACAGCGGAGTATTCGGGTCGGGCCTGTGCGAATAGAAAATATCGACGTAATCGAGGCCAAGCCGTTTTAGCGACTGGTCCAAGCTTGCCAGCAGATACTTTCTTGACCCCCACTCGCCGTAAGGTCCCGGCCACATCAGGTAGCCGGCCTTGGTGGAAATAATCAGCTCGTCCCGGTATGAGCGAAGGTCGGACTTGACGATTTTGCCGAAATTCTTCTCCGCCGCTCCAGGCGGGGGTCCATAATTATTCGCAAGGTCAAAATGCGTTATCCCAAGGTCGAATGCCCTGTGAATCATTTCGCGGGCGTTGTCATAGTCATCGACATCGCCGAAATTATGCCACAATCCAAGCGAAACAGCAGGCAGAAGTAAGCCGCTCTTGCCGCACCGGTTATACTTCATCCGCTCATACCTTTTCTGCGCCGCTCGATAGACCATTTATACGCTCCTTACCTTGTCTTAGGTACTGCCAGAATATCCCTTATGTTTGCTCCTCCTTGCCCCCTACGGTAATAACGATACCGACCCGCACAAGTATCAGAAAATATCCAGATAAGTGTCAATCTCCCAGGGCGTCACCTGCTGTTTGAACTCGGCCCACTCGCGCATCTTTACGTCGATATATCGCTCGAACAAATGCTCGCCAAGCGTCTCCCGCAAAAGCTCGTCATCTTTTAATGCTTTGACCGCCTCAGCCAGCGAGGTCGGCAAAAGGTCAATCTTTCTCTCGACCCTGCTTTCGTGGTCAAGCTCGTAAATATTCTCTTCGACCGGCTCAGGCGGCGAAATGTTGTTCTTCACACCGTCCAGGCCCGCCTTTAGCATCACGGCAAATGCCAGATATGGATTGCACGCAGGGTCGGGACAGCGCAGCTCGATTCTGGCCCCCTTGGGATTGGCCTTGAACCACCTCGGCACGCGAATCAGCGCCGAGCGGTTCATCGCCGCCCAGGTGACATATACCGGCGCCTCAAAACCGCTGACTAACCGCTTGTACGAATTTACTATCGGGCACAGTATCGCGCACATCCCGTTGATGTGTTTGATTTGACCGGCGATAAAATTAAACGCAACTTTCGATAAGCTGTATTTGTGGCTGCTGTCGTAGAACATATTTTCGCCGGTTTTGGCGTCGAACAAACTCTGGTGCACGTGCATACCGGAGCCGGCCCTGGCCATTATCGGCTTGGGCATAAACGTCGCGTGCAGATTGTACATCTGCGCAATTTTCTTCGCGCAGTATTTCAGCGTCAGCACCTTGTCCGCAACATCCAGACACTGCCCGTAATTAAAATCAATCTCGTACTGGCCGAAGCCAACCTCGTGATGAGACGCCTCAACGTTTATCCCGAAATTCTCCAGCGACCCGACAATCTTTTTGATTACCCGATACCCCTCGTGCGATGAAAGGTCAAAGTAGCTGCCATAGTCCAGCGGTATCGTCCGTGATTGCCCATCCGCCCTGAAAAGATAGAACTCCGGCTCTGGCCCGACATTATAGACAAATCCCTCTTTTGCCGCGCCCTGCGCCGCTTTTTTCAGTATGAATCTCGGGTCGCCCTCGAATGGCGTCCCGTCTGCACTGTAAATGTCGCAGATAAACCTGGCTGTTTTGCCCTCCTCCGTTAGCCAGGGCACCACAGCGTAGGTCGCCGGGTCCGGCTTCAAATACAAATCGCTCTCCTGTATCCGCGCAAATCCTTCTATCGACGAACCGTCAAACCACACGCCGTTCCTCGCCGCACCTTCAAGCTCCTCGACCGGCCTTATGACCTCCTTTATTACCCCCAGCAAATCCGTGAACTGGAAACTGATAAACTCTATATTATCTTTTTCCGCCTGCTTGAGTATCTTTTCTACGTCCATATTCGTATTCCTTGTCTATTCGTTTATTCAGGGAGCGGAATTCACACCGCCGTTTTCGGAAAATCCAAATTACCATTTTGTTGTCTCCGTCTGAAACTGCAAGCCAAAACTGAAAAATCCGTTTACGCCGAAAACGCAAAGTTTTATATTGACCTTCCACCCTTTCCTCATTTATGCTTTCGTTTGTTATATTAACCGAAGGAGCGGTGAGAAGTGGCGTTTGCCGCGTCTCTATTTTGCGGGTATCGTTCTATGGCTCTGCAGCAAGGGGGTTTACAGTTAGTCATTTCTTTTTTCTGCTCACCGCCTGTATTTTCAGCAAACCCACCCGCAATACAGCCGACAAATATGGGGACGAATCTATGAGACCTTACGCCGGTATCCACAAGACCATTGTGCGCACTCTCTTTCTATCGTTAGCTTCTGTCTCAGTCGTCCTCGCAGATGACAGAGGCCAAATCTATTCTGGCGAAACTGTAACCGGCCTTCAAATAACGGCTCCTTCTTACACTGATTCCTGGTCATTAGATGGCACGGCTGGGCAAAGAATTCTCATCAGTGTAAAGCGAACCGCAGGCGCCACGTTTTTTACTCCCAACGTTCTACTGTATCCGCCCGACAGCAATATCGCCGAAGCAGGACCAAACTCAATAATCGACCACAGTTTGCAGCAGTCGGGACTTTACAGAATCGACGTCTTCGATACCGGCTACAATGATGAAGGCACATACAATATCACCCTTCTTGCACTGCCCGATGGCGCATTAACCTGTCCCAATGACGTCAACGGCGGACCCATCAACTCAGGCCAAACCCTCAGCGGCACGGTTGTCGCCTCGGATATGGACGCCTTTCAGTTCACAGGCCAGGCCGACGATAGAGTTCTTATCACCGTTAAACCAACGTCAACGGTAACCGGCTTCAATCCCGTGGCCAAGCTGTATCCTCCGGACGGCAATGTAACTGAAGTCAATGCCTCCGGCACGATTGAACATCAGCTCTTCCAGTCGGGGCTTTACACAATTGTGCTCAACGACGACGATTACGCCCAGCAGGGTCCCTACAATATCACCTTTGTCAATCTCCAGAATTTTGCACCGGCGGATTTTCAGCCTGATGGCATCGTGGATACCAACGACTTGGCATTACTCGCCGGCCACTGGCTCAATACCGATTGCGGCGAGCTGAATGACTGGTGCGACTGGACAGACCTCGACGGCGACAATACCATTGACTTCAACGACTACTGCGTCCTTGCCCAATACTGGCAATGCGGAATGTCCGTCTCGTCCGACGGCCCTATTGTCTCAGGACAAACCATTTCTGATAATCTCCTCATCTCCGATATGGATGCCTTCTGGTTCCACGGTTCTCAAAACGACAGGGTTCTTATCGTCGCCAAGAAAACCTCCGGTCCGACATACTTTAATCCTTTTCTAAAGCTCTTTCCGCCGGACGGCGAACCCAACGAGGTCGGGCCTTCCGCCACAATTGACCACCAGCTCGCATACTCAGGCCTTTATACTCTGGTTGCCTACGATGGCGGTTACTCTGAGGCAGGGACTTACAATCTCTCCCTGCTGAATCTCACCACCGGCCCATTGACTTCACAGGCAGACGCCAACGGCGGCCCCATTGTCTCAGGCCAAACCGTATCAGGCAGTATCGCTGTTGCCGACCTCGATGCCTTTCAGTTCTCCGGCCAGGCCGGCTGCCGTGTCCTCGTCATTGTAAAGAAAATTTCCGGCGACAGTGGTTTCATTCCTTATATTCGGCTTTATCCGCCTGATGGTTCCGCCTACCAGGCAGGCCCTGCGGACATCATTGATTACCAGCTCACTCAAACCGGCACGCACACAATCGTCATCCACGACGACAATTACTCTCATCAGGGAAATTACAATGTTACTCTCCTGATTTTACCGGATGGCCCCCTCACCTGTCCGGGCGACGGCGACGGCGGCTCCATTGCCTGCGACCAGAACCAGGTCGGTTCATCAGTTGTCTCCGATATGGACGCATTCCAATTCTACGGCTCACAGGGGCAAACCGTCGATGTCAACGCAGTTAAAACCTCCGGCGGAATCTACTACAAGCCCGTTGTCTCGCTCTACCCGCCGGATGGCGGCCCGTCCGAAGCAGGCCCGCTGTCCTTCATCGACGACCATCAGCTCCAGCAATCAGGCACCTATACCATTCTCGTCTCCGACGACGGCTTCTCCGACACCGGCTCCTACACCATCCGCCTCGAATGCCCCTGACGCCGAGTGAGTAATCTGCCTTTGGTCGTCTACTTTACACTTCTCATTTGTTACGTCTTCTCAAACGTGAACCTGTGCTGTTTGGCGTCGATTTTGATTGTGTCGCCGTCGGCGAATTTGCCGGCCAGCAGCTCGCTTGCAAGGGTATTTTCCACTCGCTGCTGGATGACTCGCTTTAGAGGCCTGGCGCCGAAGCTCGGGTCATACCCCTCATCCATAATCAGTTTTTTGGCCGAATCGCTGAATTGAAGCTCAATCTTGCGCTCACGCAGCCGCTGGGCAAGATACCGCAGTTGGATATCCACTATTTTTTCCAGATGTTCCTGCGTGAGCATACGGAACACAATCACCTCGTCGATGCGGTTCAGGAACTCCGGCTTGAAAACCTGCTTCAGCGCATCCTTGACGTGCGCCTCAATCTCCCAGTCGGCGCCCTTTTCTTCGGTGAGTTTCTGAATCTGCTGGCTGGCGATGTTGCTGGTCATAATGATGACGGTATTTTTGAAGTCAACGGTTCTGCCTTTGCCGTCGGTAAGACGGCCATCGTCAAAAACCTGCAAAAGGACGTTGAACACATCAGGATGCGCCTTTTCGACCTCATCGAGGAGCACAACCGAATAGGGTTTTCGCCTGACGGCCTCGGTGAGCCGGCCGCCTTCCTCGTAACCGACGTATCCGGGTGGAGCGCCAATCAGCCGGGCGACTGAATGCTGCTCCATAAACTCGCTCATATCGACGCGAATCATCGCATTCGGGTCGTTAAACAAAAAGTCCGCAAGCGCCTTCGATAGCTCCGTTTTGCCTACGCCCGTAGGTCCCAGGAACAGAAATGTCCCTATCGGCCTGTTGGGGTCGCCCAGACCTGCGCGATTGCGTCTTACCGCGTTGCACAGCGCCTCGACCGCTTCATCCTGTCCGACCACCCGTTGCTGTATCTGTTCCTCCATCTTCATCAGCCGTTCGCGTTCACCGCTCATCAGCCGAGCGACCGGTATCCCCGTCCATTTCGAGACAACATCGGCGATATGCTCCTCGGTGACTTCGTTGTGCAGCATAGTTCTCTCACCGGCGGCAAGCTCTGTCTCTTTTGTTGCAAGCTCTTTTTTGAGATTGGTAATTGTCTCATACTTCAGCCGCGCTGCGGTTTCCAAATCGCCCTTACGCTGAGCGTCCTCAAACTGCATCTGGGCCTGTTCCATTCCCTGCTTGAGCTCTTTTATTTTGTTGATTTCACCTTTTTCGCCCTCCCACTGGGTAGTCAGCTTCTTATCCTGTTGCTGCAGTTCCGCCAACTGCTTCTCGGCCTTTTTCAATCGTTCTTTGCTTGCCTCATCGCTTTCTTTCTTCAGCGCCTCTCGCTCGACCTGAATCTGAATAATCTTCCTGCGAATATCATCCAGCTCTGCAGGGAGTGAATCGTTTTCAATCCGTAGTTTCGACGCCGCCTCATCAACCAAATCTATCGCCTTATCAGGCAGCCATCTATCTGAAATGTACCGATTCGACAGTGTCGCAGCCGCAACAAGAGCCGCATCGGTAATCCGCACGCCGTGGTGGGTGTCATACCGGTTTTTCAAACCGCGCAATATCGTTATTGTGTCCTCAACGCTTGGCGGGTCTATCATAATCGGCGCAAATCGCCTTTCCAGCGCCGCATCTTTCTCAACGTACTTGCGATATTCGTCTATTGTCGTTGCCCCGATGCAGCGCAATTCACCCCTGGCAAGTGATGGCTTCAGTAGATTGCCCGCATCGACCGCCCCCTCGGCCTTGCCTGCGCCGACAACCGTATGCAGCTCATCAATGAATAATATTATCTGCCCCTCTGCCGTAATAACTTCTTTCAGCACGGCTTTCAACCGGTCTTCAAATTCCCCTCTGAATTTCGTCCCGGCTATCAATGCGCCCATATCGAGGGCGATTATCCTCTTATTCTTCAAGCCGACGGGGACATCGCCCGCGACGATTCTCTGTGCAAGTCCCTCGACAATCGCTGTCTTGCCTACACCCGGCTCGCCTATCAGAACGGGATTATTTTTCGTGCGACGGTTCAAGACCTGCATACACCGTCGAATCTCCTCGTCCCTGCCGATAACCGGGTCAAGCTTTCCCTTCCTCGCCATCTCCAGCAAATCTATCCCGTATCGCTCGAGTGCTTTGTATTTACCTTCCGGATTCTGGTCCGTTATTTTTTCACCGCCCCTGATTTCCTTAACGGCATTTTCAATCTGCTGTGGCGCAATCGAATTTAATCGCAGCACCTCCCTCGCATCGCTTTCAACCGAAGCAAGCGACAACAGGAGGTGCTCGACGCTGAGGTATTCGTCTCCCATTTTGTCCGCACGGTTCTGTGCATCCAGGACAATCTGATTTAGGGCCGGGTCGGGCAGCATCTGCGCACTTGTTTTACCCACCGCCAGCCGGCGCAGCTCACTTTCCGTCATCTCTTTAACCCGCGAGACATTCGCGCCTATCTTCTTTAGAATCTCAGGCACGATTCCCTCATCGTCCCCGACAATCGCGCTTAGCAAGTGGAGCGGCGACAAGACCGTATGCGACTTGGCCATTGCAATCTGCTGTGCCGTCGCCAGCGCCTCCTGCGCCTTCAATGTAAATTTATCAAACTTCATATCGTTTTGCCTTTAGATTCACACACCGTTTCCCGTTCTGATATGCAAATCCCGTGCCGGAAAACGGAAACGCGCAATATCTTTTGTGTCAACAGTTTAGAGAAACGAACAAAGCTGCACGTATGCCAAATTGACAGGCATACCTATTCCTATTTGGCGCGAAAACTATATTGCCCGCTGCCGACATCCAGGACCGCCCAGTTGCCTTCGGTGCGCAGCAGTTTTACGCCAATGGCATTGTCGATTGCCTGGCCTGACTCAGTGATACTTTTCACATCGCTTGTGGGAACATAAACCGCCGCCCTGCAATTGACGGGAATAGTAACCTCAAGGTTCAGTATGCCGCCATCGCGCTTCCAGTTAGTCGTAATTTCGCCGCGTACAGATTTGTAGGATGCTTTCGCCCAGGTTAAGTCGCCAACCACCTGCGGTCTTATTATAATCTTATCGAATCCGACCGCATCGGGGGCGGGATTGATTCCGCCGATTGCCTTGTAGAACCACTCACTGACGGAGCCGAACATCGGGTGATTGTGTGAGCCGCCGGCATCCCAGCTTTCCCAAATAGTTGTCGCGCCGTTTTCAATCATATACCCGTAGCCGGGAAACGTTCTCTGGTTGACAATCGTGTATGCGACATCGGCTTTGCCGACTTCAGTCAGGGCATCGAGCATATACTTTGTTCCGAATATGCCGGTGGTCAGGTGTCCCTGGTGCTTTTCCATAATGTCACGCACAAGCTCTTGCGCCACCTTATCGCGTTGTTCAGCGGGCGCTAAATCAAAGTAAAGGGCAAATGCCTGGCATGCCTGTGTCCCCGTGTCATATACACCGTCAGGATTGTTTAGGAATTTCTTATTGAACGCCTGCATTATCACGTGCGCAAGCGTGTCATAATGCGCCGCATCTCGCATCAGGCCAAGCGCCCCGGCAATCTGGGCGCACAGTTTGGCGTTGTAGTAATAAAATGCTGTGCTGGTCAGGGCGACCGGCTTGGGAGCGATACCCGCGTGGTCGCTTATGCAGGTGTCGATGATGTGGTCTTTCGCCCTGGATTCTATAAAGTTGACGTATCTTTTCACGTTTTCATATTGTTCCTCAAGGATTCGCTTGTCGCCGTAGTATTGATAAAGCTGCCGGACCAGCATTGGATGCGCCGTTCCCCACGCGATAGGCCCCGAGTTTCCGCCAAGCCCCTGGTCATCAATTTCAACGTATGGCGATGTCTCGGTAAACCCGCCGTTGCGCCGACAGGCGTCCTCAAGGTCGCGCACCGCCTTGCCGTAGAAATTCGACATATCGAAATTGAGCATTGCCGCCTCGCTTGACGAGACAATGTCCCCGCCGTACCCGAATCGTTCCCGACCCGGACAATCCGATTGTATGCTGAATACGTTGCTCAGAATCGTCCAAAGGAAGTTCTCCTGAATCTTGTTGAACATCTCATTGGAGCAGGCGAATATTCCCGCCTGTTCCATGTCGGCGTTAAGCCGAATACCCTCGATTGAATCCAGCGTAGGTTTACCCGGAAAGCCCGTTACCTCGACGTACCGAAACGCATGCCAGGTAAACCGCGGCGTATATACCTCGTCACCTTCACCCTTGAGAATATATGTATCGCTCTGCTCTGCCACCTTCGGTGCTCCGGGGCCCGCGTTGCACCACGGTTGGCCGATATGACAGCAGATTGTTGTCCAGATGTTCAGCGTCCCATCCTTGTGCAGAAGCTCCCCATAGCGCAGTTTAACCGATGTCCCTGCCGGCCCCTTTACCTTCAGCCGCACCCAGCCGGCAAAGTTCTGTCCCATATCGAAAACGTATGTCTCCTCATTCGGCTCAGTAATCTTCACCGGCCTGACCATTCTTGTTATTCGAATCGGCGGCTGCGCCTGTGCGCGCAGCGTCCCCACCTGTTCCGGCGCCGGTTTTGCATCAGCCCATTTTGCATCGTTAAAATCAGCCGAAGCCCAATTCCCTGTCTCCCGTCGGGCATCGTAGATTTCCCCAAGATAAATGTTGTTCCGCAGAATAGGACCTTCGCCGACCTTCCAGCTTTCATCGGTCGCTGCGGTCTGGCTTGTTCCATCTTCATATTCGATAAACAATTGTGCAATCAGCCGGGGCCGACCGACGGTGAGTACCTTTCGCAGATTTATCCTGCCGAAGAGGCGCATCGGCAGTGGACTATACCACCCGTTGCCTAACATCACCCCAAGCGTATTTTGCCCTTGCTGCAATACCTCTGTTACGTCATACGTCGAGTACAGAACTCGCTTTGAATATGTTGTCCAGCCGGGGTCGAGCACGGCGTCGCCGATGCGTTTGCCGTTGAAGTACGGTTCATAGTAACCGAGGCCGCTGATGTACAGCCGGGCGCGTTTTACGGGTTTGCCGACGGTAAAAGTTTTTCTAAATAACGGAACAGGGTTTTCTTTGTAGAAATCCTCATCCCTTATCGGTGTTTTTTCCCCGTCATTAATCCACTTCGCCGCCCAATCGTTCGGCTCAAGCAGTGCCGTCTCCCACCAGGCCGGTTTACTCCAATCCGATGCCTTGCCGTCATTGTTCCACACCCGCACCTTCCAGTAATACCGCATCCGCGATTGGACGTTCTTGCCGCCGTAAATAACTTGTACGCTCTCGGCTGATTCCACCTTGCCGCTGTCCCAGAGGTCCGCCTTGTTCGGCTCCAATTTCTCTTCGCTGCTTGCAACCAAAATCTGGTACGCCGTCTGTTTCTGCCCCCGGCTGTTCGCTGTCAAAATCCACCCAAGGCCGGGCCTTGTCACATCTATCCCCAAAGGATTTGTCCTGTACTCACACCGCAGCTCCTTTACATCTATCCCGCTATCCGCTGAAAAGGCAATGCTGCTCGTAATCCCGATTGCAACTAACAGAAACAGTATTCGCATCTTTCTCATTTTTCTTCTCCTGCTGATACTAATTTTTTATTTAGTTCGGCTTTGCCGGCTCTTTGCCAAGAATACCCAGCGTCTCCTTAATTATCGGCAGAGTGGTTGTGGTGACCTGGGGGTCGCGGAAGTTACCTTTCACGTCCATCCGGATTACCGCCTTGCTCAGTCCTTCCGTCAAGGACTGCCAAATCGAAGGACTCGCAGTTGCAAGCCGCGCCCCGCGAGCCGTCAGCACAAGGTCGATATTACTGTTAGCCAGGTCCAGCCGACCGGACCCGTTGAACGCAACGCTGTGGCCCGACAGGTCGAACTTCTCGAAGTCCAGATTATTGCCCCTGATATACGAATCCACCAGCATTTGGTCAAATGCATAATCAGTCGGCTCAGTAAGCTTCAGCACTGCCAATACTTTTGCCAGCGGCGATAATCTTCCGACTTGCATATCTCTGATGCGCAGCCGGCATTGACCAATCCGCCTCGAGCTGTCGCCAAGCCGTTCTTCGATGCTCAGTGCCCCGCTCATTTTACCGGTCGTGTGCTCCTCCTGCGAAATCCCATTGACATCTTTATCCGCCAGGAACTCTCCAAGGTCAACCCCGTCAAATCCGGCTTGCAGCCGAATCTCTCCGCCCGGTTTGCTCAGCCGGCTTAGCTCAAATTTCCCTGTTAGCTTCCCTCCGTAGAAATCGCCTGTCAAATAACTCGACCGCCAATCCTGCTTATCTGCTTCATACTGTATAAGCGCCTCAACGCTCGACAAGCTCTTGCCCTTTATCCGCAGATTCTCGGCAGCCAGTTGAATCTCCCCCTGTGAAATTTCGCCCGACTGCCCCGCAAGAAGTATCTTTCCGCCAATTCGCATCGTTGACGGCACGGCTGCCCCATAAATGATGTGCTCTGCCTTAGCGCTGATGTTGTTAAATTCGATTGCTTTTTCCGTTACCGCTACCATGCCCCTCACATCCAAAAGCGGGTAAGACAAAATATCCCAGTTAATACTGTTGCCTAAGCACTCGACAACGACACGGTTCTCGCCGCAGTCGGCCTGTGCATCCCTGTTCAAATCTACCGTAAAGTTAATTTTCCCGTCTGGCCGAAGCTCCCGAATCGCCCCTGCCACCGGCTTCGGCAGCATCCCTATCAAATCATCCGTCAATTCCGTCCCCTCGCCTCGCACCGACGCGCAGTACCCCGCCTGTTTCCCTTCCTTCGCTGACCATATCTGCCCGGTGACAGTGACCTCGCCGTCCCCATATCGAGCATGCAAGCCCTCAATCCGCAGCAAATCGCTTGTCACAACGGCCTTGCCGCTGATACCGCAAAACTGTAACGGAAATTCCTTCGACTTCAAACACGCATCCTTCGGATATACTTCCGCCACGTATCTTGTCGGTCCCCCTGCATCCCGGTCGCTGAATATTTTTATTTCTGTATCCATCAGCCCCGTCATCTCAAGCTTGTCGTACAAATCCCGCTGTGCTGCAGGAAGTGCCTCTCTAAGTGTCTCATCCAGCCCGATGTTCTCTCCGCTGACCGTAATATCATACTCTGGTTGCTTGCCCCTGGGCTGCTGGATTATCCCGTCAATGGTTATTGTGCGCTCCCCCGTCTGTGAAACAACGTTTGAAAAGGTTGTCCCCTGTTCGCCGAAGAAAAGCAAACCCGACACATTCTCCAGGGGATACGGAAAACCCTCGTATCTGCCCTGAACAGCGAGCAGTTCCACCGCAAGAGAGCTGCTCGCCTGTGTCTCGCCCTGCCGGCTGCGGGAATAATTGATTGCTATATTTCCGCTCGGCGAAAACGCCCGCCAGAACTGTTTTGATTCCGCTCCAATCGCTTCATAAAGGTCCTCGTCAAGGGCCATATCGTTGCTCGTTATCTGCACCAGATACCTCCGTTTGGCGCCAAAATCAACCGTCCAGCCGTTGATGGAAATCTCTGCGTCCCCGTGCCGTCCCACAAGGTTGTTCAGCGTCGCGCTCTTCTCTGTAAAATCTGCCTCTCCGATAATTTTCTCGACCTTATAGGGAAAGCTTATGTCCATAGCCGAGACATCGTTGCAGTGAACTCTCCCGACGACCTTGCTTTCGGCCAGCCGGTCCAGGCGCCCCGATGTCTGGAGGTCGATATCCACCAGACCGGCGGGACGATACCGATTCAAAAATTTCTGAAACGCGCCAAGGGCCGCTACCTTCTCAATCACCGTCTGGCTGTCGGACACAAATATGTCCTGTGTGCTGCTCATAGGCGCAACAAAATCTTTTATCCTCAGCCGCAGCCGATAGTTCTTGTCTTTGTCGTAGGTCAAATCGCCCTCCATACTCTTTACTACCCACGGCCTTTCAAGACCAGGTATATCCTGTGACGAAATCCTCCCGCCTATATCAATCCGCCCGCTTTGCCACGTGCCTATTACGTTGCTTTGGCTGAAATCCTGTTTCTCTGTTGTGGTGGCATCGAAACTGTAACCGTTCAGAATTTCACGCTCGGGTCGAAACCTCGCTGAAACAGGAGTCGTCCCTATCACTCTCGCTCGCCCGCCCGACACCTTCATATACTGAATTTTCCCGCCCTCCAGCATTATCAGAGGCATTGCCCTGCTTCTTCGTTTGGGAAGCGAAAGCCGTAGGGCCGACAGGTTCCACTCGTCGCTATCTAAATCGTGCTGTATGTTAAGCACGAAATTGTTGATGCTTATTTCCTTGAGGCGCGGTCGCAGAAGCAGCAAACTTCCGATACGGAATCTCGCCAATACCTGGTCCGCCTTAAGTATCGAATTGTCGTATGTCTTCGATTTGTGCGGCCTGACGATAAGCCCCCTAATCCGCACCGACCCATCCAAATTAAAGTCAACGAATTTTGTCTCTATCTTCGTGTTCGTCAGCTCGGATAACTGCCCAATTGCAATTTTCGGCAGCACCCGGCCCGCAAGCCAGAATACAAGCCACAGCAGACATCCCGCCGTTACCGATTCGGCAAGCCAGCGAACAAAGTCCTTCCGCCGGGACGCCTTGCCCAACCAGCGCCTGACCGCCCCCATTTTGTCTGGTATCCAGCGAATCACTTTACTCTTCTAATCGCCTTGTCCGCTATGTCCCTGCGGTAGTACGCACCCTCGTAATGTATCCTGCTCACGCCTTCGTATGCACGCCCCTTTGCATCCGCAATCGTCCTGCCCAGCGCCGTCACTCCCAAAACCCTCCCGCCGTTAGTCACAAGCTGCCCATCCTTCATCGCCGTACCCGCGTGAAACACCACTACATCCCCAAGCTCCTCCGCCTCCTCCACACCCTTTATGGGCTTTCCCTTTTCATATTCGTCAGGATAACCGCCCGACGCCATCACCACGCACACACTCGGTCGAGTATCCCATTCCAGAGTTACCTCATCCAGTTTGCCCTCGCACACCGCCCGGCAAACCTCGGCCAAATCGCTCTTTAGCCGCATCATAATCGGCTGTGTCTCCGGGTCGCCGAACCGCACGTTGAATTCCAGCACCCGCGGGCCTCCAGCCGTTATCATTAGCCCCGCATACAAAACACCCTTATAAGGCGTCCCGTTGCGATTCATACCATCCACTACCGGCACTAATATCTCGCGCTCAATCTGCCCCATCAGCTCATCCGTCACGACGGGTGCCGGACTATATGCCCCCATTCCGCCTGTATTCGGCCCGGTGTCCCCATCGCCAATCGGCTTGTGGTCCTGTGCCGACTCCATCACGTAAATATTGCGCCCATCGACAAACGCCAGTATCGACGCCTCCTCGCCGATAAGCTTGTCCTCGACGACAATTTTATTGCCCGCAGGGCCGAATATCTTGTTTACCATTATTTTCTCCGCGGCATTAATCGCATCCGCGGGGTCATCGCACACAATAACGCCCTTACCCTTCGCAAGTCCCGCCGCCTTGACCACGACCGGCTCATCTCTGCTGGCAATATATGCCTTCGCATCCGAAAATCGCTCAAATATCCTCCCCTCCGCCGTCGAAACCGAGCACGACCGTATCAAATGCTTTGCAAACGCCTTGTCTGCCTCCAACTGGGCCGCCGCTCCGCTCGGCCCAAACGCCTTTATCCCCGCCGCCTCAAACGCATCAACTGCACCTGCCGCAAGCGGGTCTTCTGGCCCGACTACCACAAGCTCTATGCTTTTTCCCTTCGCAAAATCAACCAGCCCTTTGACGTCATCGCTCTTTATCGCCACGTTCTCGCCGCACCTGGCTGTGCCGGGATTGCCAGGCGCGATATAAAGTTTGTTTACTTCTTTCGATTGCGCCAGTTTCCACGCTAACGAATGTTCCCGCCCCCCGCTGCCGATTAGAAGTACCTTCATTTGCTCACCTAAAATCCTTCTTTCTACCAATTTCAATTATTTTCGACCTACTGTACCAGAGGAATATGACTATCTCAAGCGCATAGTTGGAAGTTGATATTGAGCGGGATTTGTGATATTTTGCTGAATAATTGTAAGGAGAATGCATTATGGAATTATCGTGGCTAATGAGATTGCGAATCGCTGCTGCGGCGGCGGCCGGCGTCATACTCGTTGGCATCCTCTGCTGGCCGATGGTCGCCCCGGACGAACCTTTTGCTCCCATCTCTCTGCTCTCGCATACCGTTACACCGGCCAACGCAGGGATTTTGCTCGTCACCGCATTCTGCACAGGCCTTATCGCCTATTTTCTTGCCTGGCCCTATGGCCGGCAAATCGCTCCCATTGCTGTCCCCGCAGGCCTTGCCTTCTGGGCGCTGCGCACCGGCGACATCACCACTTTGATGCAGACCAATCCTGTTCTCGCACAGCGCTACACCATTTTCGCACATCTGATGTGGGAACCCTTATTCTGGCTCGCCCTGGTTGTCGCCGGCTTTGCAGGAGTCCTTGCCGGCCAGATGTTTATTCCTGTACGCGATAGTTTCACAGAGCCGAAGGACAAGCGTGGCGATAAACCTTGGAAGCCCGATATCTTCATTCACCTCTTTGGGGCCATTTTGGGGCCAATCCTTCGAGATAAATTCATCGCTCGGCAGAGAAAATTAATCGAGCGCGACTCAAAAAAAGATACTCAGGAATCAAGGTCGGTCGCCGCAATCATTCTCAATTCTTTGGTGGCTATTGTCGGTTCTGTATTATTGGCACTGTTTATTATCGGAATCCTGGCACAGGATGTCCGCCTGCTCGATAACCGCCTTGGTTCAGTCATCGGCCAGCCCGTTGTTGCCCAGATAATGTTTGCCGTGGTGTTCAGTTTCGGGCTTGTTAGTTTTCTTGCAGCAATCTTCCTCAAGGTCGGATACCTCTGTCCCATCCTCTCAACCGCACTTATAAATGCTGTTGCCGTGGGTCTTTACGTGAAATATGATGTAGTGGAATATTTGTCCAGCTCTTATCCTGCTTCGTTCTTCACAAACTCTGTGGTTTTTGTATTGCCAATCCAAATGGTCGCCTTCGGGACCTTGGGTTCCATTGCCGGCTATTGGCTTGCTGTCAGGTACAACTACTGGCGAAAACACGAGGCAGTAAGTGAATAATGTCCAGCCAAAGCCGCGACAGATTAACGGCCAATCCGCTTTTTTTTATGCCATTCGGCTTTCATAAATAGCTATCACGGCATAACTTATGTTCTAACAGTCCCATAAGTTGTCCTGCACCCCCAAACAATACCAAATTTCGTTATTTTGACCCTCAAAATTGGCCGAAATATCCGTTGTGTCCATCCCTGCGGAAACATCATTTGAATGTTATAACGAGGTGAACAGCCAAAGGATTTGTCCCGTAGGATATGTGGATAAGACCAACCTGCAAAAGGAGTTGAAGATGTTGGTTCTGAGTAGGCAAAAAGATGAATCAATCATGATTGGCGACGATGTGGAAATCACCATCGTGGACGTACGCGGTGACAAGGTGCGTCTGGGCATTACCGCTCCGAGGAGTATAGCCGTTCACCGCAAAGAGGTTTACGAAGCCATTCAGCGAGAGAAGAAAGAAAAGCTGGCGCAGCAATAAGTCAAAGGACACCCCCGAGTTATATTGCTGTTGCCCACAGTTCAAGCCGGCCTTTTTGAGGTTAATGCTCGAAAAGGCCGGCTCTTTTATGCGCAGTAGTTTGAGCGAAAATAGATAAGATGGGGGATATGGGATGCTTTTTAAGGTTGGGGAAATGTTTGTAAATGTTGCGAAAAGTAAAGAAGAATTGAGAAAAGTAAAGAAAAGTGAGCGCACTTTGAGAAAAAATGAGTAACTCTGAGGAAAAGCGAGCGCACGCAGCAGAAGACGGAGGACAGAGGACCCGGCTTCGCCCAAGGGGCTTCGCCGTGGCAAGCGGAGGACGAATGACAGGGGACATACTGTAGAGGGGGAAAAAGCTGGTTGTTTTCATAAGTCATTTTTAAACAAGGGTATAGGTTCATTTTCTCATTTTTGCAAATTGGCTTTGTTTTTTCGGCTGTTGCGCGCGGTAGATGTTTCATAAGTCCTTTCTGGACATAGGTTTCGATTTGTTTCGCATTTTTGTAAATTGGCTTTGTTTTGCATAATCGTGACTTGTGATCCTCCTTCGCCCTTCGGGCTTCGCAGGGCAGGCCCGTGGCCCGTGGCGGTTTGGGCAGCCCTGGTGAGATAGCTGCGCATCTCACGGGGCAAGATAGACAAGCTTGAAAATTGGGTTTGTTTTGGGTTTGTTTTTCGTGTCGTCGGAGGGGACAATTTTCTTCGTAAGTCATTTCTGAACAAAGGGTTAGGTTCGTTTTGGATTTTTGAAAATTGGGTTTGTTTTGCAAAATCATAGTTTGCCGGGGAGGAGTTTTCGGAGAGAAAAGAAACCGCCGGCAGTGCCGGCGGCTAAATGAGTTATGGGACTGGGCGAGGATTTGGGCTTCGGTGTTCATTGCCGATTTCTCCGAGTTTAACATTAAGTATTCACTTTCTCATTGTTGGGTGGGTATTATACAATATGGAATGTTATGTGTCAAGTGAAATATTGACTGAAATGGGCGTGGGTCCCCTGCTGCGGGACCAAAATAGAAGACACACGGGGACTGAGGGGTGGATGAGGAACGGGATTGACGAAAGATAAAACTTGGGGTATTGTGGGGTCCCGGTGAGACAGATGAATCGCCTCACAGGATAAAGGTGGGAAATTACAGCATTGCAAGGGAACTTTATGGCAGAGGATAAGGATTTTAATTGCGGAGGTTGAGTTTTAACACGAATTTCTATTACAGACCGACTTCTGTATTTCTGTATAACTAACGAGACGGCAATATCTTAAGACAACGCTTTTTATGGAAAATCAATGACGTTGTAACATTGTTGTGCTGGATATATAATGACGGTCATTATGCGAATGATTACAAATAAAATAATTTGTGGAGATTGTGCGATGGTTCTACGCACCTTTCCGGCTGATTGCGTGGATCTAATTGTGACCTCTCCGCCTTATGTTGAATGCCGAAAGAAAACATACGGAGGCATTCATCCTGATGAATATGTTGCGTGGTTTCTTCCAAAATCACAGGAGTTTTTACGCGTCTTAAAACCCACTGGAACCTTTGTTTTAAATATCAAGGAAAAGGCGATTAAGGGTGAACGCCACACGTATGTAATAAACTTGATTCTTGAACTGCGTAAGCAGGGATGGTTATGGACGGAGGAATTCATTTGGCACAAAAAAAACTGTTACCCGGGTAAATGGCCAAACAGGTTTCGGGATGCCTGGGAAAGATGTCTCCAATTCAACAAGACCAAAGATTTTAAGATGTTCCAAGAAGCTGTAATGGTTCCGACAGGGGATTGGTCAAAGGCGCGGCTTAAGAAACTTAGTGAAACCGACAAACGACGAGATGAATCAAGGGTAAAAAGCGGGTTTGGTAAGAATATCTCGAATTGGCTGGGAAGAAATATGGCTTATCCGACAAACGTATTACATTTGGCCACCGAATGTTCTAACAAAAATCATAGCGCTGCATATCCCTTGGCCCTGCCTGAATGGTTTATAAAGTTATTTACAGAGAAACATGATGTTGTTCTTGATCCATTTCTTGGATCGGGGACGACCTCACTTGCTGCCAAACAACTTGAGCGTAGATACATCGGTATAGATATAAGTAAAGAATATTGTGACATGGCAACGAAGAAGCTATGCACTGTAACCGTTCAGGAGAGTTTCAAATGGAGCTATTGAATCTTGCAGAGGTAAAAAACTTTGTTAACGAAAATATATCAATATTTCATGAGAATAAGCTCAAAACCTTTCGTTCGATAAACCTGAAAGAATTGCTCAAGAAGAAAAACCCATATTTATTCAGGGCAAAGAATATCACACTAGCGAGTGAACTAGTCAAGGGTGTATTAGAAGCATTCCTGTCTTCCTCGGAAGAAAAGATATTTGGCGACTTCCTTGAGGAATTAGCCGTCTTCATCTCTTCAAAAACTTGTTGTGGCCGAAAGTCCGCAGCGACGGGTATTGACTTGGAGTTTGAAAATGCCGGAACGCTTTACTTGGTCTCTGTGAAGTCAGGGCCTAATTGGGGGAATAGTTCCCAGCAAAGAAAGCAGGAACAGGATTTTCAAAACGCCGTTAAGGTGCTCAAGCAATCAAAATATACTCAGAATGTTCAGCCGGTTCTCGGGATTTGTTATGGAAAAGTGAAAACAAGCCATCTTCGGGGATATCAGAAAGTTGTGGGACAAAATTTCTGGTATCTTATCAGTGAGAACGAAAATCTTTACACAGATATTATTGAACCCCTTGGACACAGGGCCAAACAACACAACGATAAATTTCATCGCCAGAAGAACAAAATCGTAAATCTTTTCACGAAAGAGTTCTTAAATACTTTTTGCCAAAATGGGGAAATCGATTGGAAAAAGCTTGTCGAGTTCAATAGCGGGAACCTCGACTTGAAAAGGTGAGAGCCAGAAAAAGACTTTTAGGTCTTTTCGAAATAATCGCACGCGAAATGATTATCACAAAAGGATTGAAAAGGGATTAAACAAGGCCTGTCAGATTAAGTAGTGGCTACTAAAACTAATCTTCTGGTTCTATGTACTGATCTGGAACAGTTTCCCAAGTTCGGCATTTGCGTCCTACTGCACGAACAAATTCTTTGAAGAGTCTAATTTCGTTGAATTCTGCATCAGGAATAGTCCGGCGCACTGCATCGGCAAGTGCCTTCTTTAGTCCATATTCGAGTTTTTCACAAATGTTCTCTATCTTAATCCTAGCCATATTGTGCTACCTCATCATAACTAAATGTTTTTCCATTACATAGCTCCTATATTGCAGCCAATTGTATGCTTTTATTTTGCATCACAGAATAGGTTATCTGAACTAAATCATCATCATCAATTATCAACAGTTTCTTATTTTTATCTTGTGCGTCTTTTTTCAACATTGCCGCAAAGCCCTCTTCGAGTTTTCTAGGCAGACAGATTCCAATTACATCAATTCTCCCGTCATGAAGATAACTGCCAACTTGCGAATATAAATCCGAGCCCACATCATCTCTCAAGGTCACTTTCCTTTTTGTTGCTTTTTTTCGCTTACTATTAGCTTTCATGGCAATTACCATTATTTTCTGCCGATTATCAATCGTCAAGTTCGTGCTGTAATCCCCAAATTCATGCCCCTGATGTGGTCTCGGTTGATAGCTAGGATCAAATAAACCAAATAATCTCAGATAGCACTTTTTACCGCCATTGTTTTGTATACATTGAGCGCAGTTATCCGTACCCATTCTATCGCATTTTTCTTCGAAACGGCTAATCGCCTTTTTAATAATTGGAACTTCGTCATCAGGCACGACAGTTAATGCTTTCTTAAATTCGGCAATGTCATTTAATCTGTAAACTGTTTTGCTTGCATCTTGTCTGTAGAAGAGCCTGTTATTTCGAATTGAGAAGCTTTCCTGTGAAATGATAAAGTTGACATCCGTTGCTTCTGTAAAAATATTTGCTATTAAATTGTTCAATTTCGTTAAAGGCAATAACTCAATACATTCCTCTAATTGCGAGACAATTGTTTTATGGCCTTCAAAACATTTTATTTGCTTTTCAATCGGCAATGCACATGTCTTGCAAACAACGTGACTGTCTGCAATTACAAAATCAAGACTGCCGCACTCACAAACAATTTCCGAATTATCGTTGCATTTATTACAATGAGCTCTGAATCTCGTTTTAACATACCCATTTAATTTTGCATCCAATGCAAACACAGTGTTTCTCAAGGAAACATCCGCCACATTCTCTTTCTTGCACCTCAATATTCCGGAGGCTATATCAATAATGGCCGCCCTAATCTCTTTGTTTACACCATATAATGACTTTAGATTTTCATTTAGCAGCGTACTCGGTTCTGTAAGTTTCAATTCACTTATAATTCGAAAGATTTCCCTAATTTTTTTTACACCCCAATTACGCATTTGGTCGACAGTTAAATCTCTCGAGAAATAAATCTTTCCGTTCTCATTGTAACTTAATGCGAAAACGGTTCCATCTACGTCAACATTAAAACTGGCTAAGGGCCTATCATCTGAACTATCTCGCTGGCGACATTCTTGCATTGCTTCAGGATCATCCATCATATGAGGATTTGTTAATCTTCTATTGGTGCCGCTTGGACTTAAGTACCCCGCCTTTCGCAAGTTTTCGGCATTTTCTAAACGTTGTTGGACGGTATTTGTTAACGGTAAAGCTTTCGATGTAAATCCGAAGTATTCTTGTAAAGCTTCGTTTAAAACCTGTGCCACATTTTCATCCTTGGCGCATATGCAAATCCATTGGTCGTGAAAAGGAATCCAAATAAAACCACGCCTCAGATCAGTCACGGTACTTGGATATTCGGTATCGGGCGGAATATATGGAATAAAACCGTGGTAAGCATAAGAAAATTCGCGAATGGCCCCCTTATCAATTGATTCAAATTCACGGATTTGCAAATTGCAAAATTTTTTCAAGGGGTCTTCAAGTTCTGATGTCTTAGTATGTATAACCCTGTTAAGGGCAGACAGGTTTAAAGAATGAAGATTACACTTCCCTTCTCGCGAATACAAATGAAGTGTTTTCATTCCTCTATATCTGTATTCCCGATACAATTGAATTGCGTCTTGCGGTGTTGCGGCTTCACATTTCTCAAATACATAAATTACCTGCTTAATCTCAAGCCTTATTAAAATAGATTCAATTGTTCCAGATGCCTCTTTATCCAGCACAAGAATAGCTTTTCTGACTATTGCTTCATCTTGTTTCTTTAAAAAGTCAATAATCGCATGTTTAGGCACACGGTGTAGCCATCTATATTCTTTAGAAATAATTATGTCTGGCATGAAAACATCTCCCTATCCTTTTCCTTATCTTCTCGACCCGTCTAGATAGTAGCATGTATATCATTTTAACTGTTAGTTTTTAATCAAACAACTCCAGTTTGGATAATCGTCTCCTTTGTGCCTATTATTCTCCCACTGAATCGGTTGAAGATTAGAAAGGTCATCCGTTCCACCTTTTGATACTGGCTTGATATGGTCTATTTCCCATCCCCACTGTTCTGTTTTCCCATATTTGTCCCTTTGCATTGAAGCACCACATACATCTTTGCGATATATTGCATATCCAAGTTCGGGCTCTCCTTTCCTCCAAACATCCTCAATGGTAGGTTCATCAAAATTAGAACCATTTCGATCGGTATTCCGGCTTCTTGCCATTTTAAAACCCTTTCAAAAACAATGTTTCTCTATTAAATTTTTTACGGAAGCCAGAAGGAATGGAAGGCGGTATGGTTGGTGTTTGTCTACTGTTGTATTATCACGCCAGCTCGACAATCCATGTCTGCTGACCAAATTTTAATTGTTCCAATATGCTGCAAATCCCGTGCCAAAGGGCATAATCTCTCAGAAGTAGCTTAAATCCCTATCTAATATAGTCATAGGCGATTTAAAAATGCTGCTCAGCCCCGTTGACTCCACATAGTGCCTGCCAAAGTGGCAGAGTATGCGACATCGCCCCTTGGAAAAAGAACGTCTTAACTCTCTCGAACTAAACTACTGTGTGGGGCATAACCGCAAGGCAGGCTGGCGAGGCATCCCCGCGCCCCCAAAACAAGTGCCGATCCCGGCGCGCCGGGTAAACCCGCCACGCAGAAGGCGGGTAAGAATAGAACACAGAACAGAATTCAGAGGACAGACGACAGAGAACGGAGGGCAGAAGAAGAAAATCGAACATAGAACGTCGAACTTTGAACATCGAACGTCCAACATCCACCGCGCTTGCGGCGTGTAAACATCCCGTCAGGCCAAGAGTTCGGCAACTGCTTTGATATGCTCCGGGCCGGTGCCGCAGCAGCCGCCAATGATTGTTACGCCGGCGTTGTACAACTTTTGGGCAGCGGCGGCAAATTGTTCGGGGGTCACAGTATAGACCGCCCTATCGTCAACAAGTTCGGGTTTACCGGCGTTTGGTTCGGCAAATACGAGGACCTTCGGGTTCGCTGCCTTAGCGGCGGCGACGTACCTTTTTGCCAGCTCGACGTATTCATCGAGGGTGGTAGTGCCGCAGTTGAAGCCGACGGCATCGGCGCCGAGCGAGACCATTTTCACGACTGCTGAGGGGACATCGACGCCCATCATAGTCCTGAAGTCCTCGCCTGCCCTGTCAAAAGACATCGAGGCAAAGACGGGCAGCTTTCCTGCAACTGATTTTGCCGCCTCAATAGCGACGGCAATCTCATCGAGGGCGGTCATTGTCTCAATGATGAGGCCATCGGCGCCGGCATTTGCGAGCGATTTGGCCTGCTCGGCAAAGGCGGCCCTGAGGTCATCGGATTTGAGGTTTCCGAGTGGTTCGAGGAAGTCACCGGATGGGCCGATATCGCCGAGGACGTATTTGTTCTGGCCCGCGGCTTTTCGGGCGAGGTTGACACCTGCGGCGTTGATGTCGGCGCCTTTGTCGGCGTGGCCGTGGCGTGCGAGGGCATATTTATTAGCGCCGAAGGTATTGGTGAGAACAGCGTCGCAGCCGGCATTGATGTAGGCATTATGAACTGCAAGGACGATATCGGGCGATTCGATATTGAGATAATCGCCGCATTTGCCGGGTTCGACGCCGCGGGCGAACAGTTGTGTCCCCATCGCGCCATCGAGGAGAAAAAGACCTTTGCGGATTCTGTCTTTCAAGTTTGCCTTTGCCATAAGAAACCATCCTTTTTATTCCTGAACGAGCTCGACTATATCATCGCCGATGACCTGATAGACGTGAGTCAAGCCGCGTGTGCCGGGTTTTACAAAGAGGCGGCGGCGCTGCTGTTCGGTGAATTTGGCGGCCTTAACGGAGTCAAACTTCAGGTTTGCAGAGCTGCGTGAGCCGTCTTTTTCGCGGACAATCACTTCTATCAGGCCGGGGACAAGAAATCCATCAGCGACCGGCTTATAATCATCGAACAGGGCGCTGGCAGCAATCTCGCCATCGGCGTTCAGATATTCAATTTTCGAGACGAGGTATTCGCATTTGGATATGTATATTCGTTTGAGAACGACGGCCTGTTCGTTTCGCCGGGTAAGAATATCGAAGGAATCATCGCAGGCCAAAGACCAGTCGCCATCGTTTACATCGACAAGGCCGAAAGCTTCGAGTGCGACCCTGGGATTGGCGGCGATTTTTTTTGCGTCGGCGGCATCCGACCAGCGTCCCTGCCAGCAGGCGCTTATCTCTTTCGGTTTAAGCCGGAGCCAGAATTCGTTTTCGTTTGAGCCGAGGACAAGACCCGCGGCGTCGAAGGCGACATCGCCCTGAAGATAGAGTTCGAGGGGGGGATTTACCCACAGCTTGACAGGGAAATTTTCTTTGTGCTCTTTTCCTTCGAGAGAATACTGAAGGACGCACTGTCCTGTCGCCCTAAAGGGGGGTGCGATTTCGCGGCGTGCTTTGAGGGCGGCGAGCGATTCCTGTACGGAGGATTTGCCGGGGCAGATACGTGCCGGGAGGCGCTGCTGTGGCGTGCAGCCGGCAAGAGCTATCACCGTCGCAGCTATACTCACAAACACCAGAAATTGTTTGCGTGTGTGATTCACGTTACAATTCCGCCTGCAAAATTTGACCAATCTGTGAGGACAACTGCTGGACCTGTGCTTCGTCAAGGTTGGGATTTATCACGTCGGCAAAGTCCTGGGTGCCGGTGATTCGCAGCCGCCAGATTTCTCTGTCGCCGTCTTTTTGGGAGGATTCGTATTTGAGGCGGCGTCTTCTCATAAGGACAAGGGCAAGGACAAAACGGAAGTTTAGTTTTTCCTGCTCGGTCTCGGCTGCAAGTCGCTCGAAGAATGTCATCAGGACATCGTCATCGACGAAGATATGTTTTTTCTGGTCGGGATGAGGGAGTTTGGATTTCCAGTAGCAATAGACGCTGGGATTTTGCCCCAGCCAGTATTCGGGTGAGAAGTCGCGGCGTTGAAAGCCCTGGTCGGTGAGGACGAGTGCGGCGAAGTATTCTTCGCCGGGCTGAATTTTTCTGCCGGTTCCGAAGCACTGTCCCAACGGTTTATCAATTTCCCAGTCATCCATTGTTCAGGTCCGTCCGTGAAGTGCTCATTGTGAATGTGAATCGAATTTCAGCGATACGCATATACCTGCGACTGTTTTAGGGCCCAATCCTTTCACTTTTGCCAAATCGCCACAATCGTCAAAGGCGAGGGAACCTGGGTTTCGTTTGCCAAAATCTTCGCGATAGGCAACTACGGCGGCGGCCCGAATTGCGCCGAGGCCGGGCAGTCGCAATAAGCTGGCCAGCGGGGCATAATTGGGATTTAAGCGGGTGTCGAGCTCGATGCGGGGCGAGGATTCGTCCCTGCACAAATATGGGGACAAAAAAAAGAGCGAAAGCAGAACACCAATAACCACAGCCGAGACAAATGCGAACGACTGTATCTTTCTGCGTGCATTTTCAGTCGGTTTTATAAAAGTATCGGTCGGCATCGTGCGCGAAAAAGTAATACTTAACGGGCAAAAATGGCATCGTGAAGCTTTTTGAGCACCTGATACGATTTTTTCGGTTCAACTTGGGACGTAAGCAGACCGCTGTCGGCGAGGGCGCTATCATCGCCGTCGGCGAGGGTGGAATAAACTACGGCGTCCACAAAGGATTTACTGAGCGTGATTTTGTAGAACTGCTCGAGCCACTGCGACTGGGTCGATTCATCCCATTCTCCGTGCCAGATACCGGCAACTTCTGGGGCAAAGGGGCCTGAGCCGTTTCTGCCGGGGACTTCGACGCCGGTGATATATATGGGCTTAGCAATGGGAGCAAACTGGTCGAGGACAGCGGAGAGCTGCATCAAATCGCGTACGTGCATACCGGGCTGGTCTTTGCCGAATCGCATCTGGAGTCCGAAGGCATCGAAGTTGATACCGCTTTGAATAATCATATCCATATAGACAAGCGGGGGAATGGTGTCGGGTTTTGAGGCGTAGTATTCGCCCCAGGGGTCGGCAATATCAATGATTTTCAACGCTCTGTCGGCGGAGGCCTTGACGGCCATATTGGCAGCCCTGGTGATTTCGAGGACCTGTTCGAATCCGAAACCAAAATGGTTGAGGGCGTTAAGACCGCTAATGACATACCAGGACTTGATAATGCCGGAGTAACGTGCGGCGGCAGCCGAGACGAACTGGTAGGCACTTTCACGGATTTTTTCGAAGGTGGGGCTGTCTTCGAGGAGCCATTTGGGCAAATAATCCTTAGAGAAACACAACAGAGGGCCGGCGCCAATCGTTACTTTTCTTTTACTGAGGGTGGTAATGGAGTCATCGACCTTTGAGAAGTCGTAAGTACCGCGTTCTGTTTCAATTTGGCCCCAGTTGACGGGGACAACGACAAGTCCGAAGAGCTTGAGCAGAGAGTCAAGATATTTGGGGTCTGTAATGTGTTTGGCATCGTAGCAACAACCCAGGCAGCCGCGGCCGAAGCCGTGGCTTTTGCCGCGAGCGATGAAGGCGGCTTTTGCATACATCGAGGCCAGTCCTTCGGAGAAAATCATTGCTTTTTTGAGGGACTCATCGGCAAGCTTAGAGGCGGACGGCGGGTCGGAGATACACTGGACGGCGGCAATAAACAAATCCTGGGCCTTATCTATGACTTCAGTGAGTCCTTCGACCGACTCAAAGAAGGCCCAATCCTCGCGTTTGTTGATGATTTGCATAAGTTTGGCGCGAGCCAGCTCGAGATTGAGGTTGTAAGGCGTCTGCCTTTCTGGCAGGCAGGTGGTTGGTAGAAGGACTTTTCCGAAGCCGTCAATGTCCCAGAGCATCGCCAAGCCGGCGGTTTCGAGGTTAGGCCTGTCAACCTCGACAAAGCCGTCGATGAAGCGTATTTCAGCGCGGCGAATGGCAATGCCGTCTGTGCCAAACAGATAGGCGCCGTGCAGGGCAAACTCTTTTACGGGCTGGCCGTTTTTAAAAACCTGAAATCGCACAACAAACCTTCTTCAGTATCAATAAAAGAAAACTTTCGAGTATAAAATCAGGAGACAATTATAGTAATTTCACCTGTAAAGGCAAAACAAAGTTGCGAGGATTTTGGCAAGAGTGAATATGGATGCGAGGCGAGGATGCAAATAAAGCCCGTGTTAGTTCAGAGCGGGACCTGAGGCGAACAGCGAGGTGTGCTGTTTTATTTGACGTTCGTGGAGCAGATTGGCATGTTCGATAAGCTTAGCAATGAGGCCGAGCTGGTTGAGGACAACCTCTATGAGGTCGATATTGGCAAGGGTTGACTCGGGACTATAGCTGGGCAGGGCGATAATCACATAGCCGCAATCGGTGTGTTCAGTAGCAAGCTGGGACGCGATGATGCTGATGTCGGTTACGTGCGTAATGACCGGCTCATCGCCGTCATCAACCTTTGCACATAACTGTTTGAGGAAAGAGTCGGTCAAGCTGAGTTTTGAGAAGCGTTCGGAATCACTTGGCCAGTAATGGCCGTCGCGGCTCATAAGAATCATAATGGGGCCCTGCTCAGGGAGGAGTTCAAAGACCCTGCGAGCAATTTGCTCGCTCAGGACAGAACCTTGTGAAGATATAGCACTATGGGTATCCATTCAGCCAACTCCATAAAATTTCGCAGCAGTGAATACAGCCATAAGGGATTTCGGTATTAGCAAGATGCGACTTTGGGAGCAGATATGACAGGTGGCTAATTAAGCGGCAGAAGGACAGGAGCAGGAATATGAGGGGTCTTTATAGGACGCATCAGTAGGGCAATCGCGGATTGTGTTACTATGGGAGCGATGACTTGAGGGTTGACATCGGGAATCGCCTGCCTGGGCAGTCGGTGATATGGCCGCCTGGTGTTGTACCGTGGCCGTAGATACGGCTTTTGGGGATTCCGTAACGTTGCTGAAGAAATTGAACAAGCCGGGCAAGTGACTGCATTTGTCGCGACGTTGGTGATGAGGAGTCAAAGTCGCCGACGAGGCAAATCCCGATGCCGTCAACATTGGCCCAGTTGCCGGGTGTACCGCCGGTATGAGCACCGGGGATCTGGTTTCGCCAGCGGAAGGTGGGTTCGATTTCGCCGTCGCCGCTATCGGAGCCGTTGCCAATGACAAAGTCGTAACCGACGCCTTCCCAGCCGTTTTCTTCTCTGTGCCATTTGTCAAAAATGGCGGCGTTGCCGGTACGCGTGGCGGAATGATGAATAATAACGGCTGACCAGCTTTTTTCGAGGCGAGACGGCGGAAACCAGCTCCGCGGGAGGTATCCCGGGGTTACAGTCGGGGGTTTGGGCTGTACGACGGGGGGTTGTGGGGGCGGGGTGGGTCTGACAGGGCTTATTGCCCCGTAGTCATAGACAATCTGCGGCATCGGCTCTTTGGTGGCGCAGCCGACCAGAAGAAACGCAAGACCGAAAAAAACGGCAAAATTTTTCAGCATATCGGAATAATAAGCCCTTGCAGCGATGTAAGGTCTAATGTAGGTATCGACTACACCTCCATTTTGGCTTGAGTTCGGGGGATGTTAGGTTTTACCCTGTATCTGACCATCCGAATGCTGTTGCCGCGTTTGTTATACTCAACGACATCCATATAGGAGCGAATTAGGAGCATCCCCCTTCCGGCGGGTTTATAAAGGTTGTCACCGTATCTGGGGTCTGGAATGACGGTGGGGTCGAAGCCCTCGCCCTCATCAGTCATACAAATTTCGATTTTGTCGGGCTCGATGGAAAAGTCGATTTTGACGGCTTTGGTGGATTCCATTTTGTTGCCGTGCCTGATGGCATTAATGAAGGCCTCTTCCAAGGCAAGATGAACGGCAAAGATATCTTCTTCGGTGAAGCTATTATCCTGGAGGTTAGCCAGGACCTGCTTGAAGACGTCAACAATAGCCCCTTGGGTGCTTGGAACAACTAAGGAGCGGCTGACAGGCATTTTCGAAACCATAAGCTTACACCGATAAAAGCGTTCACAGGATAGAGCAAAGTACCCTCAAGATTCATATTTTAAGCACATAATCGAAGTTGCCGTGCCGGTCGTGACTTCAGGCGTCAGTTTTGTCGGGAAAACCAGCAACGGCACTTTTCACGTCCGGGTAGATGTCGAAAATCTTGGTCAGGCGTGTAATCTTGAAGACCTCGTATATCCGGGGACTTATGTTGCAGAGCCGCAGTTGTCCATCGTGCTCGTAAACCTTTTTGCTGACTCTAATTAGAAGTCCCAATACAGCAGATGAAAGGAAGCGAACATTGCGGAAATCCAGGATGAGGTTGATTCTTTCGGCCTGCTCAACTACGCCCATCATAGACGCCTGAAGGTCCTGGATATCCCGTTCTTCAAGGATTCTCTCATCGGTGAAGGTAACGACAGTTGCATCGTTAGTATATTCAACGCTGATTCTCGGTTTAATCGGCGCCATACCAAGCTCCCTAAAAAGTCCCACAATATAATCAATAATACTTTGAAGGGGATAAAATATCAGATTCAAGGCCGTTTGGCAAAAAATTTTTAAAATTTTGGTGATATTTGGTTCGATTCGAACTGGATTCGACGGGGCAAGTCGCCTCGCCACAGGCGAGTAAGCCCGCCCAAAGGACGGCGGGCAAGCCCACCAAACAAAAGGCGGGTAAACTGCGGGGGTTAAAGCCCCGTCCTACGACTATCTACAAAGATGAATCGCACCCGTTATATTTTCAGAAAACACCTGCAAAGGAAAAATAACTTATAAAACTTGTAGGTTTTATGTATTTTTGTGAAAAAAAGTGTTGCATTGAGAAAATAATGGTGGATAATTCTAACACAATTTGCTATTTTGTGTCCGTTCACACCAGATGTGCACACTCGAAACTAAGAGAACAGTAAACGTGCGTGTGGGCACGCGGCAAGAAACAATAATTATTGACCAATTTATGTATGGAGGTTCAAATGAGAATCAGCAGATCCACAGGTTATGGACTTCTGGCGGCTGGATATATCGCCAGGAATCAGAAGAAAGGAATCATTCTTTCGCAGAGCATTTCCAAGGAGTACAGCATACCGCTGGAATACCTGCTCAAGATTCTGCAGCAGTTAGTGAGAGCTAATATACTGCGCAGCAAGAGAGGCCCGCGCGGAGGTTTTATTCTTGCAAAGCCGGCGAACAAGGTCAATATGCTCGAGATAATCGAAGCAGTTGATGGACCGCTTACAAGCCAGCTCAACCTCGACGAAATTTCGAAGAGGGACAAGTTCTGTGTCAAGGCGGAGAAGGCATACGCACAGGGCATTGCGCAGGCAAGGGCGATTTACGAGAAAGTGAAACTTACCGACCTGGTTGGTTAATTGAGTGGCATTCAACGAAGCGTAAAGACCGCAGATTGCAGGGGTCGCGTGCGGTAAATCCGGACGGGGGCAGGCGGCCTCTGCGACTGCGGTTATAGTGTTTATTGAGCTTGCACAAGATGCATATCTGCGAATTTCAACAGATAATCTCAAAGAAATACGACAAAAGGGACAGGGAAAGAGGCGTGCCCCGCACGTTTATGTGGTTTGTAGAGGAGGTAGGAGAGCTTTCAACGGCATTAGCAGGGATAGATAAGAAGAACAAAGGAGAAGAGTTTGCAGACGTGCTGGCCTGGCTGTGTACGCTTGCAAATATCAGCGACGTTGACCTGGAGAAGGCGTGCGAGAAATACACAAGCGGGAAGGTGAAGGGATTCAAGCCGAAATAGCGGCCTGTTCCTGGTGTCTCGTGACTCGTAGTTTCTCCGCCGCATAGGTCGCAAAACCCCCAGAGGAGGAGGGAATTCTGAATACCGAATAATAAACGCCGAATTTCAAAGTGAGAAGAAATCCTGGGCGAGAGATTATTATTTGGTGCTGTTCTGTTTTTTTTGCCGGAGGGTGCGGTACATACAGAAGGCAAAGAGGACGAGCAAAAACATCCATGATGAGAGCATGAATATCCAGCCGGCGATGGTCATAGAGCAGCCCCTTTCCGGGCCTTGCGCCGCCAGACGACCCAGACAAGAAAAACCAAGAGAGCGAGAAACACAAGCATCATGGCTCGCACAGCGATTCTGTAAGGGATATCGTCGGCGGAGACGCCTTCGAGGCGCAGTTGCGGCCAGGCGTCCTGGTAGCCCCAGAAACCGAGAATGAGCAGGAGAAAGACAGGCGTGACATACTTGATGATGAAGCGATAGATGCGCGGAATGGTGATGTCGGAGCCGTGGTGCATTTCGGTCCAGGCCCTGTCCATGCCGAAGACCCATGCGAAAAGAATGGTTTCGACGGCGGCGAAGAGGACGAGGCAGAAGGTCCCACCCCAGAAGTCAAGCTCATCGACAGCCCCCCTGCCGAGCCAGAATATGACGGGCTGACACATTGCGAAGGCGAGGGCAGTCAATAACGCCGCGGCTTTCTTTTTTGAGACGTTGAATTCGTCTTCGAGAAAAGCAACGGCGGGCTGCAACATTGAGATTGAGGAGGTGATACCGGCAAGGAAGAGGAGCATAAACCAGAGAAAGCCGAAGACGCTCGAGAAGGTCATTTTGTTGAGGATGAGGGGCATAGTTACGAAGCCGAGGTTGAAAGCGCCTTCATTTGCGACGGCGACGACGCCTGATGCGCCAAAAAAAGCGAAGGCAGCGGGGATGACAATGGAGCCGCCGAGGACGACTTCCGCGACTTCATTGGTGCTGGCAGCGGTCAGACCCGAGAGGGCGACGTCGTCTTCTTTAGTGAGGTAGCTTGCGTAGGTGAGGATGACGCCCATTCCGACGCTGAGGGTGAAGAAAATCTGTCCAGCGGCGGCGAGCCAAGTTTTCGGGCTTTTCAGTGCGGCCCAGTCGGGATTCCAGAGATAGCCGAGACCGTTCAGGACGTTGTCGTCGGGCCTTGCGGGGTCGGGGGCGCCTACGGTCAGGACTCGAATGACAAGGACGATTGCGAAAACAAAGAGAACAGGAAGGGCGTACTCGCATACACGTTCGATGCCTTTACTGACGCCCATCAGGATAATGGCGACGTTGAGGGCGAAGGTTATGATAAAGAAGATATAGGCGGTCGATATGCCAGAGAAATACTGGTTATGAGCGAGGCCCTGGTAGCCCTGCAGAAATGCGGTCATAGATTCGCGAGTTGTACAGACATTGTATTTGCCAATCAAGGCGAACAGGCCGTAGCCGAGCAGCCAGGACTCGACGTAAACGTAATAAACGAAAATGACCATCGGGCCGAAGATGCCGATGACGCCGAAGTATTTAATGAATTTATTTTTTTCCCAGAGGGAGTGAAACATACCCGGGGCGGTGGAGTGACCGAAGCCGCCGCCGAATCGGCCGATAGTCCACTCAATCCACATAAGCGGCAGACCAAGCAGCAAAAGGGCCGCAAAGTAGGGAATCATAAAAGCGCCGCCGCCGTTGCGAGCGGCTTGCACGGGAAATCGCAGAAAGTTACCGAGGCCGATTGCGCTTCCTGCGACGGCGAGTATGACTCCAAGCTTACTTCCCCATCTTTGTTTGGCCATTGCTAACCCAGAAAATCAGAAACGGGGTTCACCACACATAATATCTATTTCGGGCGAGTCAAGGCATCAGGATTACTTTTTTATACCGAGAAGAGCAAGTGTATCCTGCTCGATTACAGCACGGATGTTGCTGCGAGGTACGGCAGGGAGATTCGCGCCACCGAGGAGGCGGTTCAGTCCCAGAAGGGTTTCGATACAATCAGCGGCCCTTGCGGCGGGAAAGCCGCTGCCGAACAGGAGTTTATCCATAACGCCCTGCTCGTTGGCTGCTGCGACTACGTTATAGACCTGCCAGATGTTTGAAGGCCTGATTGTCAGGTCAGCATAGACGTTTTTGTGCTTATCGACAAGGCAGAGAGTTTGCTCAAAGAAAGGCAGGCCCATATTTCCGATGATGATTTTCAGGGCGGGAAACGTACGTGCGACCTCATCGAGAAGGTAGGGCTGAGCAAACTCAAGGACGCCGTCGGGGCCAAGGGGGCCGCAGTGGAAGAATACAGGCAGACCGAGCTGTTCGGTTGATTCGTAGAATCGCATCGCTCTTGAATGAGCGGGGTGAAAGCCACAACGTGAGCAATACAGAGCAACGCCCACAAAACCGAGTTTTTCGGTGACCGCCTTGACATTTTTTATGCCAACCGGCTCAGCAGTGGGGTCAAGAAAGGCAAAGCCGACCATTTTGGTTTTGTGTTTTTCGACATAGTCGGCTACGGTACTGTTGACCTTGTCGCTGGGGCCATCAGGGGTAGCGAGTACAAAGCAGGTATCGACCGGCTCGGCCGCTTCAAGGTGATCAGCAAGGCCGAGGTCGCTCGAACCACAGGTTACGTGCGTATGACAGTCAACTATCATATCTTAATCCCAACAGTTGTCACCCACCCGGAATATACGCTACATCGTTGCAAAACAGACGTCAAGGACAATTATCCCTTCATATAGGTATCGGCAAAAAGGAGTTCTTGACCTCAATAAGCAGACTGCTTAATATAGAGGCAAGCCAAGAAAAAACGCTTTGCCGGAAAGCAGGCAAGAAGGGATAATATCGGTAATTTGGCGATTTGTGCCCGCCGTTGTCGGCGGGAGACGAGACAGACAGATACGGAGAGAAGCGATGGATTGTCCGGTCTGCGAGAATGTGATGATAACGATGGAGCTTGCGGAGGTGGAGATTGACTGCTGCACGGGTTGCGGGGGCTTTTGGTTAGACGCAGGGGAGATGGAGATGCTGCTGGGTGACGGGGGAAAATCAAGAGAGATGATAAAGTCCTTTGAGATTGACAAGGGCAGCACTGAAAAGGGAAGGAGATGCCCTATATGTGACAAGAAAATGGAGAAGATTGTAGCCGGCAGGAGCCAGCCGAGCGTGCTAATCGACCGGTGCCCCAAAGGAGACGGTTTGTGGTTCGACAGAGGGGAGCTGCAAAACATAATCGACCGGGCACATCTCGACAAGGACAACAAGATTCGGAATCTTCTGGCGGATATGTTCGGCGGCCAACAAACCAGTCGAACAGAAGCCACGAGGCCGGGGGATTAAAGGAAATGAGAAAAAAGCGTTTATCGGTAATATCAGCGGGTGTAATGTTGTGCTTATTGAGCGGCAGTTGTTATATGGCATTTGGAGAAGAAAAAATGAGCGTCGATAAGGAATTTTTTGCGAAAACAAAGGACGGCACCAGCGTCTATTTGTATGTGCTGACAAATGCGAACGGGCTAAAGGCGAAGATTATCGACTACGGTGCGATTTTGGTCGAGCTGGACGTGCCCGACAGGAACGGCAAACCTGGAGACATTGTGCTGGGTTATCCTGAGTTTGATAACTACGTCAACGACGGATGGAAGATGGGGGCAACGGTGGGCAGATTTGCGAACCGAATATCGAATGCATCATTCAAAATAGACGGGACAGAATACAAGGTGACGGCGAATATCGGCAAAGACCATATACACGGGGGCAAGGTTGGATTCGATGACCGGCTGTGGAAGGCCGAGCCCTTCGAGAGCAACAAGGGTGCAGGGGTTAAACTGACTTATCAGAGTAAAGACGGCGAAGAGGGTTTTCCGGGTAATCTGGATGTGATGGTGACATACACGCTGACGAATGACAACGAGCTGAGAATCGACTACGAGGCGCGGACCGATAAGCCCACAGTGGTGAATCTGACGAACCATAGTTACTTCAATCTTGCGGGGCAGGGAGTCGGAGACGTTCTGGGGCACGAGCTTATGATAAACGCGGATGAATATACGGTGTTGAATGAGCGGCGTTTTCCGACGGGCGAGATAAAAACGGTGAAAGGAACGGCGCTGGACTTTACGAAACCAATGACAATCGGTGCGAGGATAAAAGAGGCAGGCGGGCTGTATGATAATAACTACGTGATAATCAAACAGGAGCGAACGCCGGTGGCGCTGGCGGCAAGGGTGGTCGAACCGAAGTCGGGACGTGTGATGGAGGTAATGACGACGCAGCCGGGTGTTCAACTTTTTACACCGAACTATACGACGCCGCTGAAGGGCAAGAACGGCATTGAATACAAGGGATATGCGGCGTTTTGTCTTGAGACGCAGCATTATCCTGATTCGCCGAACAAGGCGAATTTTCCGTCAACGGTGCTCAGGCCGGGAGAAACTTACAGTCAGGCGACAATCCACAGATTTTCAGTAAAGTAGAGGAGAAGAAATGAAAACGGTAAAAAGTTACGCGAAATCTGCAATTGTGTTCTCTATGATGATTATGGGGTGCTCAATGGGTGAGGAGATAACGACTTTTGCCGAAGACGTCAATTTTCTAAAACAGCACACGGATGTGATAGTGCTGTCCGACGATTCGGGCAAGGCGAGATTGGCGGTGGCGCCTGCATATCAGGGTCGGGTTATGACGAGCACGGCACAGGGAGAAAAAGGGATGAGCTTCGGCTGGATAAACAAGGAGCTTATCGCGTCGGGCAGGAAACAGCCGCATATAAACGCATACGGCGGCGAGGAGCGATTCTGGATGGGGCCCGAGGGGGGACAATTTGCGATTTATTTTGCGAAGGGCGTGCCGTTTGATTTTGAGCACTGGCAGGTGCCGGCAATTATCGACACGGAGCCGTTTGAGGCTGTCTCAAGCAAAAAAGACACCGCTACATTCCGCAAACAGGCAAATTTGACGAACTGGTCGGGGACGGAATTCAAGATTCAAATAGACCGAACAGTGGGATTGTTAAGCAGCAAAGAGGCAGGCGGGAAACTGGATATTGAGGTACCGGGCAGCATCAGTGTTGTCGCATACCAGGCGGAGAGCAAGATAACAAACAAAGACAGCAAGCCGTGGAAGAAAGAGACAGGTCTGCTATCTATATGGATATTGAGCATGTTCAATCCATCGGACAAGACGACCGTGGCGATACCGTTTAATGCGGGGCCGGAGGAGTCGCTTGGACCAAAGGTGAATGACACATATTTCGGCAAGGTGCCTGCAGACCGGCTGGCGGTAAAAGACAACGTGCTGTTTTTCAAAGGCGACGGAAAGTACCGGAGCAAGATTGGGCTGTCGCCTAAGAGGGCAAAACCGATACTGGGCAGCTTCGACGCGGTCAACAAAGTGCTGACGATTGTTCAGTACACAAAGCCGGAGGGCGCCAACGATTACGTCAACTCTATGTGGGAGCAGCAGGAAAAACCTTATGCCGGCGACGTGGTAAATTCGTACAACGACGGGCCTGTAAAGCCGGGTGAGAAGGCGATGGGGCCATTCTATGAGCTTGAGAGCTCATCGCCTGCCGTCGAGCTGAAACCGAATGAATCGGTATCGCACGTGCACCGGGTGTTCCATTTTGTCGGGGCAGAGAGCGACCTGGACAGGATTGCCAGGGCGACCCTCGGGGTGACGCTGGATGAGATAAAGAGCGCATTATAGCTTGCGCGTTTTGTAAGAATTTTTTGTGAAGGAGAAGTATTATGAGCGGACTGGTAATTGCGCTGATTGCAATCGGTGCTGCGGTGTTACTGGCAATTTTGTCCATTGTCGGCATATACAATTCGTTAGTGGGTCTGCGCAACCAGGTGGATAACGCCTGGTCGCAGATAGACGTGCAACTGAAGCGCCGTCACGATTTGATTCCGAATCTGGTCGAGACGGCAAAGGGGTACGTCAAGCACGAGCGAGGAACGCTTGAGGCGGTGACGAACGCGCGTGCACAGGCGATGGGGGCAAAGACGGTTGCGGACGCCGCAAAGGCGGAAGGGGCACTGGGAGAGGCGCTTAGCAAGTTTCTGCTGGTTGTCGAGAATTACCCGGACTTAAAGGCAAATCAGAATTTCCTGGTGGTACAGGAAGAATTGTCGAGCACGGAGAACAAGATTGCCTTTGCCCGGCAGGCGTACAACGACCAGGTGCTGTTCTTCAACAACAAGATTCAGATGTTCCCGTCAAACGTCATAGCGGGGATGTTCACCTTTGCGAAACGTGATTTCTTTGAGGTAAAGGTTGAAGCCGAGCGCGAGGCGCCGAAGGTTAGTTTTTAGTTTTGAGTGTTAAGTTTTTAGTTAAGGATGTTTTGAAATGGTGGAAAGTATTGTAAAGAAGAAGAGTTATGATTTTGCTTTGAGAATCATAAAGCTATACCTGTTTCTCACAGACAAAAAGCATTTTGAAATAGCCAACCAAATAGTTCGTGCAGGAACTAGCATCGGTGCAAATGTAGAGGAAGCATTAGCGGGCTTCAGCAAAAAAGATTTTACAGCAAAAATGTCCGTCGCCTCAAAAGAGGCGAGGGAAACACATTACTGGCTTAGACTAATTCGTGACGCCGGCCTGATTGGTTTAAACCAGGTAAAATTGCTCTTAACAGATTCTGAAACGTTGGTAAAAATTCTCACAAGTATAGTCAAGACAAGCTCAACCAAGAATAAAACAACAACTAAAAACCAAAAACTCAAAACTAAAAACTTTTAAGAATGTGGGAATTAATCAGAGTAAACAGGAGGAACTCGATAATCCTGATGACGATGATGGCGACGTGCCTTATCGTGCTGGGGTACGTAATCGGGATGGGTTTCTGGGGGCCTGACGGAGGACTTCTGGGTCTGGTCGCTGCTGTGGTCGTCTGGCTGATGCTTGCGTTTGTAAGTTTCGCTTCGGGCGACCAGATACTGCTAAAGGCGAGCAATGCAATAGAGATTACCCACGACATCCATCCGCAACTGTTTAACGTGGTTGAGGAGATGTCGATAGCGGCGGGCGTGCCGATACCAAAGGTCTATATCATCAACGACCCTGCACCGAACGCCTTCGCAACGGGAAGAAGCACGAAATCGGCGTCGTTGGCGGTGACGGCGGGGTTGCTTGGCCGGCTGAATCGAGACGAGCTGCAGGGGGTGGTGGCACACGAGATGAGCCATATTCTGCACAGGGATATTCTGTTTGTAACCCTTGCGGGGATAATGCTCGGTTCGATAGTGCTGACTTCGCAGGTATTCCTGCGAGCAACGTATTATGGTTCGCTTGGGGGGTCACGCAGAAGGTACTCCTCGGGTAAAGGCGGCGGGCAGGCAGCGCTTGTTATGATGGCAATTGCGTTAATCGCGGCGATACTGGCTCCGATTATGGCACAATTGCTTTATTTTGCTCTTTCAAGGAGGCGAGAATATCTGGCCGACGCGGGAGCTGTTCGGCTGACGCGGTACCCGGAAGGGCTTGCAAGCGCGCTCGAGAAGATTGCGAACGACCCATCGCCGCAATTAGCGTCGGCAAACAAGGTCACTGCGCCGATGTACATTGTCAATCCTTTCAAGAAAACAGGTCAGATAAGATTGTCGGACCTGACGAGCACGCATCCGCCGATTTCGGAGCGGATAAAAATACTGCGGAGTATGGCACAGGGTGCGTCTTTCAAGGACTATTCGGAAGCGTTCACGAGAGCTACGCATAAGCGGACGGTTGTGCCGAGCGCCGCTTTGACAAAAGAGGACATTGCGTTGCGACAGGCAAGTGAGGAGGCAAAAAGACAGGAGATTCAGGAGAAGCAGTTACAGAAGGTCGGGGATATTATGAGGAGGGTGAACGGCTTTACCTTTTTGGCCTGCGCGTGCGGTGTGACGCTCAAGATACCGCCAACGTACCTTGCGGATGCGGTACAGTGTCCCCGATGCAAGAGAACGCTGAGTATGCAGAAGAATTGAGAACTTTGAGGTAAGACGTTATCCCGCCTTTGTTCCGAAGTGCAGATTCTCGCTTAGTTTGCGTAATTTTCCCAGGTCTTTTTCGATTTTGTCGAATTTTTGCCTGCAGACGAAAGCGAAGAGTTCTTTGGTGCCCTTTGCCGGGGCATTGTTGCCGGCATTTGCAGGTAAATCAGTTTCGGCCACCTTCTGCACGACATAGTCATTTATCATTTCGCGATGCTCTCTGAGCATTTTATGCAGCAGCTTGACTGTGTCGTGCAGAACGGCGACCTCACGTTCGAGCGCCGAAAGTCGCTGACTGGTTGTAAGACGCAATCCTGTCATAATTCACCTGCGACAAAAAATTTCGGCCGGTCATCACCCATTGACCTGTGCTCCGAAGCCAAACTTGAGCTTACCGGTTTCCCCCAGCCGGTTTGTGCTTCCACTCTATATTTATTTACAATTGCCGCCGGAGTTTGTTTCCTGCTTTTCTGCACTTTTGCGTTCGGCGTATCAACAACAGGTATTATAGACGATAAAAAGGTGTTTTTCGCGCAACTAAGGGTTTTAGAGTTTAAAAATCAGGGTTAGCCCTTTGGATTTTGCTTGCAGACGGTGTTTTTGGCGGTAAAAATGCAATTTTGGCGTGCGAGTAATCGCAGAATACGGTGTTTGAGCAGGACTTAAATTACAGGAGATGCGAGGTATGAAGAAACAAAAACAGGAATTGTCGAGGAGAGATTTTCTAAAAGATGCGGCGATTGGGGCAGGGGCACTTGTCTTCGGTCGCGGCGTTTTAAGGGCAGCGGAGCAAAGCGGCGGCAAACCGCTTCGACTTGGCGGACAGGTTTTTGAGAAATGCAGCAGCCCGGGTGAATGGGCTGCCGCGGTGAAACGGCTTGGTTATCGTGCGGCATATTGCCCAATAGAGGCAAAAGAGCCGGATGAGGTCGTAAAGGCATACGAAGAAGCGGCAAAGAAGGAGGACATCGTTATCGCAGAGGTCGGCGCGTGGGGGAATAATCCGGTATGCCCCGATGAGAAGACGCGGAAAGATTCGATTGCGAATTGCCAGAAGCAGCTTGCGCTTGCGGAGCGAATCGGGGCAAACTGCTGCGTGAACGTATCTGGTTCGCGTAATCCGAAAAGCTGGGCCGGACAGCACGGCGACAACCTGACCAATGAGACCTTTGAAATGATTGTCGAGTCGGTGCGGACAATTATCGATGGGGTCAAGCCGACAAGGACGTTCTACACGCTGGAGACCGGGATGTGGTGGTATCCTGAGTCGGCAGATTCATACCTTCGGCTGATAAAGGCCATTGACCGAAAGCAATTCGGAGTTCATCTGGACCCGACGAACCTGATATACAGTCCGCCTTTATATTACAGCAACGGCAAGGTCATCAGCGAGTGCTTCGAGAAATTGGGGCCGATGATTAAGAGCTGCCACGCAAAAGACGTGAAACTTGGTCAGGGGGCACTTGCACACCTGGATGAGATTCGGCCCGGGCTTGGCGGGCTTGACTACAAGACATTCCTCAAAGAGCTGAGCAAGTACCCTGACGTGCCTTTGATGATTGAGCATTTAAAGGGCGCCGAGGAGTACAGTCAGGCCGCGGATTACATACGCGGCGTCGCCAAAGAGGTCGGTGTATCATTCGGGTAACGACCGGGACCCCGGCTGAATACACCAAGACAGCGTTCCGCAAATCTTATTCTATGGTTGTTGATTCGCCCGGGGAGAGTACTTTTACTTCGCAGGGGGCCAATTTTGCGAACTGGTCGGCGTCGGCTTTGCTGCCTGCGACATCGCCCCAGTGGCAGGGAATTGCGCGTTTTGGCTTAAACTGTTTGGCTGCGTCTGCGGCCTCGGCGGCATTCATTGTATATGTCCCCCCTACCGGCAAGAAAGCAAGGTCGATATTTTTAAGGGCTTTCATTTCATCGGTGGCATCCGTGTCGCCGGCGCAGTAGATGCGTTTGCCGGCGAGGTCAATCACAAAGCCGAGCCAGTTGTTTGCCTTGGGGTGAAACTTTTTCGCGGGGTTGTAGGCGGCAACGCCGGTAACTTTTATTTGTCCTGCTTCGAGTGCCTGTCCCGGCTTGAGGGACTGGCCTTTGCCGGCCTGTGCAACAACATCGCCTGCAGCAATCAGTTTTGTCTGCGGCCCAGACACCTTTGCCACGTCATCGGCTGAGTAGTGGTCGTGGTGGCTGTGGCTGACAAGTACAAGCGTTGCGTCGTGCGGAGCATTTTTAAGCTTCCAGGGGTCGATGTATATGACGTTATTCGCCTCCGAGATTCTGAAACTGGCGTGGCCAAGCCACTGCACTGTAACTACCATAACATTCTCCTTTCGCTCTTGATTTGTCTGCGATTGCACAATACTGCTTTGCCAAGACAGGGCGGCAAAAAATGCCAGAACAATAATCACTATCCTCGATGAGCGCATATTCATCTCCTAACAAAGCTCTGACCAAAAAAACGTCAATCTCCAGGTAAGACAATAACTTCAGAGAATCATTGCGTCAAATGCAATTCATCGCCACGAAACATTTGAAACAGAGCGCAGGTTGTCGCGGAATTGCTTGCAATTTTGGGCAGGATTGGGTATAATAATAGATTGACAGGCGGGTGATTTAGGGGAGAGAACGAGCCGATAAACAGGGTACAAACAGAGGCATTGTTTACGCCGGCGATAATGATGAATGAAGAACCTGACATATTAAGTCACGGGGCAAGAAGACCGCAGATTCATATTCTTACGATAGATACGGTTCTGGCAGAGGACGTATATGAGCGGCTGCACAACCACCGAAAGACGCGGTTCTATCAATTGGTGATGCCGAAAGAGAAACACTGGAAGCTGCGAAGCGAAGAGATTGAAGAAATGGCTATCGAGACAACATCGTCGCGGCTGCTGATACTCGACGTTCGGAAGGTCTCGCTGCCTCTGCTGCAGCCGGCGTACAACAAGGTCGTGGGATATAATCGCAGAGACCTCAATAAGCTGTGTTACACGCTGTTGATTGGGGATGGACCTCTGAATTTTTACCAGCCGGGCAAATCGGCTGACGTGTTCGTGCCGTATTTAGCGCACCTTAGGATTGATTATACGCCCGTGGCTTTTTTCTTTGACCCATTTATTCATTATGAGCCGGACGAGGTGCACACTTCGGTAGGCAACGAACCGGCGTTTTCGGACGCCCTGCCGAGACGACTGGCCAAGTACTTTGCGGAGAGCGGGCTGACTGTCGCTGCGGCAAGGGAGTATTTTCGGGCGGTCGATGAGGAAGAGGATGTGAAGAGCAAGAGGTTGAGGGTTCTTGCGGCCTTATTCAGGAAATGCTTTTTGGAGCACTTTCCGAATCAGAAGGAGCAGTTCAACGGCCTGCTGTCGAAGGAGGGAGTTCGCATAGCGACGGAGAAGCTGAATCTCTATCCGATGTTTTTTGAAGAGTGGGCGAACGAGCTGATGCAAAAGGCAGCCCACCCAGCGTAACAATTTTCGGCAACTGGGAGAAGTCAATTTTTCAGCATCAGAATACGCTTCGCAGGAGGAGCAGCAGGCCGAGTATTGCAAAAGGGATTCCTATCGGGGCGGCAGCGACAGTCATAGTCAGGCCGATTCCCAGAACCATCAGTCCCACACCAAGAATGGCTGCACAGAAACGCAAAAGCACAACAACCACAAAGCCAAGTAACTGCCAAACGGCCACAAAAGGCCAGGCAAACCATCCGACCGCACATCTATTAGTCGCCGTCATAATCATGTCTCCAAGACACTCAAGAGTACACCCAATGTCGCATCAGAACAGGCGGCCGGTCAGCAGAACCAACCGACACCTATAATATCAAGACGCTTTTGCTGGGATTTTCTTCACCCGTTTTGACATAATAACGCCAGGGCCAAGGCCAAGCAAGCCGGCAGTTATGGATTTCCGTTTTTGTCGAGGTGGGATTCACCAGCCACCCAATGACCTGGCTGCCGACAGCACTATCTCATTACCCAGCGTTTGGACTGGTATATGAGTTTTTGGTCGGAGCGGAAGGCGGGGTCGCCGCCGATTGAATAGGTTATTTCGAGTGTCTTGCGCAGATAGACCTTGACTGGATTGCCGGAATCATCTTTCTGGGTCGGATGGTCAACGGCGACGGTTTCGTTGCTCAGCCCCGAGATGAAGACCCTTGCGGTCTTGGCGTTAGGGTCGAAGTCGGGCCAGAGGATGAGGATATCTTTTGTGTTGTCCTCGCCCTGAAGGACTTTGTTGCCGGCGTTTTCGAGGAGTTCGAGGTATGGATATTTGGTTTGATGGCGTACTTTAATGTTTTCAAACAAGGCGGTAGATGTGCCTTTGACGGCGGGCAGGAGCTGGAAAGTATCGGTCAAGAGTTCGCACTGGGGATAGAAGTCAACATCGCGGTCTGCCTTATTGGTCAGGGTAACAATCATATACCAAAAACGTTCGGGTTTGGCTGAGGGGCCGGCCCTGAAGATGTACTGCACGGGGTGTTCAAAGGTAGTTTCCAATGTCCAATTGCCGGGACCCGGCACAATGGCGGGCTGCGGGGCGGCAAGACAAACGCAGGTTAAAACCGCCGCTGCTGCGAAAATACAGAAAACATAGGATTTCATCATACTCTCCTTACCGGAAAAAACTACGATTCGGTCTTCGATACTCATAGACCTGCTCAACACCATATTATACCTTAAATCGGTTGAGAAACCAAGAGTTTTTATCGGCTGATTTGGCCGGTTTGATTACATTGGAGCGGCAATGTGGAAGGGTTACCAGCGTCTTTTCCACCACATAATGCTAACAACAAAGGCGGAGAAGGCGGCTATGCCGGTGATTATCCAGAAGCCGAGGGGGTGTTTGGCGAAGGGGATTTGCACGTTCATAGAAAAGATACTGACGATAAGGGTCGGAAGCATAATTACGATGGTCAAAATGGTAAGGGCCTTGATGCGGATATTGAGGTTGTTGCTGATAATCGAGGCGCGTGCGTCCATCAAACTTGCCAGGACCTCGGAGTAGATTTCCGTCTGGCGAAGACACTGGTTGTTTTCGATTAGAAGGTCGTCGAGGAACTCGACGTTTTCCTGACTGAAGCCGATTTTTGCGGCGCTGGCCTTGAGCTTTTCAACAAGGACACCGTTTGAGTGCAGTGCTTCGAGATAATAGACCAAACTCTTTTCGAGGGTGAAAAGATTGAGCAGATACTTATTTTCCATTGCGATATTTATCTGCTGTTCAAGCTCATTTGAGATTTGGTTGATGGCCCGCAGGTGTTCGACGAAATGAGCGATTGCCCGGTAGATGAGGCGCAGAAAGACATCCTGGATTGACTGAATTTTAGTAAAGGGTTTTCCTTCGAACAAAGGAGCGTCCTCGCCGACCACAATAATCAGACGGTCTTTAAAGAGGAAGACGCCCGTAGAGAGGACACGAAAGAGAAAATGATCCTGAGCGGCATAATGTTTTGGTCTTTTAAAAATCATTGCGACGTGTTCCGGCTCGAACTCAAGACGGCTCAGCTCATCGGGGTCGAGGGATGAACTGAGCGTGTGTTCATCTATTTTGAGCTGCTCAACAAGAAATTTGCGTTCGTTTTCGTCCGGCGCAACGTAAACGAAAACGACGGCCTGGTCGTCCGGGCACTCGACCAGCTTGCCATTACTTATATTCAGTTTTTTGAGCATTTCCGGGTACTCCCGAACACACACAATTCGTAATTGTACGTCAACGCGGTGTTGATTCTACCTTCTAAATGAACGTCTCAAAACAGAAATTTCCGGCTCTATGAGAAATATATTGTTTTTTTAATCACGCCGGTTTCGGTGAGCACGGTACCAGTCGATGGTAGCTTTGAGGCCTTTGTCAAAGGGGGTTTTTGCTTCGAAGCCGAAAAGTTTTTTTGCACGAGAGGTATCAAGGCAGCGTCTCGGCTGGCCGTCGGGTTTGGAGGGGTCCCAGCGGATTTGGCCTGCAAAGCCGGTGAGTTTAACGATTTTTTCGGCGAGGTCTTTGATTTTTATTTCGAAGCCGGCACCGATATTAACAGGTTCGGGTCCGTTATAGTGTTCGGCAGCCAAGAGGATGCCCTCTGCGGCATCTGCGGCGTAAATGAACTCCCGCGAAGGGCTGCCTGTACCCCAGCAGTCGATGTGGTCTGCACCCGACTCAATCACATCGACACACTTTTTTATAAGAGCGGGGATGACGTGACTGGAGTCGGGATTGAAGTTATCGCGCGGGCCGTAGAGGTTAACGGGCAACAGGAATATGGAGTTGAAGCCATATTCGGTGCGATAGGCCTGTGACTGGACAAGGAGCATTTTTTTTGCCAGGCCGTATGGAGCATTTGTTTCTTCAGGGTAGCCGTTCCAGAGGTTGTCTTCTTTAAAGGGGACAGGCGTGAATTTCGGGTAAGCACAGACGGTGCCTATAGCGACGAATTTTTCTATATTTCTCAGACGTGCCTGCTCGATAAGCTGGATACCCATAATGAGGTTTTCATAGAAGAACTTTCCCGGGTGCTCGCGGTTGGCGCCGATTCCGCCTACGACGGCTGCGAGGTGAATAACGATGTCGGGGGACATATCGTCATACATTCGGATAATGTCATTGAGGTTGACGAGATTGTAGTCCTCAATTCTGGGGACGAGGATGTTATTGCAGGCGCGTTTCTGGAGCCCCTCGATAACATAGCTGCCGAGGAAGCCAGCGCCGCCTGTAACGACGATACGTTTAGTTTTGAAGAAGTCAGTCATTGTTATCGCTTTCCATGTTCAGCCAGCACTTTTTCGTCTTCAGCGAGTTTCATATCGGCATCGGTCATCATTCTGGCAAGCTCTTTGAAGGTGACCTTTGGTTTCCAGTTGAGAATTTTTGCAGCTTTCGCGGCATCGCCCTGGAGGACATCGACCTCGGCGGGTCTAAGGTATCTGGGGTCGATTTCGACATAGTCGCGCCAGTTCAAGTCGAGATAGCCGAATACTTCTTCGAGAAACTCACGGACGGAATGCGACTGGCCGGTGGCGATGACGTAATCGTCTGGTTTATCCTGCTGGAGCATAAGCCACATTGCCTCGATGAAATCGCCGGCATAACCCCAGTCGCGTTTAGCGTCGAGGTTACCGAGATAGAGCTTTTCCTGCAGGCCGAGCTTAATCCTTGCAGCGGCTCTTGTGATTTTTCTTGTGACGAAGGTTTCGCCGCGTCTTGGCGATTCGTGATTAAAGAGGATTCCGTTGCAGGCGAAGAGGCCGTACGCCTCACGGTAGTTGATGGTCTGCCAGAAGCTATAGACCTTTGCGCAGCCGTAGGGGCTTCGTGGGTAGAAGGGTGTTTTTTCGTTTTGGGGGACTTCAGCCGCTTTACCGTACATTTCGCTGCTGGAGGCCTGGTAGAACTTTGCAGGTTTTTTCATTGTGCGAACAGCTTCAAGCAAACGGAGGGTTCCGAGGGCATCGGTGTTGACGGTGTAGATGGGCATATCGAAGCTGACGCGGACGTGGCTTTGAGCGCCGAGGTTATAAATTTCATCGGGCTGAATCTCATTGACTATTGTGGAAAGATTCGAGCCATCGGTGAGGTCGCCGTATGTCAACACAAGCTTTGGTTTATCGTGGGGGTCTTTGTAGAGGTGGTCGATCCTACCGGTGTGGAAGGAGGAGCTTCTTCGGATGATGCCCCAGACGTGGTAATCCTTTTTTAGAAGAAACTCGGTAAGGTAGGAACCGTCCTGGCCGGTAATGCCGGTAATCAATGCTTTCTTCATCGTTCTTGCCCCTTAAATCACAATCCGCCACACGCAGACAAGTCACTGCTGAGAGCGTAATTTCAAACAGGAGTATGACACGTTTTGCAATATAATAAACTGCAGTGAGCAGACGAGCAAGGGATTATACGCATTCTGATTATTTCTCGTGCAATCGTAATTGTAGGGCGGGGCTTGCCCCGCCGATTCTGGCCGGTGGGGTAAACCCCACCTTACAAAACTACCGCGCGAAGTTTTTTCATAACCCGTATTATATGGTTTCAGTGAATGTCTGAAGACGCTGTAGGAGCGAAAATGAATAGAACAAGCGACTTACTACCAGCCCCTTTTGAGGAATATGACGGGGATGGTCTGAAGAAGTATGTAGATATTCAAGAGCAAAGACCTGTTTTGGATGTAGAGATAGTCATACCTTATTTTGTGCTCGGGTTTAAGGTCATAATAGCCCCTGACCTGCGCAAGACCAGTCAAGCCCGGCTTGACGGACAAACGAACACCCTGGAGGACTCTGTGACGTCTTATGAAGAAGGGTCGTTCAGGTCTTGGGCCAACCAAGCTCATATCGCCCTTGAGGACATCGAACAATTGGGGAAGCTCATCAAGGCGAGTAGCCCGCAGGAATTTTCCTATGGGAGTGACTCGCGAATCATCCTTTGCAGCCAAAACGGGGCCGGTGTGCTGTTCGGCATTATTAATCATCGTTCTGAACTTATGGAGTGTGAACAGCTTTCCGTTTTTGCCGACTCTTTCCTGTTTGAAGAATATATGTCCCGGGGAAAAGATTTTTATGAGCACAGCGATAAAAAGCATTGCGGGCAGGGATAGAACAAGCAGAATTACGGAACCGACGATGTCCAAGAACCTTATTGAGAACTCCTGGGTTTTGGAGATTTGGAATTGGAGCGATGGCAGCGAGTAAGACACCACCGGTGCCTGAAGAATTGCGATATCAACGCCGGCGCCAATAACATCATTCGAAGAAGCATCAATGACCGCCACATTCCCTGCAACCGACATCGGATGCGTGCCCTTCTTCTCGGCGGGCTGATCCAGGAACACGCCTTGCTCCATAGCATTCCCCCAAAATCATCCGTGATAACTACGACAAACCACACTTTTGGCTTTTATCGCGCTGATGTCAACCGACCAAAGAAGCCAAATAAGTGCCGTGTCACCCGCCTCTTTAAAGAGCTTTTTGGTTCATTCGACTGCAATTATACAGTCAGCAAATTCCGCTACAAGCGTAAATTGCATTTGGACGAAAATAACTTGCAAAACACAAGATTGACCCGGTATTCGTACCAGACGAGCTTTAAGCTGTCTGCAAACAGCGACAAGCTCCTTAACTAACCCCCAATGACACCCGTATCTTACCCTCTTATCCCACATCCACCCCCGCTTCGAGTGTCGTAAATCGAGAACTACCAGAAAACCACAAGTGTATTATCGGTCGAGGGACGTGTTGAACTTCAGTTTTTTTGGCGGGACTTTTCAGTCGGATGGAGAGGAGGCGGTAACGCGAGTAACAAGCGTGGGGACAGGAGGAGGTAATCTGTATCCAAGCACGGCGTGGATGACCGCGAGGATTTTCTTTTCGTAGATAGTCCAGGTGAAATTGTTTTTTATGTACTGCCTTGCATTTTGTCCGATGGGGACATATTTGTCGCGATTTTCAAAAATGTCGTTTATTGCGGCGGCCATATCTGTGGGGTCATCGCGGACAACAAGGGTATCGTTATTGCAAACACCGATGATGGGAGTGGCGGCGAGGGTGGTAGCGACGACGACTGCGCCCGTGGCCATAGCTTCGAGTATTTTGTTTTGGATACCGCCGCCGGTCTGCATAGGCGCGACCACACACAATGCCGACTTTATTATCCGGTAGGGATTGTCAATAAAGCCGGTGACTTCTATGTTTATGTATTTGGAGGGCAGTTTCAAGACAGCCCGGCTGGGTCTTGCACCTGCGACGACAAAACGCAAACGCCTGTCGAGCTTCGGCAGGACGTTTTCGCAGAACCACAGAACGGCGTTGACATTGGGCGGGTAATCCATCTTTCCAAAAAAGACGACGCAGTTGCGAGAGTCGGGGACAGTATCTTCGAGGAGAAAGAGGTTTTCGTTGACACCGTGGGGAATCCAGACGATTTTGTCGGGTCTGTTGAAGAACTGCGTTTCCTGTGGATTGAAAAGAAGCGTTTTGTCGAATGTGTCGATTGCGTTTTTCTCGCAGGCAAGGAGGCGGCTGGATTCGAATTTGTAGAGCGTTTTCCAGAAGAGCGATTTTTCTCTGCGATAAGAATTGACATAGTTCAGCGAGATAGAGTCAGCCAGGTCGAGAATTTTAGGTTTATCCATACGCTCGGCATATTTTGCCGTCCTAATGAGCGTGCAGAAGACCAGGTCCACATCGCGTGCGACCTCATCTACGTATTGCTGAACATCCCTAAAATAGTAGTAGTTAACCTGGAGAGGGAAGTCATTGAAAAGGGCTTTTGCGGTATTCAGGCGGAAGCGATACTTTGGTTTTGCAAATACTCTGTATGAGCTGGTATGGGCAGCAAGGAACTGTTCGGCGCGGTCGTCAAACGGCTCGTCGGTAACGGTGACAAGGTGGACGTCGAAGTGTTTTGCGAGAATCTGGAGGAGGTAATAGTTTTTGAGTTTATCCCCGCCGACCGGAGGATAGGGAAGACGTGATGAAAGGAACAGTATTTTCATTATTTATGGCTGTATATTGGAGGCAACAACGAAACGCCTTGCCCAATCTACGAGCCGTCTGAACCTTCTGTTAAAATAAATTTGCCGCTGTCCGAAATCGGACGAAAGAAAGCCGGCCAGGACTTTGTTAAGAAGAGGAACCGAGTTAAGCTTTCTTTCTATGGCTGCTTTTATAATCTGCTTCCTTACTTTGCCTGCAATAGCAAGGGCCTTTTGTCTTTCATGCTTACTGAAAGAAGGAGTTTCAAAGACCGGCTCATCAACCCACTGTGATATCTCATTGAGATATGTTTTCGGCTCGGTGAGAAAGTAATTCTCCTTAGACACCCAGTCATAGAGTGCCGTGCCGGGGAAAGGGACCAGATTATGGAACCTTGCCTCAAATACCGGATATTGCTTTGCCAGCTCCAAAGAGCGCTCGAAGTCCTGCCAGGTTTCACCAGGCGAGCCGATAAGGAAAAAGAGAGTGACATCCATCCCGGCATCACAGGCGGCCTTTATAGAATCTTTCATTGTTTCAAGATTTGCCTTTTTGTTCAAATTACGCAGGACCTGCTCGCTGCCGGATTCAATTCCAATTGCGATGTGATTAAAGCCGACCTGCTTCATCCGTTTAAGCAAGTCCCTGTCCAGCCGGTCCGCTCTTGCGCCGCTTCCTATACGAAAGGAAAGATTTTTCAGCTTTCGTCTGTCCAGCTCATCGCAGATTTGATGGACTCTATCTTTGAGAAGAGTAAAATTGTCATCTACTATATCGAAGTGTTTCTTGCCGTGACTTACCCAGTATTCAATTTCATCGACCACATTCGAGGCGCTTCTAACTCTATATGACTTGCCGGCGACCTCAGAAGCACAGAATATGCACCTGTAAGGACAACCTCGAGAAGTAACCAGAGGAATCTCATCGGTAACATATCGACGAAGCTCGAATTTTCTGAATCTCGGGAAAGGGACGGAATCGAGGTCCTTTCTGAACGGTCTTGGCCCGTTGTGAACAATTTGTCCATTTTTTCGCCATATCAAACCAGCTATATTGTCCAGGGCTTTGCCCTGGACCAGCTCAAGAAAGGCATCTTCACCCTCACAGACAAAACCGAAATCAACGGCTCGACATTCGTTGAGCACATCCTGCTGAAAAGTTGAGACGTGGGCACCGCCTACGGCAAGGGGGATTTTATCGCCTGTGAGCCGTTTAATGTTTGCAACAATTTCGTATAAGAACGTGTAGCCAAACGTCATTGCGCTAACAGCAATGAGGTCGGGATTATACCTTTCGATTTTTTTCTTTATGTCAGGATAGCGGTATCCGCACCCCATATCCATTACGTCCCACTCAATCCTGTTGCGGTCCAGAATTTCAGAGATATACCCCAGACCGGCGGGAGGACGAAGCATGCCGGTATTGCTCAAGGTCGTAAAAGAATTTATCAACAAAATCTTCTGATACCGCATAGCTTGTCCTCTTTAACCTTTGTGAGAGCTGCGCTTTGCATAAAGCCGCAAGCAGCACTGAACACTTCATCCACCGTTATACGGCCCATACAGTTGGCCTGGGGCATAAGGCAAAGGTCCTGACGGCAGGGTGAACAATGAACGGGCTTTCTAATGATGCAAATATGTTTACCTCTGGGGCCAAACAAGCGCGGGTCCTGAGCGCCAAAAAGAACAACAGCAGGGGTGTCAACGGCGCCGGCAATGTGACCGGCCATACTGTCGTTGCAGATTACGAGGTCGCTAATCCGGATTATTGCAGCTAATTGTCGGAGCGACGTTTGCCCCACGAGATTAACTATTTTTGTATCATTTGTGAGGGAGCTAATCCCGTCTGCAAGAGCTCTTTCACTTTCTGAGCCGGTGAGGATAACACAGGCGTCAAATTTATCGAGGATGCGTCGGGCAACAGCGGCATAATTTTGCAGCCCCCATTGTCTATGAATCCACAAGGCGCCCGGATGAATTATTATCTTTGCTAAATTTCCGCTGACATTGTACTGTTCAAGGAATCTGTAAGCATCTTGTACTTCTTCCTCTTTTAAGTAAATTTTTGGCTGTCTGTCGGCGACTATAATCCCTATCTCTTCGAGCATATTAGCTTTTACGTCAACCTCGTGCTTTGGGCATTGCTCTCTGTAAGCATTGCCTTTCAGTGCACAGGACAGCTTTGCCAGGGCAGGAGCCAATCTCTTACTGCTGACATCAACCCTGTATTTGATTTTTCCGAAGGAGGCCAGCAGGAGCGTCAGAAAGTCGCTTCGCAACTCCACAACCAGGTCAAATCTTTCTTTTCGCAGCTCGAAGAATTTCCTTATCTGGTCCAAAAACGAAATATGATTTCGCATATGATGCGTATTGAACCTGCTTAGGTAAGTGAATACCTCATCAACAGCGCCTTCAACGAGCGGTTTTAACGCCGGTGATACAATCATAGAAATTTTCGCCGAAGGGAAGGCGGTTCGCAATGCCGAGATAACAGGCATCGCCATAATCACGTCGCCGATGTTGGCTATTTCAATAACCAAAACTCTCTTGATGCTGTCGTATGAGATTCTGCGGTTTCTCCTCTGGTATCTGGCAAGACGTATGATGTATGAGAAAAGATGAACCAGCCCCCTCGGAACGCCTCTGGCAATCGTTCTCAACCGTCCGCAATTATGAAAAGCGTCCACTAAAAACTATCCCCTTTTTGTGGCAATCATATTCAGAGGTATGCCGAAGAAAAACAGAGCAAACATCAGGAGCAATTTGGTATCGAACAGGCGTTTTACACAATTCAGCTTGAACAGGGGAACTAAGCGCTTTGCTATGGCGCCAAACGACATATCGGCAAAATTTTGTTCGCCCAGGGCGTCAAGATTCAACAAGAAGGCAGGCCAAAACACGCGAGGGTCAAGCCCAAACCTTCTGGCAAGCCGAAGGTAGCCGGCCGCCCAGTATGTATGCTCGTTCCACTCATAGGGATTCTTGCTCTGGTAGTCATAGCCGATTACACTGTTGTTCCTGAGCACGCCGGAGACGCCCTCATGCAAAAGGACGAATCTGCCTCCTGTTTTCAATACGCGGCTTGCCTCTGCAAAGGCATCCAGAATCCTCTCTGCGTGGTGAATAGAAGCGTAGCAAATCACAATATCGAAAGTGTTGTTCTGGAAGGGAAGGCGTTCCATCTGGCAAAGCATTCTTTCGTAAAATGTCCCGAGGCGGTTCATATAGACATCAGCGGACTCCAATCCGATAAATTTCTCCCGCAGGATGTCTGTTGCAACAACATTGCAGCCAAAAGAGTTTGCAAGGCGAGCAGACAGCCAGGTTGTGCCCGCTCCAAGCTCCAGGATTGTTTCTTTGCCGGTCAGTTTCAGTTTACCAATCGCATCCGATGTATTAATTTCGATTCTCTCCCCTTTCGGCTTGAATTTGGCGGGCAGGCCCAGCAGCCACTCGTCGCCAAAGGTCTTCCTCTCCTTTTCAAGCATTTCCTGGTTGCCTGCAACCTCGTTTACTATGATTTCGCTTGGCTGAAACAGCAAATCAGGGACTCCCCTTTCAACTTCGAATTTCTTACTACACCGGTCACAAGTAAGCTTGCCGGCAAGGACCTCCAATGGACCTTGGATTTCCACAGAAAGCTGAAGGGGACTTTTTCTGCAGCAGGGGCACAACAGGATATCAAGCAAGGATTTTTTCATTGCCTGGGCATTATACTTTCACGAGCTCGGCGTCGTGACGCTCAGTGCACTGGTACAGGATTAACAAGCCGAAGATAAACCAGATATAAAAGTGTAATAATGAGTCGGTATTTAAGGAGCATACGCAAAAACTAAGTAAAAAGAGTTTGTAAATGGTTTGCTGCAACCTGCCGGCGGGATATACAGACGTCTTTTTGAGCTTTCTGAATAATCTGATTAGAAACGCCAGAAATATAGAAAAACCTATCAGGCCGGTCTCCGCCAACAGTCGGACGAATATATTTTTTGCTGTTGGGAACATAGGGTCCTCCAGGTCTGAATACCTTATGCCCTCGGGATATGAACGGACGAAGTCGGGGGCATTTTGGGCATAGAAGAAGCCCAACATAGAAAGCCCGACTCCCGTAATGGGATTTTCATTTACGAACACATTCAGGCCGGTAATGGCATTAGCCAGCCGGGTATCAGTGCCGCGGAGCAATCCTGCACGGAGCAGAAAATCGAGCTTTCTTTTTTGATAACCAAAATAATCCTTCAGAAAAAATACAGATGAGAGCAATAAAAGAACTGCCAGAGTGAAAATAGACAATCCAAGTTTGCTTATTCTGAATCTTAAGAGCAGGTCTTTTAAGGCCAGGCACAGCAAAACTATTAAGCAGACCGCAATCCAGAGAAGTGCAAGTGCTGAAAATGTAAAAACAAGCTCGATAACACTCAGAGCCAAAAGAAATTTGGGAAGCTTCTTTGTGGGGTGAATAGAACGATACAATAACAGTACAGGAATAATAAACAAAATCAACTGCATAGCCGCCACGCTCGGTTCAAGCGTCAGCAGCATCACCCTGTTGACCTTATCAACCAAGGAATACTGCGGCGCAAGAAAGACAAAAGACAGAATTCTGACAGGGGGCATAAAGAATTGGGGGCCGAAAAGTATAACGAGAATCTGGAATACTCCGGCTATGAGGGGCAAGAATACCGCATAATAACCATATCTTATCAAGGTGACATAATTCTGATGCGCCCCCCTGCCGAATTGATAGACAATTAAAATACCCGCAAACAGGGAGAATATGGAGAGCAGCCCCTTCAAACTGTGGACGGGAACGGTGGTTTGTTTGATACGAAAGTCGTACGCAAAAGTAAATATTACGAGCATCAGCAGTGTGTAAGCACAAAAGAGAATTATCAGGAAAACCGACTTGTTGACTCTTCGAGCATCAAGGCCCATCAAGACGGCGGGTAGAAGAAACAGTGCGATTGGCAGCGCCAAAGGTTTTATCAAGGAGCCCCCAATATCGAACGGGTATGGAAAACTATCGTAAGGAAGGGAAAAGACATAGAGAAAGACAACCAGTTGCGAAAGCCGCTTGTTAAGAGCGATATAACTGAAATCGGATGCGTGCTGACAGGTTGCGGTTGTCATTTTTCCCCCGCGAACGCGAATTGATGTCTTTTTGGCAAGTCGGCGGTCACAGACAACATAATGTCAATATACCTGGCGGGACAATGAAATTGATACCACTGGTGAATCTGGTAATTTAAGAGTTTGACATCGATGTTTTTTTCATTCTCTATGCAATAGCCGACAGCTTCTGCCACAGTCCCAACGTCAAGGGAGTCGAAGACGACAATTTTGGAGTACCTTGACTTTTGGGCGGCCATCCAGGTGCCGGCGGGGACAACTGCCCAGGCGCCGCAGGCGATGGCCTCGGCCAGGATTCCGGAAGTGCCTTTGCCATAGAACTGCTTTCTATAAGGAATCAGAACTATCGAGCATTTTCGCATATAATCGGTGTATTCTGCATCGGAGAGGTATTTTGGCAAAAGTGTGATACGGTCGGGAAACGCATCGCGGAGGGCACAGAGCTTTGCGGCAGCGACCTGAACAGGGCCGGAACTGTCGAAGAGAAACGACTGCAAAATAAACGATACGCTCTGATACTTTTTGAACACAGATTCGATTATCGCGGGAAGAAGGTCAAAGCCCTTGTCGTAACGTGCGTCGCCAAAGTAGCCGATTACAGTTCCGTCCCGACAACGAGGCGGTTCTTGTCTTGGCGGGAGATGAGGTATCGGCAGTGTTTTTGCGTCAGCAAATCCAAAGGATACGATTTCGTCGGTAATCAACTCACTATCGGATAAGAAAAGAATGTTCTTCTTGTCGTGAAGGTACTTGAGGAACAGGTCTGTCAGGAGGGTTCTCAGTCGGGCAATGAGAGGGCCGAGGGTTTGGATGTGGTCTTTGAGGCCGCGTCTTACAACAATAATTATCTTTGGTTTGACCTGACGACCAAGCAAAGCCAGCGACAGGTCCAGAAGCAGATGACTATCTATCGAGGGGATAAGAATCACAGTGTCGCGGTCGAAGTTGTTTTGGGCAAATATCTTTCTCAATTCAAGGGTTCTGGCAAGAGCAGACAATGCCTTGGAGCAGAGGTTTTTTTTCGTCAGTGGTTTGGATGTAAGACACTGTTTGACAAAGCCAGGTTGGTGATTGTCGCCTCTGCCGGGACACCAGATCTCGGTAGGAATGCCCTGTCGCACGGCTTCAGATGCCAGCGAGAAGTCATACTGCTCGTTGTGACCTCTGTTCTGCTCAAGGAAGAAATCGAGAATAACAAGTTTATTCATCGTAATATAGTCAAGCGGTCAAAGCCGGATTTCGGGCGCATTTTCAGGCCGCAAGCATTTGTTGGAGACATCATCGGGTGACGACTTGCGAACGGGGATTAATGAAGGATACCGACGCTTCACATCTGGGGTGCCGTTGAGAGAGACATTAGGAACAAACAGGACATTTTTTACGCTGCTGAATTCTTCGCGTGGGCCAATTTCACGCATATTATCTGTGAGGTCGAAAGGCGTGTATTTCAGACGAGCAAGAAAATCCATCACATCGTGAGAGGCAGCATTAAAGCGAGCCAAGCCATCCGGCCCGATTTCCATCAAGATAATCGGACGGCTTTTAAATATGGACTGTTGAGCTCCTCTGAGAAACTCAAGTTCCGCACCTTCGACGTCCACTTTTATGAAATCTATGCTCTCAATGCCCTGCCTGTCGCAATACCCGTCCAACGTGGTAACGGTCACCCGTTCGCAACTGCCCGTCGGATTACCCGGAACCTGCAATGCTCCTCCACCATCATTTTTGTCGTGATACAAGGTTGCAGTACCCACACAAGAACCCAAAGCCGCTTTCACCGGTATCACATTCTGACGGTTATTAAGGGCAAGATTTTCCGCGAGATGTTTGTATTGGTGCTCTGCAGGTTCAAAAGCAATGACGTGGCCGTTGTTTCCTACAACCTGAGCCATAAGCAAAGTATAAATGCCCTGATTGGCACCGACGTCAATGCAGACATCGCCTTTGTTAAGATGAGATGTGAGATAATCGAGTTCATGCTGTTCATATACCTGCCGATACGCAAATAGAAGCCGTCCCATATACGTGTCGAGATCCAATTTCATCCTGAATCCACGAATATGCACAACCACGTTTGATTTGGGTTTAAGGATGTCGAGAAACCACAAGGTCATCTTCGCACGCAAACGTAAGAGGATATTTTTTAGAGATCTCATAATGCCATTGAGACAGTAAGAACTATGTGGCAATTTTCGCGTGAACGTACATAGATTTTCCGGTTGCCCGTATCAGAAACAAAACAAGGTTTGCAGCAGGTGCAAGAACTTTATAGCCGAAGCCGGAGAGCTTTGCGAGCAATACAGCTCTACGCATCCGAGAGTGTCTATGCCCTTCGTTTTGGTCGGCCTGGGCCTGGTGAACCATTTTGGAGACGATGCCCCTTTTGAGAATTTTGCCTCTTAGCCAATCGACAACATCATCATCCTGAGAGCGACCTTTGACGAGTTTAATGAGCGAGAATCCGTTATGAGACAGAATATTTCGGACAGCAAGCTCGCTCCATCGAGTCAGGTGAAAAGGGGGCTGGTCCCACCATTCTTTGAAGGCAAAATTCGGACGGCGGTCTCTGAAGGGGACGGTAAAGACAATATGGCCGGCAGGATTAAGCATTTGTTTTGCATCGGAAAGCAATTGAGAGGGGTCATCGAGGTGTTCGAGCACGCCAAAAAAGGTTATGGCGTCGAATTTTAGACGCGGAAATGCGTTTTTGAAATCGGCCAATCCGCCGCAGAACAGGGATTTCAATCCATATTTTGCTTCTGCTACGGCAAGGGCATTTGAATCGAAGTCAATGCCCGTAACCTGAAAGCCACTGGTTTGCGCTCGAGCAATAAATGAGCCATCGCCGCAGCCGACATCGAGCAGTGTCCCCGGAATTATGTGAGTATCCCTGAGAAAGACCTTGTGGTCCCAGGCGATTGTGCCGGGAGCACCGACTATGTGGCCTACCTGAAATTGTTCATACCAGGCAGGGCCTGGATTTTTCATTGGATGAGAGAAGACAACGTCACAGGAGCGACAGTGATAGAGGTCGTAGCCGTTGGAGTTTTGCACTGGCAGTCCGCCAACCGGTTGACCACAGACGCCACAGGAGAGCTTTTTATTTTCGAGCACAGTCATTGTTATGTGGCTTTGCAGAGTGCACGGCACTTAGTTCTTATTGACATAGGCAGAATGTGGGATAGGGCACTTCTGGTCGCCAGGTGCAACGTGCGACGAACCAAAATCGGCGACAGGTGGTCCCATTGCGAGCGGCTGCTCAAAATGGCAGAGAGCATTTTCAGCCGGAAAATAGATAATGCGCCGCTTTGTTTGAACAAGGGGAAGACGTCGCGGTACCGGGGGGACTTGAGAAGATTAAGCATGGTAGATAAAACCTGCCTCTGAGAATCATGTTTTTTTGTTCCAGAGGACGACAACGAACAAGGAACTACTCTAATAGCCGCGAGCTTCTCGGGGATGTAGCAGATGCCGTATCTAAAAGCGATGACAAGGAAGACAAACCAGTCGCAATGCCATTTCAGCTCGGTCAAATATGTCCCTGCTTCGATTATGGCGTTTTTCTTTACTATCGCTGTAGCACCGGCAATATGGATGGGGCGGTCTTTCATAATTTCGACAAGCTGCGCGGGAGAAATGTAACAGGGGTGGTCGCAGAGGCGAAGAGCGTTTTCAGCGACAATGCCCTTTTCAGTATCAAAGGTTACATAGTCCGAGCAGCAAAGGCCCGCCTGGGGGTATTTGGCCAGCAATTCAAGAGATTTTTCGAAGAAACCGGGCAGGACTTTATCATCAGAGGCGGCGGTGTAATGGTATTCGCCGAGCGCCCGAGCTAAGTGCCGGTTTACGTTTACAACTCCGCCTTTGTTGTGTTCATTTTTTACAAGGGTGACAATGGGGTCTTGGCGAACAAACTCTTGAATTATTTCCACACTATTGTCCATTGAAGCATCATCGATGACCGCAACCTCAAGGGGTCTAACGGACTGCGCCAGTATTGCTTCAAGAGCTTCGGCAACGTAGGACGCGTGATTATAATTCGGCAGTGTAACGGACAGCGTCGGTAGTGACATATTATGAATCTGACAAAATCACCACGGGGCATCTGGTCTGCTGAACAGCATCCACAGGTTCTCCGTGCCAGGCGGCTCGGCAGCGATGCCATATCAGGATGACAAACGGAATAATAATCGCAGTTACCGCAAGATAACCAACAGCCATTCCATTCGCAGAGAAATATTTTCCGAGAACGAGGTTGCTTGCGGCAATCAAGATAGCTGTTATGACAGACAAAATCAGGATTGGCTCTTTCTTGTGAGCACGCAGGTAGGTTGAGAACGGGAACGAGAATACCATAATAACGGTTGCCAACAAGAACAGGGCCGTCGGCAAGGGCGCCAGCAGGCGCGAAGAGAGGGGGTGATTAAGGGCATACAGGAGAAAGACAAGTCCCCATAAGGCAGTCGAACACAGGGCGGCAACAGCGGAGACGATAACCACCAATCGCCAAAGAAGACGGTCAAGCTCCTGATACCTCTTTTGCGCGACGAGCATACCGAATCGCGGCGCTTTTGGATTGACCCAGACGAAGGACAGAGAGGATACGACGCTGACCAAGCTCCAGGTCATACCCATTTGGCCTGCTATAACAGGACCGTGGTAGTGGAAAAGCACGGGGATGAACAGAGAGAACGTGAAATAGCCGCTAAGCCAGGATAGTGCGATGCGCCACTGCATCGGGAGGACCTCGTCGCGCCATTTGATTCGCGGGCCGGCGGGACGAACAAAGAAAAGGTTTTTTACAAACGGCCAGTACCTAGCAAGGAGAAGAGCCGTTGTTACAAGAAGGCCGACTATGCTGGAAACAGAGGCCGCCCAGAGTTTTGCGCCGGAGAGGATTGCAATCCAGATGGAAAGATGAATGCACAGGCCCTGAATGAATCTGAAGGCATATACTCTTGCAACCTGGTTGCAGCCCTCAAGCAAAGACCAGAGGGGTACAAGACAAATCGTAATACCGGTCAGGATTGACAAGGAAAGCCAGGGCATCAGCCAATCGACGGCGTTATCGTGGGATTGAGAGAAGAAGAAGTAACCGACGACCACCAGGCCGATTGTCAGCACAAAGGCGCCGACGAGATACCAGACGGCGGTAAAACGAGCCAAGCTTATCAACCTGGAAAGAGAATTTTTGTCACCTACGATTCGGCCGGAAGAATCCAAATCAAGCTTTGACCATTCGTGAGATGCAAACTGGATAATGACGGTACCCAAACCCAACTCGACAAAAACCTGAAGGGCAAGTAAGCTGGCAAAGGCGTAATAGTAGCCCTGCAATTCCGGGGTAAACCAGGCGGCGACAAGTACAGCCGTTACTGGCCCGGCGATAAGTCGCCAGATTCTATCCAGTATTCCGAATGCGACAGCGCGGTCGATTTCGAATCGACCAAGCAGAGCGCTAATCCGGAGGAGGCGAGTTTGCCCCTGCAATGTTGAGGTTTTATTTTCTGTGAACATAATCCAATGGTTGTTTTTGAATGTCGGCCCAGTACCGGTTTACCCAGTCAACAACATCTTTTAGGCCGGTTTCCAGAGAAATCCGGGGCGCCCAGGCGAACTGTTTAGCGGCGCGTGACGAGTCGATGACGTAGGCCTTATCCTGGCCGAGCCGTTCGGCGACAACCTCAGTGGACTTGTCAAAAGATTTGCCCATAAGCTCGCATATCGTGCGTACGACATCGCGGACTGCAACGCCTTTGTCGGGCGAGAAATGATAAATAAGGCCCTTTGTGCCGTCCAGCATCGCAGCAAGCTCGCCGCGAGAGACGTCGCGGATATGTATGTAGGATTTGACAGCAGCGCCGCCCCCGTGAAGCTGAATTTTCCTTTCCGACTTTAGATAAATGACGGTTCTTGGGATGATTTTAAAAAGCTGCTGGTGTGCGCCATAGACATTTGTGGCGCGAATCATAACGAGGGGGAAGCTGAAGTTTTTGACGAGAGTAAAAAGCATAAGGTCGCCGGCGGCCTTTGAGGCGGCGTAAGGGGTGCTCGGGTTGAGGGGAGCATCCTCTTTGACGACGCCCTGGCAGGTGCCGTAAACTTCAGGCGAGGAGATGTGGACATACCGGGTGAGCCAATCCTGTTTTCTTAAGAAATCGCCCAAGGCGGCAACGGCGACGGCATTGGTTTGAAACCATTGTTCAGGGTGTTCCCAACTCGGACCAACTTCGCTCTGTGCAGCAAAATTGACGATGTATTGCGGTTTTTCACGTGCGAGGAGATTTTGAATATCCTTCATATCATCATTGAGGTTCATCTGGTGGAAGGAGAATCGCGACCTGTTCGGGTTTTTCTTATAAGACAGGAACAGTTCGTGTTTTTCTGGCGAGCGGCTGACGCCGATGACCGCAAAATCAGTTTCGGCCAACAGCAGGTCGATAAAGTCACTGCCTGAAAAGGAATTGCTTCCGATAACGACGACCTTTTTCACTTCTTGTTGTCCCCATCAATACATCTGCGCGCAGCTAACCGCCGGCCCAATAAGCAGGAAGAGATATGATTGAGATGCCATCTACGATGACGTTCTAAAAATCATTTCAATACATCATGATAATGAAATCCGCATACGACTGTCGTGATTGGGGTCAGGCGGCTCAGAATAAACTATATGCGTGTAGTTTTTATAAATGTCAAAACTGATGTGTTAGTCAATCAGGGGCTTGAGGTCTGAGCATTTAACGCCGGTCTCTTTAAGACGCTCACAAAAACGATATACTGTGGCAACCCGTTTTCATTGACCGCCCACCCAAGTTGCAGTCAGGTCGAAATATCATCTGTCACAAGAAAGTTACGGTTGGCTCTGTGCAGCCGGCGGTAGAATTTTTTAACGAAGGAAGGCAGCACACGCACCAACGTACCCCGCATCCCATTCCACAGCATCCGTTTGACTAAAGTAACTGACAAATAGTTCCAATATCTAGGTTCCTCAACCAACGCACATAGCGCACGAAAGTTATAGATAGGCCAGAGACCACTTCGCCTGAAAGCGTCGAACAAATCTGCGTAGTCCGGAGAATGAAGCAAATCAAGCATATATTTGTAGAGTTGATATTGCTGTTGTTTCTGCCGAACACCGGATGCAGAATACGAGGCCGAACGCACTCTCAGGGCAGCTTGTATCTCGGGAACGTAGCATACGCCATGCCTCAATGCAATTACAAAATTGGCAAACCAATCACTATGCCACTTCAATTCTGATAACGAATCAGAGATTTCCGATACCAGGGACCGCTTTACTATGGAACTGACAGCCGGAAGAAACCCACCGTGGATTTTAATAACGTCAGTAAACTCATCAGGGGAAAAATAGCATGGTTCATCGCTCCAGCAAAACCTGTGTTCTCTCACAATACTGGTGTCATCTTCAAATGTTGCATAATCTGAGCAGCAAATCGCTGCCTGCGGATACTGCAACAAAAGGTTCATGGACCTCTCAAAAAACTTTGGGAAAATCCTGTCGTCAGCGGCAGCCAAATATACGTAATCACCAGAAGCGTGTTCCAAGCCCCAGCTTACCGAGAAGACGACTCCCATATTTCGGTCATTCCGGAGTAACTGCACGGCGGGATTTAGCTCTGCGTACTTTTCGATGACTTCAACACTATCATCCCCCGAATCATCATCAACCACAATCACTTCTAATGGTCTGAAAGACTGGCTTAGTATGGCCTCAAGAGCTTTCGCAATATAATGACCATGATTGTAATTAGGTATAATCACGGAAAGTGCACTATTCCCCATATTAGAGTTCCTGCTTCCTCGACTTGATGTCTGCCATGCCAGCGAGTCCCCTATTTCATTATGTTCGTTCGAAAGGAGAGATTTGGACATGGATGACTATATAACCTTAATATCGGGCAAAGGCAAAATGAAATGCCCACCTCGGTCCAGATACGCCCGATGCTGCTCAATTATCATCTTGGAGAATCTCCACACCAAAATCAACATATAGTCCGGCTTCCGTTCATCAATCGCTCGAGGCGACAAAACAGGAATGTGGTAACCGGGGCTGAATAAGTTCTGTCTCTGAGGGTTGTCGTCTACGATGAAATTAAGCACGTCACCAAGGTCGAAGTGGTAAATCAACACAGTGGAGGTCGCTGAGGCTCCATAACCTGCGACGCTCTTTTCTTGTTTCTTTAAGCCGGATAACAGACTGACAAGCTCGGTCTTCACCCTGTCTATTTGAGCAGCAAAGGACTTGAACATCTCAGGGCGATCAAGACCTATTCTCTCCTCAAGGCCAATCAATTCGGCCACAGATGACGACACCACCCGTGGACCGCCAAGGGGTTGTGCAATACAGCGCAAGGAACCACCTTTAACAGGTGTTCGCTGGACATCTATCAATTCCAAGTTATGGCATCGAAGGAACGTTTTGAGTGGTTTCACTGAGTGATAACATAAGTGTTCATGGTAAATGAAGTCAAAAATCATTCCTTTGACCATATCAAGCAAGTAATGGACTTCGAACACGAATACCCCATCAGGAGCCAAGAGTTTGCTGATGCCATCGGTCATACCAGCTAAATCATCGGCATGAGCAAACACGTTGTTTGCAGTAATGACAGCCGCAGGCCCATAATCAGTGCGAATCTTGCCTGCGAGATTATCCGTGAAGAAGCATGGTAAGGTTTCAATTCCAAATTGTGTAGCTTTGCCAGCGATTTCTCTCGCTGGATCAACGCCCAGAACGCGAAAACGCCGTTCTTTAAAAAACCTCAGCAACGTGCCGTCATTGCTCCCTATATCAATCACAAGTGCATCTGCAGCGGGCTTGACAAAATCCAAGACATCATTCGCATATCTATGGAAGTGCTCAACCAAACCAGGAGAACTCGCCGTCTCATAAATATAACTGCCGAAAAGAATTTTAGGTGAGACAACATCGAGCAATTGTACGTGACCACAAGAATGACACAGAAATACGTCAAGAGGATAGGTTTTCTGAACCTTATTAAGCAATTCTGCTGATACGTAGGCATCGACAGGTGGCGTTGGCGCAAGCTGCAGAACAAGTTCAAGATTACGTCCACTGCACAAGCGACAAGTGTCACGTCGAAAAACCAATTCGTTCATATCTGCCTCATCCAAGTTTCATCCCTATTACCGGGATGATTTTGCTTCTTCAAGTGATGCCAATTGATGAGCAAGCGATTCTTGCCACACCAGAGACAACCCCCCGTCAACAACAATGTTCTGACCCGTTACAAAGGATGCTTTTTCGCTACATAGGAATGCTACAACTTGGGCAACCTCTTCAGCGGCGCCCATACGGCCAAGGGGGATGATTCTCTTATAAAGAATACAAAGCTGTTCATTCTGAAGATAAAAATCCTTTGATTCCTCTTTTAGAACTGTGCCCGGAGAAACGCAATTAACCCTTATACCCTTAGGCCCCAAAACAACAGCGTAGTAACGGGCCATCTGGCTAAGACCTGCTTTTGCAACATGATAACTCAAAGGTATATCTTTTGTGATCAGCTGAGCATTTATAGAACTTACGAGAACAATGGAATTTTCATGTATATCGAAGTCATTAACCAAAAGTTCAATGACATTTTTTGTTGCTGTCAGGGTTGTCTCTACCTCTCCTGCCCACTGTTCTCCTTTGCCCCTATACCTCTGAAAGAAAATCAGATTGTTCAGTTTCCCATTATACTGAATGATATCCCTTAGAGTGACAGCAAGCTGCTTTTGGTCCAACAGGTCTACGACCCAGCAGCGCACATCAGGGCTGTGCCGGTCAATTTCAGAGAGAGGATGTCGAGCAATAACGGATATTCTGTGCCCCTCTGCGGCTAAAACTTTTACCAATGTGCGCCCAATACCTTTAGTTCCACCAACAATAATGCTGTGTTTTTTGTTCATGATGCTATACGAATTAACCTGCCTGCTGAGCCATCCGTAAATTGCTTAACGCGTTTTCTTTTTATCAGATCAGTTCTTTGCCCGTGGGTATGAAGTTCTCCGCAACACCCGAGAGCTTTTCGATGAATTTGTTTACAGCGATGGTGTCGCCTTCCTCAGGCGCCCAGGGAGCAAAAATGGTGTCCGATTTCCTGAAAGGACCTGGTGTAGCTTCATGAATAACCAGAACATCAGACCTCATTATCAAAGTATGATAGGCAGACTCTGGAACTCTGCAATAAAACCGGCGTCCAGAAGCATAATCCCCCAGAGGAATCACATCGGTAATATTGCCAACTTCATCAAAAAATATAAAATCCGCCGCCCCTTCAAGAATGTGTAATGACTCGTCTTTTTGCAGGTGCTTGTTAGGCCTGACATATGTTTCCCCCAAGTACACGACAAACATCTCGTGGAGTTTATCCTGGATATCCTTATGGGCGCATAAACGAATTCGCTTGCGTTCACTGTCACGGACTCTTCCCTTCAAAAACTCAAGCTCTGGACGTCCCACGCTAACGATTGGTTCATCAGCAACACAGACCTCCTTGCTATTCGCTTTCATTCGCATCATATCCAACTTCTCCTTTTCTAACACTGATAGTTGACAAATAAACTTGTTTATAGCTGTTTTATCGCCTTCATCGGGCGCCCAGGACGCGAAAACAGTGTCTGACCTCCGGAAAGGACCTTCCGTGGTTTCATGAATGACAAGGACGTCTGACCGTACGAGCAAGGCATGATTAGCTGATTCCGGGATTCTGCAATAAGACCGGCACCCAGAAGCATAATCTCCCAAAGAGAGCACGTCAGTGATATTGCCTGCCTCATCGAAGAAAACATAATCCGCCAAGCCCTCGATAATATGCAGTGATTCGTCTTTGTTTAAGTGTTTACTAGGCCTTAGATACGTCTCTCCTGACAATACGATGAACATCTCCTGGAGCTTATCATCGATACCTCTGTGGGCGCACAATCGAATCCGCCTGCGTTCAGTATCGTGGACTCGTTGCTTTAGAAACTCAACCTCTTCTCGGCCAACATGAACGATTGGCTCATCGGCAACGTAAACTTCCTTGCTGATGTATTTCATTCGCAGCATATCTGATTCATCCTATCCATCTTTAAGGTCCGTAACGGAGTCGCTTGGAGCAACATAATGCGAAAAGATAGTGCGCCATCGGGTAAAAACCCGTATGCACAACTTCATCGTTCATAGAGAAGATGAATACGTTGTGGAAAAAATGCAACAACAATTCCTTTAATTGCCGGTGATCCTTGCAGTTGACATGCCCTTCCTTGCTTCCGGCAGATGCGTACGCCTGGGACTGAATGGAAGGAGTTCCGATGATGAGGACACCATCATCAGTCAGTGAATGTGCAATATTGGAAACGAAGCTCTCCTCCTGCTCCCGTGGAATATGTTCCAGCACATCAAGCGCATACGCCCCATCGAATTGCCCCTCTACAGGCCCTTTAAGAATATCGTGGACCACGCATTGGAATTTCCAATGCTCGTCCATATGCTCAATAGCATCCTTTACGAAGACAGGGTCAAAATCAACCGCACTCAATCGCTCGACCTCTTGCAAGACGATCCGCGTGCCAAACGCATCTCCGCACCCAATTTCCAGCACATTGCGCATTCCACACAGCATCTTCGCTACAAATTTATATCTCGATAACACAAATGCCAGACGCTTTGGGTCATCGTGCCACACATAGTTGCTCATCAATCCAAACCTCGCAAATCCCTCACGATCTCGCAAATCGAGACAGATACAGTATTGCGGCTCGCGTGTCTGGTCACTCATCTCAAATCTTCCTTTACTCAAAATAAATAAACGAGTAATCCCCTGTATAGCCACACAGTGAATAGAACCATTCCCACTCCTTAGGTGTAAAATAGCATTCGCCGGTCAGGACCCAGTACAACAGATTTGTTTTTTCTTCGAGGTTTCTGTAGGATTCGACTACGATGTACTTGTCCTTTTTGCCGACGCGCTCTATTTCACGGATTGCCTGCTCGATCTCATAGATATACAGATTGTGGAGCGTATTGATTGAGATTACAAGGTCGAAGGATTTGTCGGCATAAGGAAGTTTGACCGCATTGCCGACCTGCAGGAAGGGTTTGACCTCCTCTTTGGCGTGTTCGATGCCGTATTGGGAGATATCGATACCCTGCACTTTCAGACCGGGCAAGGCGGCCATCAAATCGTAGAGGAGAAAGGCCTTTCCGCAACCGACGTCGAGGATGCGGTCGCCTGGTTTGAGACCATAATGTTTAATCAGCGGTTCTGCGACTTTTTTCCATCGGCCGTCGTATTTATAGCCGCCGTAGCCGAATTTTCTGTCGCCGTCCCAGTAATCGAAGCCATATTGCTTTGCGATACGGGCGGCTTCGGCCTTGGGGAACTCGTTGACCCTACCTATGTAATCACGTTTGGTTGCTTTATGCAGGGGCGATAGAAAGTCGATATAGGCCATTCAAATCCTCCTCGTTTTTGAGGCGTTCAGGAACGCACGAGCACAGCCGCAGTGCGCCTTGTCAGCCCTTTCAGCGCTTCACTTGCTTTGTGCAACTGATGTTCTTTTCGCTGTTCGCAGTCGGCTGCGCCGTGAGCAAATCGCCGGCGTTTTGAATCGGTCGGAAGAAAGTCGTTCAAGAGGATGCAGCACCATTTTATCTGATAGACGGGCAGAAGGAGCGCAAATCGCTTTAGGTGATAATCCGGCCGAGAGGTTTCGGCGGCGACTGTTTTTGCGAACAAATCATAGAAATCAAAAGGCACAGGGACGGCCGGCTGACAAAAGAAATCACAGACGAGTTTTGCAGGGTCGTCCCAGCCGGCATATTCAAAGTCGATAAATATCAGATTACCGTCGGCGGGCAAAAGCGCGTTGTGAAACCCAAAATCCGACGGCGAAATGCAGGAGTCCTGTGAGGTAATCTGTTCTTCAAAAGAAAGCTGCTGAGCGGCGGTCTGGCCGGCCTCGTCAACAATCCTCGTCCAGGATGCAAGCAGCTCGCTGCGAACGAAACGAGCGGCTCGGCTGTTGGCCGGCGTAGAGTCATCGATATTGAGGAGTCGATTTACCCGTAAACCCACAAGATGAATGTGCTCACCGAGGGAAAAACAGGCCTCGGATGCGGGCGGCAGGAGTCGGGCGTCGGGCATGTTTTTGCACTCATTAACTGCCAGGAAGAAATCGAGCGCCTGCCTGACACAGCCCTCTGTAACCTGGCCGGGCTTGAGGCGGCTGCCTTCGACAAACCGGTAAAGTGCAAGGCGGTTTTCATCGTCACGAACGAACGGCTCAGGCAATGCCCGAACGCCGCTATCCCAGGCAAAACGGGCAAAAGAAAATTCCGCATTAAGACGGTCACGCTTGTCATCGGGGTGCTGAAAATAGGCCTTTAAGAGCAACCCGGTACCGTCGCGAAGAGCAACACGAAAGACGCGGTTGTTCGCGCCGCCATCAAGGGGCTGTATCTCAAAGGGGGCATCGAAGCCGGCTTTTGCCAACAGTACTTTGGTTTTGGTATTGAGGTCTTTCACGTTAAAGACACGATAATTCCGTCGGTAAGCAGGTGTGTGATTTTTTTCCAGGTAGTTGCGCGTTTGAAACGCCGGTCTCCCTCATAGAGGTTGTTGGGGTCGAAAAGAATGCGCTCGACGCCCACGGGAAAGCCCGGCTCGGCCAGGAACTCCGGAAGGTCGTCGATAAAGACATCGACTTTCTTTTGCGATATCCGACTGAGCTTATCCTGCAAGGTCAGCTCAAGATAAACATCATTCGCCAGCAATCCCGTATGCCGGTAGAAGCCATAGTGTTCAATCCATTCGCGGGCGGCTTTGTGCAGGTCATACTGCGGCCCGATAAATGGATACATAGTTCGGTGACTGATAATACAACAATGTATGCCGCGGGCCTTGCAGGATTTGAAAAATTCGAGCGTACCTGCAAACGGGGCGGCATCGAGCATACGCGGCCCATAGACATATCCCTGCAATTCGGTCCAGGCGTCTTCTGCGCCGTTTGCCCGCATATAATCGCGTACCTGCCCTTTGAAGGCCGGAAGTTCAGGGGGAATCAGTCCCTTTTCCAACGCGGCTTTATGGAAAAGCCGGTCGTAGCAAACAATGGTGTTATCGAAATCAACTCCGACAAGCACGGTTTTAATTATCCTTGTGTAAGGTCGATAATCGGTCGGGCCGCTTTTCCCGCTTCCAAGTCATCGATGGCCTGGTTTATGTCACTGAGCAAATAAGATTTGGAGATAAGCGGCGCGAGATTGAGTTTTCCTGCGGTTATGAGTTTTGCATATCGCGGGAAATCGGTATCCGGCTGGGTGTCGCCGCCCCAGGTGCCGCGCAATTGTTTGCCGTTATTAAACTCGCGGGGGTCAATCGTAAGCATTTGGCTGAATTTAGCGTTACCGATAACAACGGCGGCACCGCCCTGGTTTCTCACGCTCTGCATCGCCTGCACCATCACGCCTGTGTCGCCGGTTGCTTCGACGGCAAAATCGACTCCGCCCGGACAGATTCTGTTTATCTCCTGCACGGCATTTTTATTCGAGCTATTGATTAGAACGGTCGCGCCCATTTGCTCCGCGAGTTTTAGCTTCGCGTCGAGAATATCAACCGCGATTATGGGGACACAGCCGGCGATGGCTGCGGCATTCACGGCGCATAAGCCGATGCCGCCCGCGCCGAAGATTGCTATGCTCTGGCCCGGCTTTGGATTTGCAGTATTGAATACCGCGCCGGCGCCTGTGGGGACGGCACAACCGAGCAGAGCCGCCTGCTGCAAAGAGATGCCGTCCGCGGCAAGGGTCAGGCGGTTTTCGCTGACAACCGAATGTCGGCTAAACGTGGTGACAGCGCCTGCATTGACGTTTCTATCGTTCCATTTATAGACGGTTCCGGGGACATTTGCACCGCAACCTTTTATCCAGGACAAGATGACCTGGTCGCCCGGCTTAACTTTGGTGACGCCGGGGCCGATGTCGGCGACGATTCCGCCCGCTTCGTGGCCAAGCAGATGCGGCAGGAACTTGTCTTCGCCGCGATGGCCGCGACATTCGAGAAGCTGCGTATGACATACGCCGCTATAACATATTTCGACAACGGCCTGGCCGGGTTTGAGTTTCGGAATTTCAAGGTCGGCGAGCACTAACGGCTTGCCTGTCTCGACCAGGACGGCGGCGGTTGTTTTCATAAACGGTACTACCCTTTCCCGATTTATTATTGTTTTGCAGCGACTGCAACACTTTGTCTGCGATTTGTTCCGGCAATAAACCCGAAAGCTGCCTGCCGAACTTTTGGTCGGCGGCTTTGCAAATGAAACTATCGGCGGTACCCAAACGAAGCAGGCGTCCTTTCGATTCGGTCTGGTCGGTGAGCCACTCTGCGACCGCGCCGCCAAAACCGCCCAATCTACTGTGCTCCTCCAAAGTTATAACGAGCGAGAAGCTTTTGAATACCTCCTGCAAAAGGCCGGCGTCAAGGGGTTTGACCGTGTGCATACTTACCACCTGAGCAGAGACGGCCTTTTCCTTCAGCAGCTCGGCGGCTTCAACGGCGGCGGGCAGCATAGTGCCGGTGCTGAGCAGGCAAACATCTGTTCCGGGGCTGATGATTATGCCTTTACCGATACTGAAATCAGGAATTTGCTTGTGGACGACGGGTTCGTTTTTTTTGCCCAGACGGATATATACGGGGCCATTATGCAAGATTGCGGCCCTGACGGCGCAGCGCACCTCGAAGGGGTCGCCGGGACAAATAACTGTCATATTCGGCAATACCCGCAACAAGGCAATGTCTTCGAGGGCGTGATGAGTGGGATTCAGTGAAGCGTAAGAAAGTCCTGCGCCAACCCCGACAATAACAACGGGCAGGTTCTGGCAGCATACGTCTATTCGAATCTGTTCGAGACAGCGGACGGTATTAAACGCTGTAATCGTATAAGTTACGGGGCGCAGTCCGCAAAGCGCAAGACCAGCGGCGATGCCGGTCATATTTGCTTCCGCCACGCCGCAGTTGAAGAACCGGCTTGGGAAGGTGCTCTTGAACGTATCGAACAGGCGATTGCCTATGTCGCCGGAGAGCAGGACGATTCGCTCATCAGCGGCGGCAAGGGCGGTGAGTTCCTGTGCAAAAGCGTTTCTCACAACAGTTGCAGCTCCTGTAACGCAAGTTTTACTTCGTCGGCTGAAGGAATTCTATAATGCCAGTTATTGTCATCTTCCATAAATGAGATGCCTTTACCTTTGACGGTATGAGCTATGATGGCAACTGGTTTACCCGACCTGTCGGGGACATTTTTCAGTGTCGCCGACAACTGTGCAATATCGTGGCCGTCGAGGTCGTGTGCGCTCCAGCCGAACGCCTGGAATTTATCTTTCAACGGCGAAATGGCGGTTATCTGTTCGCTTCGTCCGGTTGCCTGCCAGCGATTGAAATCGACTATGGCAACAAGGTTCTCCAGCTTGTGAGCCGGTGCAAGCATAGCGGCCTCCCAGACCGAACCTTCGTTGCATTCGCCGTCGCTCATCAGGACAAAGACCCTGTACTTTTGTTTTCGGATTTTGCCTGCAAGGGCCATTCCCAGCCCCATCGGCAGACCGTGTCCAAGCGAACCGCTTGTCACCTCGATGCCCGGGGCGCTGCCGAGGACAGGATGTTCGGGCAAGGTCCCGCCTGGCGTCGCATAAGAATTAAGAATGTCGTCGCCGAAGAAACCTTTAAGCCACAAGGTGACATACAAGGTAGTCGCAGCGTGACCTTTGCTGAGAATGAACCGGTCACGGTTGGGGTCGGCCGGCCTGGCGGGGTCAACCGCAAGGGCCTCCCAGTAGGCGGCGATGAGGATGTCAACACAGGAAAGAGATGAGCCGAGGTGCGGCGTTCGCCGGCTGGCAGACAACTCGACGAGTTTGCCTCTGATGCGGCGAGAAATGGAATCAAGCTCTGAAATTGTATGTTTCATCCGGGCGGCTGCTCAATGCAGTTTTACGGCCTGCATTATCTTGATGTTGTAATATCTGATATCGGTCATTGCATCAGGAATTTTGCCCTGTGCAAAGGCGTTTGTCAAACCGACCACCGCCTGTTTGACGGTATGCTTCGGCACGAATCCAATTTCCCTTTTTATTTTCTTCGAGCAAACGTGATAGGAGCGAATATCGTCGGTGGATTTGGTCTCAATCGGGATGTGGTTACCCACAACAGAGCGGATTATCCCTGCAATTTCATTGACTTTATAGTTTTCATATCCGGCGTTGTATATCCTTTTGTGTATTTTTTCGTCGGGCAATTGAAGCAAATAGACGTAGAGGTCCGTCATATCTTCGATGTGGATATTGGGTCGCATCTGGTCGCCGCCGAAGACGGTGATTTTGCCTTTGTTGATAGCGTGATTGGTCAGCAGATTGACGGTGAGGTCCAGGCGCAATCGAGGGGAATAGCCGCACACCGTTGCAGGCCGAATGATGCTGACGATAAAATCATCCGTTGCCTCATCGAGCAGCACCTTCTCACATTCGGCCTTGTATTTCGAGTAATCGGTCAACGGCTCAAGCGGCAGGTCCTCGGTCACCTCGCAGACGTCCTTGACGCCATACACGCTGGAGCTGGAGGCGAAAATGAACCTTTTCACCTTGTTTTCCCTGGCAATCCGGACAAGGGGCAGGAAGGCATCGTAGTTAATTGATTTGCCCAGGGCAGGGTCAAGCTCAAAGCTCGGGTCGTTGGATATGCAGGCCAGGTGTATAATCGCATCTGTGCCGGGGATTTCTTTTTCGAGCAGCTTTGTGTCCCTGATATCACCTTTTATTTCAGTCAGGTTTGGATTGCCTTTAACGCTATTGAGAACATCTCCGCCGTAGATGTACAAATCGAGCACCTTGACTTTATAGCCCTCTTTGAGCAGCTTGGGGACAAGGACGGCCCCGACGTAACCTGCGCCGCCCGTAACCAAAACATTCTCAAACCTTTTCATTTGTGCTCCACAATCAAACTCTTGCTGCGGCCGGCTACAGCATCTATGCGGTGTTTCGTCATATCGACCTTCTTCTGGACAATAATGTCGAGCAGACAGTGGCAAATAGACAGATGCAGCACCTCGACGTGGCCGTAATGAGATGAGGGGACATAGAAGTTAATATCGCCAAGCAGCCGCAGAGGATTAGTCCGGTCAAAGCCGGAGAGTGTAATCACCCTTGCACCTTTCTGTCTTGCTGCGGTAACACCCCGCAGGACATTTTCGGATTGGCCGGAGCTACTGATGGCGATAAGCAAATCATCCGGGTCAGCGAACATCTCGATGGGCTTTTCAAAAACATATTCATAACCAAAGTCGTTCGATATGCAGGTCAGGCCCGATATGTCGTTGAAAGCAACTGCTTTTATTCGGCCGTTCTTCCAAAAATCTGTGGCCTGATGGCTTGAAATGGCGGCGCTTGCACCGTTGCCGATGAACATCAGCTTGCCGTCCGCGGCGGCCTGAAACTCGATAAGTCCAACGGCACGGGCGATACCATCGCTGAAATCAATCTCGTTCTGCTCGCTGTCCGTAACGCGGACGCTCTTGAGCAGCTGCTCGATTTGCAGATAGTATGTTCGAGCAAGGTGTTTCATTTTAGTTTCCCCCATTATCGTAATAAGGTGTGGATAAACTGAAACAGTTTGCCCGGTTCGACCGGTTCTTTGTTGCAGACAATCTGAACGGCAATGGCGCCGACTGCATTTCCGACAAAAGAGACCAAATCGAGCGGTAAATTCCTCGCAAAGCAGGGAGCCGTAAAGCCAAAGAAGGCATCGCCTGCGCCTATTCTGTCAACGACAACGGAGGAGAACGCCGGGGTCTGATTGAAGCGTCCGTGTGAATTGACGCCTATGGAGCCGTTTCTTCCCCTTGTCACAATAAGGTAATCGCTGTTTATCTGTCCGGCTATCGACCGTGCAAGGTTCTGTATCCGGCCGAACCTGTCCTGGCACGCAAGCCGGGCCTCCGGCTCATCGAGACAGGTGAAATTCACTCTGTGGTATTTGGTAACGAGATTGAATCCGACGTTGGCGCCGTTTGTCTGGACGTTGACGGCTAACACTTTGGCCTTGCTTTCAATCAGATGAATCAGTTTCCTTGTAACAAGGCCGTGGCCGAAGTCGCAGACCATAACGAGGTCGAATTTCGGAATTTGTTTTGCCAGGTACTCGGCGATTTGCGCTTCAACCTTCGGCGGGGTCTCATCATTTTTCAGGTAACATATCTCAAACAGCTTCTGGTTAAGGTATTCATTTATGAATCTTCGTTTGACGATGGTTGAGGCGTCTTTGCGGTAAAAGAACCTGGGTTTGACATTGGGACGAAGCTTACTCAATATGAAATCTTCCCTGGAGTCGCTCCTGCCGAGTATGGTGACAAGGCGGACCTCCCTGCACAATCCGGACAAATGGTTGGCGACGGCAAGCACTCCGCCTGCGAATGACTCATCGTTGAGGTATTTGTTGACGACAAGGTGCTCTTTCAGGGACTTACCCATCGGCTCGCAGTAGTGATACTCGTCGATGATTGTGTCGCCTATTACGAGCACCCTGAGGTTTTTGAGGTTTTCAAGTTGTCCTATTATTTCGCCCGCGCTGTATTTTCTTGAGAAGTTGCGCAAGAAATCCCTTGTTTGCTCAGGATAGACATCAAGAAACTGGTTGATTATGTTGGTGGAGCTGAAGACCTGGCCCGGGGTGTAATGAATTTTGCAGCCGGCGATTTTGAGGGCTTCCTCCTCATCTTCAAGGCGTTTCAATACTGTCTGGTCTCTGTCTTTATAATCCTGGCCTCTTGCGAAGACATCGGGTTTGAGCATCCTGACGCACTGAAGAGAGACCGAATCTTCCACTACAGAGACGTAATCGACACATTCGACGGCGGCGATGCTTTCGGCCCTGAGTTTTTCACCGAAGATTGGGTAGTTGGGGCCTTTGCGGACGTCCTTGTCCCTGACGACGGTAGCGACAAGACAATCGCCCTGTTTTTTTGCCGATTCGACGTGTCTGACGATGCCGGGGTGTATGATATCGAAGATGCCGTGACACTGGACAATTTTTTTGCCCTTTGCCTGCATCCCGGACACAAGCCGGCGCAGTTCGGCAAATGTTTTTATTTTTCGTTCGGCAGACATTCGAAGTTCTTTGCGCTTCGTTTTGACTGTGCCTTTATAAAGTATTTGTTCAATAATGCCGTGGACGAGAATACCACCTCGTGAGTGAAACGCATTTTGCAGCCGATTTCTTCAACTATTTTCAACTCCCTTTGGATTTTGCCGGTTTTGTCCTCGCCTTTTTCAAACTCCTGTCCCTTGACATAGATATCGGGTTTAAGCAGGCGCAGCGTCTCTTCGGCGGTGGGCCATTTGTTTATCGCGGCGAAATCGACACATTCGAGAGCGGCAATAGAAGCAATCCTCAAATCCTGATTGAAGACGGGTCTATCCGGTCCTTTATCAATGTAAATATCCGCGGTGACGGTGACGACTAAGCAATCACCCATTTCTTTCGCGGCCTGAAAATGCTTGATGTGCCCCGGGTGCATCAGGTCGAAGCAGCCGTGACACAGCACGATTTTCCTGCCTTCAGATTTCAGCTTTTGCAGGTTCCTTGCCAGCAGATTTATGTCGAGAACTTTTCCCAACTTTCGACTCCGCGTCATTGATGGCGCCCCAGAGGGCCGGAATAGTTTTAGAATGTTCGCCCTTCACATAGAAGCCCTTGCCGCCGTCGGCGACTGTTCGGACAAGCATTGTCTTCCAGGGGCGGAAATAATAAGCGGGGTTATCCCGCGACGGCTCTTTGTCAACGTTATCGGGAAGCTCGGCAAGGTCGCAGACAAGTGATGTAAAATTGGTGATACTCTTGTTCTGCCCTCGCAGGACGTTTCGGGCCATACTGAGGGCCTTGAGAAAGACCTCCGGGGCCATTACGGCGCTTCCGAAGTTCATTATGACGCCGTTCTGGAGATTCTGCACGACCGAGGCGAACTTGAGGAAATCGTTATATGAAAGTGCACCGGTAGCGGCCCCGTCGCAGTTGGGGTGCTCGTGGATAATATCGTAGCCGATACCAACGTGAATAGTGACGGGGACGCCGAGGCGATATCCGGCAGCGAGGATACTTATTGATTTATAAGGAAAGTTTGATTTTTCAAGAAATGCCCCGACCGCCTGGCCCATCCCGGTTGTTTTGTCATCGGCATACGCCTGGTTAATGATGTCGTTAAGCCGGGCGGTTTCTCTCCATAATCCGAACTGTCCTTCTCGAATATAACGAGCGACGCTCTCGGTGGTTGCGCCGATAAAAGCAAACTCGAAGTCGTGAATCATTACGGCGCCGTTTGCAGCGATGCAGGATATGTACCCGCGCTCCATAAGGTCGATAAGATAGTTCTGAACGCCGGCCCTTAAGACGTGCGCACCCATCATCAGAATAACGGCGGATTGTTTTTCTCTTGCGGCGATGATGGCCCTTGCCGCCTCGCAGATTTTTTCATTCCTGCCCGTCTGCGCGGCAGCTACCAGGGGTCTTACGGCTGTGATATCCAAATCATGCCTTCTCTTTGCCAGCGCCTCAATTGTCAGCGATTTTCGGTCAAACAGTGCTGATTGCATAATAAATTTTCAGGCAATTCTAAACGCAGCAAAAACTTGCTTCATACCATCGGACTGTTTTTTCGATGCCGGTTTCGAGTGTTTCCTTGGGGGTCCATCTCGCAAGTTTGGTAAAGTTTGTCGAATCAAGAACCTTGAAGGGGACGCCTGTGAATCGGTCGGTGTTGTAGAACAGTTTGCCTTTGTAGCCGATGCTCTGCTTTATCGCTTCGGCGACCTGTCGGACAGAGCAGCTGATATTGCCGCCGACGTTCATCAGAGGCGTTTCGAGCTTCTCCGCTGCGATAAGCAGTGCATCTATCTGGTCGTCTATGTACAGGCATTCTCTGATTTGAGTGCCGTCGCCCCAGATTTCTACCTGGGCAGCGCCGTTTGCTTTTGCATCGGCAATTCTTTTTATCAGGGCGGCAATGAAATGCGACCTGCCGTCATCGAAGTTATCGCCCGGCCCATAGACGGTCGAGAGAATCAAAAAGGCGGATTTCAGGCCGAACTGTTCAGAGTATGCCCGCATCCCAACGTGGAGGAACTTCTTGACAAAACCGTAATACTCGACGGAATCGTGAAGTTTGCCCGCCCAGTAATCACCTTCGCAAACAGGGGAATTTTTTTCGGGGTAGGAACAGGAGCATCCGACTCCTATCAGTTTTGCCTTCGGCAGATGCTCCTTCCAGGCGTTCAACATATTGAAGTGTATTGACGTATTGATGCGAAACTGGTCGGCCCGGATTTTATACTGGATATTGCCGGTCCTTTGGAATGTGGCCAGATGAAAGATGTAATCCACGTCTTTCTGTCTGGCGAAGAACTTTTGCACCCGGCTGGAATCTGTGAGGTCGCAGTCCCTGCTGCCGAAAGGTATGGGGACGGCCTTTTCCCGCTGCAGGCGCAGGGCAAGATTTTTACCGATAAAGCCGGTGCCGCCGCTAATGAGCACTCGCTTGTTTTTCCAGGACATTATCACGCCGCCAGTTGATTGTTTTTTCAATTCCCTGCTGGATAGTCGTTTGCGCAGAAAAGCCGATTTTGTCGCGTGCCTTATCGGCCAGGGGGGTTCTGTTCAGAACACCGTCGGGATAACTTTCATCCAGGGTGATGCGTTTATGTATTTGGCCGGTCTTTTCGAGAATGATTTGCGCAAGCTCAAGGATGGATGTGTCCCGGCCCGAGCAGAGATTCAGGGGGTCGCATACCGGATATTTTTCAAGTGCCAGGAGCATCCCTTCGACAACGTCTTCAACAAAGATGAAATTACGGACCGGTCTTCCCGACCCTCTTACGATAAACTGGTCGCCATCACAGGACGCCTTGAGTATGAATGCGGGAATGACGTGCGATTTTTCGAGGTCAAAGGTATCGTACGGGCCGTAGGGATTGGACAACCTGACAACGGCGATATTCATTTTATAGTTTTCGTAATATGTCTTGCACTGTATCTCGCCGATACGTTTTGCATAAGCATAGTATTTTTCCAGGCCGTGCGGCTCGTCGTTGAATTTAATGCCGGCGTTATCATCCAGCGCGGTCAGTCCCCTGTCATACACGGCTATACTGCTTGTGAACAGATAGTAGGCGACTCGCTGCCTGTAGGCGGCATCGAGCATAGCCGTATTCATCAGGACGTTGTTGGTGAACAGTTGCGGCTGGATATTGAGATTGGCGCCGAATCCGAAACCAAAGGCCGCGAGGTGAAAAACCACATCAACACCTGCGGCGATTTTCAGGCACTCGTCGGGATTCCGCAGGTCGGTCTCGATATAGTCAACGCCGTCCAGAATGTTAACATCGGCCTTTGTGGTAGCGACCCTGACGTTGGCATTCAGCTCCAACAGTTTCTTTACGAGGTTGGTGCCGACAAAGCCGTTGCCGCCGGTGACTAAGACATTCTTATTACTATAAAAGCTATTTGGCATTAACCGAGGCCCTTGAGACAGCACGTTGGCCGGTGATTATTCTTGGCCGTGGTATCGGCACAATGAATTTACCCCCCTGCTGCAGGAAGTGCTTTTCCTTAACGAGAAATTCGTCTAAGAAATTCCACGGCAGAATAAGATAATAATCGGGCTTTTCAGCGAACTCCTCCGGGACGATAGGGATGTGAACGCCCGGTATGTACAGGCCGCACTTCATAGGATTTTTCTCAATGGCGCACGTTACTAGGTTCGGTCCAATCCCGCAGTAATTGACCAGGGTGCTGCCTTTGGCCGGTGCACCGTAAGCATAGACGGTTTTACCTTCTTCTTTGACATTGTTAAGAATCGTCAGAAGCTCTTTTCTGATATTCCGGACCTGCTCGGCAAAGGCATAGTAAGCGGCAATATCATACAGCCCTTTTTGTTTTTCTTTCTGCATCAGTTGTTCCACCGACGGCTGGACCTCGTATGCGCCCTTTTTTGCGACATAAAGCTCCAATGAGCCGCCGTGAATGTCGATAACCGAAGCGTCAAATATCTCCATCCCGTACATATCAAAGAGCGTCTGCAGCGGCTTGAGGGTGTAATAGCACAGGTGCTCGTGATAGATATTGTCAAAAGAGTTTTTGTCTATCATTTCCGCCAGATAAATCGCCTGCACGACTAATGCGCCGTCTTCGTCAAGCAGGTTGCTTATCCCATCGACAACGCTGTGCAGCTCTTCAAGATGAAAGAAGACGCCAGCGGCAGTGATGACCGAGGCGGGGCCTTTGTCTCGCAGGATTTTCAGGGCGATTTTCTTGCAGAAGAAGTCATTGATGGTTTCGATTCCACTGCTTGTTGCGATTTTGGCGATATTGACAGCCGGCTCTACGCCGAGAGCTCTGACGCCGAGCTGCTTGAAGCATTTAAGCCAGGTACCGTCGTTGCTTCCGATATCCACCACCAGGTCGTTTCGGGCAAGATTGAATCGTCCGGTTATTCTTTCCGCGCTTTTTCTGAAATGCTCCGGCAGGGTCCTGGTTGTCCCCGAGACATAAGGATAATCGGTAAACATCACCTCTTTGGGGACGGTGTACTCAATCTGGACGAGGGAGCAGCCGTGACAATAATAGACATCGAGAGGGTACAGGATTTCTTTCGAGACCTGCTCTTTCCTGAGGAAGTTGTTGCAATGCGGCTGCATACCGAGAGAGAGAAACATTTCGGTATTACCGTTACCACATATTCTGCACTTCATTCCTGTCAATTCTTCCGTTTGAATTAGACGTTGGCGAACTGGTTTGCGCAAATCAGACGATACGCCTTGAGAAGCTCCTCGATGCCGTCATCAAGGGTGTAATCGGGTTTAAAGCCGAGCGATTCGATTCTCTCATTGCTCACAACGTAGTCCCGCTTGTCCGGGTCGCTTCCCACCGGCGAGCAATGGATGTAGAAATCGGGGACGTGCTCTTTAATTTTCTCGCACAATTCGAGCTTGCTCAGGTTTGCGGAGGACAGGCCGACGTTGAAGGGCCGCCCCCGCATTTTATCATAGTTATTCAGTCCGAAGATAAACGCCCTGGCTACGTCTCGTATGTGGATAAAGTTTCTTCTGAAATGCTCCTCGAACAGGACAATGAATTTGTCCTTGAAGGCCCTGTGGACAAAATCGTTGACCAAAAGGTCGATTCTCATACGCGGGCTTACGCCGAAAACGGTGGCAAGCCGTAATGTTATTGAGTTTCCCTTGTCTAACAGGGCCTTTTCAACCTCGACCTTTGTCTTGCCGTATTCGGAGATAGGCCGCAGGGGCGTTTCTTCGGTGCAGAATTTGTCTTTTTCCCCGACTCCGTAACCGCTGTTTGTGGTCGGGAAAATGAGCTTTTGCGAGCGCGATAGTTTCCTTATCATCATCATTGGGGCATCGTAATTGACCATCCTTGTAAGCGCCTGATTGGCCTTACAGGCAGGCGCGCCGACAATCGCAGCCAGCGGAAAGATGGTGTCGAATTTTGGAAGCAGCGATGAAACAAGCGTCTCATCACAAATGTCGCCCTTTATGAAATCAAAATTCGGATTAGCACAGCAGTCGAGCAGGGAATTTTGACGATACACCAGCGAATCAAGCACCGTTACCTTGCAGTCCTTGCCGAGGAATGTCGGCACGAGGACAGAGCCGATGTATCCCGCTCCTCCGGTCACAAGTATCTTTTCCATCGTTTATTAAACGAGACCCCTGAAAAACCACTACGAAAAAATAATAGATTGCCGCGGCCTGAACGACAGGCCTCGCAATGACTTAAAAACGCACTCCTTGTCATTGCGAGGAGCGCAGCGACGAAGCAATCTATGGTTTTTCAGGGGTCTCAAACGTTTTTGCCTGCCAGATATGAATGTGCGATTTTATATGTCTCCGGTACGCCTATGTCGATGAACTTGCCGTTGACCGCGTACCCATAAACGTATCCTTTGAAGGTTTGCAGAAAACGCGGGAACAACTCCTTCTCGATGGACAGGACTTTGTTTTGCGGCACATCATCGAAGATATGTCTGTCAAAGAGGTAAACGCCGGCGTTTATCAGCCCTGCCCGGCCGTGCCCGCTTTTCTCTTCAAAGCAGTTTATTCTGCCGGCGGCATCAACAGTCACAATCCCGTAGCGACCGGCATCTTCGGACTTGACCAGGACTATGGTGAGTTTCGCTTTGTTGTCGTTGTGGGCTTTCATTAGACCTGCGATGTCAACCTGCGCGTAGGAATCGCCGTTCATTGCAAGAACAGCTTCTGTGTCGGTAAGACCGAGGGCCTTTTTTATGCCGCCTCCTGTGCCAAGGAGATTGTCTTCGATAGAAAAAACGATTTCGAAATTGAAGCGAGAGCAGTACTTGTATTCGGCGATTATCTTCTCTGCTTTATACCCAACGGCGAGAACAACGCGATTTATGCAGCCGGATTCGTTCAACTGGTCAAGCAGGACATCCAAAAATGGTTTGCCGTCAACGACAGCGAGGGGTTTTGGAACATCACGGACCACTTGTTTAAGCCGCTTTCCCTCGCCGCCGGCAAGTATGATTGCATCAACCATTTTTCTCAGGTGTCAATTCTGTAAATATATGATTTTGGAGCCCTCGTTTTCGAGCTTGAAGTTTACTTCGAGTAATCCGTTGAGGGCATCTCTAACTGCCTGTTGATTTTCTTTTCTGACAATCATGCTCAGAAAGCCCCCGCTACCCGCGCCGGAGAGCTTGCCGCCGTAAGCACCGGCCTTGAGTGCGGTTCTGTAGAGCTGGTCGATATAGCTGTTGGAAATCCTGCTCGAAAGGCGCTTTTTCAACTCCCAGCTTTCGTGCAGGAGTTCGCCGAGATTTTCAATCATTTGCTGCGGCGACTGGTCGGAAATAATTTTTTCGGCCTCGAAGACCATCTGATACATTCTTTCGAGGTAACCATCCTTACCGCCATTCCTGGTGTTTTCCACCTGTTCTTTGAGGATGTCGCTGGCGTATCTGGTCAGGCCCGTATAAAACGACATCATCGATTCTTCAAGCAGTGTCAGTTTTTCTTTCGAGATAATGACAGGCCTTACGGCAATTTTCTCTTTTGTGAATTCAATAACGTTTAGTCCGCCGAAGGCGGCGTGGAACTGATCCTGGCAGCCAACCCGTTCTTTAATCATCTGCTGCTCGATATGGACGGCTTCTTCGGCGAGCTGCTGCTTTGAGATAATCTTTCCTTCGAGTGCATAGAGTGCGTTGAGAAAGCCGGTCGTGAAGGAAGACGACGACCCCAGACCTGTGCGTGCAGGCAAATCAGCAAAGATGTGGATGTCGAGGTTGCCGTCCGCCTTTTTGAACTTCAGGGTCTCTCGAACGCTGGGGTGCACGATATCTTCCACTTTATTGACAAGCTCGGCCTTGGAGTAGCCGACCCTTATCTTGTATTCGAAGAAATTGCTGAGACGATTGACGCTGACGTAAATGTGCTTATCAATCGTGCCGCCGAGAACGGCGCCTCCTTTACGTTCAAAGTATTCTCTGTAGTCCGTTCCGCCCCCAAAAAAACTGATGCGAACAGGGGTTCTGGAAATGACCATTCTGTTGCCCGCGGCAGGAATCCATTTGGACTGCGTCCCTGTCGGTTGCGCCGTGGCGTCAACCGCAGAGACGGCTGCGAGCTTTTGCCGCTGTTGCGACGTCTTGACCGGAACACTGCAAGAATCAATCACAGCCAGAGAATTTTCCTATACCCGATGTTAAGGTGTGTTTACGCTGCCGGCCGAAGCGCTTTTACCGGTAAAGTACTCACGAAGCAATACACCGAGCACTGCAAGCGAGAATGCAGCAACGGCCGTCACCAGCACCTTTCTTACTGTTCCACGGGGCATCCTTTTCTCGGGGGCTATCGCCTTATCTAACACCTGAATGGTGGGCATACTCCTCGCCTCTTCTATCTTGGCTATTTCGTACTCGCGGGTAAGCAATTCAAAAAGCATTTCCTGTGTTTTGGCCTCTCTGCTGAGGATATTGTCTATTGCCCCGAGTTTCTGCTCAATTTCCTTGAGTCGATTTTCGAGAAAGATTCTCTTGCTTGTCGCCTGACCGGCAGAAAGACGTTTGTTCTGGCGGTCGAGTTCCTCGACAAAGCCGTTGGCAATAGCAGCGGCCCTTTGGGCTTCTCTATCTTTAACTGTTATGCGCAAAATGTTGTCGTCCGAGGTTTTTACGGTCGTGTGCTGCTGCAGTTTGCGATGCGCTTCGACTCGGCTGCCGACGCCGTACACTTTCATCAGGTCGAATCTATCAATGACTGCGTCTTCCACGACCCAGCTTTTCAGAAAGCCGGCATAAAGATTTGCGATGCTGGTGATGCCGATTGCCTTTTTGAGCATCGAGCTTGAGCCAAGCCCCAGGCCGCCTGCCATTTCGGACTGTTCCCGCAGCCACTGCATAGGTGGGACGACGGAGGCGGAAGCAGCGTAGTACTTCGGGGAAAACAAACTAACAAGCCCGACAATGAATGATGCGACGAGGGTAATGCGCAGCACCAATTTGCGGTGTTTGAGAACGACCTTGACATAATCGACAATATTTATCGAGTCATTGTCGATGGCGCTGCCTTGCAGCCGGTTTTCAGTATCCTCCATGACAAGAAATCCTTACAAACTATAATGCCAGGATAACTCCTGCTGCCAGTGCGGCCTGGAACAGTATTTGCGTTATATCCTTGGTGTTTTTGAGCCACATAAGCTTGTCCATCTTCCGGGGAACCAGAATCGTGTCGCCGGGGTTAAGCCGAATGCCCATAAACCCGCCGAAATTCCATTGATGCGATTCGGAATCCCAGTAAACACTGTCGGTATCCTTCTGCGCGATGCTGACCACCGAGCCGTCGGCCTTGATTATGCCTATTTGTTTCCGGTCCGCATCGTTCGTCGGGCCGCCGACTTTCTGAAGGTAATAGGCAACGGTTCTGTCCTTCTCATACAGCACGGATATAGGATTAAATACCTCGCCGACAACATTTATAATGCCCGGGGTCTCGGGGACGAACAATTTGTCGCCTCTCTCCATCTCCACGTCATATCTGGAATCCTTGAACTGGTCGAGCGGCGAAAGTTTAACAACGACACGACCGTCGATTTTGACGGTTCGCAGTTTGGCGAGCAGTTCTTTTTTGGCATTAAGCCCCTCTGCCTGGATCTGTGCGGTTTCCACATCCAGAGCACCGGTTATTTCTTTTCCCGCGCTGGTCAATACGGACTCTTCGATTTTATTGATAAGCTCATCCATCCGCTGTCGCTGAATCACTTTGGCGCTTTCCCTGGTGAATACAGCGCCGCGGAGGTACGCCCTGTCCGTGAAACCGCCGGCCCGTTCGATAAGCGAACTTAAGGTATCCCCCTTGCTTACGGGGTAAACTCCTGGGAAACGAATCTCGCCGGCTATTGTTGCAACGCGGTCAAACTCGAGCTGCGGGATTGACCTGACAATCAAATGGTCGTAATCCTGCAATTCAATATCCTGGGCCGGGTCTTTGGCGAGGACCTTTCCGAGGTCAATATCAATTTTCTCAGTCAGCATTCCGGTCTGGCTGATGTGCCTGCGTGTAATCTCAGCACTCTTCATATAGGCGTTTTTCCGCGGGCCGCCGGCGGCATCGAGCAATTCGCTCAATCTCATCCCCGGAACAAAGCGGTATTCGCCCGGCCGATAAACCTCGCCGGCAATGGAGGCGCTTCGCTTGCCCTGTTCAAACAGCGAAACGCCAAACACTTTAACCACATCGCCATCCTGAATAACTGTGTCGGAATCGGGCTGACCTGCAACACTCACGTATTCGGCGACATTAAAATCGACCACAATACGTTTTTGATGATTCTCCACCCTTTCAACCTGGACCTGCCGGAGCCAGCCGGCGTATGTTACTCCGCCGGCCAAATCAATCGCCTGGGCGAGTGTCATCGGCTGGGACATTTCGTAGATTGCCGGTCGTTTGACGTTGCCGGCCACTCCGACGACAGGACCAATAATCGGGACAAATACCGTATCGCCATCCTGCAGCCGGACATCGCCGCTCTTGTCGCCGCCAAGCAGAAAACGATAAAGGTCAATGGTTATGGGCGCCTGGCCGACTCTTGTCAGGCGAACATTCCTCAGCGTGCCGTTCTTGGATGGTCCACCTGATGCGAACAGGGCATTTATGACGGTTGACAGAGAGCTAAGCGTGTACCCACCCGGGGTCTGGGCTTCCCCTACCACGAATACCTTTATCGTCCGCAGCCGACCCATAGTGACAGCCATTTTGAAATCGGTGTATTTGCGAGAGAACTGGTCCTGCAGATACGCTTCAAATTCAGCCAGCGTCATACCTGAGACCTTCAGGACACCGACTTCCGGCAGGGCGACTTCGCCGTTGCGGTTCACAGTCACGTTGTATTGCGCATTGATTCTGCCCCAGAGTGTGACGGTGAAGCTGTCTCTGGGGCCAACCACATAGTCGGGGCCGACCGGGACATCGGTAACGGGAGCGAAAGTCGATACCGACTGCTGAAAAACATCGTAACCAAACTGAACCAGGTTCTCGTTGACATCGCGACCAAATTGAACGAGGTTGGCGATGACATCGCGGGTCACCTGGCGCGAAAACATCACTTCAATCGCTGAAGGAACAGTACCGGCCTGACCTGGAGCCAGCCGAGGTCGAACATCGTTGGGTGTCGCGGGCTGCTGAGGTTGCTGTTCCTTTGCCAGCTCCTGCGCCGAGCGGGCACGGATTGCCTCGGCAATCTGCTCTGCAGACACAGCAGCAGCACCGGATGTGGTCCCATCAGAAGCACCGCCTGCGAGACCCTCCTGAGCAAACAGCGAATAACCAACAACGAGAAGAAGGGCAAATGATAACAGCGAAAAGACCGCCAGACGAAATGCGAGAAGAGATTTATTCAGACGTGTATATGTCACTCCCCCTGCTTGTGCGGACGACTCACTTCTCATCTTACACTCCTTTGTATCTCGGCCACACCTGACAAACTCGCTCTGCTGTGCTCACACGCTGCCGTGCAGGTGTAAACAACACTGCTCAAGTCAGCAAGCCATCCCTGCTGCCCGCATACAATCACAACTGCAGAATATACGCCGTTGAAAGCCATTGTCAACAAATTTTTAATGTTTTGCTACAGCGCCGGCTGGTTTTATGACGCTGCTGTCAAAGGTAATTGAGCGTATCTTTTACGACATATTGCCAACTGAAACTAATGCAACTTTCATCATCCGGGCATACTCCGTCCCTGTCGGCTGTTCGACAAATCAACCGCAGGATGCGCTCAGGGCAGGCCTGTCGGTCGCGTACCACATTTTTTCACCTGCGGATGAACAGCAGCAAACCAATCAGGGAAAAACAGCCCGCAAGCCCTTTAAACCGGCAACACCCTCGCTTCCATCAACAGATGTTTGACCCAGCCACCACATAAACGGAAGGGTTATCCTCTGCAAAAGACATTTATCGTGTAACCGGGTGCGTTTGCAACGCTCACCCAAAACACAACCCCCATAGTCGGTTCGTAGTTTTCCGAACCTGCGCTTCCACCCCAATGCGTCCGATGCACGACACTAAAGCGTCATCGGACAGAAAAAACAACAGCGCCATTGTTAATATTATTCGACAAAGCAACAGCGGATTCTTTATCTTTTTTATGGGACGAGCCGATAAATAATCGGATAATAATGTATGTATCGGGCATCCGGGGCGGTTGTAAAATCCATTGCGGCATATTGAACCGCGTTGCGGCACTGTATATAATCCGCATTTGTCCGCGGTCGGACTTACAAAGAACTATGCACAAAAAGGGAATTATTATATTGCTTTCGCTTTTGGGATTGTGCTGCCTTTCATTCGTATCGACGAATGTGCCCCTTGGACACTGGAGCTACGACGCCATCGATAAACTCGTCGGGGCGGGGCTTATCGACAGTGCGATGATTGCCACCAAACCTCTCTCACGACTTGAGATGGGCCGGTGCATTGCCGAGGCCTGTGAAAAGGCCGAAGGACTTCAGGAAAAAAACCGGCTAATCCTTGCAGTCCTCGACCGGCTCAAAAAGGAATTTGAGCAGGAGCTGATAACCCTGGGCGCCGTTGACGGCGCCTCGCCTGGAAATTTCCTGAAACCCGTTGAAGACCCCTACGTGAAATATCTGTATGGGGACAATAGACCCGACACGGAAAACCTGCGAGGAGACGAATTTGACGAGGGCTCCAACTATCGGGCGGGCTTTGCTTCGCGGATGCAGATTGCCGACACTGTTGCATTATATCTGCATCCTGAATACCCGGTTTCATCAGAACATCCAGATAGAGACGTGAAACTGATAGAAGCATACGGCAAAATCGGGATAGGCAAGGCAGAAGTCGAGGTCGGGAAGGATTCGCTCTGGTGGGGACCGGGCTACCACGGCTCGATTCTTATGAGCAACAACGCTCAGCCGTTCAAAATGATAAAAGTTTCAAACGACCGGCCTATGCGGCTTCCCTGGATTTTTAGTGGACTCGGACCGTTCAAAGCAGTGTGGTTTTTGACCGAGCTGGAAAAAGATAGAACAATTCCCGAGCCGAAGCTGACCGGGCTGCGGATAAATTTCAAGCCCCACCCCGCGTTCGACCTGGGATTATCGAGAGCGATAATATTCGGGGGCCAGGGCAGGCCAAGTGTGACTGTAAGAGATTACTGGAATATATTCTGGGCAACGCAGGAGAACCGGGCGGGAAATCTTGACAACGACCAATTAGCCGGTTTCGACGCATCTGTTTTGATTCCGACGGCCGGCCTGCTGCCCGCCAGGAGCATCAAGTTATACACCGACTGGATAGGCGAAGACGAGGCCTCGGGTCTGCCCAGCAGTTGGGGCAAACTCTACGGAGTACAACTGAATGACCTGTTACGCACAGGCAGAACGGATTTACGGATAGAATATGCTGATGACCACGTCGCGGATAAACTGAACGTCTTTTATAATCATCATATTTATCGCTCTGGGTACACTTACAAAGGCCGAATAATCGGCCATCCTATGGGTACGGACGCCAGAGATTTGTTTTTCAGATTAAGTCATTATCTAACCCAAGACATCATCCTGGGCGTGGAATATGACAAGGAAACGAGCAACCTTTCGTCATCCCCACAGCCATCCTCTCAGCAGTGCGGCTTCGACCTGACCTTTTTCACCCCAAAGAACTGGCAACTCAAGACCGGCTACCGTTATGAAAACACCAAAAACAGCACTTGGCCGGATAATCAACTCTTATTTGTCCAGGTAACATACGATTTTTAACGCAAACGAGTGAATCGGTTAGCCCCGAAGCCGCCTGTCCTGAGCGCAGTCGAAGGAGCTTCGGGGTCATTGCGAGGTTTACCCGCCTCCGGCGGGCCGCAGGCGGACGAAGCAATCTACTCATTACGCCAACAAAAAATTAACCGGTCCCTATTGAGTATGCCTTGATGCTTAATCGCTTACCAGCCCCCACGATCTACTGAAAATCATTGGCAATAGTGAATATAGAGGAAACAGCGCCCTTTGCAGTTGCCTTCGATATGGTATGACTTTTTGATTTTTCGTTACTGAGATGAACCAAGTTTCTGAAGTTTCTTATCGAATTGGTCAGAAGTGAAACTCCACGTTTCAGAAGGCCGTTGTCCTCGCAAATCTTAATATAATCAACAAAGTTGTTAGATGTCGCCGGGATGTTTTTGTGTTCCAGGTATAGTCTTAGTAGTTCTTCGATTACGCCGCCGGCCAAAATAAGAGATGGCTTCGCGAAACCTTGCGATGCTAACACAAATGCGTGTTCGACATCACGAAATATGACTTCCCTTTTGAATGAATCTGACACGAAGTTAATCTTTTTGCCAAAACCCATTTTTCTGATGCCATATTCACTTCTTATGGCTTCCCAATTCTCCTTACTTGATTTCAACATTATCATAGACGTAATCCTTTCTTTTGGTTTTAATTTACCAAGGTCGGCCTGTTGTTGTAAGTGGCCGGTGTCTAAACACCATTCCAGCAAGTCTTGTAATCCTGTGTGTGGATTGGAGTTGCAGGTCGGTAATTTCGGAAGACCAGGATGTGCTTGTTTGAGTTCCAAAGCGAGATTCCGTGTGTTCTTGTATGCTGATTCATAGTCCGAGTCAGCTAGGCCGTGTGCGAGAATATCGATTCTGTTCTTCATGCTGCTCAAACTCACCGGCTCATCAAACGCATCTTCACCTGATAAATATCGCCGAATCTTTCCAGATAAACTTTTCAGCGAAATTTTTGTGGAATTCATATTTTACCTTTCCTTTTCGGATCGGTCTGGGCAGCAGCAGGTTAGACAGGTGATTAAAACCTTACCACTGCTCAAACCGCTTGGCCGGTAGCTGGCCGGTCGTCCCGACGTAACAATAATCACTTCTTGTTATCCCAATCGCCCTGATAGATGAATTTTGTCTTATCAAAGTCGATAACCACAGCTTTCCCTGGCCCAGACAGAAACATCATCTTTGCTTTGCCCGTGACTTTGTTGTAACGAACGAACGCAATGTCTGATGAATTCTTAGAAAAATCGAATTCATATTTGGGCCAGATAAGATACAGACCCCATAACAAAACAACGATTACGATAACCCATTTCCAACAATTCTTTTGAATCTGTTCTGCAAAAGTTTCCATTTTCTGCCCTCGATACCATACACCTTAAAAGATAGTTGTCCGATTGTCCCGATTTTAACCTGAATATAATGCCATATTAGCGGAAAACGGCTTAAAAGGCAATGTTTTGCTCTTTTTGTCCTTGCCAGTCCGGGTGTAAAGCGTATAATGAAAATCGCCTTTGTCTGGGGGCAAGGGGCAATAAAGAAGGAGAGTAGGAATGACCGGAGAAGGGTCTCAGTTCATTATATTCAATCAGACATACTCTGTGTGCACTGTGCACGCAGAAAATATAGTTTTTTTCTTAGAAAGGGGATAAATATGAGGTCTGTAAGATTTATGTTTGTTCTGTGGCTGATTGTTTTTAATTACACTAATACCAAAGCAGAAAATCACGCATTGTTGTTCGATGGGGCTAATGATTATGTCCATGCGCCGTATATAAGCGCATATCAACTGCCCGTAATAACAGTTGAAGCTTGGGTGCGTCCCAATTCAGACTTGTCAACGTGGAACAATACAACATCTGGGGGTTCGGGTATTGTAGGCAGGGGCGAAGACGTATCTTCTGACAACGATGCGTTTAGCTTTGGTGTGGCTTGCAGCAACAATCCCTGGGGTCATGGATTAGGTTTGGGATATGAAAATTCAAATGACGACGAACAAAACTTTAACACCAACTTTTATCCTCCAGTCAATTCTTGGACGCATTTGGCTACTACAAGAAGTTCTGATGGGCAGATAAACATATACGTCAATGGCAATCTTTACAGTCATTGGGATTCCAGCGACATTCCCACTTCTAACTGTTTTCAGGAATTTACGTTTGGTGCAGACTGGGCAAATGGCGTAACTACACCCACAGGGCCGATGGAACTTGTGGGATTTTTCCCTGGTATGATTGATGAGGTTCGGATATGGAATGTTGCGCGCAGCGAAGAGGAGATTTTGGAAAATTACAACAAGATTGTGAGTTTGTATTCACCGGGTCTTGTTGGTTATTGGAACTTTGACGAGGGAAATGGTACTATCGCTCACGATTTGACTGGATTGAATAATGCCACACTTGGCCTGAACGGAACAGGGACAGATGTGCCGATTTGGACCAGCGAGGGCGCACCTGTTCCCGAACCCACCACGCTTTTGCTTCTCGGCCTCGGTGCGTTTGTTTTAAGAAAAATTCCTTGATTCCCGCCCCTGTTTTCGCAGTTCGCCAATCCTGCGTAATCCGCGATTCGTTTTACTTTTTGCATTGGTGACTTCGCGACTTAGTGGTAATGCATGTTCCGGCCTTAAAACGCCACTATATCCCCAAACTCGAAACTATATCAACTGTTTTCCGCCACAAAGTTTTTTAATCACGTGGCGGGGCCATTTGCTTTGGCTATATTCAGCAGTTTCGGCCAGCATCGGCAGTACTGCCGAGCGGCGATGCAATCGACGCCGTGGACGATGGCACGCAACTGCCGCAAAAACTCGTTTTGAGGACAGTGCGTGCCGAGTACACCAACTTGGCCGAAACCTTCCTGTCCCTGCAAGCCATAGGCAGGGATTGTGCCTCCTTGTGGCTATACAAAAAACTTCATGTTTCTTTGTGTTCTCGGTGGTAAAAAATCCGTGTCAATCCGTGCAAATCCTTGGTTCCCCTTCGTGCCCCTGTTTCACGGCCAACTTCCCCCTCCGTTTCAAACGCTCGTTCGACGAAAATGCGCAGGTAGCAGCTAACAAAAATCAGAAAACAGGAAAAATATTTTCGTCTTCCCTTACCCCTTATTTTTCAATAACTTACAAACTGCCTTGACGCCTTTTGTGCCTTTTGTGGCCAACTTTTTTCGAATCAATCGCGCAGATTGCTCCCAATTATAGAGGGTTTGCCACGGCGTAGCCCCGATTTCTTGTATCGGGGCGAAGCCGGGTCCTCTCGCTTAGCCCCGAAGCCAGCTTCGGGGTCATGGAAACTGTTGCGCTCTTTGACAATTAAACAGCGAACCTCTTCAAATGACCAATTCGTATCTCGTGAAGCGTATTTCGCCGCTTCACGCTTCACGCGCGACGCTTCACGCAATCGTTCTCGCCAGCAGAAAAAAATAATCGCACCAATCTGCAAGGCAAAATGCTTATCTCTTTATGACAAAACAACTTACGAAAATTAGCCCCCTTCAATTCAATCAATTTGGCGTACAATTCAGCGCCAATTCGAGAGTACAAACGCTGATTTCAAGCTATTTCGATACCAATTCAAGCAAATTGGCGCTATTTCGAGTCAATTTGCCCAAACACAAACCCCATACCTGCCTTTGTCGCATGTCCGCCGCTCTTGCCCGCCGTATGACCTGCCTTATCTTACCCGCAAACACGAAACGCGCCCCCGGCAGAACAACAAATTCGTAGTTTGTGGTTTTATGCCTACAATTTTGTTATTATATGGTGGTATTTTTGACGAGGAACAGAAGTATGAAAACAAAATCGGTATCGGAAGTGCTGCTTTTAAGCAATATAGCAAAGGGGCTTGCCGAGTCGCTCAACCTTGAGCAAACGCTGCAGGGCATTCTGAAATTACTCGACACACATTTGAAGCTGCAGCGAGGCACCATAACGCTGCTCGACCCCCAGACCGAGACGATAAACATTGAGGTCGCTCACGGGCTTAGCGAGACATCGAAACATCTCGGCAGCTACAAGATAGGCGAGGGCATAACGGGTATGGTGGTGCAGAGCGGCAAAGAGATAGTCGTGCCGGATATATCGAAAGACCCGCGGTTTCTGCACAGGACAGGGGCCAGAAAGTCCGCAAAAGGCAAAAGAATCGCCTTTTTTTGCGTCCCCATCAAACTGGAAGGTAAGACCATCGGTGCGCTCAGCGTGGATAGACAAGCAGACACTACCAATGATTTCGAAGGCCGCGTTCGACTCTTGAATATTATCTCGACTATGATTGCCCAGGCGGTGAAGCTGAGCAAACTTGTCGAGTCCGAACAGAGGCAGCTTCGCGACGAAAACGTGCGGCTGCGGCAGGAGCTTAAAACGCGATTCAACATCCATAATATGGTCGGTAGCTCCAATGCAATGCAGGAGGTCTATCGGCTCATCGAGCAGGTTGCAGACAGCAACGCGACCGTTCTAATCCGCGGTGAAAGCGGGACGGGCAAGGACCTTGTCGCCCACGCGATTCATTACAGTAGCCCGCGCACCAACAAGCCCTTTATTAAGGTAAACTGCACCGCCCTGCCGGAAACGCTGCTGGAAAGCGAACTATTCGGACACGAAAAGGGGGCTTTTACGGGAGCGACCGAACGGAAGCTCGGCAGGTTTGAAAGGGCGCACGGGGGAACGATTTTCCTCGACGAAATCGGGGATTTCCCCGTAAGCTTGCAGGTCAAACTGCTTCGTGTGATTCAGTTCAAGGAGTTTGAGCGGCTCGGCGGCACCGAAACAATAAAAACAAACGTCCGAATCATTGTCGCTACCAACAAAAATCTCGAGCAGGAAATAAAAGAAGGCGTCTTTCGCGAAGACCTTTATTACCGGATAAACGTTTTCCCGATTTATCTTCCGCCGCTGCGCGAGCGCAAGGACGACATAATGCAATTAGCCGATTACTTCCTCGAAAAAATCTCCGCTGAGAACAAGAAGCGCATCACAAGGATTTCGACACCTGCGATTGAGATGCTGACAAGCTATCACTGGCCTGGCAATATCAGGGAGGTGGAGAACTGCATCGAGCGTGCGGTGCTGCTGTGCGACGGGGAGGTAATCCGTTCAGAGCACCTGCCGCCATCGCTTCAGATGATAAGAAAGACCGAACAAGTGGTGGGACAATCACTGAACGACATAATCGCAAACAAAGAAAGAGAGCTGATAATAGACGCATTAAAAAAATCAGGCGGCCAACAGCGAAAGGCCGCTAACGAACTCGGCATTACCGAACGGATTCTTGGATACAAGATTAAGAAGTATGCCATTTATCCTAAGCTGCTGTCCTGACAACTCGAAATCCACAAATTTGCAGGCGAATTCGGATTGACAACCTCGTTCTGAAAAGTTTCTCAAGCAATATCAAAAACTACAAAAATGTAGTTATACTTCAAATTACCCACAAAAATGTATATTTGTGTCACAAGCATTGTTTGTTAAACAAAATCCTTAAGTAACGCCGGTACAATGGTTTATGTTCATTTTCTTATCAAGAATACATATCTGGCACGACAGTTGCATTAATAAAACAAAGAGTACGCCTGTATGACGTAAGTGCTCACGAAGGAGATTTTTTCAAATGAGAATATTTATTGCTGTAGCTCTGACTGTGATGTGTTTATGCGTGGGGACCGCTTCGGCAGAATTCGACGTCATTCAACCGCAAGCGTCGGCCAATGCTGCAAGTCCTTCTTCTTCGTCAACTAAAATAGACACTGGAGACACAGCGTGGGTGCTGATAAGCTCGGCGATGGTGATGCTGATGACGCCGGGGCTTGCGTTCTTTTATGGCGGTCTGGTCAGACGCAAGAATATGCTAAGTATCCTGATGCAATGCTTCCTCATATTGGCAGCATTGAGTATGCAATGGGTACTATTCGGCTACAGTTTATCTTTTGCGCCCGGCAACGAATTCATCGGCTCTCTCAAATGGTTCGCCTTAAGAGGCGTTGGGCTTGAGCCGTACCCGGATTACTCGGCCACGATTCCACACCAAGCGTTTATGATTTTTCAAGCGATGTTTGCAATAATTACGCCCGCACTGATTATCGGGGCATTTGCAGAGAGAATGAAGTTTTCGGCGTTTTTGGTCTTCATGATTCTTTGGGCAACATTTGTATATGACCCCATTGCGCACATGGTATGGGGAATCGGCGGATGGCTGAGGAATCTCGGAGCGCTGGATTTTGCCGGCGGAACGGTGGTTCATATCAACGCGGGCATAGCGGCGCTAGTCACGGCGATTATAATCGGCAAAAGGAAATGCTACGAAAAACATCCCACCCCGCCGCATAATTTGCCCTTCAGCGTCCTGGGCGCCGCCCTGCTCTGGTTTGGATGGTTCGGATTCAATGCGGGAAGCGCTCTGGGCGCAAACGGTCTGGCCACAAACGCCTTTGTTGTCACCAATACCGCCGCCGCGGCTGCAGCGCTATCCTGGGCTTTTCTTGACTGGAGATTCAACGGTAATCCGACGATGTTAGGCACCATCAGCGGCGCAGTAGCCGGACTTGTTGCCATCACGCCTGCGGCGGGATTCGTTGGGATAGGCGCAGCGATAGTGATTGGTTTGCTGGTAAGCGTATTCTGCTTTATTGCCGTGGGATTTGTGAAACACCGGCTCGGTTATGATGACTCTCTTGACGCCTTCGGCATTCACGGCATCGGCGGCATCTGGGGTGCACTGGCAACAGGGTTGTTTGCAGCGAAGACAATCAATCCTGCCGGCGCGGACGGGTTGTTCCTGGGAAATCCCCGGCAATTCCTGATACAACTGGCCGCGGTGGCTATAACCACAACGTATGCTTTTATCACAACGCTGCTTATCTACAAGCTGGTCGATGCGGTCATCGGCGTACGGGTTGTCGAGGAAGAAGAGGCAATCGGTCTTGACCTTACTCAGCACAATGAACGGGCTTATACAGTGCTGGAATAACCGCTGAAAGGAAAATCATTATGAAACTGATAATTGCAATAATTCAGCCGCACCGCTTAGAGCAGGTTAAAGAAGAGCTGTACAAGGCCGAGGTCAATCTGATTACCGTCAACGAGGTGCTCGGGCACGGCAGGCAAAAAGGAGTTACCGAGATTTACAGGGGATTCAAGGAGACCGGGAATCTGCTGCGGAAAATCCGGCTGGAGATTGCGGTCAACGACAATTTTGTTGAGCCGACTATAAACGCAGTTATTAGAGGTGCACAGACGGGCAAAACTGGCGATGGGAAGATTTTTGTGCTGCCGCTTGAAGAATGCGTAAGAATTCGCACCGCTGAAAGAGGCGGTGAAGCGATAGGTTAGGCAAATACTCTTGTGCAGATGTACAAGAGATGAACAGAAACGAAAGAATGTTTATAAAAAGGAGAAACCCAATGACACCAAAAGAGTTCTTTGAATTCGCAAAGAAGAACAATGCGAAAATGGCGGACCTGAAATTCGTGGACCTGCTGGGAACATGGCAGCACTGCACGTTCCCGCTCGATGTCTGGGACGAGAAGACGTTTGAGGAAGGGGTCGGATTTGACGGCTCATCCATTCGCGGCTGGCAGGGGATACACGTGTCGGATATGCTGGCCATCCCCGACCCAAATACCACGGTGCTTGACCCGTTCTTCAAGGAACCGACTGTCAGTGTGATAGCGAACATCGTTGACCCTGTAACGAAGGAGGAATACAGCCGGGACCCGCGATACATCGCAAGAAAAGGAGAGGCGTATCTGAAAGAGTCCGGCATTGCGGATACCTGCAATATAGGACCGGAGCCGGAATTTTTCATTTTCGACGAGGTCCGCTACGAGCAAAATCAACACACGGGAATGTACAAGATTGACTCGGTTGAGGGCGCGTGGAACACTGCGCGTTTTGAAGAGCCGAACCTTGGATATAAACCGAGCTTCAAGGGCGGATACTTTCCCGTCAGTCCCACAGATACGTTCCACGACCTGCGGGGCGAAATGGTCGCCGAGATGCAAAAGGTCGGCATCGTGGTGGAAGCACATCACCACGAGGTCGCCACCGCGGGACAATCTGAGATTGATATGAAGTTCACGAACCTCGTCAGAATGGCTGACCAGTATATGTGGTTCAAGTACATCGTAAAGAACGTCGCAAAACGGAACGGCAAGACGGTGACATTGATGGCCAAGCCAATTTTCGAGGACAACGGCAGCGGGATGCACACGCATTTTTCGCTCTGGAGAAACGGCAAACCGTTATTTGCAGGCAACGGCTACGCGGGTATGAGCGACGTCGGGTTGTATTCAATCGGCGGGATTCTCAAGCACGCGCCCGCGATACTTGCGTTTGGCGCGCCGACAACCAACTCATACCGGCGGCTCGTGCCGGGCTTTGAGGCGCCGGTAAATCTCGTGATGTCGAAGCGAAATCGCTCGGCAGGAGTGCGTATCCCGATGTATTCGGAAAATCCTAAGGCAAAACGTCTTGAATTCCGCTGTCCCGACCCGACAGCCAACGGATATTTGGCTTGGACGGCGATGCTGATGGCGGCCATCGACGGTATAAGAAACAAAATATCGCCGGGTGAGCCATTAGACAGGGACATATACGAGATGACAGCCGAGGAGCTGGACAAGTACCCAAAAACGCCCGGGTCACTGTCTGAAGCAATCGACGCTCTTGAGAACGACTATGAATTCCTGACAGTAGGCGGGGTTTTCACCGATGATTTGATAGGGACGTGGATAAACTGGAAACGAGAGAAGGAGCTTAAGCCGCTGTCGATGAGGCCGCATCCGTATGAGTTTCACCTGTACTACGACAGTTGATTGCGCCTTTAAGCAAATTCGATGCAGCACCTAATGATGTTCTGAATGGCTAAAGCTGCCCCCGTGTCTTCTATCGAAGACAGAAAAGGGGGCAGTGGGCATTGGGTTGCAGTTGAGGCCTGCACCGCTTCCGGTGCAGGTCTCGCTGCGCATAATTCGCCCTTGATGTTCTGCTATAGAATTACCTGTTGACAGTATAAAATTCAATAATGATGCTTATTACCGGAATGATGGGGATATAAGCGGGAAAATCGCGTAAAATATATATAGGGGTGAATGATAAAACCGGCAGCATTCGGGGCAAGGCCGGTTTTCGGATAAGCGATTCAAGAGCAACGAAGAAATGGCAGGAAAAAGACCGACAGACCAGGGACTGTATGAGGTACGCCGCGAGCACGACGGCTGCGGAATCGGTGCAGTCGTAAACATCAACGGCAAAAAAGACCATTCGATTATCGAATACGGTAAGCAGATACTTGTGAATCTGCACCATCGCGGAGCGGCCGGAGCGGATGAAATCACCGGAGACGGCGCAGGGATTCTGTTTCAGATTCCGCACGAATTCCTTATTGCCGAGTGTGAAAAGCTCGGCTTTATCCTGCCCGAACAGGGACAATACGGTACAGGCGTCGTATTCGGGTCGAAACAAAAAAATATCAAAGAGCAGTGCGACGCGATACTTCAGGGGGCGATAGACCATTATGGGATGAAGGTACTCGGCTGGCGGATTGTCCCCACGGACAGCAGTTGCCTGGGGCAAATCGCCCTTGCGGCTGAACCATCCATCAGGCAAATTTTTATTGACGGATGCGGTCTGCAGGGCGAGGAGTTTGAGAGGCGTCTGTACATTGTAAGAAAACGTGCAGAGAATCTTGTGCGGGAAAAACTTGGCAGCGAGGGTGAGGACTTCTATGTAACCGCCCTTTCGTGCAGAACAATCTGCTATAAAGGTATGTTTATGGCCTGGCAGTTGTTCGCCTATTACCCGGACCTTGGGGAAAGAAACGTCAAATCAGCTCTTGCAATTGTGCACCAGCGTTACAGCACAAATACTTTTCCGAACTGGCGGCTGGCACAGCCATTTCGTTGTATAGCACACAATGGAGAGATAAACACGCTGAACGGCAATCGCAATTATATGCGGGCCCGCGAGAAGCGAATGGCCACCAGTGCGTTCGGCGACAACATAGCGGATTTATTTCCGATTTTGGCGCCTGATATGAGCGACTCGGCGTGTTTTGACAGCGCCGTGGAATTGCTCGTTCGGTGCGGGCGCAGTATGCCGCACTCGATGATGATGATGATACCGGAGGCATTTGGGCCAAAATATCATATCAGCACGGACAAACGCGCCTTTTATGAATATCACGCTGCGATTATGGAGCCCTGGGACGGCCCAGCGGCGATTGTGTTTACGGACGGTCGGTTGATAGGAGGAACATTGGACCGCAACGGGCTAAGGCCCTGCCGATACTTGGTCACGACCGATAGATTAGCGATACTTGCCAGCGAGACGGGGGTGGTTGAGTTTCCGCCGGAAAAGATTCAGAGAAAGGGACGTTTGCAGCCGGGACACATGTTTCTGGTCGATACAGTCGAAGGGCGCATCATCGCCGACACCGAGATAAAGAGCAGGATTGCCCGGCAAAAACCCTATCGCCGGTGGCTTGAGGAAAATCGTATAGAGTTGAGGGGATTGTTCGACTCGCCCAAGTTGGTCGGCAGCGACCCGGAAACCCTGTGGCGCAAGATGCGGTCGTTCGGCTATACCCGTGAAGAGCTGAAAATGATACTGACGCCGATGGCGGCGAACGGCCAGGAGCCGGTCGGGTCGATGGGCAACGACACCCCGCTTGCGGTGCTGTCGGACAAACCCAAGGTGCTGTTCAGTTACTTCAAACAGTTATTTGCGCAGGTTACTAATCCGCCGATAGATCCGCTTCGTGAAGGTCTGGTGATGAGCTTGATGACGTTCACGGGTAAGAAACAAAACATTCTCGAGGAGCGCCCGGAACACTGTCGGCAATTGAAACTGCCGCATCCGATTTTGACCAATGAGGATATCGAACGGCTGCGGACCGTCCGGCGAGAGGATTTCACGGTGGCAACCGTCTCAGCGGTTTTTGACGCAGATACAAGCAACGCCGAAGAATCGCTTCGCAAGGCGCTCGACAAACTGGTGGATTCGGCCCAGGAAGCCATCGGAAATGGAGCGTCGCTGATAATCATCAGCGACCGTGACATTTCGCAGAAAAAAGCGCCGATACCGTCTCTTCTGGCAACAGCAGCGGTTCATCAGGGCCTGCTCAACAGGGGACTGCGAGGCGAGGCGGGACTGATTGTGGAAAGCGGTGAGCCCAGAGAGGTGATGCACTTTTGTCTGTTGTGCGGGTATGGCGCAAACGCGATAAATCCGTACCTGGCGTTCGAGACAATCAACGAGCTGCACCGGCGAGGAGAATTGCCTGCGAAAATGGACCCAACACAGATAGCAGACAATTATATAGCCGCAGTAAAAAAGGGCATATTGAAGGTAATGAGCAAGATGGGCATCTCGACCCTTCGCAGTTATCGCAGCGCCGCACTATTTGAGGCGATAGGATTGAATCGTGATTTTGTGGACAAGTATTTCAGAGGCACAAGCTCACGCATCGGCGGCATAGGGCTCCAGGAGGTGGCAGTGGAAGCATTGCAGCGCCACAGCATCGCCTTTGAGCCCTCCGACTCCGCTCAGGGCAGGCATCGCCCCGCTGGGGCGCTCGAGCTTGATTTTGGCGGAGAATATCATTTCAGACATTCGGGCGAGGAGCACCTGTGGAATCCGACAACAGTATCGAAACTCCAGCAGGCGGTCAGGACAAACAGTCCGCAGCTTTATGCGGAATACGCCGAGGCCGTGAACAATCAGACAAAAAAGTTATGCACGCTGCGAGGGCTATTTGAATTTGAGGCGGGTACGCCTGTGAGTATCGACGAGGTCGAGCCAACAGGCGAAATCGTAAAGAGGTTTTGTACCGGTGCGATGAGCCATGGTTCCATCAGCAAGGAGGCGCACGAGTGCGTAGCGATTGCAATGAATCGCATCGGCGCAATGAGCAATACCGGCGAGGGCGGCGAGGACTCGGCACGTTATAATCCTGAAGCGAACGGCGACTCCAGAAACTGCGGCATCAAGCAGGTGGCGAGCGCTCGGTTCGGGGTGACGATAAATTACCTGGCGCACGCCAAAGAGCTTCAGATAAAAATGGCGCAGGGCGCCAAGCCGGGCGAAGGCGGACAACTGCCGGGGCATAAGGTCACTGATGAGATTGCCCGGCTGCGATACTCGACTCCCGGCGTGACGCTCATATCGCCGCCGCCTCATCACGACATATACTCGATAGAGGATTTGGCCCAGCTTATTTACGACCTCAAGTGCGGCAATCCCGGCGTAAGAGTATCGGTAAAGCTGGTGGCGGAGGTTGGCGTGGGTACAATTGCAGCAGGAGTTGCAAAAGCCAACGCCGACGAGGTGCTTATCAGCGGCCATGACGGCGGTACAGGAGCCAGCCCGCTTTCCTCCATCAAACATACAGGCGGTCCCTGGGAACTTGGTCTTGCTGAGACGCAGCAGGTCCTGGTGATGAACAATCTGCGCGACCGAATCAGGGTACAGGTTGACGGCCAGATAAAAACGGGCAGGGACGTTGTGGTGGGCGCCCTTTTGGGTGCGGAGCGGTTTGGGTTCGGCACAGCGGCGCTGGTGACGCTCGGCTGCACGTTATTGCGCAAGTGCCACGAAGGGGCGTGTCCTTTCGGGATTGCAACGCAGGACCCCCAGCTTCAGAAAAGGTTTGCAGGTAAGCCCGAATACGTTGAACGGTTCATGTATTTCGTTGCAGAGGAAGTGCGACGGATAATGGCTGAGCTTGGCTATCGCAGATTCGACGATATGGTCGGCAGAGTTGAGCGTCTCCGAGTGCGTAACGCCGTCAACCATTGGAAGGCAAAGGGGCTGGACTTCTCGGCGGTCTTCCATCGACCCGATGCGTCGGATGGACGTGCAATCAGATGCGTCAGGGCACAGCCGGACAAAATGGCGGACCATCTCGATTGGCAGATTCTGGAAAAAGCAAGGCCGGCCATTGAAGAGCAAAAGAGGACCGTAATCGAGCTGGCGATTCACAACACGAACCGAACAGTCGGCGCTATCCTGAGCAACCGCATTGTCTCAAAATACGGGCCGCAGGGACTGCCCGACGGGACACTTGAAGTGGTGCTGCGTGGTTCAGCAGGCCAGAGCTTCGGCGCATTTTTGGCGCCCGGCGTGACGCTGAAGCTGATAGGTGAAAGCAACGATTATTTAGGCAAAGGACTTAGCGGCGGCAGAATTGTCGTCAAGACGCCCGAAAAATCCCCGTTTATGGCGCACGAGAACATTATAGTCGGCAACACAGTGCTGTACGGCGCAACCAGCGGCGAGGCATTCATCAACGGCGTGGCAGGTGAGCGATTCGCGGTGCGTAACAGCGGCGCGACGGCTGTCGTAGAGGGCCTCGGCGACCACGGATGTGAATATATGACAAGAGGCACAGTCGTCGTCCTGGGCAAGACCGGATGTAATTTCGCTGCGGGAATGAGCGGCGGAATCGCATTTGTGCTCGACGAGATGCCGGATGGCGGATTCGATACCTTGTGCAACCTTGATATGGTGGAGCTGGAAAACGTGTGGCGCGAAGAGGACAAACGATGGCTCAGGGAGCTGATTGAACGCCACTTCGAATGGACGGCAAGTGCAAAGGCTCGTCAGGTATTGGACAACTGGCAGGATTCGGTCGGTAAATTCGTCAAAGTAATCCCCATAGATTATCGCCAGGCGATGGAGAAAATGCGTGCAGCCGAACGGCGTGACACCGAAACCACCCCTGCGACCGAGGAGGTGTTCTATGGGCGAGATTAAAGGTTTTCTGAAATATAATCGCCTGGCAGCAGCCCATCGCCCCGTCGGAGAGCGAATCAGGGATTACAAAGAGCTTGAGCTTGCTCTAACCCCCGACGAAATCCGGCAGCAGGCAGCCAGGTGTATGGACTGCGGCATTCCTTTCTGCCACGGCGTCGGCTGTCCCCTGAAGAATTTTATACCTGACATCAACGACCTTATATATAACGGGCGATGGCAGGAGGCGTGCGAATATCTTCATTCGACAAACAACTTTCCGGAAATCACCGGCAGGGTGTGCCCTGCTCCGTGCGAGGCCGCCTGCACACTGTCGATAAACGACGAACCGGTGCTCATCAGACACATTGAATATCAGATTGTTGAGCGGGGATTCGCCGAGGGATGGATAAAGCCGTTGCCTGCCTTAAAAAAGAGCGGCAAGCGCGTGGCTGTGATAGGTTCCGGGCCTGCGGGGCTTGCGGCTGCGCAGGAGCTTGCCCGCGCGGGGCACGAGGTGGTCGTCTTTGAAAAGGACGACAAGGTCGGGGGAATCCTGCGATACGGGATACCGGACTTTAAGCTTGAAAAACATATCATTGACCGGCGGCTCAGGCAGCTTGCCGCCGAGGGTGTTCAATTTCAAACGGGCGTAAATGTCGGGGCGGACATATCGACCCGGTATCTTCACAAGATGTTTGACTGCATCTGCCTGACTATGGGAGCAAGGGAACCGAGAGACCTTGCAGTCCAGGGAAGGGGCTATGAAAACGTTTTGTTTGCGATGGACTACCTGACGATGCAGAACAGGATTTGCTCGGGCGAGCCAGCGGACGAAGCAGGCATAGTGACGGCCAAAGACAAAACGGTAGTTGTGATAGGCGGCGGGGACACGGGCAGCGACTGCGTCGGCACTGCCCGCAGGCAGGGTGCGAAAAAGATATATCAGTTGGAGATACTGCCTAAGCCGCCCCAGGAACGACCCCCCGATACTCCCTGGCCTATGTGGCCACGAATTATGCGGACGTCATCGTCGCACGAAGAGGGCTGCGAACGACGGTGGAGCGTAATGACCAAACGACTGGCAGGCACAGATACAAAAGTCAGGGAACTGTATGGATGCGAGGTCGAGTGGATAAAGAAAACAGAAGGATGGAAGATAAAAGAGATACCGGGGACTGATTTTGCTCTGCAGGCAGACCTGGTTTTGCTTTCTATGGGATTTCTGCACGTATTTCACGATGGTCTTGTAAAAGATACAGACATTCGGCTCGACTCTTTTGGAAACGTGGCGGTTGACAACTATCAGACCAGTCAGCCGGGAGTTTTTGCAGCGGGCGATACGATAAGCGGGGCATCGCTGGTGGTGCGAGCGATAGACAGCGCCCGCCGGGCGGCAGAGGCAATCGACCGCTGGCTGAAGGATAATTATTGACAACAAAACAGCCGGGCTGTAAAAGACCACGAATTTGCCCGGATGTATTGCAGGGAATGCACAGTGCCAAAACGCAAAGACATACACAAAATTTTGATTATCGGGTCGGGTCCCATTGTCATCGGGCAGGCGTGCGAATTCGATTATTCCGGCGCACAGGCGTGCAAGGTGCTTAGACGAGAAGGGTACAAGGTCGTTCTTGTCAACAGCAACCCCGCCACGATAATGACCGACCCTGAGTTTGCGGACCGGACATACATTGAGCCGTTAACGCCGGAGATAATCGAAAAAATCATTCAGCGTGAAAGACCCGACAGTTTGCTGCCTACGCTCGGCGGACAAACGGGGCTTAACACAGCGGTCGCATTAGCCGAGCGTGGCACGCTTAAAAAGTACAACGTTCGCCTTTTGGGGGCAAGTTTATCCTCGATACGAAAGGCGGAAGAGCGAAACCTCTTCAAAAAGACAATACAGCAGTGCGGCCTTGAGGTCCCGAGAAGCGGCTATGCCCATAACTGGGAACAGGCGAAAGAGGTTTTCGAGGATATAGGGCTGCCGGCGATTATCAGGCCTTCCTACACGCTTGGCGGAACAGGCGGAAATGTTGCGTATAACCGCGAAGAATATGAGAAATACGTCAATTGGGGGCTGAACCTCAGTCCAAAAAGAGAGATTCTCATTGAAGAATCCGTACTCGGCTGGAAAGAGTACGAGCTGGAGGTTATGCGCGACCGCAAGGACAATGTGGTCATCGTCTGCCCGATTGAAAATCTCGACCCGATGGGGATTCATACAGGCGACAGCATCACGGTTGCACCCGCTCAGACGCTTACCGACAAAGAATATCAGATAATGCGGGATGCAGCGATAAAGATTATCAGGGCAATAGGGGTCGAGACGGGCGGCTCGAACATACAGTTTGCAATCAATCCCGACAACGGCAAGATGTATGTGATAGAGATGAATCCCCGTGTTTCGCGCAGTTCCGCTCTTGCCTCGAAGGCAACGGGATTTCCGATAGCAAAGATTGCCTCGCTGCTTGCGATAGGATACACGCTCGATGAGATTCCGAATGATATCACGAAAAAGACGCCTGCGTGTTTTGAGCCGACAATCGACTACTGTGTTGTCAAATGGCCGAGGTTCACTTTCGAGAAATTCCCAGGTACCGACCCGACGCTTACAATACAGATGAAGTCGGTGGGCGAGGCGATGGCGATAGGCAGAACCTTCAAGGAGGCGATGCAAAAGGCGATACGTTCGCTCGAAATAGACCGATATTCGCTCGACCGAAAACATATCGACGGCGAAATGCCGCTTGGCCGATTGAGAGACAAACTGCGGACAAACTGCTGGGACCGGATTTGGTACGTCGCAGAGGCGCTTCGCAGAAAAATGCCTGTTGAGGAAATCTATGGCCTTACCAGAATCGACCCGTGGTTTCTTAATAACATAAAAGACATTGTTAAGCTGGAAGAAAAGATAAAGGCGGTTGGACAAGCCAGGATGAACAAGACGCTGCTCCGGCAGGCAAAGGAATACGGCTTCAGCGACAAGTATTTAGCTTCCTTGTCAAAGATGCCGGAACGCGAATTCAGAAAGCATCGTCAGTCACTTGGCATAGAGCCGGTTTACAAGACCGTGGATACCTGCGGCGCAGAATTCGAGGCAAAGACGCCCTATCTTTATTCGACTTACGACAGCGAATGCGAGTCGAATCCCACGAGCAGAAGAAAGATTATTATCCTCGGCGGCGGTCCAAACCGCATAGGACAAGGCATTGAATTCGATTACTGCTGCGTCCACGCCGCGTTTGCACTGCGCGAAATCGGTATTGAGTCGATAATGGTCAACTGCAACCCGGAGACGGTAAGCACCGACTACGACACCTCGGACCGGCTTTACTTCGAGCCGCTGACGTTTGAGGATATTATGTCCATCGTGGAGAAGGAAAGACCCGATGGAGTGATAGTGCAGTTTGGCGGGCAAACGCCTCTAAAGCTGGCAGTTCCGCTTGAACAGGCAGGCGTGAAGATAATCGGCACATCACCCGACAGCATAGACCAGGCGGAGGACCGCAAGCGATTCAACAAGGTGGTCAAAAAGCTCGGTCTTTTGCAGCCGGTGTCGGGGACGGCGATGTCATACACAGAGACGGTGAAGATAGCTAACAAGCTGGGTTATCCGCTTTTGATTCGGCCCTCGTTTGTACTGGGCGGCAGAGCAATGGAGGTCGTATATGACCATGATTCTCTCAAGGCCTGTGTGGAGGAAGCGATTGAAGTATCCGGCGAACATCCGATTCTGATTGACAAGTTTCTCGACGACGCCACCGAGCTGGATGTCGATGCCATAAGCGACGGAAGAAAGGTTGTCATCGGCGGCATAATGGAGCACATAGAGGAGGCGGGCGTTCATTCCGGCGACAGCGCCTGCTCACTGCCGCCTGTGTCGCTGCGCCGAGAAACCATCGAGGAAGTGAAGCGACAAACCAAGCTCCTCGCGCTGGAGCTGAAGGTCAAGGGGTTAATCAATATCCAATACGCTATTAAAGACGGCAAGATTTATGTGCTGGAAGTAAATCCCCGGGCATCTCGAACAGTGCCTTTTGTGAGCAAGGCAATCGGCGTTCCCCTTGCGAAACTCGCGGCAAAAGTAATGGCGGGAATGACCCTGAAAGAACTCAAGTTCACGAAAGAAGTTGTGCCGGATTATTTCTCGGTCAAAGAAGCCGTATTCCCATTCCTGAAGTTCCCCGGGATAGATACTATTTTGGGGCCTGAAATGCTCTCGACTGGCGAGGTGATGGGGACATCGAACGATTTCGGCATCGCTTATGCAAAATCGCAAATCGGCGCCGGCAACACCCTGCCGACAAGCGGCACTATCTTTATCAGCGTCAAAGACGACGACAAAAAAAGGGCCGTAGATGTCGCACGGAAACTGAATGCGATGGGTTTTAAGCTGATGGCGACGAAGGGAACCTGCATCGAGCTAATCAAGAATAATATCCCTTCGGAGTTTGTGCTGCGAATCCAGGAAGGCAGACCCAATATCGTGGACGCCATTATAAACAGGAAGGTTGATTTGATTATTAACACGACGGTCGGCAAACAGGCCATAGCGGATTCGTTTGTAATAAGAAGAAGTGCACTCGACAAACAGATACCGTACGTTACGACCATAAGAGGCGCAATGGCCGTGGTAAAGGCAATCGACGCTATGAGAAAAGAAAAAATCTCCGTTTTGCCCATTCAACTGCGTTATCGCAAATAGAGGTTGTCAAGTGAAGGCGATACTATTACTGGAAGATGGAACGGTTTTTGAAGGCAGGTCATTCGGCGCTGCGGGGCTTGCGTGCGGCGAGGTCGTCTTCAACACGAGTATGACCGGCTATCAGGAAATATTGACCGACCCTTCATATTATGAGCAGATAATTACGATGACGTATCCCCTGATAGGCAACTACGGGACCAACGCCGACGACCGTGAATCAAGAAGGATTTTTGCCAGAGGTTTCATTGTAAAAGAGAACTGCAATTATCCGAGCAACTGGCGAAACAGCGGCTCGCTTTGCGAGTATCTTAAAGCCAACAACATTGTCGCCTTGGAAGGCATTGACACCAGAAAGCTGGTCAAGCATATCCGAACCCAGGGAGCGATGAGGGGCATCATTTCTTCAACCGAACTTCGCCCTGATGCTCTGAAGAAAAAACTCGCCGAATACCCGGGTCTTGTGGGAAGAGACATAGTAAAAGATGTAACCTTAAAGAAACCTTACAAATTCAACTTAAAACACAAAACTCAAAACTCAAAACTATGGAAGGTGGTTGCTTTTGATTTTGGAATCAAGCAAAATATTCTGCGGCTGCTTTATTCGCACGGCTGCAGCGTTTATGTGGTCCCGGCGGACACAACCGCTAAAAACGTTTTATCGCAAAAGCCGGACGGCGTCTTTCTGAGCAACGGCCCCGGCGACCCAGCGGCGGTTGACTACGCAATCAAAACGGTGAGAGAACTCCTCGGCAAAATTCCCATATTCGGCATTTGCCTCGGCCATCAGATACTGGCACTGGCGCTGGGAGCCAGGACATATAAACTGAAGTTCGGGCACAGGGGGGCAAACCACCCTGTAAAAAATCTGCAGACAGGAGCCGTTGAAATAACGGCTCAAAACCACGGCTTTTGCGTCGATATCGGCTCGCTTCGGGACAAAAACGTAGAGCTGACCCACATAAACCTCAACGACAATACCCTTGAGGGATTCCGCTGTAAAAAACTTGCGGCCTTTTCAGTCCAGTATCACCCTGAATCCTCACCCGGCCCGCACGACTCTCGATACCTCTTCCGCTCCTTCACAGACCTTATGTCCCGAGCAAAGTCGAGGGGCTGATGGCACAACGGAAAACCGCCAGACGTCGGTAGCAGGCTACGCTGGCGGCAAATACATCACAAACCCCCGCGTTGCCGCCTATTGTTCTCACATCAGAACAGGTTTTTCTGCCCAGTTTGAGTCTGTTTTCCCTTGACTTGCCGCCAAAAAAAATATAGAATAATGGCAGTTTGAACCTTTTTAACGAAGGGGGATGTGTAAAATGATGAAAAGGCGGAGATTATTTGTTCTGGTTCTGATGGTTTTTCTTTTTGTGTTCCCTAACTATGTCATAGCCAGTACCACCGCTACCCAGGTTATAACAATAAGAGTGGCGCCTTTTGCTGTTATCTCACTGGGGGGTGCTGGTGGGAAAAATTGGACCTGGTTGGTTGTTGACGAAACAGGCATAACCACCGAAGGTCAAGAACTGAAATGGAGCACCAATCTCGAAGGCATAAGAGTTACCGTTCAGTCTAATCTGGCAGCAGACGAACATGATTACATCCTTAGAGTTCGAGCCGTAAACTTGAATAGCAGGGGCACATCAAAAGGCTGGGTAAATATTAATAAGGAACCTTTAGATATTATAAATGATATTGCGCGGGAGATTGGCAGCTGTTCCCTAGAGTACAAGGCATTTCCCAGGATTAGTGGACAGGCGGGGCGCGACGAGCACATCCTTACTTATACTATCGCGGAACAATAAGTTCATTGCTAAAAAAACACTTTGTTTCAAGCTGAATCGCCCACGCTATAAGCGAACCTGAACGAAGCACTTATCAGAAATATACAGGGTCAAAAATCAAACAAACCCGCAATCTATAGCATCATTAGCATCATCGCAAATCATTCTGTCCGCACCTCAAAAAAACCCGTTTCTCAGTACTGATAATGCAGTTTCAAAGTATGAGTTTAGCGAGATAACTAACTCAGCAGTGTCCTGACGTGGCACGGGCTTCCAGCCCGTGAAGACACGGCCAATCCTGTCCTGAGCGAAGTCGAGGGGATGGCCGTGTCACCAGGAAACTTGCACCGGCTAAACACATACGAAAAAATCGAATTGCTTTTGTTTTCAGGACCGTCAGCCCGTCGTACCAGTATCCTGACAGGTGATATTACAGGCCCAAAATACCACGACCTGCGGCAACCCCAAAAACCCTTAACCCCACCTGTTTTTCACCGATAATAACTCAAGAATTGTACGTGTGCCACCACAGAAACTGAAAAATTTTAGGAGTAAATAATGAAAACTTTAATCAAAATTTTGTTATTGGTAGCGTTGGTCGCTGGACTTGTAACTCTGGCAATAGCGAGCGATACCGATATCTCGACTGTAACCATCACTTTCAGTGAGATTACCGAGATCGATGTAACTGGCAACCCGACCCTGACTATTGTTGCACCTGCAACGCCAGGCAACCTGCCTGCTTACCAAACAGACGCTACCACCACGATGGCTTGGACCGCGAACGTTGTCTCCGGAACGAAAAAAATCACAGGCAAGCTCGATTCAACATTCAGTGGTATCGACCTGTCTGCAACGGTAACAGTTGCGGGCGGTTGCGGCTCGTCAGCGGGCTCAAAGACGTTTACCATAAGTGATCAAGATTTTGTAACAGGAATAACCAACTGCAATACCGGGACCCCCGGTGGAACGATAACTTTCAGAGCTGATGTCACATCAATGGTAGCTCCTTACACGAGCACGCAGAAGGTGGTTACCTGGACGCTTACTGCCGCCTCCTAATCGCGATGAAAGAATCGATTGGGGCGGGCACTGAGGGCTCACCCTTACCAAGGTCTTTTCTACGGACAGAAGGGACAAAATTGAAAAGGATAGTTCGATATATCATCCCAGCTCTATTAGCTACATTTGTATGCGGTGCGGGAATATGCTGGGCAGCATCAATCACGGCAACAGGTAACTGGTTAGATTTAACCATAAACGCCTCGAACCTGACCGGTGGCGCCGGAAGCAACCTAATTGACACCTACCAAAGCGATCCTGCCGCAGTATCGATAACTATTACAGCCACCAGCGGAAACTGGGGACTGAATGTAAAAAAAATCAACTCTAACTGGCATGATAACCTGCACCTGCATATTAAAAGGACATCTGACGGCACAGGCTCGGGCAGCATTTCAGGCGGTGGTTCCTACCAAGAGGTAAAAGATATCGACCAAGGTTTTTTCAGTGGCAATGGTGATAGAAGCAATGTGAATGTCCAGCTTGAGCTTACAGGTGTTTCCATACAGGTGCCGCCTGCTGTTTATACAGCTACGGTCTATTATACGGTCTCTGACGAATAGTTGAGGAAAATAGCGATGAAAAAACCGACAAAAATTGTTTGTTTAGCGTTGGTCCTCTCTTTTTCGATACTTTCCACCACAGAGGCGGGGGTATCTATCGTAGGTGGCTTGAGCCATGAAAAAAAAGCTAAGCCGGGTGAAAGCTACAAAGGTTCCGTTCTTATCAAAAATAATAATGCCGAGCCGGAAGAAGTTAAAGTTTACCAAACAGATTATCAGTTCTTTTTCGACGGCAATAATAGTTATGGCCCACCCGGCAAATCGGAACGCTCCAACGCCAATTGGCTCAGCTTTAATCCGCATCGGCTGACAATCCCACCTGGTGACGTCTTAACAGTCAATTACACGACGAAAGTGCCTGACGACCCAAACCTCGTGGGCACCTACTGGAGTATGCTTATGATTGAGAGTGTACCCAAAAGCTCACGGGAGAGCAGCCAGGCAGAGAAAAGCAAAACCAAAATAGGTATAACCCAAATCATGCGCTACGGCATCCAAATGATTACAAATATCGGTGATACCGGCGAGCGCAATCTTAAGTTTCTACAGACAAAACTTACAAGAGAGGCCGAAGGAAGATTTTTGCAGATAGATATAGAAAACACCGGCCAAAGGTTGCTAAGGTCATCTCTGTGGGTCGAGCTCTATGATGAGGGCGGCGGGTACATCGGCAAGTTCGACGGCGGCGGGAAACTCACCTACCCCGGTACGTCTGTTCGACATAAAGTTGATTTAACCGGCGTACCACAAGGCGCATACAAGGCCCTGGTTGCAGCCGACTGTGGTGGCGATGATATTTTTGGTGCCAACTATGCCTTTAAATTTGAAAAATGAGAAGGACGTTCTTATCCATTGTGTTTTATCTCGTAACCTTAACTGTTGCACACGGTACAGCGCAAGGCCTCGGCTTGGAGGTAAGACCGGCCGGAAAGGAATTATTCGAGACCAAGCCAAGAGGAATCGTAGCCGTCACTTTTCGCATAACAAATACCACCGGCCAACAACATGAATTCACCTCTGAGACCGAGCTGCCTGAAGGATGGGTCCTTATTACGAAAGATTTTCCTTTCGACCTGGGGGGCAACGAATCTACTACAAAGCTGATAAGCTTTATTGTTCCTGAAGCAACCCCAGCCGGCAGATATAAAATCACATACCTCGTCAAAATGAGGAAATATCCTTCTATTCGCGACTTTTATACTGTTGACGTAGTGGTCTTGCCATACAGCACACTAGAGGTAAAGTTGTTGGAAACCCCGCAATACATAATCACCGGCGAATACTACCAGGCCTGCTTTCTGGTTACTAACAAAAGCAACACGGAAAATACTGTCAGCATAAGTATCGACAGCAGCGAAAATATCCCCTTTGTCGCTGACGCCGAGACGCTCATGCTTGCACCCTGGCAATCAAAAACAGTTACAGTATGGGTAGGGCCCGACGTGAAAATAGCGAACATATTAAAACATCGCCTCCGGTTAACGGCTCAAATTGTTGAAGACGGCAGGTCCAAAACGAAGGCAAAAGCTGAATCTACGGCGGAAATCATCTCTCAAACAAATGAAGCTGAAGGACGTTTTAGGCCAATTCCGCCGCAGATACAACCTCAACAAGGGATTGCCCAAAAAAAAAACGTTGAAGACAACAGGCCCTCTCCTAGCTTGAGATTTATATTGGGCCTAAAAGATGCAAAAGAACTGCTCGAGACCGAACCGAGGCAGATAGTAACTACTGTCTTTCGCGTAACCAATCCGACTGACCAAAAGCGGGAATTCATTGCCGAAGTCAACCTTCCCGAAAACTGGGTGCCCATCACCAAAGACCTCCCTTTTGAATTAAATCCAACTGAAACTAACACAAAGCTGGTAAGTTTTTTCGTCCCCCAAACAACCTTGGCCGGCAGGTATGAATTTACGTATGTCATCAAAGACAAAAAATACCCCGCCATCCGCGACTTTTATACCGTTTATGTAATAGTGCTGCCGGTTAGCAAATTGCAGGTAAAATCATTGGAATCACCCGGCCATGTAATAGCTGGCGAGGAATATCGAAGCTCTTTCGTAGTTACAAATCTTGGCAACACAGAATATACTATCAATACAAAAGTCAACAGCGGGGAAAATGTCCCCTATGTTATTGACGCCGAGAAGTTTACTCTTGCCCCCGGCCAATCAAAAACAGTTACCGCAACCGTAAAAACCGATGCAAAAATAATAACCGCATTAAAACACCGGCTGCAATTGGCCGCCGAATCTGTTGAGGACAGCAAGACAAAAGCTAAAGTCCAATCTGAAAGCATCACGGAAATTATTCCCAGAATAAGCGGTGTAGAGCAGCCCTATCACACAATCCCAACGGACTTAACCATTAGATATATTTCTGACAAAAACAAAGACCGCCAATCCGGCGTGCAAACCGACATCCATGGCGAAGGAACCTTAGACGAAGAAGGCAAAAACCATATCAAATTTGAGGCCAGAGGTCCCGATCTTCAGCAAAAATCAGTACTTGGCGAACGCGATGAGTATTCGCTCAGCTATTGGACCAAAGACTATGAGCTTCACTTTGGCGACCGCAATTATTCTCTTTCCGGGCTGACTGAAAATTACCTTTATGGCAGGGGCCTGGAAGGCAAGCTCAATATTAGTGACGATTTTACTCTGGGGGCCTACCACACGAAAACACGCTGGCTGGAGCCCGGCACAGAAGAGACCGCCGCCTATATGGATTATTCAATAAATGACAAATCCAAGATAGGCCTAAATTACCTTAGAAAATACAGAGATGGCAAGGTCAGTGATATCACCAGTTTTGAGGGAGAGCTTGAACCTTTTGAAAATACCAAAGCCGAGCTTGAATATGCATTAGGACCAGATGGCAGCAGCCGAGACAATGCGTATCTAACCAAGCTCTACGGGCACAACAACTGGCTCAGCTACTACTTAAATTTAACTCACGCCGGACCGGATTACCCCGGCTATTATAGGGACCTTGATTATATCTCAGGAGGGCTAACCGTCCCGGTAGACAAACGCCTAAGACTAAATGCCGGTTTCAGACAGGAGAAGAACAACCTTGATTTAGACCCCTCGCTTTACTCGGCCCCTTTGGAGAAGTACTACCAGATGGGTGCTGACTATCGGCTTGAAACGGATACCAGCTTTTCTTTGGATTGGCTGAGCCGAAATCGCAAAGACCGACTCGATAGCCCCAGGTTCGACTATCAAGAGGACTCCTTCAGGTTCGGCATAGGGCAGGGACTTGACAAGTTAATCCTCTCTACCTCTGCTGAATATGGCGAAACAAAAAATAACCTTAACAATACAACGTGCCCTTCGGAAAGATACACTGCTTCTGTTTATTTTACGCCAAACAACAAGCAGTCCTACGGCGGCTATGTTTACTATGATAAAAACAGTGACTTCACAGGCGAAAACAGACGCAGCACAACCATCGGCCTGAACGCTCAATATCAAATAGCAATCAGGACTTCCCTTAATCTTATGCTTCAAACAAACGACTATCAGGGTTCAACACAGTCAGGCAGAGACAATCTGGAGCTAAGGTTGAGCCGCATTTTTGCTAATAACAATAAGCTTTATGTGATTGCCCGTTATACCAGGTATGAAAATTCAAACTCAAATGGTGACACCGCCTTGATGATAGAATACACAATCCCTCTCGGCCTGCCGGTATGCCGCAGGAAAAGTGTAGGCAGTATTAAAGGATATCTTTATGACCAGGAGACACAAAATGCAATTGGCAACGCCGTTCTTAAACTCAACGGCTTCACTGCGGTAACCGACAAAGCCGGCAATTTTACCTTTCCTTCCGTAAGACCAGGTATCTACTACCTGAATGTGGATACGGCAAGTATCGGTATGAACCGTATTCCCACCCAAAAGACACCCATCGAGTTAGCTGTTCAAGGGGGAGAAAAAACCTCGGTGGATATAGCCGTAACGAGAGCCGCCCGGCTTTCAGGCCGGATTACAGTATATGGTTACCAAAACAACAATGATAAAATTCCCCCAGGCAAGCAACCCTGTGATACCAACGGACTCTATGTTTTTGCAAATTGCGGCAGTACCAATGGAGACGCCAAACTCGTTGAAGACCACGGGCTGGCAAATGCAACTGTAGAACTTAAGAGCAGCTCAGAAATAAAACGCACCGATACAGATAACCAGGGAGGTTTCGTATTTGAAGAATTGCGGCCGGATAAATGGACACTTAAAATCTACAGTGACAACCTGCCGGAATATCACTATCTTGAAGAAGATACTTTCGAACTTGAATTAAGACCCGGCCAAAAAGAGGAAATCTCCGCTAAAGTGTTACCTAGGAAACGTCGTATCCATATCATAGCCGAGCCACAAACTTTGCTTGAAGAAAAACAAAAATGACGAGCGGGCCGTATCAATTGTTCGGAGGGTCGCAGTCGCCTTCCTCGTCCCCAAAAACGAACTTTTCTTCTGAAATCGCACCCTTAATCTGCCGATATTTGAATCGTCTGGAATGGAGGTAATGTAGGCGGGTATCATTAGTTATCGGACATTTTATGAACGGCGAGATAAGAGTTTTACAGGTGGACGACGACGAGATTGACGTGCTGCTGGTAAAGCGCACGCTTGCAAAGTCAGCAACACCCACCAAGTTTACTGTCGATTCGGCGGGGAGTTTGGCTGAAGGGACCGAGCGCCTCCGCAACAATCAATATGACATTATTCTATTGGACCTGGGGCTTCCCGACAGCAGCGGCGTCGAGACGGTCCGAAAAGTCAAAGAAGTCAATCCAAGCATACCAATTGTGGTCTTGACGGGGCTTGAGGACGAAGAGGTAGGACTCGCCGCGATAAAGAGCGGGGCGGCAGATTATCTGGTCAAGGGACCACTGTTGGAGACCTCGCTGGTCAGGACGCTTCTTTATGCCATTGAGCGAAAAAGAGTGGGGGAAAAGCTCCAGGAATCGCAGCAGATGCTGCAGTTGGTTCTGGACAGCGTTCCGCAGGCCGTATTCTGGAAAGACCGCAACTCGGTTTACCTCGGGTGCAATCTCACTTTCGCCAGACACGCAGGCGTTTCTTCGCCGGAAGAAATTGTCGGCAAGACCGATTACGACCTGCCGTGGAGAAAAGAGGAGACCGAGGCATTTCGCCAAGGCGACCGCCGCGTTATGGAGACAGCCAGTCCGGAATATCATCTGATTGAGCCGCAGTTCCAGGCGGACGGCAAACAGGCCTGGGTTGATACGAACAAGGTCCCTCTCCGCGACTCCAAAGGCGATGTGGTGGGAATGCTCGGCACTTATGAAGATATTACCGAGCGAAGAAAAGCAGAGCGAGACCTCCAGGTAGCAGAGGAAAGGTACAGGACAATATTCGAGAACTCGGCAGTCGCGATTATGCTGGCCGACGAACAAGAGCGGCTGATTTCCTGGAACAAATTCACCGAAGACCTCCTTGATATGAGAAAAGACGACCTTTACTTAAAGCCGGTCAAGTCGTTATACCCCGAAGGTGAATGGGAAAAGATAAGAAATCACGATGTAAGACAAAAGGGGATGCAGCATCATCTTGAGACCAAAATGGTCAAAAAGGACGGAGAGGTGATTGATGTCGATGTTTCTCTGACCGTTCTGAAAGATGCCGACGGCAGAATAACCGGCTCAATCGGCGTCGTAAGAGATATTACCGAGCGGAAGGAAGCCGACCGGAAATTGAAAGAAGCAATTGAAATGAGGGCTCATTTTGTATCCACGGTATCACACGAGCTGCGTACGCCTTTGACCATAATAAAGGAAGACATAGCAATCATTCTGGATGGGGCCGCGGGGAAAATAAGGCCTAAACAGAAAGACATCCTGGAAATGGCGCAAAGGAACATAGACCGCCTTGCCCGGCTAATCAACGACGTTCTGGACTTCCAGAAACTTGAGTCAGGCAGGGCCAAGTTCAATATCCAGGACAACAGCATAAATGAAGTCGTTGAAGGAGTGTATAAAACGATGACCTCGTCGGTGAAAAAGGCCGGTCTCGACTTCCGCTTGGTGCTGGATAACAATCTGCCGAAGGCCAGATTCGACAGCGACAAGATGATACAGGTATTGACCAACCTGGTCGGCAATGCTATGAAGTTCACAGAAAAGGGAAGTATTACAATAACGACACACAGGATAGAAAATGCAATTCGCATTTCGGTTTCCGACACGGGACCTGGAATCAAGCATGAGGACCTGCCTCGGCTGTTTAATAAATTTGAGCAGCTTGCTACGGGTGGAAACAGGAAAACGGGAGGAACGGGTCTGGGTCTTGCGATTTCAAAAGGGATTATGGAAAAACATGGGGGCCGAATCTGGGCGGAATCGGAATTCGGCAAAGGGACAACCTTCCACTTCTTGCTGCCGATTACGAGTCCTGTGCGCGAAACAGAGCCGGTTCACGAATCACGATGAACAGGCGCAGCAGTAAACGGCCATTTCGGATAAAGTTGTGCGGTTTCGTGTTCTTCTTATGTTTTGCTCAGGGTTTTGCTGCCTTCCAGCACATTGGCAATCTTTTCTTTAAGCTCGGTGAAGTCGAACGGCTTGGCAATGTAGTCGGCGATGCCGTAAGAAGAGGCGGTCGCAATATCGTCCATCTCACAGGCCGCCGTGACCATTATCACGGGTATGCTCTTAAGCTGCGGGTCTTTTCTAAGATGCTCAAGGGTCTCATGACCGTCCATAACAGGCATACTCGTATCCAGCAAAATAACGTCCGGTTTTTCACTCGCCGCCCTTTCGAGACCTTCTTTGCCGTTGGCTGCAACAACCGTCTGAAAGTTGCTCCACTCCAGATGGTGCTGAATGGCGCTGACAAAGTCGGGCTCGTCATCAACAATAAGTATCTTGACCTTGCCCGATTTTTTGCTCGATTTGAACAATCCAAACATTGCTACTTCTCCTTTTTTTATCCGCCTCCGGCGGATGCCCGGCCCCCACTTATTAAATCCACTTCATAATCTTTTATCGGCCTGAACCGTTAGTAGAGTTAATAAAAAGTCATTGCCTCACCGACTACTTTTTATTGTGTTCCGATGGCTGCGGCTTCGATCCTTCCGGCGGCGATAGCAGGGATTTATCCTTAATCTGATTGAATCTTGCCATTGCATCCGCCGGCACCGGTTCGCCTTTATATATGTGCGGCGACAGAAGCACCAGCAATTCGGAACTTTCCACGACATTGCGGTTATCCGAAAAGATAAAACCAATTAGCGGCAAATCACCCAGCAAAGGCACCTGATACTTAATCTTTCTGGTTTCCTGCCTTCGCAACCCGCCCATTGCAGCCACCTGGCCGTCGTCCATAAGCAGCTTTGTGCTGGCTTTACGAGTGTCAATAACCGGAACACCGGCAATTGACACGCCCGTGCTGACGCTTTGTTCGGGCTTTATGTCCAGCAGAATTTTATTGTCTTCGGTCAGAGTCGCCTTGACCTCGAGTGTGACGCCGACCTCCTTGAACGCCGTCGAAGTTATTGCATAATTTCCTCCGCCTCCTCCACTGGATTGCGTAAGTTCCTGATAAGGAATTTGCTGGATGGTCTTGATTTCCGCCTTTTGGCCGCTCACAACCAGAACTCGCGGGCTTGCAAGTATATCCACATTTCTTTTTTCCTGAAGCACGTGGACGACATTACGAATGTCCCCATTGATAAGGGACAATTCACCGCCCATCCCACCCGTTGTCATATACGCAGTTGCGCTGCCGATAGTATCTTCATCCGGCGCTATAACGCTCAAACGGTCGGGATAAACCATACTCTGTCGGTAAGCTACGTTTTTATTGTTCGTGGTCAGAAGGTCCCAATCGACTCCGATTTCAGTATCATCTTTGAGCTGAATATCAATGATGACGACTTCAATCATTATCTGAACAGGGGTCTGGTCGGCCTTTTTTACCTCGGCAAGGATTTTCTCCAGGTTCTCTTTTGTGTCGCAGATTATCAGCGAGTTAGTATTGTCATCTACCCCGATGCTGCCGGACACGGAGGACATCTTATCCACGGCGGCTTTGAGATTCTTGGCGCTGAGGAACCGCAGCGTTATCGTTTGGACAAACAAATCAGGAGCTGCCTTCCCCAGCAGGTCATATTGCTGTGCAGTCGCAGAGACATCCTGCGAGACGGATTTTATGTCGGAGATTCGACCAAAGGGGTCATCTCTGCCGACATCCGAGACGGGGGGCTGGTTGGACTCAGGCGGCGCTGCGGGGCTGTCGGCAACGGCAAGGGACGCCATAAGAGTCAAAACAACGCACAAGACGATTATTCTTTTGCATCCCGCATTATTCATTGGCAGTGGTCTCCTTTCGGGAAACAGTGTATATCGTGACTGTCATTTCGCATTTGAGCTGGTCGGACCCGCCTTCGATGGTTTGCATTTTGAGCGAGTCAAGCCAGATTTTCTTGTCGCTCTTCTGCAGGCCTGAAATCATTTTCATTATGCTGCCGTAGGAACCAATAACGTTCAGCACGGCTCTTTTAGCAACTACACCCTCGCCGCTTTGGGTCTGCTCGTCTCTGCGGCCCTGCTGGCCTCCAATCGCGTTGAGCGAGCGAATTACGCACCGGGCATCTTTCGCAATGGCCTGCAGATTACCGAAGCTCTCTTCCGCATCACCGGTTGCGAGCACCTTACTGCGAAGTCCATCGGATTGAATACGCAGCTCTTCGAGCTTTTTCTTCTTAAGCTCGATGGTGTTGCCTACAAACTGATTTTTCCTGATAAACTCATCCACAACGGACTCATTCTGCTGGGCCGCCTGCAGATTAGCGTTGTGCCCAGCCAGTATCCACCGATACATACCTATCGCCGCAATTACCACAAGAGCGGCAAGAAAACCGATTGTCGATGAACGGTTCAGCTTTGTAATTTCATCAGTTAACATTGATAATTTTCTCTTTTTTCTGTGCTATGGAGCAGCTAATACGGTAGCTGACAAATCCCTTCTCACTTTCGGGTTTTCCCGTTTCAATAAGAGAAGCTGAATCGATATGCCGCGACTTCTCGAGCATTTTTACGAACAGATTGACTGCCTCATCCGAAAGCGCCACTCCCTCAAGAGACATCGATAAGCCCTCTGCCATCGAAAGCGTAGTCAGGCGCACGGCGGCAGGCGTCGCCTTTCTGACATCGTCGAGCACACCACGCCAGTCCACGTCGCGGCGCAAGCCGGAGATTTTCTGCATCTGGTCGAGCTGGGCCGACAAGGCGCCGATTTGCCCATCCAGCATTTGCTGCTCCTTGACAAGGGTCTGTGTATCCTGTTGAAGCAACGTTTCTTTTTTACTAATGATATCCTTGTGCACCCTTTCGACCATCAGGGCGGGCACATCCACAGCCAGCACCATCAGTAGAAATATCACCGCTGCAACATTTGCGGCAACCAGAGCATCTCTTCCGGTTGTCCTGAGCTTGACGACTTCCGGCGGAAGAAGGTTTATCTTAATATCGGCGGCGTCAAGGCCCAGCATTCTCATTGCCAGACCTATTGCCACCGGCGACGGCCTGTCTGCGACGCCATCCTTCAATAATCCCAGCGGCGTATCTTGATATGCATCATCGGCAGTCCTGACCTCAACAGCCATATTGGGAAACCTGGATTTCAGAAGCTCACCAAGACCTTCGGGCGACTGCATAGAATCAACAAGCACTGTCGCTTCCCACTTCCCTGGGCTTGCAGAAACCTCAACATCGTAGAACTGAAAAATCTGGCCAATTTCGTCGACAATAAATGCAGGCAATGTGTTTGCCTCGGCGGATTCTGCGCCGGCCTCTTTGGTTCTGATGAAGTCAATTGCCTGGTTGCGCAGCACACACACAGTCAAACTATGTCCCCGCAGCATTGCGACCAGTACGGTGCAGCCGGTCCTTCCTGCAATCTTTTTTGCGTGAACCGCTCTGATATAAGAAAGCAGAGGCGGTTCAATCAGCCCGACATCGAGGCCGGCACGGCTGCACCCACCGGCCAGCTCGGTCATCTTCTGACTGTCGGTCGTTACGGCAAGAACCTTTCTGTCGCCGAGCCGTTTGCCGGCACCTACTCCGCAAAAATCCAGCGCGATGTTCTTACCCGGCAGCGAGACATAATGCTTTACTTCGCCCTGGACAAACTGCCTTATGTTCGCGGGAACAGGTTTTGGTATGTCCATAATTTGCACAATTGCCGGCCTGGCGAACAGAGATACTGCGACGCGGGACGCTCGTATTCTGTTTCGCGTCTTCAAATCCCTTATGGCTTTGGAGAAAATCGCGGCATTTTCGACGTTGCCGTCTTTCACGGCACCGGCGGGCAGCTCCGCAGAAGCCGTCCTGACCAGTTCCGGCCCCGCCTTGCCGTGCCTGACTAAAGCCATGCTTATGCGGCTGTCGCAAATATCAATTCCCAGTGCTGTCTTGCCGCCAATCCTCATTCGTTAATCCTCAAAGTATCGATTCTGATTGCGTAAGGGGCGCTGCCGCCAACGGTTATACCGGCCTGTATCCTTGCCACGTACCCCTGCGAAGAAGTCACCGTCGCGGTTATCGTTCGATTAGGCAGTGTCCCCGTGACGGTAACGGTATATGTGTCGCTATTAAATGCCCTGTTTGTGAAGCCCGCAGTCCAGCTCGAATCGGTTCGTATCTGCGCAAATGCGTCGTTCAGCCCGGCTTCCGCGGTTGCAAGGGCCTGCGCAGCGTAAAGCTGATTTTGCATAAGCATCAGTTCCTCGGTACTTATCTGCAGTATGCCCATAGTGATGGTCGCCAGCAGCGCGACGGCAAAGACGACTATCAGAAACACAGAACCGCTATTTTTAGGTCGAAAGTTCATAGTGTAAAAATCATCAGGGTTTCAATCCCTCACCGATTTGAAGTATCACCGCCCAGCCGTCCAAGTCGGCGCCCGTATAGGCACACAGGTAATCCGCAGAATCAATTTCTGCCAGAGCAGGGGTCATTCCCTGCGAAGTGTCGTATTCAAAGGGCGTGTCCTTTGAAATCGTCCAGCCGGATGTATCGACATTCAGAACAACCGCCCAGCCGTCATCCCCGGGGCCGGTATAGCTGCACAGGAAACTATCGGAATCAATCTGCGCCAAAGCCGCAGTCGTGCCCTGGTCGGTATCAAACTCAAATGCCGTTCCGCCGGAGACAGTCCACGAGCCGGTATTGACCGTCAGGACAATCGCCCAGCCGTCGCTGTTAGTGCCCGTGTATGCGCACAGGTAGTGAGTGGAATCTATCTGCACCAGAGCGGAATTGTCGCAGCTTGAGCCGTCAAACTCAAAAACCGCCCCGCCGGTAATTGCCCATGTACCCGTGTTCACAGTCAGAACGACTGCCTTACCACGACTGCTTTGGCCGGTATATGCACATAAATAGTGCGCTGAATCTACCTGCACAAGCGCTGGCATCTGGCCGTTGGAAGTGTCGTACTCGAAAGCCGTCCCCTGGGTGATTGCCCATGTTACGAGATTCACTGTCAGGACAACCGCCCAGCCATCGCTATTTGGGCCCGTATAGGCACAGAGATAGTGAGTGGAGTCAATTTTAACAAGAGCGGGAGTTTCTCCGTTGGATGTATCGTATTCGTAAGCCGTCCCCTTGGTAATTGTCCAGGCGCCGGTATCCACCGTCAGAACGACGGCAAAACCATCGCTGCCTGGTCCTGTGTATGCACAGAGGTAGTGTGTGGAATCTATCTGCACCAGAGCAGGAGTTTGTCCGTCGGAGACGTCAAATTCAAAAGCTGTGCCCTTTGAAACCGTCCCCGCAGCGGTATTGGCTGTGAGAATAACCGCCCAGCCGTCATTGTCAGGTCCATCGTATGCGCAGAGGTAATGTGTCGAATCTACCTGCACAATCGCCGGCATCTGGCCGTTGGAAGCGTCCCACTCAAAGGCCGTTCCTTTCGTAAGTCCCGCCTGATTGGTCCCGTTTGTGCGAAGGTACGCCCAGGTGGTGAAATCCTTGTCTTGGGCAAGACCGGCAGAATTGGTAACCGTCGTCTGAACCTTGACCGTACGTATGAGATTGACGTCTGTAACCGGCGACAGCGGCGTATCCCAATCGCACACGTCATAACAGGTGAACTGCAACACGCTGACCGGCCCAGCCAAATCTGATAGATTACCCGGCGGACCAAACTCGACATAGTTATTGGCGGCTATATCGTATCTGTTATTCACGTCGTTGTTATCGACGAACTGGATATAGCCGTTCGTCACCGAAGAAGCACTTACGTCAGTTATCCTCTTCGCATTTGACAGATTACGGCTGATGTGGTCCATAAGCACCCTGCCGTTCTGAATTGCCTCGGCGACGCCCTGCTTGGAGTCCCAACTGTTCCTTATCGCCGCAAATTGCGGCAAAACCGCCGCAAAAATAACGATTACCATAGCCACGGCTATGACCATCTCCAGCAGGGTCATACCGCTGCAAAAACGGATTTTATCAATTCGACGATTCATCTTTTTCGGCGCATAACGCTTTCTGTAACTACCGGTAGTTTCGGCATAAAATACAGGGGGCGTTCTTTAAGTTTTGAGTTAAACGACAGGTGTAGCAAGAATAAAAAAAACGTGACAAATCAGGCGAGGCGATGACAAAATACTGCTTTTATAAGACGGAGGCAATCAGCGAAAAAACGAACCTGTGCGACGATACCGATAGTCCCATAAGCTTACCACCTTCTTGCCACATAACTGGCAAGTGTAACATCGACTTCATCGGACGCCAAAACACTATTGCCGTTTTCGTCCCGGCCAACAGAGACAGTCACCGTTCTTAGATTCGGGTCGGTAGTGTTGTCTGTAACGTTGCATAAGTATGAATTGCCAAGAGATGAGTTGGTTGCAGCAAAGGAATCGCTGTAGTGATATATTGCACGAGCCCTTATTTGTTCGAGTTTACCCTGGGCCAGTATAAGCGAATACGTTTTTCGTTCTATCGCATAAGAAATCATGTGAGCGGTTGTCAGCGACCTGATGACCGGGATAAGTGCGACAATCAGTAGTGCCGAGGCAAGAGCAACCTCTATTAGAGTCAGCCCGGAGCGGTTCCTCGCCGGCTTGTGTCTCGGCCTGTTGACCAAAATTGCGGCTCCGACACTTCGACAAAGCTCAGTGCGGGCAAGCGCACCGCGGGAAACGTAATGCGTTCTGTATGACGTCGTGTTCATTGCGTACATTCCACTATGCCGGTCGCCGGGATAATCGTTATTGTATAGGTTTTTCCTCCGGACGAGATGGTCAGTTGTGCGTCGCCGCCGGTCTTTAAATTGCCCAAAGGGCCGAAGGTAAACTGGCTGCCCCCGGTACAGGAAATCGGCGACTCAATGGCCTGTGAATCCACCGTCGCTCCATTGGCATCGTTTAGTATCTGGTAACTCGCATAAGGCGCCGACCCGACCATTCTCAGCCGATACCCCGTCGGATTAGTCGCGGCGTTGGAAATAGCAATGGTGCGCGTGCGTCGAAGGTCGGTGACAATTCTTTTGGCAATCGTGTGGGCTTGTTTACCGTAAAGTGTGGCAAAATTCAGCCGGGGCACTGCAATAAACGTCAACGCCGCCAATATCAGCACAACGATAATCAGCTCGACAAGAGTATGGGCCGTTCTGCTTCTGACCATAGTATTTGTCCGGCATAGACAGTCAAAAGGGATGGCCGCCGAATGTGTGCAGCCATCCCGTTAGCTTCCCTGAAAAGTTCTTCCGGCATCAAGCCGGATTCCGTCCGCTCTTAATGACTGTGGTCGGTGACCCGATCTGTGGTGGCGCTGTAATCGTAAGTCGTACCAAACGGACAAGTCGGTGCACCATCGGGGAAATAGTTGGCATCGTTCGTCAAAGTCGTTAACGCACCCGGATAGGAACCTTTGTCCATCTTGTACATCTCTATGCTCGTGTTGAGCGTATCGACGTTGGTTTTACAGGCGTTAATCTTGGCGGTCGTTGCGCTTGTCGTTATTCTGGGAATGGCGATTGCCGCCAGTGCCCCCAGGATGATAACCACAATCAAAAGTTCAATCAGCGTTAGACCCTTTCTGTTGCGCATTTTCGTCTCCTTATAAAGTAGTCCCCCTTTTATTTTCGTTATTCCGACAATCGACACAAAATGCGTCGCACTTAACGAAAAACCGCAGAAACAACTTCCAGCAAAATAATGGTTCATAACTCTCCGGCCTGTATTTTCGTTTCCGTACGACTGTTTTTATCGGAAGTATCCGACCGTCATCAATCAATCCCTTCGGCGAACCATTCGCTATCTCAAATGGCCGATGTAGTCGAACATCGGCAGGTACGCACCCATAAGGATAAAACCGACAATCAAGCCCATAATAAGCGTCAAGACCGGCTCAAGCTTGACCATCAATCCACTTATGATTTTATCAATATCCTTATCAAGAAGGTCGGCGCCTTTGCCAAGCATCTCCGGCAGCGCACCAATTTCCTCCCCAGACGCAGCTAATTGCACTATCACCGGCGGGAAAACACTGAATTTTTTCAATGCACCCGCCACTGGAGCTCCGGCCTCGATGGTCTGTTGCAGGTCTTTGGTGATTTGGGTCATCTGATAGTTGCTCGCAACAATGCTCGCCATATCCAGGGCTTTAATGAATGAGACGCCCACCGAAGCCAGCATTGCAAACGTCCGCGTGAAATGCGAGACGACCAGCATACGATTTAATCTGCCGAAGACCGGCATATGAAGCTTGAAAGCGTCCCACCTTGCTCTCACTCGCGCATCTTTTGTCAGCCGACGAAATACCAACACCAGCGCCGCCGCAACGGCGAGAATCGCCCACCATTTCTCTCTGATAATGGAGCTAAGCGTTATCAAAGCGAGGGTCGGCCCAGGCATCGGCGCATGAACCTGAGAGTACAACTTGGAAAAAACCGGTATGACAAAAATCAAAAGAAAGGTTATCACACCAAAACACATAACCGACACGATAACCGGATAAGCAAATGCACCTTTGACTTTCTGTCTGATGGCAAGCTGTTTCTCCAGATACGTCGCGCTCATTTCGAGCGTCTCGTCCAACTTGCCGCCCACCTCGCCGGCTTCAATCATCCCCAAAAAGAAATCAGAGAATACGCCCTTGTGCTTGCCGAAGGCGTCTTTCAAGCTCGACCCCCTCGCCACGTCATCTCTGACGTCGCCGACAACCTGCTTGAAGGCCCGATTCTCGGTCTGCTGCTCCAGCGCCTCGAGGCATCGCAGTATTGGCAGCCCCGCGGCATACATCCCGGCAAACTTGTATGCAAATGTGGCAACTTCCGCTTGCTTGACTCTGCCGCTTTTCTTTTTTGCTTGTTTGCCCCTGCGGGCCTTGACAAGCACGTAGCCCATCTTGTCCAGCTCCCCTCGCAGCGCCGAGGTGCTGTCAACGTCGGCGTATGTGCCGGAGAAAACAACCCCTTTTTCATCTTTTGCCACGTAAGTATAAACGGTCATTACGACATCCTCACATCCACAACTCGCATCAGCTCTTCGGGTGTGGTCGTGCCGCTGAGCACCTCGTCAATCGCGCTTCTTTCAAGTGTCTTCATACCTTCTTTTAACGCCTGCTCTTTGATTTCACCGTCACTGGCGCCGACAGATACCATTTTCCTTATTGCTGAAGAGACAGGCAGTATTTCATAGACGGCCTTTCGCCCGCGATAGCCGGTATTGAGACAGTTATCGCATCCCGCGCCGCGATAAAGTTGAACCTTACCGTCAGGTCGGGACTGGCCAAAAAGACACTGCAAGTCGTCCATTGTCGGCTCATAGGGCTGCCTGCACTTTGGGCACGATGTCCTTATGAGCCGCTGAGCAACGGTTCCCAAAAGCGCCGACGCAACAAGAAACGGCGCCACTTCCAGGTTTATCAGACGTGATATTGCACCGGCGGCATCGTTCGTATGCAGAGTGCTCAAAACAAGGTGACCCGTCAGTGCAGCGCTTATGGCAATCTCCGCTGTCTCGGGGTCACGGATTTCCCCCACAAGGATTATGTCCGGGTCCTGCCGGAGAATACTTCGCAGCGCCGAGGCAAATGTCACTCCCGCGGCAGGTCTTACCTGCAGCTGAGTTATGCCGTCCAGGCGATATTCAACAGGGTCTTCCACGGTGACAATGTTCCTCTCGGGCTTGTTGACAAGCTGCAGAACTGAATAGAGCGTGGTCGTCTTGCCGCTGCCGGTAGGTCCCGTCAAAAGTATCATCCCGTAAGGATTGCTCACCATACGTTTGAATTTCAAGTTGTCGTCCGCGTTCGGAACAACAGTATCGAGGTTCCATTTAATCGCATACTTGTCTAACACTCTGATGACTATCTTTTCGCCGCCGGTTGCCGGCAAAGATGATACTCTCAGGTCATACTCTTTACCGTCGTGTAAGACGGTCATATGCCCATCCTGCGGCGCCCTTTTCTCAGAGATGTCCATATCGGCCATAATTTTAACGTGCGAGATAACCTCAAGCTGGGCCGAGGCAGGCACGTTTATCGCATCGTGCAGCAGGCCGTCTACGCGGTATCGCACCCTCATATCCGTAGGTCGCGGCTCCAAATGTATATCGCTCGCGCGGGAGTCGATAGCACCGTTAATGATGGATGATACAAGTCGTGTAATCGGATTATCGGCGGTTTTTATCGCTTCGTGCTCGGCCTCCACCAGCTTGGTTTCCAGAATCCTGTCGTCTTCCTGCTGGCCCTGACCTGGCTCCTGCTTTAGGCGCATCGACACTATCGTCTGCTTGGTGACATCCTTAACGCTGAAGTGATAGTGTATCGCCTGGCTGATGGCGGCAGGCGTCGCGGCGACCGGCACTACCTTGTAGCCCGTCTTCATTTCTATCTGGTCTCGCACCGAAAGATTCAGCGGAGAGCTCATCGCCACCATCAACCTGTTCTGCTCTTTTCTTATGGGAATCACGCTGTGCCGACTGACGATTTCGTATGACAGTAAATGTGCAACCATCGGGTCAATCATATCGGGCGACAAATTGACAAACTCTATCTCGTTGGCGATGGCGACAATTCTTGTGAGCTGGTTCTCATCAAGCAAGTTGTCCTTTTTGAGTATGCTTATTAAGCTCTGCCCGGTCTGCTGGCGCTTGGCGAGAGCTGCCTCGAGTGTCTGCTCGTCGAGAATTTTCTCCTGTGTAATAAACGAAATTATTCTTTCCTCTTTTTCCATAACGATACAACTGCCAAAACGACAGGGATTAACCGCACAGGCAGTATCGACACCGCTTTTTCGCCACTTAAGTACAAACGCTGGTTTACCTGCCCAAATGAGCTGCTGTAAGAAAATAGTCCTATAATAGAGGATGTGTGAACACTACGGGACATTTTGCGGAGATATCAAAACACTATTTCGGGCCGGAAGAGAGAAGGTTGCGAACCTGCCGGCAATTGTCGGTAATCTTGCCCCAGTTGCCTGCGGCTATGTCGCTGCGGTCGGCAATCCACGTCCCCCCTACCGCCAGAACGGCCTCAAGAGACAAGTACTTGAGCATATTTTCGGCGTTTATCCCGCCGGTTGGAACAAAGCGAACGCCAAGATGCTTATAAGGGGCATATAAACCCTTGAGCAAAGCAACGCCGCCCGCGGCTTCGGCAGGAAAAAATTTCAGTTTGGTTAAGCCCAGTCCAAGGGCCGCTTCGATGTCGCTGGGCGTCATCACTCCGGGCATAAACGGCAAGCCGAGTTTGATTGCCGCTTTGGCTACTTTTGGATTTAGCCCCGGTGCTACGGCAAATTGTGCCCCGCACGCCCCGGCACGTCCTATATCATTTGCGGAAAGAACCGTCCCCGCCCCTAACAGTAATTCAGGCCGCTTCTTTGCAAGCAGCTCAATAACATCCGCTGCAACCGATGTGCGGAATGTTATCTCCGCAACAGGCAATCCGCCGGAAATGAGGGCATCGGCCAGGGGCAAAGCCGATTCAACAGAATCAACCAAAACTACCGGAACAACCCGGAACTGTTTAATCTTCTCATAAACGGCCTGCTGTGATTCCATACTGTTTTCGTAACTCCTAATTTTTGTTGCAGCGAATTATGATTTTGATTGCTCTCGTATTGGGCAGGGCAGCCAGTTCAAATGCCCTGCCGATGTCCGCAAGGTCAAAGCGATGCGTCACTATATCGCGGGGATTAATCTTCTTGTCGGCCATAAGCCGCCCCGCCGCCTCAAAAAGTTTGAAGTCAAACGGCGTCGCTGTGTGAAATCTTACGTTATGCGTAAACAGTTGATATGAGGAAACCCCGATGGGTTCCGGATTCAGCCCGAGGGTACAAACCGTACCCCCGCGCCTGGTCACTTTCGCGCAGGTAAGCAAGCTTGTGCCTATCCCCGCGCACTCAATGGAAAAATCGACCTTGCCTTCTGCCGCCCTGACTACCGCACCCTCAACTGATTTGTCCCGCGCGTCTATAACTGCATCCGCACCAAAGGCAGACGCCTTTTTGCGCCTGAACGGATTTGGCTCAGCCGCAACGATTCTTCTTGCGCCAAAAGCGCGGGCAACCTGGACGGCAAGCAGACCGATGGTGCCGCATCCCGAAATGAAACAGGTATCACCAGTGCGAAAACCACAGTAGCGAAATCCCGTCAGCACGACCGTAACCGGCTCTATCAGTGAGCCCTGCTCGATTGAAAGCCCTTTGGGCAAAATCATAACGTGCTCGGCCTTCACCACAGCATATTCGGCAAAACCCTGAGCATCAAAGTTGTAGGCCACGACACGGTCGCCCCTTTTGATGCTCTTTACCTTCGAACCGACCCCGACGACAACTCCCGCAAACTCATGGCCGAGACACTTTGAGAAACCGGCGGGATAAAGATATTCGAGAATGTCCGAGCCGCATATTCCTGAGCAGCCAATCCTGATTTTGACCTCGTTTGGCCCCGGCTGCGGGGTGGGGACACTCACGATTTCTATTCTGCCCTTTCCCGTGATTCTGGCTCGTCTCATCGCACAAACTCCTTCGCCCCGGCTATTTTTTTTAGGGTCTGATAAGGTTACGAAGTTTCCCCCGCAGCAGGTACAGCCGCGCCGTCTCAGCCGCCTTGTAACGCATCTCATACCAGCCGCGCTCAGAATAATAAGCAGCATGCGGATTAATTGTCAGCCGGCCACGAAGCCATCTCTCATCATTGCGCCACGCGCGCAGCAACGGATGGTCTTTGGGCGGCTCAAAAGGCAGCACGTCCATCGCCGCACAGGACAGCCGACCGCAGCGTAACACCTCTTCGAGGTCGTCCAAACCCGCAAGAATCGCACCTCTGGCGGTGTTCACCAGAGACGCCCCCTTCTTCATCTTCTTAAAAAACGCTGCATTTACCATACCTCGCGTCTCATCGGTGAGGGGACAATGAAGCGTTACAATATCCGATTGCCGCAAGAGCTTATCCTGAGAATCAACCCTTTCGTAGCCGACCGCCTTTTCGTGACCTCTCGGCTGATAAGGGTCATAGCCGATAATACGAAACCGAAATGGCTTCATACGGTTTACAACTGCCGTACCGATGCGACCGACCCCGATAATGCCGAGCGTCTGCTCCCTTGTGCGCTGGTGCGGCTTCAACAGATTCTCCTGCCAGGAATCCTTCCTGTAACACCGGCAGGCACAGTCGTATTCCCAGACCTTTCTTTGAATCGCAAGAATCATCGCGCAGGCGGTATCAGCCACTTCTTCCGTGCCGTAATCGGGTGTGTTGCATAGTGGAATATCTCGTTCTGCCAGGGCGGTGACATCGACCGTGTCATAGCCGACGCCATAGCGAACGACAATTTTGCATTGCTCCAGCAGCTCAATTGTGCCGCGGTTAATTGGGAAATGCCAGGCAAGCAAGGCATCGACCTGCCGCCAATGTCTGGCATTGCTCTCACTATCACGCCAGTCGCAGAGAAAGACGAACTTTGCTTCAGGGAACGCCTGCCTTTCGATATCCGCAGGCGGCCTGATATAGTCGGTGATACCCACAATCCATTTTTTCGTTTTTAAACCTTTCGACATAGCAGCCAACGTCTCATTCAAAACCTTGCCGGCCAGGCACGACGACCGATTGTCTCACAGTCCATCTCATAAATCCTGCCGCCGAGAAAACGTTCCCTTGCGTCGCATCCGGTCTGGAGGTCAACCGCATCCTTGGCGGCCGTCGTTATGTAAAGCGTATTGTACTGCGGCCCGCCGAAAGTTACGCTTGAAACCTGCAATGCGGGCACCGAAATCCGCGATAGTTCTTTCCCGTCACTATCCAATCGTATAATGCAGCCGGCGCCCCAGCAGGCCGTCCAGATACAACCTTCGCTGTCAACCGTCATACCATCGGGACATCCGTCTTTTTCATCGGTCTTGTACCAAATCCGGCCGTTGCTGATTCGTCCGCTCTTCAAATCATACCGGTATTGCGTAATCGTCCGCGGCACTGAATCGGTATGATAAAAAAATTTCAGGTCCGATGAAAAACCCATACCGTTCGATATACCGAGACCTTCGAGCAGGCATACCGGCTTTCGTCCCTGCTCCAGCAGAAACAGGCGACCATTTCTCAGATTGCTTCTCATTGTGCCTGCCAAAACCCGACCTGCGGGGTCGGTAGTCACGTCATTGAATCGCTCATCGACTGCCAATTCGACTTCGCACAAAAGCTGCAAACGCCTGCGGTTTCTGTGTAATTTGAACACGCCTTTATCGCCGGCCAGCAAAAGAGCGCCGTCCTCGCAAAATGCCAGGCCGCCCACCTGCATATCACCCGACCAGACCACCTCGCTCTTGCCGCTCTTCGGGTCGTATCGCCATACCCGGCAACCGATAATGTCCGTCCAGTATAGACACTGCTCATCCTCCTTCCAAAGGGGACATTCCGCAAGTACGCACAAAGGATTATTTAAGCTGCGCAAATCCTCGGCCATTGTGCAACGTCCATCGCTCAATTCTTCAACCGGTTTGCCAATACGTGCTTTAGCAGGTCATCGAGTGACACGGTAGCCAGTCCGATTGCTGTATCGCACACGCCGTAGTAAATATGCAGCAAACCATCCTTCACAACCGCTGCCGTAGGAAATATTACATTCGGGATATACAGCCCGAACTTTTCGTAATACTCCTGCGGCTCCATAATCGGCTCGGCACAGCGGGCAATCACCTTTGTCGGGTCTTTCAAATCCAGCAGCATAGCGCTTAGCCGATACACAACCCGCCTTGTCGGCGGATAAATATTCTGGACGCCGTGATAGAATACGAGCCAGCCGTGCTTTGTCCTGATAGGAGGCGTTGAGCCCCCGATGCGGTTGTCCTCCCATTTGAATTGCGGGCGAATCACAACCTGCGGCTCGCTCCAGCTCTTCAGGTCATCCGAAAAGCTCATACGAATACAGGGCTGCTCATCTGTGTGCCTAGTGTCGGTGCTGACAAAGGCGCTTGGCCGACGCAGCACGGCGAACTTGCCGTTGATTTTTTCCGGAAACAGAATAACGTTACGGTCGTCGGCTGGAGGCGGATTCACCCACCCAACGACCTTCCAGTGAATTCGGTCTGTCGATGCCGCAACGCCGGAACGCGACTGATTGTCTTCATCCTTGCCGCTAAAACCGGGAAACTTCCCCTGGCACGATTCTGGCACACCCACCCCAGTCGGATTGCTGCACCAGGCAAAGGGGCGAAAAGCAAACGTTATGTAGTACGTGCCGTCAATCTTGACGATACGCGGGTCCTGCACACTGCCGTATTTACTGCCGCACATTTCAGGCGTAATCACCGGTTCCGGCTGCGTGTGTTTAAAATGCACACCGTCCTCGCTCTCGAGCATTCCGATATAGCAGTGGAAGGGACGAAGCTGCCCTGCCGCCCGCTCGTACATATAGAATTTGCCTTCATCGTATATCACCGCGGGATTAAACGTCGCTGCCATACGCCATTCATACAGCCCAGGCCGGACAATCGGATTCTCGCAGCATCGAACAATTTTCAAAGCCATAAAAATCTCTCCTTGCCAAATTCGCATTACAAAACAGCCGACTCTTGGACGCTATATACCAGAATCGCCGGAAAAATACAACCGCTGCGGCCACCGACCGGCGTTAATGGGTGCGGTTCACGTTTGTCCGCCAGTGACGGGTACGCCACTGGCGAGACCTCGCCAATAGGCGGGTAGGTAGATTGCTTTGTTGTCCCGTCAAGACGGAACTCCACGCAATAACAGAAACCCCATATTCCTGTCATTGCGAGGCCCCCGAGAGGTTCGCTTTCACCATTACCGCGCACGCGGCGTATTTAGCCCCGCCACCATCGACCTTGTCGTGCTTGTCTCGCCGAAGTTTTAACGAAGGCGGATGGCGGGGTTGCGAACCGAAAAATCCTTGTCTTCTTTCGCTGTTTGTTGATATACTGCCACTTAACGGCCACAAATGCCGGTCACGCACCTTTGACCCAAAAGCCGAACTCGAATATCGCGTTATTGCAATCAACAAAGCGGGCCTTGGTGCCCCAAGCAACACATCTATGGTAGTTCTTTGAGAAGCAAAGAAGATGTTGCAGCGCAGCGAAAATCCAAGTGGTCCGGTATGTGACGAACGACGCGTTTACCCCATGAGGGTCCAGTTTGGGGTAGCTCAGATGTTTCAACGTGGACTGCCAGTGATTAGAATCGATAGTCAGTAGATTATGTCAGCGGAGACTAGAATATGGCGTCGCGGACAGGGTTCAGGTGGAAAACAGGGACGATGGTGAATTTACTGGTCATTATTGCTATCGCTAGTGCGGTTTTGATTGCATACCTTTTCTGGACTATTCGATACCCGAAGACCGAAGCGCAAAGCCGTAGTGATTGTCAGAGACAACTACGACATCTAGGTTTGGGGATTGTTATTTACACCAGGGACCACGAAGGTCGAATGCCCGTCGACCTTTTTGAACTGGTATTGGCTGGTCGCGCAGGTCCGTATGAGTTAGTTTGTCCAAGGTGCTGGAGAGCGGCGCGAAGGTCTGGTTTGCTCAGTCTGGGCCATGGGCAGTTTGTATCAAGCTTTCGCCTCTTGGTTCCGAAGGAGAAATTCGAGGCAATACCAAACGGGACAGTTGTATTGGATGAAGCCGAAAAAAACCACCCCGAAAGCGTAGTGGATGGGGTTAGATATCCGGCAGGCCGACACGTCCTTGTCAAGAAAGATGGCGACCTCGTTGTTGAATTTCTCCTAAACAAATAAAACAAAGAGAGCAAATGGGGACAGGCACGAATGGCAGTTCCTTAAGCAGTGTACTTGTTCATGGCTTTTTCTGCGTTAAAATGGGCGGTTGTTTTTTAAGTGCTCTTTGAAAATCGAATAGGGACAGGGATTCACGATCCGCGTACCATTTACCGTTTTTCCTTCTTCGCATTTCTCGTTTCGGCCAGGCCGCTGGCCTGCCCCGCGTAGCTTTAGCGAAGCAGGGCGGACGAAGCGCAGGCATTGACGCCCCGGCGTCCTTATCTGGTAACATCAAATCCCACTAATCTCTCCCATTGCTTATTAAAATGCTCATAGTCCTTTTGACTAATCAAAAGGACTATGCCTCTTTCTCCCCTGACCTTGCACGTACCGAGCGTGGTCGAGGTGTCGAATTTTTTCGGCCAACCCCGGCAATTTTTATCCGCCTGCCGGCGGGGGCAGTCCCACTGCCCGGCGAACGATAATGAGACCTTGACAGAAGCTCGCTTCGAACAAGGTCTTATTCGAGTACGCCCCACTGGCCGAAACCTCTTGTGCCTCTTTGTACCTTCTCGCGGCAAATCCGTGAATCCTTTTATCGTCAGCCGATTAACCGCTCTTGGCGGTGGGCGATGTAATCGCCCGGCGTATGAGAATAAGACCTTGGCTGATGCTCGCATCAAGAAAGGGATTAATCGAATACGCCTCACCGGCTGACTAAACAGTGTCCATCTGTGTAAATCTGTGTCTATATTATCTTTATACTCTGTGCCCTCTGCCTGCCCTGCGTAGCTTTAGCGAAGCGGGGTGTGCTCTGTGGCCAAAAAATCTTCGTCTTCTCTGTGGCTATGAAAAATCCGCTTTCTCCGCGAAATCCGCGATTAAAATCTTCGTGTTTCTCGGTGTCAAATTAAAATCCATCGCGCAGCGATACCGCAATTAAAATCATCAATTATCAACCTGTGGTGAGCATTGTCGAACCATCATCAATAATCAATCTCATTCACCCCTTCGCGTCTTAGGGTTTTAGTGGTATAAAATTTTCACTTGACACAAAACATTCCATATAGTATAATATCCACCAAACAATGAGAAAGTGAATACTTTATGTTAAACTCGCAGTTTTCAATAATGGCTACTCTTATCCATTTTTTACCTTTTGCCTTGTGCTCTTGCTTGCCTCGGCGAAGCCCCTTGGGCGAAGCCGGGTCCTCCGTCCTCTGTCTTCCGTCCTCTGCCCTCTGTACCCTGCTTGCCACGGCGGAGCCATTTTGGCAAAGCCGGGTGCCCATCTTGCCTATCTTGCCCAAACTCCTCCTGCCGACAGAGTATGATTATGCAAAACAAAGCCAATTTGCAAAAATCCAAAACAAACCTAATACCCTATATTATAATGACTTATGAAAATATTTCTCTCTCCGACATCCCGAAAAACAAACCCAATCAAACCCAATTTTCGAGCTTGGCCTCCAGCCGAGCGCAGACCCCGAGTCACGAGCCACGAGACACGATTTTGCAAAACAAACCCAATTTGCAAAAATGCGAAACAAACCGAAACCTATGTCCAGAAAGGACTTATGAAACAGCTACCGCACGCAACAGCCGAAAAAACAAAGCCAATTTGCAAAAATGCAAAAACGAACCTAACCCCCTGTCTAAAGATGACTTATGAAAATAACCAGCTTTTTCCCCCTCCGCCAAAACAAATCGGAGCTTGCCTCGCCACGTTGTTTGGCGGGCGCAGTTTACCCGCCGTAGGCAGGCGCAGATCTCTACGGGCAAGCTTCCCCGGAACCCTCAATCCGAGGACCCGAATCGCACCCAATTCAAAGAAACGCTCGATATTAGGGTGGAATCGAAGGGTACAAAAGTGTTAAATAGCAAGTCCTGATTAAGGATTTGTTCTATGTTTGGACTGTTCGACGCAGTTTTTTTCTTTGGATATTTCGTAATAGTTTTGGTCATCGGCTTTGCAGCAGCCAGGCGGGAAAAGGCGACGATTAACGACTATTTTCGGGCGGGCAATCGCCTGCCCTGGTATGCAGTCGGGGCGTCAATCATTGCGGCAGGAATCAGCTCCGAACAATTCGTGGGCGAAGTTGGGTACGCATACAAGCTTGGTATGCCGGTAATGAATTGGGAATGGATGGTTTTCCCGGCCTTATCAATCTTGCTTTTGATTTTTGTCCCGCTTTATGTGCGCAATCGCATAACCACGATGCCGGAATATCTGGAACGTCGTTACGGCCCGCACGCCCGCACTCTCTACGCGATACTGATTATTGCCAGCTATATCTTCGTGAATTTTGCCCTTGTATTCTACACGGGCGGTTACGCCCTGGAGAAAATGTGGAACTTCAACCGGATAGCGGCGGTCTGGTTACTGGCCCTGACCACAGGGGCATACACCATTTATGGCGGTATGCTTTCAGTTGCCTGGACGGATTTCTTCCAGTGCCTTTTGCTGATGGGAGGAGGACTGTATGTGTTCTTCACGGGAATGTATCATCTGAACTGGAATTTCGCAGCGGTCATCGGTACCGGCCAGCGCGCTCACCTTATTGCCCCTCAAAGCCATGAGATGCCGTGGACGGCGTTGGTAATACTGGCCCTTTCCACTAACGTGTGGTATTACGCCACGGACCAGTTTATAAACCAGCGTTGCCTTGGGGCAAAAAATGAATGGCACTCTAAAATGGGTGTTCTTTTTGCATCTGGTCTTCAATTGCTGCTGCCATTGGCTACGGCCGCTCCCGGGATGATTTACTTTGCGATGAATCCCGCCCTGCCCGACCATAACGCCGCATATACATCCATTGTTGCCGAATTAATTCCAGCGGGTATGCGCGGGCTGGTCGTTGCAGCGGTCATAGGTGCAATTATGTCAACGATTTCAGGCCTGGTGAACTCCACATCGACGATGGTTACTCTGGATATTTTCCGTCGATGGAAAGGCAGGGACTGGCCCGAAGATAAATTAGTCAGATTCGGGCAGTGGTCCGGCACAGCCGCCCTGGTAATCGGCGCCCTTTTTGCGCCTGTAGTGATGAAATGGGACAGCATTTTCCGATATTGCCAGGATATCTGGGCGCCGATGGCGGCGCCGGCGGCAGTGGTGTTTGTCGGCGGGGCCCTCTGGAAGCCCGCCAAAGAGCGCGGCGCCATCGCCTGCCTGCTACTGGCGATGCTGACCGTGCCGATAACGTTCATCAAGTCCTTCCTGGCAGATGCTAACATTCACTTTCTGCCGCCAAATCTCGAAAACTCCCTCTTGTTCGGCGGCGGCATATTCATACTTTCAATAGTTATCCTTGTATCATTTTCATTGATGCGGTCACTGCCCATTTGCCTGCTTTTCAACGCGGTCGCCGCTGCATTGATTTTCTGGCTCATAAACACAAATCCTGCGGCAATAGCGGTTCTCATCATCTCGGCCTATATTGCAGCAATTGTCTATAGTTTGCGTTTGGCCACAGCCGGAACAGGCGACAATCTCTATATTTGGAATCCCGCAATGATGCTGCGTTTACCTACAGGCCAGTCGCAGAAATGGTATAAGAGTATATGGTTCTGGTGGCTGGTTAATCTGGCGATTTTCCTGGCTATCTATCTAAAGTTCTGGTGAGCGAAAGGCGTCGAAAAGGAAGTAATTCCTTATATGGGTTAGAAGAATCAGGCAGAGCCGCCGAACATTTGAGCGAGTGATTCGAGCGATTTCTTTGGCTTATGGTCAACAGTCAGCACACCGTATGGACCGAAGACGGCATAATCAATGAACTCGCGTCTGTGGTAGTAATCGGCCCAACACCACAAAACCCCGCCTGAAACGTCAGGCACATTATTGATTGCCTCCCAGACCTTCTCAATGTACCTGCTCTGAAAATCTTCGGAGTAATGAATATCGCCGCGGACACCTTTGATGCCGCGTGTTCCGAACTCGGTGATGATAATCGGTTTGTCAAAGTGCCGGCGCTGCTGCTCTATGTGTCTCTGTGACGGGGCGCGAACAAGCGAATCGAGCTGTGCGAAGTGATAGCACTTTTCGCCCGTGAACATACCGTAGTAGATGTTAAAGCAGACGATATCCGCCTGCTCGAAGGCCAGATGACTCCTTGCGTCGCCGCTGGCAACGAAAGTCACCAGTCGCGTCTTATCGAACTCCTTTGTTTGCTTAATAAGCTCTCGCATTACACTGATACCGATTTCGTTATTGGTGGCGCATTCGTTGCACATACTCCAGATGATAATGCAGGGATGGTTTTTGTCCCTGCGAATCATTTTCTCAAGTGCAGTTGAGGCGGGTTTGAGCACGCCTGCATCCTGTTGTGCTCCCTTGCCCCACCAGTCCTGACCCCACCAGTTCAGGGGGAGTTCCTCCATCATCAAAAAGCCCATTTCGTCAAAAAGCGAGAGCGTCTCGGGCGAATTTGGATAATGTACCCTGATAAGATTAACGCCTGTTTTTTTAATCAGCCGAAGGTCTTCAATGACCAGCTCTCTTGGCGGGTTGGGGCCCAATTTACTATAGAAGTCATATCGGTTGACACCTTTGATTTTAAGCTCCTTGCCGTTGAGCAGAATTCGCTTTCCCTGCACTTCGACTTTTCTGACGCCAAAGCGCTGGGACAAGTCATCGACCGCCCGGCCATTCTGATGAAGCACAGCGTCGAGAGTATAAAGAACCGGCGTATCCGGCGACCACGCGGAAGCTTTCGCCATTGTCAGGTCAAGTTCGACAGTTGTGACATCGGCGGGTTTGCAGGTAGTTTTTTTTCTTGCCGAGTATCCGCAGGCGGGGACTTCGATTACCACGTCTGTCATCGCGACTTGGTCGCCGCGATTGCAGACCTCGATTTTGCAGGACAGTTGCGCACCATCGCCATCAGGGGTCGCGATTACTGTCAGGTCCGCGATATAAAGCGGCGGCGTGCTGACTAATTGGACGGGCTGGAGGATGCCGCCGAATTGCATCCATTCAATATTGGATGCAGCAGGCAGCCATTCGATTCTCGGCTTGTTGTCCACGCGCAGGACCAAGTGATTCGGCGCATCGGGCTTAAGATGCTCGGTGACATCAAATTCAAAGGGAAGATAGCCGTCGATATTCTCACCGAGAAAACGACCGTTGAGCCAGACCTTTGTGCAGTAGTTTACCCGCCAGAAGATAAGGCGATGAATCATTGCCGATTGGACGAACTGCGGCGAGATGTTGACACAATACCAGCCGATGCCCTCGTAACCCCATAGCGCCTCCTCGTAACAATCCCATGCCTTGGGAACTTCCACCTTCGCCCAGTCGGTGCGCTCGAAACCATCCGAGTACCATTGCTCTTTTTCGCCGATGTCGAAGGCGTCCATCTGAAAACGCCAGTCGCCGAGCGTCTGAACGACTCTTGGCTGGCGAGAACAAGAGACGCCAGCAACCACATCTCTGCCGGGCGAGGTCGAAATGCCGCTGCATCCACCCGACGAAATGCCGACACCCGCCGCGGCGAGCGAGGTCTTAAGAAGAAACTCTCTTCTGTTCATCTTTGACTCCTGTCGAAAGTCGGCTGCGACTGCTTATCAGGGCAGGCGATTGCCGGCTCGAAAATATTCATTAATTGTCGCTTTCTCTTTTTTGGCTACGGTAAAGCCGATAATCAAAACTATTACTATATAGCCAAAGAAAAAAACTGCGTCGAACGTCCCAAACACAAGATAATCCTCTATTCAGAATTTATCAACGTATTTAACTTTTACGCGTGTGATATAGTATCTCCTTGGCCGGAAACTTGCTTGTAAAGGTCGGCGTAAGTGCAGGGCTTGAGTCCGATTTTGTGGACGTGCGCAAACGTAAGCTCAAGCATTTTCATTTCAGGGTCGAATTTGTACAGCGACCACGGATGCCAGATAAGCGAGACAAAGGGTTTGTTTCTATCGAGGGCCCTATCGATAAATATGCGATTGACCGCGAATTCATCCTCGGGTGTCTTGACGAATTTGGATGGGATGGCCTCAGGCATTACCGGAGGCCACAAGGTCAGTCGTCGCGGTCCCCACCCATTGTTGTTCTTGAGAAGATTCTCGTGCCAGCCGTGACAGGGCAGCTCCCACAAGTCGGCAAAGCCGTCAGCGGCGTAGTTGAAGGGTTCCCTAAGCAGCGCGGGCATGGAATAGTCCGGCCCCCAGGCCAAGCTACTCACGTACTTCAGCCCCGCCTCGCCAATCAGCTTCAAAACATCAACCGCGCCTCGCAGGCCGTCGTCAAAACTGCAGCCAGGTCGCACACCCAGGCACGGCCGTTCAAAAGTGCGCTCGACCATCTCCTTGCCCCTGAAAATTTCTTCCCTCTTTTCATCCGCAGACACCGCCGGACCGCAGAAAACATTGTCACGCAGCATCTTGTGACTCCAGGTGTGCGAGGCAATCTCGAACAGAGGATTCGTGAGAAGCTCTTTATATTCTTTGGGATTTGCATCGAGCGTCTTGCCGACTATGAAGAAGGTGGCAGGCATCTCGAGCCGCTTGTGAACCTCAACGATTTTGCGACAGGCCTCCAAACAGCGGGCAGATTCCGTATCGTAAGCAGCAATATACATCGTGTTTGTTTTCTCAGCGTCGCCGGCCTTCGTCAATTGCGGCATTGCTGCGCCGGCGCCTGCGGCAATTGTCGCCTTCATCAAATTCCTTCTTGATATGCCATTCATAGTACTCACCTCTTTCTTAAATATGTTTCGAGCAGCAGCGAGCCAAGCTGGGTCGCCGTCAACGCTGCTCAGCCAAAACGTTGGGTTTAACAATTCGAAACGCCCCATCGGGCGCCCATTCAATCTCTGTAAAACCGAGCTTCCAGTAGTCCCTCGGTCCGAAACAGCCGGAGCGATACCACTTGCCGTCGTGCTGAACCATTTCACCGGCAAATCCAATATCAACCCTCTTGCCTTTATATTCGGTATCGTAGAAACGTGCTTTGTTATTCTTGAAATTCGTCAGGTCATCGGACACTATGTATTGCCAGTTGGCCAACATAATCCATTTGCCGCTTATGGGGTTTTTGATGACGTTTAAGCTTTCGGCGCTGTGCCAGCTCTGGACGTTGCGGCCCAACATAACCTTGGCCGTAGTACCGTAATCAAGATTTGGGTCCATATCTGTGAAATCAGCGCAGATACCGAGTGACTTCCAGACAACGAGGCCCTGCGATTCGGAAACGTTGGCCTGCTTTGTGCCTATCGTGCTGTAAAGCAGCCAGCGATTACGCTCCACATCTCGCATAACAAACGAGTCGCGTCCGGGGACTTCGAGGCCCTTGACTGGGTCGGCGATTTTGAGCCAGTCGGTGAGGTCAACGGAGGACGCGAGCCCCTGTGTCTCTTTGTGCCCCTTTGCAACCCAGGGATGTTTGTGCCCGAGTTTCCTGTACTCCATCGGCCGGGTGGGGTGTATGATACCGCTGTAGAACATATAGAACTTATCGTTGGCCTTGAGGACAAACGGCGCCCAAACCTCGTGCTGGTCAAATGTCCCCTCGCGGTTCGAGGCGTGCAGGACGTGGCCTCGAAACTCCCAATTCACAAGGTCTTTGCTGACGCTCCAGGAGAACGTCTCTTCGTTGCCCGTGTAGCCGTGGTAGTAACCGGCCGTTCCGCTAATCGAAAACAGGTGCCACCAGCCATCGTGAAACACCAGTGTATGGTCCTTAATATATTCACCGGGCGGGGCGTAGGCGCAGGCCACCGGCGACACACTCGTCTGCTGATTCAGCTCTTCCATCCCGAAGACCACGGAGGCGAATAACACAATGGCGGAAAAACAGATGCCCAATCTCATAATCATCCTTTCGGACTTGACAGCTTGTTATAAAGGTCTGCGTATGTCCCCGGGTGCAAACCGATTTTGCGTGCGTGCCTGAAAGTAAGTTCAAGCATCTTCATTTCCGGGTCAAATTTGTACAGCGACCACGGGTGCCAGATAAGCGAGACAAACGTCCTGTTCGTTTCGCACGCCTTTTCAAGGAATATCCGATTGACCTCGAATTCGTCTTCCGCCGTCTTGAGAAATCTTGACGGGACGGCCTCGGGCATCACTGGCGGCCACAAGGTCAGTCGTCGCGGCCCCCAGCCGTTGTGGTTCTTCAAAAGATTCTCGTGCCAGCCGTGGCCGGGCAGCTCCCATAGGTCGGGAAAACCCTGCTCGGCGTATGTGAACGGCTCGGTGAGCAAGGCGGGCATTGACAGGTCGGGCCCCCAAAGCTGACTGCTGATGTACAGATGTCCCGCTTCCCTGATTACGGCAATTACTTCGGGATGGCTCTTGTACCCATCGCTGAAGCCGCAGACCGGCCGGATTCCAATAACCGGACGCTCGAATACATCTTCGATAAGTTTTTTGGTTTTAGAGACGTCCTCTCGCGTTTCCTCGATAGGCCATCCATCTCCACACCACTGGTGGTCGGCGTACATATGGTGCGTGTAGGTATGTGAGGCAACCTCGAAGAGGTCATCGTCAAGCAGTTGTTTGAATTCTTTAGGATTTGTCTCGAGCACCTGCCCGACAATAAAGAAGGTTGCAGGCATCTTCATTTTCCTGTGGACGGCGACAATTTTTTCGCACGCCCTGAGGCAGTTGCCCGATTCGACATCATAAGCGGCGATGTACATAAAGTCACATTTTCAAATAATCAAGCGTCTTTCGCACGGATTCTTCGTCGTCGATAGAGGGTTGGTATTCGAGGCCGAAGACGCCCTTGTATCCGAAGGACTCAATCTGCCTGAGCACAAATGGGTAGTTGGTCTCGCCGTTGTAGAGTTCGTGTCTTCCCGGCACTCCCGCCGAATGAAAATGCCCGATTACGTCAATGTTCTGCTCGATGTGTTTGACGAGGTCGCCTTCCATAATCTGCATGTGGTAGCAGTCGAATAGCAGCTTCATAGATGGTGAGGCGATTTTGCGGCATATCTCTGCGCCGACGTCGCTGCTGGTGAGGAAATAACCCGGATGGTCGTACCTGTCATTGAGCGGCTCAAGCAGCAAGATGACGCCCGCCTTCTCCGCCATTTCAACGGTTGGCATAAGCCCTTCAATCACCGACTGCATCATTTGCTGTTCGCTCACACCCTCAATGACGTTGCCCGTGCAGACAATTGTTCCCGGTATCCCGGCTTCTTTTGTAAAATCAATCGTCATCTTCGCCCTTTCAAGCCATTGCCTGCGGCAGACAGGGTTCGTCAGTCCCCCGCCTATCGAGCCGTCAGGCGCACCGATGACGGTATTGGTTATCCTGACCTTGTTCTTTTTTGCAATTCGTGCAAGCTCGTCAGGGCCTTCTTTGAAGCTCATATCCACAAACCACATTTCGACGTTCTTGAAACCAAGCTCTGCGGCCTTTTTGACTCGTTCTTCAAAGGGCAGTTCCGCAAAGGCCATTTCAATACATAGTCCAAATTCCATATTCGTCCCTCTCCTATTTGAGTATCGCCCGCAGGACCTTGTTGATGCCCAGCGCAATTGCGGAGCAGTCCTGCTGCGAGTAGTTATAGTTAATATCCAGCATAATCGCCCGCGACAACAGGTCGAGCGTCCGCGGGCACATATCGCGCGAATATTTGGGCAATTCGCCGGCCGGCACCGCACTCCAGGGCAGACCGTCGTGTGCAACCGCTTTTTTGTCTAATATGTGCTCCCAATAGTTATAAACGTGCCAATCCCTGATTTTAGAATCGTAGATACCGCCTGCGGGGACACCTTCGGCTTGCATTGCCTGAAGTGCTTTGCGCGTTTTATCATCATCCGGCAAAAAAATCACAAGGCAAATCGCCGTGTCGCCCGCCTCGTCTGTCAGACACCTGAAACTCAAGCCGGGTAGCTTCTCAATAGCATCCTTGATTTGTTTCTTGGCTTTTCTGTAGCCGGCTAACATCTTATCCGCCTTGCGAATTTGCACCAGCGCAACGGCACCCTGCAGCTCGCTCATTCGGTAATTCTCTCCACAAAAAAGTTCGCCCTCTTTTCTCTCTTTCGCGAACCGGTCGGGTCTCCAGCAGGCGGCGCAGTCGTGCCAGCTTTGCGCGCGAGTATAGAGCCATTCATCGTTCGTGGTGACAAATCCGCCTTCGCCGCTGACGATGATTTTATAGTAATCGAAACTAAAGCACCCAATTGTGCCGATACTTCCGAGGCGTTTGCCGGCAAAAGAACCGCCTGCCGCCTGTGCAACGTCCTCGATGACGGGAATACCTTTCTTGTCGGCGATATCCATTATCGCATCCATTTGTGCGGGGGCGCCTCGCATATGAACGGGAACAATTGCTTTTGTCCTTTTTGTGATGGCCTTTTTAACCTCTGCCGGGTCCAGATTCAAGCTTGTATCGACATCAACGATAACCGGAATGGCGTTGGAGCTTGCTACGGTAGCGCTTGTGGCGAAAAAGGTGTACCCAGGGACGATTACCTCATCGCCTGCGCCGATGCCGAGCGCCCTGTAACCGGCGACAAGCGCCGATGTGCACGAATTGACCGCAAGGCAATGCTTGACACCGATAAGCTCCCGCATTGCCTCTTCTGCGTCTTTGACCTTGCTCGGCTTGGGATTGTAGTACCTGAACAGGTGCGGCCCGGCGATTGCAGATTCATTTTCAATCAGGGCCTTGAGCTTTTGTTCGGTCTGCGGGCTGAACTGCCACATACTCATTATCTCAAGAAGTTCCTCTTTGCCGATTTTGGTGGGAAACGGCCCGAGTTTCCCAACTGCCTTACTGCCGCCGTTGATTGCCAGATTTTCTGTATCCACTTTTTCTTCCTTTTCAAAATATCAGGAGTCACTATTCGTATGACACCACTATCTGAAGTGCCTTTCCATCATTCGGTAAAACCACCGCTTCTCTGTTATCATCCCACTGGCGCCAATCCTGACCATTTATTCTCACCGACTTGATTGGTTTCTCCAAAGGGCTGCGAACAAACAACAGTACCCTTCTTGGCTGGATGCGGTCAGGCAGAGTAATACTCGCTTCAATCGTGCCGGGATTGTCGCCGTGACGTATTGTATAAGCAACCTTGCCGAAAATCGTCTCTATGTTATAAACGCGAATCTCTCTGCCCGGCTCAAGCCAGCGTCTTGGAGTTCCTGCTGCAAGCCAGAGCTCATCGCCCACTTCCATAGCCAGCATATCGCATACTCGATTTACAAACCGGGCTTCATCGGGAATCTTATACATCGGCCCGCTGCCGACGCCCCATCTGCGGTACTCTTCTGTAAATGCGGTGACATCGGGATAAAGACAGGATGTCATCGCGTTGTAGATATTTCTTATGGCCGCGGGTATTTCGTTTCGCATCAGGTACGCCTGGATGGGATTCTGCAGGTTCGGCTGGAAAACCATTCCCCCCCTGCTGAACCAGTATTCATCATCCACAACGCCGTGAATGTGCTGTCCAAGAGAGCTTGATAGGGTAATATTGTCCTCCCAGTCATCGAGAATCGCTTGGGACAGCGCGTCGTTCGGGTCAAGCACGCCGGTCGTTATCAGAATCATAGGGCCGTACAAGGCCTCCCTTGTTGCCGACAGACGGAATGTCAGCAAGGTGTCTTTCTTGTATCGGCTATAGTATCCCGAACGCATCGGGCCGAAGTAGCGGAATCGCTGATACACCCTTGAAGGAACAAAGGGGACATAGACGTTATTCCTCAGCCGTACCACAGGCGCCAGCTCGCTTGTTAGCTTCACTGCTGTCCTCAAGTCCTTGATATAGGCATCGGCCTCTTGTCCCAGGCGGCCGCCGTCACGTAAACCCGCCTGCTGGAATGCCTTGGCGGTGTCCCTCAATCCCAGCCAGGCATAAGCATTATTGGCAAACCAGAAACCCCAATCCTCGTTGTCCTCCAGTCGGCCGGCAGGTAACAGGCCGTAGTGGAGGACCGGCCGGCCATTATCATCGGTCAATTTTGTTTTGTTCCGCTGCTCAATAATCCAGTCGGACGCCGCAAGCATGTTCGGGGCAGCATATTTGAGCCATTCAGAATCGCCGCTGGTCAGATAGTGCTGCGCCAGTCCCCAAAGCACGGTGCCGTGGTCGAGATTGTAAGGCCCCATCGTGTAATTGTAATCCTTGTTCACTTTTGTTCCGTGCAGCACCGCCTTATGGCTGCCGGTAAATGTCCCGGGCAATGGCACCGTTCCCTGAAGTTTCAGGAATGTCTCCAGATAATTCGCCGCAGTTTTGTGGTCGCCGACTCTATCCAATAAAAGCGTCTGAAATACGGACTCATTTGCAAAAACCTGGTAGCCGAAGGCAGCGGCAGGAACCATAAACAGACCGCTGTTTGGGTCCTTGGTGGTGCTCATACGAATATGGCAGAGAGCCGACTTTGATATATCGTTGAATTTTTGCTCGGGCACATCGAACGGCCTGTACCTGACGACTGTGTCCCTCCAATAAGAGACCACGCGGTCCCTTTGGGCCTCATAATCAAGAGCGGCGATTCTTGCTCCATCCTGCTCAGTCAGGTCGCCGACAAAAGGAACGCTGACAAACATCGTTACGGACTCGTGAGCAGGAATTGCCAGCGTATGATGTATCGCCTCTTTCTCAATTCCTGCGACGGCGTCTTTGGGTTTATTCACGTATGCCCGCACAAACGTATTCTCACCAATCCTGTCGATAATAAAACCGTTCTGAAGGACTATACTGTTTAAATGGTCGGGCCTTAACCAGACATGGGCAGTTGCAGCGGTGTCAGTCGGATTTGATATCCGCAGTTTAACCATCAGAATGGCTGGCGTTTGCTCGCTTCTTTGCGCATCGTCCGGCGACAGAGGACCTTCCAACAGTGTGACAAACGCCTCTTCATAATAGTTCAGTTTCTCGTGGTTCCACAGAACGATTGGGACCGGTAGATAATCGCTCAAAATCGACATCTGCGACGTTATGTCATTGCGGTCATAAACCGGTTTCTCACCGGTGCCGATGTACCAATGCAGCTCAGACCCTTCCCAGTTGCAGCGTTGTAGCTCTTTGCCCTTGGCTTTGGTCTGGTGCTTATCCATAAAAAATCCCCCGCCCCATTCCACCGCGAACTTCTGCCAGCTTGCATCGGCGGCTATAGGCAGATAAAGCCGACCGCCATCCTCTCGAAGCATCACATTCAGCGGCGGTATTTCTTTGCGGGCGCGTTCGTATGTCTGCTCCGGCTCGGCTTTGAGCTTTTCGCGAACCGTGCGGCCTTTTCTTATGTTTGAATTGGCAAAGGTATTCGGGTCTTCTGCCTTCGTAATAAAAACCTCGTATGCCGGAATGTAGATTGGTCCTTTTTCAAGGTCGTCAATAAGAAATGAAAAAGTGTCTTCGCTCGAACGAACCGTGACAATGGTTAGGTCGTTGGAGCCGCCTAAGCACGGTTTTGCTGCTCTAATCTCCGCTGTTATTCCTTTGGGTTTTTCTCCTGAATGAATCTTCCAGGAGTTCTGTTCTGGCGTCTCGTCCTGCTTATCCCATCCCCAGCCGGCAATCTTTTCAATCCAGCCGTTGTAGATTTCAAGCTTGCCCGCGGCAAGTTTGTTCGTTGGCTTATCGCACCCAAATTCGATGCGCAGGGAAACGCTTTTTACATCTGTCGGCGAGAAGACCTTTAAGGATGAAACGCCGGGAGGTTCCTTATCGTACAGCAGCCGAATTTTAAGCGTTCTTCTGTAATCCACCGGCTCGGGCAAATTGTCGGCGCGATTGTTCTCATCTTTGCTGAGGGGGTTGAACGTATAGGTTACCTTGCCGCCGACAACGTTTACATTCGTCCGGGCAGTCAGCCATTTTCCCTGCCAAAGGTCGTCAGCGATGTCTTCTATCGTATGCCACCTGGGCGCTTCCCCCGGCCAAGTCCAGAACCAGTACTGAACCTTCGTCCCTTCCGCAAACTCGCGATTTACGCCTCCCTCATAGACAACCTCGACACTGTGTATATCCCGTTCTTCCTGCCAGCCAACTCCAATGTTCCATTCGTTTGGCCTTGATTGCGGCACTCGAATCGTGCCATCCTGTTTCAGGGTTTTTCCTGACGGATGCGTTTCGAATGGCCAGTACGCCAATTCACCAAACGCACCAATGTCCCAGTCGTACTTGCTCCCCGCCAAAGCATTCGTCTGGAAAGACAGGATAGCCATGCACAAGATTAAAAAAATTCGCCAAATCATCGAAACAAAACGGTTCATTTTCGCCTCCAAACAGGATTTCTTTATATATGCATTCATACGCACTACAAAAACCACAAACACGAATCAATACTGCGGCGGGTCCATAACAGTAATCTGTCTTAGAGGGCGCTTTCCTATATTGATGAGCCGGTGTCTCAGACCCGCTTTCACGTAAAACGCATCTCCCTTCCCGATATCCCATTGACCTTGTCCCTCTATTTCCAGCCGTGCAGGCCCGCCCGACAGGATTATTCCTCCCACGTCACAGTCGTGAACTTCCCACTCAACCATTGACTCTTTCGGCGAGATTGTCTCGTGGACCATTTCAAAACGCATATCTCCGCGTTTGGGCAGCAGGAAAGCATATTCCCTCTGTCCATCGGTGATATGCTTCATCTGTTTGCCGGCAAAGACGGGCTTGTCAAGTGACTCACCTGAGTTGGCAAAGAAGTCGGCAAAGTTGGTGCCCAACGCCTTCAGTATCTTGTGTAACGTGGCAAGAGTAGGACTGCTCTTATCCTTCTCAATGGCAGTAAGAGAGGCAGCAGACACTTCAGCCAGGCGACTCAATTCACGCAATCCTACACCTGCCTCCATCCTCAACCGTCGAATAGCCGCTCCTAAATTATGCTGCGCCATATTCCTTCGCTCGATATGGTTCTGTTCATTATTACGAACGCGCGTTATGATATACCATAACATAGTGCCTGAAGATGTGTCAATGTTTTTTGCATATAATTACAGACACTACTGTCCCGTTATAAGTCGAATAAAGACAACTGGTTATGAAATTGGTTAAAGCTGTTTTGCGACATATTGTTCATAAGTACTTGTTCTATCGGCACTTGCTC